>Ga0190265_10002463_pt1 | contig 12413 bp, 14 predicted proteins | sample Popmic124T_FD_133135 | JGI IMG/M metagenome (GOLD analysis project Ga0190265, IMG submission 133135) | Populus adjacent soil microbial communities from riparian zone of Indian Creek, Utah, USA - 124 T | ecosystem: Environmental > Terrestrial > Soil > Riparian zone | place: USA: Utah | collected... | reverse complement strand
CCGCCGCGTACGACTACAGGGGTGGAGCGCCCTCCTGTTGACCCGGCCCTAGACGTTGCCCCCGTAGCTAGGGCTTTGCAGGCGTTTCTCCTCCGCAGTCGGACTCGGTATCGGCAGGCCGTCGGGCCATCTTCCTAGGACATCCGTCCATGCCGTTCTGGCCCCGGATACGCTGCCCCACGTGCGCCTTGTTGACCTGTCCGCCGCGATCCGGCAGAGCCCGTCGGAAACTCCCGAGGTGCTGCGCACCGACATCGAGTTCAGCGGACACGACGAGGGTGCCGTGATGATCGAATCGCTGCTCGGCGTGCCGGCCAGCCTGCTGCGCGACGGCGAGGGCTGGGCGATGGAGACCTTCACACGCCTCGGCACCCACAACTCAACCCACGTGGACGCGCCGTGGCACTACAACTCGCGCATCGGCGGCGAGCTCGCGCAGACGATCGACCAGCTTCCGCTCGACTGGTTCTTCGGTCCGGGTGTGGTGCTCGACATGTCGGCCAAGGAGGAGGGCGAGACGATCGACGTGACCGATGTCGAGTCGGAGCTCGCGCGGATCGGCCACGAGCTGCGCGAGCGCGACATCGTGCTCGTTCGCACCGGCCGCGACGTATTCGTCGACGAGCCGGGCTACATGGCGCTCGGTCCGGGCGTGACCGTCGACGCCACCCGCTGGCTCTACGAGCGCGGCGTGCGCGTGATGGGCATCGACGCCTGGGGCTGGGACGGACCACTCCACCTCCAGGCGCAGGCGGCCCTCGAGTCGAACGAGCGCGGGGTGTTCTGGGGGGCCCACCAGGCGGACCTGCCCTACTCGCAGATAGAGCGCCTCGTGAACCTGGGCGAGCTCCCCTCAACCGGCTTCCAGGTGGCGTGCTTCCCGCTCAAGATCGTGGACGCCGGCGCTGCGCCGGCGCGGGTCGTGGGCATCGTCCCGGATTGAGGCTCGACACAAAGCGTCCCATTGTGGGACGCAACGTGTCGAGCCTCTGCCAGGCGGCCCGGGCTACCCCTCGTTGCCGCTGTTCACGTCGGCCAGCGGCCAGAGGTCCTTCCACTCGTAATCCGGCCGCTCCGGCCCCGGCGCCGGGTCGCCACCGCGGTTCACCCACGCCGTCCGCAGCCCGTGGCGCTGTGCCGCCGCGAGGTCGTACTTGAACCCGAACGCCACGTGCAGGATCTCCTCCGGGGCCGCGCCGATCCCGCGCAGAGCGTGCTGGAAGGGAGCGTCCGCCGGCTTGTAGGCGCGGCAGTCCTCGGCCACCGTCACGCCGTCGAACTCGACCTCCAGGTGTCGCAGCGAGTGCTCGATGATCGCGCGGTCGGTGTTCGAGATGATCCAGAGCCGCAGCCCGGCCGCTTTGGCGGCTCGCAGTGCGGGCACGGTGTCGGGGAACGGCTGCCAGCTCTCCATCGAGCGTGCGAGCGCCTCGCCGTCGCGGTCGTTCCAGCGGTAGCCGCGCTCGCCGGCCCACTCGGCGAGGCTGTCGGCCAGCACCTCGCGGTAGCCGCGGTAGTCGCCCTGGAGGCGCTCGAATTGCAGTTCCTCCCAGCGCGCGCGTAGTTCGCGGCTTGGCGGCGGCTCCCGTTCGTGGCGGCGTGCGATCTCATACAGGAACGCGGCGGCGCCGCCCTCCCAGTCGATCAGCGTGCCGTAGCAGTCGAATGTCGCGACTCGAACCGGCTCCATACCTACAATTGGAGAGGATGTCGTTGCTGAATCAGGTGCAGGATGACGTGAAGACCGCCATGAAGGCGGGCGAGCGCGAGCGCGTGCATGCGCTTCGCATGATCGCGGACGCCCTTCAGAAGGCCGAGAAGGACAACGGCGCGGACCCCGTGGAGGTCCTCCAGCGCGAGCGCAAGCGCCGCCTGGAGGCCGCCGAGGCGTACCGCGACGGCGGGCGCACCGACGCCGCCGAGGCCGAGGAGCGCGAGGCGGAGATCATCACGGGATACATGCCGGAGCAGCTCTCCGACGAGGACCTGCGCGCCATCGTGGGCGACGCCGTGGCCGAGTCGGGCGCCTCGTCTCCGCAGGAGATGGGCAAGGTGATGTCGCTGGTGATGCCGCAGGTGAAGGGTCGCGCGGACGGGAAGCGGGTAAGCGCGGCGGTGAAGGAGATGCTCACCCCTTAAGTGGTCACCACCTCAATCACAATCCCGTTCGGCGGCTGCGAATCTTCGCCTGGCGGCGTCCTCGGTGCTCGTCAATGCTTCGGCATTCGCTGCGCCCGACTCCTGGCCAGTCTCGGTTCTCGCTCGCCGAGCCGGGATCGTGCTTTCGGTGGTGACCACTAGTGAGAATCCAACTCGAGCTTCCGAATGAGGTCGCCGCTGAGCTCGCTGGGCCCGGCGACGCGGTGATGAAGACTCTCGAGGAGCACCTCGACTGCGAGGTCTTCCTGCGAGGGAACGTGCTCACGCTCGACGGTGACGACGACGCCGTGGCAACCGCCCGCACGGTCGTGCGCGAGATGTCCGACCTGGTCCGCCAGGGCCACGAGATCGCGCCCGGCACGATCGAGGCCATCGCCGGCGCGCTCGACCGCCACGAGAGCCCGAGTCGCATCCTCGAGGACGTGGTCTGGCGCCACCGCGGCCTGAAGGTCGCCCCGAAGACGGTGAACCAGAAGCTCTACGTGGACGCGATCAGGAGCTCCACGATCACGGTTGGCGTCGGCCCTGCCGGCACCGGCAAGTCATTCCTCGCCGTGGCGATGGCCGTGGCGGCGCTGTCGCGGCGCGAGGTGAACCGCATCGTGCTCACGCGCCCGGCCGTCGAGGCGGGCGAGCGCCTCGGCTTCCTGCCCGGCGACATCGCGGCGAAGGTGGACCCCTACCTGCGCCCGCTGTTCGACGCCCTCTACGACATGCTCGAGCCCGAGAAGGTGAACCAGCACCTGGAGCGCGGAGTGATCGAGGTGGCGCCTTTAGCATTCATGCGGGGTAGGACGCTTAATGATTCCTTCATAATCCTCGACGAGGCTCAGAACACGAGCCCGGAGCAGATCAAGATGTTCCTGACGCGGCTCGGCTTCAACTCGAAGATGGTCGTGACCGGCGACATCACGCAGATCGACCTGCCGAAGGATCAGCACTCGGGGCTCGTGATGATTGCCGACATCCTCAAGGACGTGGACGGCATCGAGTTCGTGCGCTTCGGCGGCGAGGACGTGGTGCGCCACAAGCTCGTGCAGCGCATCGTCGCGGCGTACAGCGAGTACGCGGAGCAGCAGGCGCCGCCGCTCCGCCAGGCGCGCCGGCAGCAGGGTTAACAACCCTGGTCGAGCTGGACCTCATCGACGCTCCGGAGGAGTTCCGCCGGCCGGCGCTCGTCGCGCTTGCCGCGGCCGGGGTCGAGGACGGCCACCTGGCGGTGCAGCTGGTGGACGCGGACGCCATCCGCGCGCTCAATCGCGAGCACCGCAACCTCGATCGCCCCACCGACGTGCTCTCCTTCCCGGTGGACGAGGGCGGCCCCTCGGCGGGGCCGCGCGAGCTCGGTGACGTGGTGATCTGCGCGGAGCACACGGAGGACCTGATCGAGGCCGTGGTCCACGGCGTGCTCCACCTGTGCGGATACGACCACGAGAGCGACGGCGGCGAGATGCTCGTGCTTCAGCGGCGGGTGCTGGAGGAGCTGTGAGCCGCTCCGGCTTCGTTGCGCTGGCGGGACGGCCGAACGCGGGCAAGTCGACGCTTGTGAACCAGATCGTCGGCGGCAAGGTCGCGATCGTGTCCGACAAGCCGCAGACGACCCGCCGCGAGATCCGCGGCGTGGCGAGCGGTGACGACTGGCAGCTCGTGCTGGTGGACCTACCCGGCGTGCAGCGCCCGCGCGACGCGCTCACCGAGCGCATGCAGCGCCAGGTGGAGCGCACGCTCGCGGATGCCGACGCCGCGCTGTTCGTGCTGAACGGAGAGCAGGAGATCGGCGCCGGAGATCGCTTCATCGCGGACGCGCTGAAGACCTCCGGCGTGCCGACCGTGACCGTGCTGAACAAGGTGGACAGGCTCAACACACCGCGCACCGTGAAGGCGCTGTCGGCGGCAGCCGAGCTCGATGTCCAGGGCGAGCTGTTCCCGATCAGCGCAATCAACGGGGCGGGAGTCGGCCCCGTGGTGGAGCATCTCGTCGCGCTCATGCCGGAGGGTCCGTTTCTCTATCCGCCCGAGGAGACGAGCGACCAATCGCTCGAGGTGCGGCTCGCCGAGCTGGTGCGCGAGCAGGTGCTGCTGCGCACGCGCGAGGAGCTGCCGCACGCGGTGGAGGTCGAGATCGACGAGATCGAGGAGCGCGAGAGCGACGGCCTGCTGATGATCCGCGCACGCGTGTGGGCGGAGACCGAGTCGCAGAAGGGGATCCTGGTCGGCTCGGGCGGCCGGATGGTGAGGGCGGTCGGCACGGCTGCCCGCAAGGAGATCGAGGGCCTGCTCGAGCGCCGGGTACACCTCGATCTCAACGTGCGCGTGCGTAAGGGCTGGCGCCGCGACGAGGGACTTCTGGACCGCTTGGGCATCGAGTGATCGAGCGGATCCATGCGTTCATGCGGCGCGCCGAGGAGGGCGTCTGCGACGAGGTGGTCAGGACAGCGCACGGGACCGCGATGCTCACGCCGAGCCTGCCGCTCGTGTGGCAGGTGAACGCGATCCGCGTCGAGGACTCGCAGGCCACCGTCGCGCAGCTCACCGCGGAGGCCGACCAGGTTCAGGCCGCCTTCGGCCACCGCAAGCTCGTGATGCACGACGAACGGCTGGGAGAGCGTCTGGCCCCGGAGCTCGCCAAGGCAGGCTGGAACGTATTTCGGATCCTGATCATGCTGCGGCGGCGCCCGGCCGACCGCCCGGAGGACCCCGGCGCCGGAGCAGAGGTGAGCCGCGACGTTGGGGCGGCGGCGCTTGCCGCGTTCCGGCGCGAGCAGCCATTCGGATGGCAGGACGAGGCGGTGCGCCAGCTCGCAGAGATGGACGACCGCTACACCGTCGTCGTCGCCGCGCGCGACTTCGCCTCGCCTCCTGACGAGCCCGCCTGCGCGTGCCGGCTCTACATGCACGACGGCCTCGCCCAGGTGGACGAAGTCGGCACGCTCGAGGCGCGCCGCGGCCGCGGTCACGCCCGCGCGGCGGTGGCCGCCGCCGCCGACGCGGCCAGCTCGAACGGTTGCGAGCAGGTGTTCATGGTCACCGACGCAGCCGACTGGCCCAAGGAGCTCTACCGCCGCCTCGGCTTTGACGAGATCGGCGCCACGTACGAGTTCCTGAAGCTACCGATCAGCTCACGGCCATAATCGTCACGATGGATCTCCTTCCATGCATAGTCCAGGACGCCCGTACGGGCGAGGTCCTGACGCTCGCGTACATGAACGACGAGTCCCTGCGCAGAACCCGTGAGACCGGCGAGATGTGGTTCTGGTCGCGCTCCCGGAACGAGCTGTGGCACAAGGGGGCGACCTCCGGGAACGTCCAGAAGCTCAAGGAGCTGCGGCTGGACTGCGACGAGGACGCGATCCTCGCGCTGGTCGAGCCTGCCGGTCCGGCGTGCCACACCGGCGAGCGCACCTGCTTCCACAAGGGCGAGCTCGATCCGGTTCCGGCGGAGGCGCTCGCGGTGCTCGCCCGCACGATCGAGGCGCGCCGAGGGGCTGACACCTACACCGGGACCCTGCTGGCGGACGGCGAGCTGGTTGCGGCGAAGGTCCAGGAGGAAGCCGAGGAGGTCGTCCGTGCGGCGCGCGACGAGTCCGACGAGCGCTTGGCGGAGGAGGCGGCGGACGTGCTCTACCACCTCGCCGTTCTGCTGGCCGGGCGCGGGGTCGAGCTGGCCGACGTCTACGAGGTCCTGAATGAGCGTCGCCGCGACTGACATCGATCTGACCCCCTCGCTCGACGAGACGCGCGAGCTGGCGCGCGAGCACACGCTCGTGCCGGTGCGCCACACCTTCATCGCCGACTGCGAGACGCCGGTGTCCGCGTACCTGAAGCTGCGCGGCGACGGTCCCTCGTTCCTGCTCGAGTCGGCCGAGCAGGGCCAGCAGGTGGGGCGCTGGTCGTTCCTCGGCTTCCGCCCGCGCGCCGTGATCCGCCTCGACCGCGGCGAGCACCCGGACCCGTACGCGGCCGTCGCGGAGGAGCTCGCGCGCTACCGGATCGCGCCGCTCGACGGGCTGCCGCCGTTCGCCGGGGGCGCCGTCGGGATGTTCGGATACGACCTCGTGCGGAGCGCCGAGCCGAGCGTGGGCGAGCCGAACCCCGACGACACCGGCATGCCGGAGCTCGCGGTGATGGTCACCGACGTGCTGCTCGCCTTCGACCACCTGCGCCACGAGGTCACGGTGCTCGCCAACGTCGTAGCCGAGGGCGACGTGGAGCGCGCCTACCAGGAGGCCGCCACGGCGATCGCGGACGTGCGCGAGCGGTTGCGCGGGCCGGTGCCGCAGGTGGGCGTGGGCCGCACCGACCCGCCGAGCTTCAGCTCGAACCTGGGCTCCGGCGGCTACGCCGCGGCGGTGGAGCGCGCCAAGGAGTACATCCGCGCGGGCGACGTCTACCAGGTGGTCCCGAGCCAGCGCTGGAGCGCCGACTGCCCGGTGGACGCCTTCTCGATCTACCGCGGCCTGCGGGCGATCAACCCGAGCCCGTACATGTACTTCCTCGACTTCGAGGACTTCGAGATAGCCGGCGCGTCGCCGGAGGCGCTCGTGACCGTGACGGGACGGAACGTGCGCCAGCGCCCGATCGCGGGCACCCGCCCGCGCGCCGACTCAGTCGAGCAGGACCTCGAGCGCGGGCGTGAACTGCTCGCCGACCCGAAGGAGCGCGCCGAGCACGTGATGCTCGTGGACCTCGGCCGCAACGACCTCGGGCGCGTGTGCGAGTACGGCTCGGTCAGCGTCGACGAGCTGATGACCGTGGAGACCTACTCCCACGTGATGCACATCGTCTCCTCGGTGTCCGGGACGCTCAGCCCGGGGGTGTCCCCGATGGACGCGCTGCGCGCGTCGCTGCCGGCCGGCACGCTCTCGGGCGCCCCCAAGATCCGCGCGATGCAGATCATCGACGAGCTGGAGCCCGTCGGGCGCGGCCCCTACGGCGGCGCCGTGGGCTACCTCTCGTACACCGGCGACCTCGACACCTGCATCTACATCCGCTCCGCGCTCGTGAAGGATGGGCAGGTGCATATCCAGGCCGGCGGCGGCATCGTCGCGGACTCCGATCCCGCGTACGAGGTGCGCGAGACAGAGGCGAAGGCGGGCGCGGTGATGGACGCGATCCGGCTCGCCTGTGACCAGGGGGACTGGGCATGACGAGCGTGCTCGTGGTGGACAACTACGACTCGTTCACCTACAACCTCGTGCAGTACCTGGGCGAGCTCGGGGCCGACGTGGAGGTGGTGCGCAACGACCTCCCCGAGCTGCTCGAGCGCAGCCCCGACCGCGTGATCGTCTCGCCCGGCCCGTGCACGCCGGAGGAGGCCGGCCTCTCCAAGGACGCGATTCGCCGCTACGCCGAGGCGGGCGTGCCCGTGCTGGGGGTGTGCCTCGGGCACCAGGCGCTGGCCGCCGCGTACGGCGGCCGGGTGGTGCGGGGCGAGCCCGTGCACGGCAAGACCGCCGAGGCCGAGCACGACGGCAGGACGATCTTCGACGGGCTCGAATCACCGCTCGTGGTCGGCCGCTACCACTCGCTAGTCGTGGATCCTGAGCTGCCGGGCGAGCTCGAGGTATCCGCTCGCTCCGGCGAGGTGATCATGGGCCTGCGCCACCGGGAGCTGCCCCTCGAGGGCGTGCAGTTCCACCCCGAGTCCGTGCTCACCCCGCACGGCAAAGAGCTGCTGCGCAACTTCCTCGATGCCGAATAGCGTCCTCACCGAGGCCATCGACCGGGTGGCGAGCGGCGAGGACCTCGCGCCGAGCGAGGCCTCGCGCGTGCTGGCCGAGATCGTGGAGGGCAACGCCTCCGAGGCCCAGGCTGCCGCGTTCCTGATCGCGCTGCGCACAAAGGGCGAGACCGTGGGGGAGATCGCCGGGCTCGCCGCTGTGCTGCGCGATCGCTCGGTCAAGGTCGAGGCCGGAGACGACCTGGTGGACACCGCCGGCACGGGCGGCGGCCGTCCCACCTTCAACGTCTCGACCACCGCGGCCTTCGTCGCCGCCGGCGCGGGCTGCCGGGTGGCGAAGCACGGCAACCGCTCCGCCACGAGCCAGTGCGGGTCGGCGGACGTGCTCGAGGCGCTCGGCGGCCGGATCGACCTTGCGCCGGAGGCTGTGGCCGACTGCATCGGCGAGATCGGCTTCGGGTTCATGTTCGCGCCGCTTCACCACCCGGCGTTCAAGCACATCGTGCCGGTGCGCAAGGAGCTTGGCGTGCGCACGATCTTCAACTTCCTCGGCCCGCTCACGAACCCGGCCGGCGCGCTGCGGCAGGTGATCGGCGTCTCCGATCCCGGGAAGATCGAGATCATGGCCGCGGCGCTCGGAGAGCTTGGGGCGGAGCGGGCGCTGGTAGTGTCGAGCGCCGATGGCCTGGACGAGTTCTCCGTCTCCGGAGCAACCCGCGTAGTGGAACTGAGAGACGGGCGTCTGAGCGGCTACGAGGTGACGCCCGACCAGGTGGATATCGAGCTCGCAGCCGAGGGCGCGGTGGGTGCGGGCACGCCTGAACAGAACGCCCAGGTGCTGCGCAACGTGCTGTCCGGGACGGCCGGCACGGAGCGCTCGCTCGCGGTCCTGAACGCGGGCGCCGCCATCTACGTTGCGGGCCGCGCCGACTCGCTCGCCGACGGCGTGCGCGCCGCGGAGCGCTCGATCGACGACGGCGCCGCCGCAAGCGTGCTGGAGCGCTGGGTGGGGGCGACGGCAGCGTGATCCCGCGCCTGGACGACATCGTCGACGCCACGCGCGACGCCCTGAAGCGGCGTCAGCGCGAGCACCCGCTGTCCGAGCTCGAGGCGCAGGTGGAGACCGGGCGCGAGGGCCGCCCGTTCGCCGAGGCGCTGTCGCGCCCTGGCACGTCGCTGATCGCGGAGCACAAGCGCCGCTCGCCGTCCGCGGGCGCGCTGGCGCCGGACGGGGGGAGCTGCGCAGAGATCGTCCAGGCGTACGAGCGCGGTGGCGCGGCGGCGGTGTCGATCCTCACCGAGGAGGTGCACTTCGGCGGGTCGCTGGCGGACCTGCGCGAGGCGCGCGCCGCCACGGAGCTGCCGATCCTGCGCAAGGACTTCACGATCGACCCGTACCAGCTCTACGAGGCCAAGCTCGCCGGCGCGGACGCGGTGCTGCTGGTGGTGGGCTCACTCGACGACTCGAGGCTCGCCTCGCTGTACGCCCAGGCGCGGCAGCTCGATCTCGATGCCGTGGTGGAGATCCACGACGACGAGGAGCTCGAGCGCGCGCTCGAGCTCGACTGCGACGTGATCGGGATCAACAACCGCAACCTCGCGGACTTCAGTGTCGACATCCAGCGCACCTTCGACCTGCTCGCCGACGTGCCGGCAGGCAAGGTCGTGGTGTCGGAGTCGGGCATCCACCATCGCGACCAGATCGAGGAGCTCGAGCAGGTGGGGGTGGATGCGGTATTGATCGGAGAGGCGCTGATGCGCTCGCCAGACCCCGAGACGGCGGCGCGCGAGCTCACGCACTCGACCGATCCTGGCGCGGAACCCATCGGGTCGGCTTAGGCGTATCCCTACCATGGTGGTGCATGTCGACCGTCCCTGAGCTCGACCCGCCCGCTGTAGCCGAGCTCGGCGCGCGCCTCCGGGACAACATCGCGCGCGCGGTCAAGGCTCCGGATTCCGTGATTCGAGACGTGCTCGTGGCGCTCTTCGCGGAGGGCCACGTGCTGATCGAGGACTATCCGGGGGTCGGCAAGACGGCCCTCGCGCGGGCGCTCGCTCGTTCGATCGAGGCCGAGTACGCGCGCATCCAGTGCACGGCCGACCTGCTGCCGGCCGATGTGGTGGGCACGAACGTCTACGACCAGCGCGAGAACCGCTTCGAGTTCCGGCCCGGGCCGGTGTTCGCGAACGTCGTGCTCGTCGACGAGGTGAACCGGGCGTCGCCGAAGACGCAGTCCGGCCTTCTGGAGTGCATGCAGGAAGGGCACGTGACGGTCGACCGGCACACGCACGAGCTGGCGAAGCCGTTCATCGTGGTGGCCACCCAGAACCCGGTCGAGTACGAGGGCACCTACCCGCTGCCCGAGGCGCAGCTCGATCGCTTCATGGTGCGCGTCTCGCTCGGCTATCCGACGGCGCAGCAGGAGAGCGACATGCTGATGGACCACGCCGAGAGCGACCGCGTGCTCGACCTGGAGCCCGTGGCCGATGTGGCCGGCATCCTCGCCGCGCAGACCGCGTCCTCGGCGGTGCACGGCAGCGAGGCGCTGCGCCGCTACGTCGTCGCGATCTCGGACGCCACGCGCGCCGACCCGCGTGTGGAGATCGGCGCGAGCCCGCGCGCCGGCCTGATGCTGTTCCGCGCCGCGAAGGCCTACGCCGCGCTCGATGGCCGCGACCACGCGCTGCCTGACGACGTGCAGAAGCTCGCCGGAGCCGTGCTCACCCACCGCCTGCTGCTCGCACCCGGCGCCGGTACCGACGAGCGCGCCGTGGTCGTCCGCGACGCGCTGGAGCGGGTTCCCGCGCTCTGACGGGCTGATGCTCCGGCCCCTCTTCACGGCGCTGCTTGGGGTGGCGCTGTGCCTGGCCGGGGGAACGTTCGACACGGCGTCGCTGTACGTGCCCGGAGTGGGCCTGGTGGTGCTCTCGGTCGGCGCCGTCGTCTGGGTGTGGCTGGCCGCCAAGGGCGCCACCGTCATGCGCGTGCCGGGACCCCACACGGTCACCGAGGAGGAGCCCTATCCGCTGCGGGTCGAGGTGCGCAGCGGGGTGCTGCCGCCGCCCGGAGGCGAGCTGCTGGAGCCGCTGCTCGGCTGGCCGGTGCCGGTGGCCGGGCGATGGTCGCGCCGGCTCCGCATCAACGTGCGCTTCTCCCGGCGCGGACGGCGTGTGCTCGAGCCCGAGGTGCTCGTGATCCGGGACCCGCTGCATCTCTTCTCACGCGAGCTCCAGGGCAAGGGCGGGGAGGAGGTGCTCGTGCTTCCGCGGGTGGAGCCCGTGACCGCGCCCGGCAGCGGCGGTGCGGGCGCCGGTGCCCAGGCCGGGATGGGCGCGAAGCCGAGCCTCTCCGGGCGCCGGCTCGACGCCTCGGCGGCCGAGCTCGAGATAGACGGGCTGCGGGCTTACCGAGAGGGCGCGCCGGCGTCTCGGATCCACTGGCCGTCCGTGGCTCGACACGGGGAGATGCTCGAGCGCCGCCTGGTCGCGGAGCTCGACTCGGCCCCGCTGATCGTGATGGACCCCTCCGGTCCGGCTGACGAGGAGGCGCTCGACAAGGCGGTTCGGGCTGCCGCCTCGCTGTGCGTGTGGCTCGCCCGCAGCGACGGGTGCGCGGTGCTCCTGCCGGGCGACCGTCGCCCCATCGACATCGGCCATGACCTCGGATCGTGGCCCGCCGTGCACGCCCGCCTCGCCCTCGTGGAGGAGGGGGCACCACAGGCCGGCGGCATCCTCGGGCCACGCGGCGGCGCGGTGATCTGGGTCACCGGAGCCGACCTTCACACCACGCCGCGGACACTCGAGCGGCTGCCCGCCGGGTCGCGCTACGTGGTTGCCCCCGGAGCCCTCCCCGGCATCCGGCCCGCGTTCGAGGTGGCCGGCTGCACCGGATGCCTCGTCGAGCGGGCGCGGCGCGCCACCGGCAGTCGGAGCGCAGCATGAGCGGAGTGCTCGGCCGCACCCCGGCACCGGCCACGGCAGGCGCTCCGCCGGCCGCCACAGGCAGCGCGCGCTCCGCCGCGGCAGTCGCGCGCGACTCGCTCTCCATGCGGCTGATCGCATTCGCGGCGCTGGCCGCCTTCGCCGCCGCACACTGGGGTCTGCTGGTCAAGGACCCACCCGTCGGCCGCACGCTGCTGGTGGTGCTGGTGGCCACCGGCGGCGCCGCCGCGCTCGGGTTGCTCCCGCGGGCTCCGCTCCCGCGGCCGGCGCTGCACGTGCTCGCGGCCGCGATCGGCCTCGCGATGCTTGCGCTTGGCCTGATGGCGGCAGGCCTTCCCGGGCGCCTCTTGCTTCCAGCCCACTGGGGCGAGTTCGCGGACGGCCTCGACCGTGGTCTCGCGGGGATGCAGGAGGTGGACTGGCCCTACGACGGGCCCGACACCTGGATCCGCCGGAGCATCCTGCTCGGCGTGCCGGCGCTCGTCACGGTCGCGGCGACGCTGGCCTTCTGGCCTGCGCGTCGAGGGGCTGCGGCGCTGCGCATAGCCGGGCTCCTGACCCTGCTGATCCTGTACGGCACGCCGGTGACAGAGAACGACCCCGGCGCGCCCGCGCTGCGCGGCCTCGTGCT
>Ga0190265_10002462_pt1 | contig 12414 bp, 12 predicted proteins | sample Popmic124T_FD_133135 | JGI IMG/M metagenome (GOLD analysis project Ga0190265, IMG submission 133135) | Populus adjacent soil microbial communities from riparian zone of Indian Creek, Utah, USA - 124 T | ecosystem: Environmental > Terrestrial > Soil > Riparian zone | place: USA: Utah | collected... | reverse complement strand
TGCGACTGCAGCTGCTCGAAGAACCCGAGGTCGATGTACACGTTGCGGTCAGCAGGGCAGTAGAACGGGCCAACAGCCGAGCTCGCCTGGCCGCACCCGGTCGAGACCCCGCCCGTGAAGAACGTCGTGCGCGCGGGCTCATAGCCGCGGAACGACGTCGACCAGTACTTCTGCACGCTGTTCACGACCGCCAGGATGCGGCAGTCCTGGTGCTCGTTCGCGTCCTGCCCGGTCTGGCAGTGCTCGAGCGTGGAGGACGGTGGGCCGTTGCCTGCCGTCTGCCCGGCCAGGTCGTCGAAGGGAGAAGCGCCGCCTCCGGTGTCCAGAGGGTTGCCCCCGAGGAGCGCGATCGCGATGATGATTATCAGCGTCACGATGCCGCCCCCACCGAGCGCCATCGGCCTGCCGCCCATCCGACGGCCGCGCAGATCCTCCACCTGAGAGCGATCGAGCTTCGCATCCTTCCGGAACCGCATCGGCTGAGCGTACCCCGCATGCAGCGCGCGCTAACTACGCTGCCCGCGTGGAAAAAACGCCTGCAACCCGCGAACTCGTACCGGCCGTCGCCGACTCGGCGCTTGCGCTTTCCAGCCATCACCTGCGGCATGACGCGCTCGAGATCCACGAGCCGGAGCACGACGCCCTCTTGTACGTCGTCGCGGGCTCAGGTGCGCTAACGGTGGCGGACGACCGCGCGGGGCTCGAGGAGGGCTCCGCGGCGCTGGTCCTCGCCGACGAGCGGGCGACGCTCGAACCTGGCACGGGGGAGCTCGTCGTCCTGCAGGCAATCGTAGGACCGGCGGCCGACCGGCATGCGCCACTCGGCATGCGAGAGGTCGTCGTCGACGTCGACGCAGCGAGCGCGTCCCAGGCGACCGGCGCGCGAAGCTTCCGGGTGCTCTTCGGCCCGCACAACGGCTCGACGCGGGCGACACTTTTCCTCGGCTACCTCCCACCGGGCCGGGCGCCGTGGCACTACCACCTCTACGACGAGATCGTGTGGATTCCGAAGGGCCCCGGCCGCGTGCTGCGTCGCGGCTCCGAGGAGGCACTCGAGGCGGGCACGGCGTTCCGCCTGCGTCCTCGCGAGGAGCACGTCGTCGAGAACTCGAGCCGCGATCGGGAGCTGACCGTACTCGGCATCTTCACGCCCGCGGGCAGCCCCGCCGCGGCCTACGTCGCGCCCGAGCCGTAGTGGAGGCCAACGAGCGCGCGCTCGGACGGCCCGTCCTCCTGTACGACGAGGGCTGACGCTTCTGTCGCTTCGCGGCGCGTGTCGTCGCGTTCCTCGACCGCGGAGATGAACTCGCATTCCTGCCGCTACACGACCCCGATGCCGAGTCGCTTCTCGACGGGCTGACACAAGAAGAGCGGTTCGCGACGTGGCACCTTGCGCAGCGCGACGGATCCCTCGTCGGCTATGGCGCGGGTGGAATGCAGCTCTTGCAGGCGATGCGGATCACAAGCCCAGCGGGCCGCGTGCTCGGCCGGGTTCCGGCTCGCAGCCTCGACGGTATCTACGGCATCCTCGCCCGGAGCAGGCCAACGCTCGGACGCTTCGTTCCGGATCGGCCCGGACCGCGGCGCTTTCCGTAGCTACGCGGCCGCGACTTCCCGTGCCAGTGAGTCGACCGAGAGCGGGCGTCCCGAGGCCTCCTCGACCAACCGGTCCCAGCGGATCGAGGCTCCGGGCGCGAAGAGCTTCTCCTGCAGGAGCGAGCCCGCCTCGGGACGGTCCACCAGCCCGCCGGCGGCGCTGCGCAGCGCACCGCTGATCTGGGACGCGACGATCGCTCCGTAGAGATAAGTGTGGTAGTAGACGGGAGCGACCGCAACGTGGATCTTGGCCGCCCAGTCCGGGGCGCTCCGTCCGTCGGGAGGCGTGAGCAGCTGGTAGCGGGCGACGAGCTCCCACCAGACGGTGTCCAGATCGGATTCAGGGTCGGCATAGAGCGCACGCTCGAACGCGTTCATGACCAGTACCCAGCGGGTGAATACCAAGAGCTCGGCAGCTCGCGCCGAACGCAGCCGGCCTCCGAGCTCGTCCGCTTCGCGCGCGTCGACGCCGAGAATGCGCTCGAGCCATTCTCGGTCGCCCGCCAGCGCGCCGAAGAGGAGCGCGGACGCCTCGGTCGTGACGAGGTGCGTATCGCGCAGCACCCACGGAAGCTCGTCGTCGAATCCGAGGTCGTAGGCACCGTGGCCGAGCTCGTGGAGCATGGTGTCGGCCCAGCCATGGTTGTCGATGACGTTGGCCAGGACGCGAACGTCACCGCCGCGGTCGACGTCGATGCAGAAAGCGTGCTGGTTCTTTCCAGGGCGTGGGAAGAGATCGCTCCGGTCGAGGATCCCCTCGACGGCGAACCCGATGCCCTCGAACGTCTGCCGCGCGAGCCCGACGATGTCCTTGCCCTTGAAGAGTGGGTCGAGATCGACAGCGCCCTCGGCCGGGGGCTCCTGGAAGAAGGGGTCTGCGTAGTGCCACGGGCGGAGATCCGAGACGTCACAGTGAAACCGCTCGGCGAGCCGGGCGTCGAGGGAGCCCTTCCAGCGCGCGAACGGCTCGGCCGTCGCCCGGTCGGCCGCGGCCAGTGTCTCCAAGAGCTTCTCCTCGTTCATCTCGTCCGTTGCCAGCGACAGCGCGAACCAGTCTCGTTGGCCGAGCGACCGCGCGGCCTCGTTTCGCATCCGCGCGAGCTCGCGGACGTCGTCGGCCACCTCGCGGCCGACCGTCTTGGACGCTTCCCACGCCTCGCGGCGCTCGTCGGGATCCTCGCTGTCGCGCAAGATCTGCTTGATCTCGTTGTCGTCGACCTCCTTGCCGGCGACGACGCCGCGATGGCGGGAGAAACGGGTCTCCACCGAGGCCTCGAGCTCCACGATGCGCTCGCGGAGCGAAGTCGAGGTCTGGTGTGGGCGCATCGTGTTCGCGAGCAGCTCGAGCCTGCGGCCGTGGTCGGGATCCGCTCCATTGCCTCGGGCCGCCTCGATGGCGTCGAACAGATCGCGGTCGGCGAGCGCATCCGAGAACGCGAGCTCGGCATCGGCGCGGCGCCGCGCGTTCTCGTCCGTGGCATCGACGTTCGATTCCCACCACGCGAGGTTGCGCGCAAGCGTCAGCGGACGAAACCGCTCTTCCGCGGCGCGGACCAGCGACACAGCGTCCCTCAAGAGGCTCGCACCCGCCGCAGCCGCATACCTCTGAGCATACTCGAGCATCTAGCCTTCGCCCGGTGAACGCGGTCGTCGCAGCGAAGACGGTTCCGTGGGGCTGGTATACGGATCCGGCAGTCCTCCAGCTCGAGCAGGATCGCATCTTCCGGCCGTCCTGGCAGTACGTCGGTCACGCGGACGAAGTCGCCGAGCCGGGATCGTTCAGGGCGACGCGCGCGAGCAAGGTCCCGGTGGTGCTCGTCCGCGACGAAGACCGCGTGCTGCGGGCATTCCTCAACGTCTGCCGTCATCGCGGATCGCTCGTGTGCGAGGGATCCGGGCGCCGGACGACCCTCCAGTGCCCGTACCACGCCTGGACGTACGGCCTCGACGGCAGGCTCCTCGCCGCGCCGCGGTCGGCCCGCGAGGGCGGAATCGAGAGCGACCGCCTCGGGCTCGTCTCGCTTAGGCTCGAACAGTGGGGGCCGTTCCTCTTCGTCAACGCAGATCCAGGGGCGCCCGCGCTCTTCGACGTGCTGGAGGATGTTCCCGAGCGCATCGCAGCTGCAGGCATCGACATCGGCTCCCTGCGGTTCCTTCACCGGTCCGAGTCCGAGCTCGCCGCCAACTGGAAGATCTGTTCGGAGAACTTCCTCGAGTGCTACCACTGCCCGGTCGCGCATCCCGGCTTCTCCGCCGTCGTGGACGTGTCACCGGACGCGTACCTGCTCGAGGCGGGACGTTGGCGGATGTCCCAGGTCGGCCCGCCCCGCCCCGAGCCTTGCGGCTCGTACGATCCTGCGGGCGAGATCGAGCGCGGGCAGTTCCATCTGCTGTTTCCGAACACGGTCGTGAACGTCATGCCGGGCCGGCCGAACCTCTCGATCGGGCCGATCTTGCCCGTCGCTCCCGAGCGCACCTATCGCTTCCTCGACTACTTCGTCGCGCCTGACGCAGACGACGCCCGGGTCGCGGACATGCTCGCGTTCGACGACGAGGTCGGCGCCGAAGACCGAGTCCTCGTCGAGCGTGTCCAGCTGGGAGTCGCGTCCGGGCTCCTCGCCGAAGGGCGGCTGCTCCCCGACTCCGAACGGCTCGTTGCCCACTTTCAGTCGCTCGTCGTCGACGCACTCGCGTGAGCAGACGTGTCCGAGACCGGTAGCCCAGCCGACCGCGTGGGAACAATCACCCCGATGAAGGTCGCGATCATCGACGTCGGCTCGAACTCGGTGCGCCTCCTCGTGGCGGCAGTCGCTGCGGGCAACGTGAGCCAGCTTCACCGGGAGCGCGTCTACCTCCGGCTCGGCGACGACGCGTATCGCCGCGGACGAATCGGCTCGCGCAAGCTCAAGGCGACCCGCTCGGTGGCGGCGAAGTACGCGCGCATCGCGAGAAAGGCGGGCGCCGAGCGGCTCGAGACCATCGTGACGGCTCCCGGCCGCCAAGCGGAGAACCACGAGGAGCTCGTCCGCACGCTCGTCAAGGCGACCCGCTCGTCCGTCGTCGTGCTGAGCGCCGACGACGAGGGCCGGCTGGCGTGGGAAGGAGCAGTTGCCCGCCTGGACGAGTCGCCCGAGACGGTCGCAGTCGTCGATCTCGGCGGCGGGTCGTGCGAGGTCGCTGTGGGAGCTCGGACGCAGGGGCCGAGCTGGGTGCGCTCCATCGAAGCCGGGGCACTGCGCGTGACCCGTGCATTCCTCGGCGGGAACCCGCCGGACGACGAGCGGATCTCGCACGCGCGACGCGAGCTACGAGAGCTTGCGAAGAACCTCAATCCTCCGCAGCCCGATGCGGCGTTGGCGGTCGGAGGGACGGCGCGCGCGGTCGGTCGCATCGTCGGACGTCCCTTCGGCGTCGATCAGCTCGAGCAGCTTGCCGCCATGCTCGCGGGCGTCCCCGCCGAGAAGGTCGCAGAACCGCACGGCATCACCGCCGAGCGAGCCGAGACCCTGCTCGGCGGAACCCTCGTCCTCTCGGAGATCACGCAGCGTCTGGGCTGTGACCTCGATGTGGGCCGGGGCGGACTGCGTGAGGGCGCGGCGCTCGCTCTCGCGCGCGCCGACGCCGCCGCGGCATAAACGATTGATCGGGATTCACGGCGGGACCGGATGGCGGCCACGACACGGCGCCGGATCACCCCGGCTGCGCGACAATCTTCTAGGGGTCAATGCCCGAGCGAGACGAGCAACTTCGGGCTCACGCTCCAACGCAAGGAGGCGTTCCCTGCCTCGGGACCGCCCTCACAGCGAAGGCACATCGCGGCGCCTTTCTTCAGCTCCAGACGCAAAGAGCGCCCGTCACCGGCGAGAAGGAGCGAGGCGAGCTCGGCGAGCAGCGGCTGGTGGCCGACGAGAGCGAGCGCCGACTCCTGCCGATCCTGCAGCGCAGCGAGGCACTCGCTCTCCGGAGTCGACGGCTCGAGCGCACTGCATCTCTCCGGACTCGGCCACCTGGCCTCCTTCGTGAGGAGCTCGGCCGTATGCCACGCGCGCGCGTACGGGCTCGCGAGCACTGCGTCGACCTCGACTCCGAGCCGACGCAGACCGCGGGCAGCGCCTCGAAAGCGCTCGATTCCCGCCGCGGTGAGGGGCCGCTCGGAGTCATCGGGCCAGCGCACCGAGTCGTGCGGTTCTGCGATCGCATGTCGCACGAGATAGAGATCCATGCCCAGAGCCGGGCGATTTTCGGCCGCTCGCCTCGACAAGTCAAGTCGTCTGGCCGCCGACTGTGCCCTCGAGGGCGACGAGCACCTCTACGTCGCGCACGTAGCTGAGAAGATCACGCGCCTGCTCGACGGAGACCCAGCGGCCGTCGTCGACCTCGTTCCGAAACTGGAGGTCGCCGGCGATCGGCTTCATCAGCCAATAGCGCACGCGCTTCGCACGGCCCCGAACGTCGCGGTAGCGGGTCGTGGTGAGTTCCTCGCCGAGCTCACAACGTAGGCCGGTCTCCTCCTCGACCTCCCGGAGCGCGCACGCCTCGTCGCGCTCGCCTTGCAGCGCCTTCCCTTTCGGCAGCGACCAGTCGCCGTACTTCGGCCGGTGAACCACGAGCACCTCGAGGCCGGAGTCTCCGTGGCGCGTGACAACACCACCCGCAGCGCGGATCACGGACGTGCCTTGCGCGCCCGGCGATCGAGGAGCCTCCAGGCTTGCGGCCAGTCGGCGCGCGCCTTCCTCCGGCGCGCACGCTCCCGTTTGAGGAGCTTGCGGACCGCGTCGCCGGCCTCGGGCTTGCTTCCCGCCCACGCGCGAATGTGCTCCTCGGCGACGAATGCATCCTGATGCTCGCCTAGCACGTCCTGGAGCACCTTTGCCGCGTCGACGAAGCGCTCACCCGGCACGCCGAGCTCGTTCGCGGCCAGCTCGGCCGCGTACCGGCTCCGCTTCACCCTGATCCTCGCGGCGTGGAGCTCCTCGTCGCTCGACTCGCGGTCGAGCTTCGCAAGCCTCCGGCGCGTACGCACGAACTCGGCCCACCAGAGCTCGGCGAGCGTCGCGCTCGCTCCGGTGGAGGCCGGCGGCGGGTTCGGCGCTTCGAGCCGATCGAGTAACGCGAGATAGCGACCCTCCGAAAGAGCTGCGACGGCAGATGCTCGCGCCTTCCTACGCCTTCGTTCGAGACCGTCGACGAGGCCGCGCGCCGCGATGCCTTCGTCGCCCAGCCGTGAGATCTGACCCCGCATCCGCTCGAGGAGCACATCGAGGTCGCGAACCGACCCGAGCGCCGAGCCCAGCCACCCGAGCTCGTCGCGCAGCTCGTCCGCCCACTCCTGGTCCATCAGCGGCCGTGCCGCCCGCAGAAAAGCCCGAGCCCGACGGGTTGCAACCCGCATCTGGTGGAGATCCTCCGGATCCGTTCCGAGCCGGGTTCCTGGATCGTGGGCCAGGAGCTCCGCGTGCTGCACCTGGAGCGCCGCCCCGACGACCTCTCGTGGTGAAGCGTGTCGCGGAAGTGACACCGGCTCCGAGACGGGTGTGAAGTCGAGCGCGCGATAGAGCTTCGGCCGAAAGTCGGCCGACTCGGCGCCGATAGCGAGCAGCTTCTTCTCGAGCCGCCGAAGCGTGCGCTCGTCGCCGTCGTCGACGAGCTCGACTTCGAGCTCGCGGAACCGCGACTTGACTCGCTGTCCCTCGAGCACCGACACGGAGTCGTCGACGATCTCCGCACCGTCGGCTCGGAGGGTCTTCCGCCGCGTGCGAAGGCGCGCCACCCGCACCGGCCTGACGCCGCGAAGATGCACGAGGAGAAGCGCGACCAGCTCAGCGGGTGGATGCGCGGGAGGGCCGGGCACCTCGATCTCGATGCGCGCGGCACCCGATGGGATCTTGAGCTGCCAGAGGCGGCTGCCCTCCTCGGCGCGGTGGCGCAGCGTGATCCTGTGTCGCGCCAGCGAGAGATCGGGAGTGTCGAAGTACGTCGAGACGAAGTCGCGTCTCGGCAGCTCGACGCCTCCGAGATCGCTCAGGCGAAAGCTGTCGGAGGCCGTGAGCTTGAGCTCGTGTTCACGTGTCTTGCGCACCCGCTCGCAGCGTAATCAGAGAGACGAGGGATCGACGTCTCGGAGTCGCGGAGGCCGAGGTCTCCTGCCGAGCCGGGATCGCGGGCGCCACTCACCCGGCGATCTCGTTCGAATGTCGCCAATTGGTTAACGTCCCGCGCGATGCGGATGAGCCTGACACCCCGGACGACGGAGTTCTTCCGTCTGTTCGCGAGCGCCGGCGAGAATGCGCTCGAGGTTGCGAGGCTCGTCGAGCGCCGCTTTCGCGAGCATCCGAACTCGAGCGTGACGCAGGAGCAGGTGAAGGCGATCGAGACAGCGGGAGACGGTCTCACGCGAGATCTGATCACCCTCTTGAACACCCAGTACATAACACCCTTCGACCGTGAGGACATCTACCAGCTCGCGACGGAGATCGACGACGTCGTCGACTATCTCGAGGAGGCGTCCGACCTGCTCGGCCTGTACGGCGTGGAGATGCCGACCCGCCACGCGGTCGAGCAGTGCGCGGTGATCGTGGGCGCGTGCGAGCAGCTCGCGATCGCCTGCGACAACCTCAAGGGCATGCGCGGCGTGCAGGAGGCGTTGGTCAAGGTCAAGCAACTCGAGGACGAGGGCGACCGCATCCACCGCGACGCGCTCGGCGCGCTCTTCCGTGACGGAGCGATCGATCCCCTCATCGTCATCCGCTGGAAGGACATCTACGCCGGCCTCGAACGCGGCCTGGACGCGTGCGAGACGGCGGCGAACGTGATCGCGAACATCGTCGTCAAGAACGCCTGAGGCACGTGGACGACGCCGTACTCGTAGCGGTCGTCGGCGTCGCGTTGTTCTTCGACTTCACGAACGGATTCCACGACACGGCGAACTCGATTGCGACGAGTGTGTCGACCCGGGCGCTCACACCGCGGACGGCCGTCATCCTCGCTGCGATCCTCAACTTCGCGGGAGCTTTCTACTCACTCGAGGTCGCCGCGACCATCGCCACGGGAATCGTCGACACCGAAGCCGTGACGCTGAGCGTCATTCTCGCCGGCCTCGTCGGGGCGATCACCTGGAATCTCGTGACCTGGTTCCTCGGGCTTCCCTCGAGCTCCAGCCACGCGCTGATCGGCGGAATCGCAGGCGCCGCGATCGCAGCCGCGGGCTGGGACGTGATCAAGTGGAACGGGATCTGGAGCAAGGTCGTGAAACCGGGCGTCCTCTCACCCACGCTCGGTTTCCTCATCGCCCTCGCGATGATGTTCGGAATCATCTGGGTCATCCGCAGGCGGTCGCCCAGCCGGGTGAACCGCGTGTTCCGTCGAGCACAGGTCGTATCCGGCAGCTTCGTCGCGTTCACGCACGGGACGAACGACGCCCAGAAGACGATGGGGATCATCGCCCTGGCTCTCATCGTTTCCGGCCATCTCGACGCCGAGGAGTTCGACGTGCCTCTCTGGGTCGTCGCGAGCGCGGCCCTCGCGATGGGCCTCGGAACGTACGCGGGCGGCTGGCGGATCATCAAGACCATGGGCACCCGCATCGCGAAGATCGATCCGCCGCAGGGCTTCGCCGCCCAAACCGCGTGCGCGGGCATTCTCTGGACGACCGCCCACCTCGGCGTTCCCGTGTCGACGACCCAGACGATCTCCGGATGCGTGATGGGCGCAGGGGCGAGTCGTCGCCTTTCGGCGGTTCGCTGGGGGATCGCAGGAAACATCGCCCTCGCCTGGATCCTCACCCTTCCCGCCGCCGGGCTCGTGGGCGCCGTAATAGAGGTCGTGACGCGCATGCCGGCAGGCAACCTCGTCGTCTTCCTGCTCGCAGCAGTGATCGCCGCGGCCGCCTTCCTCGGGCGACGGTACGAGACGCGACGGCTGCTTCCCGCGCACGCCTGAGTACCTTTCGGTGGTGAGAGAAACGCCTCTGGAGGTGCTCTTCGTCTGCGTGCACAACGCGGGCCGCAGCCAGATGGCGGCAGGACTGCTCACCCTCCACTCGGGAGGCACCGTGGGCGTACGTTCGGCAGGCTCGGAGCCGGCGAAGACCGTGAACCCACTGGCCGTCCAAGCGATGGCGGAGCTCGGCGTCGACCTTGCGGAAGCATTCCCGAAGGCGCTGACCGACGAGGTCGTGCGCAGCGCGGACGTGGTGATCACGATGGGCTGCGGTGACGCCTGTCCGGTCTACCCGGGGAAGCGCTACGAGGACTGGCTGGTGGACGATCCTGCTGACGCGACGTCTCTCGACAACGTGCGGCGGATCCGCGACGACATCGACGCGCGGATCCGACAGCTGCTCGCAGCGCTCGACGTGCCGGTCGTCTCCTAGAGACACGAGAGGCGGCACGATTGCCGCCTCTCTGGCAGGGCGCCGTGAGGTGGCGGACCTCAGCTCTTGCTCGAGGCTTTCACCGCAAGACCGAAGTTCGTTCGCGCGCGCTTGAGCTGCACCTTCGTCAGCGGGACGAAGCGTGCACGCGCGGCGATCGCGACCTCGTTGTCGAAGACGTAGTCGAGGAAGGCCTGGACCTCCTTGCGCTTGAAGGAGGAGCCCTTTGCGTAGACGAAGAGCGGCCGCGAGAGCGGCTTGTACGAGCCCGAGTGGACCGACTGGATGCCAGGCGTGACGCACTGCTCCGTCTTCGGATTCCGGACCTGGATCGCGTTCAGCCGGCTTCGGTTCTCCGTGTAGTAGGAGTAGCCGAAGTACCCCATCCCGCCGCGCTCACCGGAGACGCCCTGCACGAGCACGTTGTCGTCCTCGGAGGCCTGGAAGTCGGTCCGGCTGGCGCGTGCCCTGCCGTTCACCGCCTCGGTGAAGTACTCGAACGTGCCCGAGTCGGTGCCGGGGCCGAAGAGCTTGATCGGCAGATCCGGGAAACCAGAGCGGACGTCCTTCCAGTTGTTCACCTTCGAGCCGGGCTCCCAGATCTTCTTCAGCTCGGCGACGGAGAGACACGTCGCCCAGGTGTTCTGCTGGTTCACGACGACGGTGAGCGCGTCGTTGGCGACGGTGAACGCGCGCCACGAGCCGACGTTGTTGCTCTTGCAGGACTGCGCCTCCGAGATCCTCATCGGCCGCGACGCGTTCGAGAGGTCGATCTCGTTCTTGCAGAAGCGCTGGAAGCCCCCGCCGGTACCCGAGATGCCGACGGTGACCTTCACCTTCGAAGCGCCGGCTCGGGAGAAGAGCTCCGCCGCGGCTGTCGTGTACGGGCCCACCGTCGAGGATCCGTCCGCTGTGATCGAGCCTCCGAGCCCCTCGAGGTTGTACGTGGGGTTCTGCGCAGCCGCACCGACTGCCACCGAGGCAGCTGCGAGTGCCAGCACCAACCCGCCGGCTGCAGCAATTCCGCGGTGTCCGAAAGCGAGCTTCATCGTCTGACCCACTCCTCTGTTCGAATGTCCCTGACTGACGCGATGGTCGCGATCGAGGTGACGCCGGTGGGCTGAGAAGGCGTGAACGCCTGGTCGCGGAGTGGTGAAGCAACCGAACTGAAGCGGGAGGGAGGGCCGCCGCCGCGCAGCGACCGCCTTTTAGGGATCGTCGCGACCGGAATCCGCGCTAGCGGATTCTGGTCTTGCGCAGAAATCAGACGAGGGGGCGCAGGTCGTGCGAGGCGTCCGTGAACTCCGCGAACTCGCCGGTCACGACGAAGGCCGTCTGCTCGCCGATGTCGACGGCGTTGTCCCCGATCCGTTCGAAGCACCGTGCGACGGTGATCTGGCGCATTCCCCACTCGAGGGCCTCGGCGTCGTGCACGTATCCCAGCACCTCGTGAAAGACCTGGCGGTTCGCGTTGTCGACGAGGTCGTCGAGCTGGTGCAGCCCTCGGGCCTGCTGCACGTCTCTCGCAGCGAACGCGGCGAGCGACACCCGGACCATCTCCGCGCAGCGCTCTCCCATGTCGACGAGGCCCTCGACGACTGCCTGTCTCGTGCCGAGGTGACTCGAGAGCTTCGTCAACTTGGCGATCGTCACGCACTGGTCGCCGATCCGCTCGATGTGCAGCCCCGAGTGGAGGATCGCGAGGACGAGACGAAGATCGCTCGCCACCGGCGTCTGGCGTGCGAGCACCATCTCGACCTGCCTTTCGAGCGCGAGATACCGTTCGTCCACCTCGTCGTCGAACGCGATCACCTCGTCGCACAGCTCGACGTCCTGGGTTCGCAAGGCGTCGATAGCGCCACGGATCGAACGGAAGACGATCTCGCCGGCCTCCTGGAAGGCGGCCTCGAGGGAGTCGAGCTCCGCTTGCAGCCCGACTCTCATCCGAACCGTCCCGTCACGTAGTCCTCCGTGCGCTTGTCGGAAGGCGTCGTGAAGATCTTCGTCGTCGTGTCGTACTCGACCAGGATCCCGCGCCGCGCGCTCCCGTCCTCGTGCACGACAACACTGAAGAAGGCGGTCATGTCGGCGACGCGGGCGGCCTGCTGCATGTTGTGGGTCACGATCACGATCGTGTAGTCCCTCTTCAGATCGTGCATCAGATCCTCGATGCGCGTGGTGGAGATGGGATCGAGCGCGGACGCAGGCTCGTCCATGAGGATCACGTCCGGCTCGACCGCGAGCGCACGCGCGATGCAGAGTCGCTGCTGCTGTCCGCCCGACAACCCGAGAGCACCGTCCTTCAGCCGGTTCTTCACCTCGTCCCAGAGCGCCGCATCGTGCAGGGCCTTCTCCACGCGCTCGTCGAGATTCCCCTTCAACCCGAGCACCCTCGGCCCGAAGGCGACGTTGTCGTAGATCGACTTCGGGAACGGGTTCGGCTTCTG
>Ga0190265_10002461_pt1 | contig 12414 bp, 11 predicted proteins | sample Popmic124T_FD_133135 | JGI IMG/M metagenome (GOLD analysis project Ga0190265, IMG submission 133135) | Populus adjacent soil microbial communities from riparian zone of Indian Creek, Utah, USA - 124 T | ecosystem: Environmental > Terrestrial > Soil > Riparian zone | place: USA: Utah | collected... | reverse complement strand
GGTCCGAGCAGATCGCCCCAGTAGAATTGGAACGTGAAGATCGCGACGGCCGCGAGCGCCGGCTTGCAGAGCGGGACCACCACTCGCCAGTAGATCCGGAAATGTCCCGCCCCGTCGATCCGCGCCGCGTCGATCAGCTCGTCGGGCACCGCTGACTTCATGTACTGGCGGAGGAGGAAGATGCCGAAGACGCTCGCGACGTTCGGGGCGATCAGCCCCCAGTAGGAATTCAGCATCCCGTGCCCGCCCGCGCCGGTGATGTCGTTGCCACCCAGCAGCGGGAAGCTCCGCATGATGATGTAGTTCGGGATCAACGTGATCTCGGTCGGCAGCATCAGGGTCGACAGCCCGAGCAGGAACAGGAAGTCGCGGCCGGGGAACGTGCGCTTCGCGAACGTGTAGGCGATCAGCGAGCTGAAGAACAGGATGATCAGGGTGTTGGTGGTGGTCACGAACAGGCTGTTGAAGAACCACCGACCGATGTCGCGTCCCGACCCGAAGAACCCCGAGTAGTTCGCCAGGGTCGGATCGTCCGGGATCCACTTCGGTGGCAGCCGGAACATCTGCGAGAGCGGCTGGAACGACGCGCTCACCATGTAAGCGAACGGCGCGACGAACAGGATCGCGAGGACCGCGAGGGCCAAGTATCGGAGCGGACGCGTCGGCGACAACCGGCGGCGGCGCCTCGGGAGGGGTTGCCAGTCGGCGGGCACCGGCTGACCCAGCTCGTGGTGCTCGGCCCCTCCTGCGACGGTCCCCATCTACAGCTCCACCCGTTTCCGGTACCACCGGTACTGCAGGAACGACAGGCCGAAGAGCAGGATGAACAGGATGTAGGCGAGCGCCGAGGCGTACCCGAGCTCGTAGAACCGGAATGCGTTCTGGTAGATCCAGTACACGACAGTCGTGGTCGAGCCCCCCGGGCCGGGCGGACCGCCGTTCGTCATCACGAAGATCGACGCGAAGTTCTTCGTGGCGCCCACGAGGTTGATGATCAGGATGAAGAACGTCGTGGGCGCGAGAAGAGGCAACGTGATCCGACGGAACTTCGTCCACGCGTTCGCCCCGTCGACCTCAGCCGCTTCGTAGAGCTCGTTGGGCACCGCCTGGAGGCCCGCCAGGTACACCAGCATGCTGAACCCGGCACCGGCCCAGATGTTCATCACGATCACGGCCGGCATCGCGGTCGCCCGGTTCGCCAGCCAGAAGACCGGGTCGTCGATGATCCCGATCCTCTCGAGATAGTAGTTCGCCAGCCCGGCGTCGGAGTTGTAGACCCACGTCCACAGCAGAGCCGCGATCGGCAACGGCGTGAGGGTGGGGAGGTAGTAGGCCGTGCGGAACCAGCCGAGGCCCCTGATCTGGGAGTTCAGGAGCAGCGCGAGCCCCAGCCCGAGCACCATCGTCGGCACCACGGTGCCGACAACGAAATACGCCGTGTGCCAGAGCGACTCGATGAATTCGTCGTCGGCGAACGCGTCCCGGTAGTTCTCGAGACCGATGAACTCGGGCGCCTCCCCAACCAGCGGCCAGTCATGGAAGGACATCGTGAACGACACGGACAGCGAGTAGACCGTGAAGATCAGGAAGACGATCAACCCTGGCGCGTTGAACAGGTAGGCGGTCCACTCTCGCCGCATCTCGTGGAGCACCTGACGGATGCTCCGGCGGTGTTTCGCCGGCGGAGCCTGGATCGTCGCCTGCGCCAGGGCGGTTCCCCCTCGGTGGTCAGCGGCGGGCGCTCCCGCAGGGAGCGCCCGCCGCGTGCTCGGTCTCGGACGCTAGCCGGAGCTTCGACTATCCGTCGATGATCTCCTCGCCCTCCTCGGCGGCCTGCGTGATCGCCTCCTCGGCGGTGATCTCACCGAACATCGCCTCACCGAGTTTCTCGTTCAGCACGGTCTCGACCTCGGGGAACTTCGGCTGCTCGATGTTGCTCACCACGGCGCAGCCCATGTCGTTGGCGAAGCCCTCCATGTACGGCTTGCCCTCAGCGAGGTCCGGCGACTCGAGGATCGACCGGCGTGGCGGCAGCAGCGTGGACGTCTCCGATCCGATCGTCCAGGTCGTCATGTTCTCCGGTCGCGACAGGAACTCGATCCAGAGCCACGCCGCGTCGGCGTTCTCGGTGTCGTCCAGGACGATCAGGCTGTCGCCGGCGAGGGTCGTCGCGCATCCGGCGTCGCCCTGTGGGAGCGGAGCGGTCGCCCACTTGCCGGTGATGTCGGGGAACTCCGAGATCGTGTTGCCGGCGAACCAGCTGCCCGCGATGTACATGGCGGCCTTACCGCTCGCGAAGGTGACCCTTCCGTTCCACGAGTCGGATGCCAGGTAGTCCGGCGGCGCGTATTTCTTCGCCACGTCCACGTAAAACTCCGCCGCCTCGATGCCCTCGGGGGTGTCGAACGCGATGTCCTGCCCGTCGGCGCTGAGGAGGTCGCCGCCCGCCTGCCACAGCCACGGGTACCAGTAGTACGCGGCCTCCGAGGCGAACATCGCGACGCCGTACTGGTTCTTCGACGGATCGGTGAGGGCGGCGGCCGTCTGCTCGAACTCCTCCCACGTCTCGGGTGGGCTCTCGATGCCGGCCTCCTGGAAGAGGTCGGTCCGGTAGAACAGGCCGGTCGTCTCGCCGTCCCACGGCAGGCCGTACATGCTTCCTTCGAGGAGGGCCGTGTTGCGGAAGCCCTCGACGTAGTCCTCCTCCGAGACGACCTCGCTGCCGGCGATGTAGCCGTCCAGGTTCATCGCGCCGCCGCGCGAGGCAAGGTCCTGAACGAAGCCCGCATCGACGAAGGCAGCGTCGGGCGCGTTGCCGCCCGCGATCTCGGTGAGGAGCTTCTCCCGCGCCCGGCCCGAACCGACCGGCTCGTAGTCGACGGTGATGTTCGGGTACTCGGCTTCGAAGTCTTCTTTGAACTGCTTCATCTGCGGAGCTTCTGCCACCGACGAGAAGACCGAGAACCGGATCGTCGTCGGCTCGCTCGGTTCCTTGGCGACGATCGGCTCGACCTCGTTCGGCGTTGGTTCGTCGTCGTCGGTACCACCGGCGTTGACGCAGGCCGCCGCGATCAACGCGAAGACCGCGAGCATCAACAACGATCGACGTCCGAAGAAGCTCTTCTGGGCTCTCACCGCACAGCCCTCCTCCCGACCCGCCGGTCGGCAGTCGCCTCCCCGCGGACCTCGCAAACCGATTTGGCCGACGGTGGAGCATGGAACGTTCGGCCCGAGGCTGTCAAGACAACCGATCCGTCAGGTCTTTCCGGGCGTAGTCGTCGCCCTCGGCGACCACCCGATTGACAGCCGTGACGCAAGGCAGGACGCTTCGCGAGTGAATCGGTTTGCATCTCGCCGAAGGGTCACGATCGCCGACGTGGCGACCCAAGCCGGAGTGAGCAAGACGACGGTGTCGCACGTGGTCTCGGGGAACCGCCCGGTCTCGACGGAGACGCGTGTCCGCGTCAAGCGGGCGATCGAACAGCTCGGCTACCGTCCTGACGGGATCGCCCGGAGCCTGCGTACCAGCCGGACCCACATGATCGCCTTGATCATCCCCGACATCACGAACCCGTTCTATCCGATCCTGTCCCGCGGGCTCGAGCACGCGATCGATGTCGGGGGGTACCGGGCGTTCATCTGTAGCAGCGACGGCGACACCGAACGGGAGCTGGACTTCCTGGCCGAGGTCTGCGACCGGCGGGTCGATGGCATCGTGCTGGACTCGTTCCACCTCACGGTCGAGGACGTGCGCGCGATCACGGGCAACGACGTGCCGGTGGTGTGGATCGGGGGGACGCATCCCGGCGTGGACTCCGTCCAGCCCGACGACGAGCGAGGTGCGTTCGAGGCGACGACCCACCTCCTGGAGCGTGGGCACCGCGAGATCGCGATGATCGACGGCCCGGAGGGGTCCGGCACCTCGCGGCGCGAGGGGTACCTGCGAGCACTCTCCCGCGCTGGGCTCACGCCCGTCCCCGAGGAACCGCTCCGGAGCGACTGGACGAGGAACGCCGGAGCGAACGCCCTCCCACGGATCCTTTCGGCGTCGCCGCGGCCGACCGCGGTCTTCTGTTCGAACGACCGGACCGCGATAGGCGTGATCGATGCCGCCCATGAGCTCGACCTCTCCGTCCCCGACGACCTGGCGGTCGTCGGCTTCGACGACATCGAGGAGGCGGCGATGACTACGCCGCCGTTGACGACGGTGCGGAACCCGGCGTTCGAGACGGGCCAGGCAGCGGGAACGCTCCTCACGGAGCGGATGGCGGGCGGCTATCGCGGACGCGCCCGCGCGATGACCCTTCAGGCATCGCTCGTCGTCCGCGCCACGTCGTGAAGCGGATCCACCTCGACACCGACCTCGGGTCGGACACCGACGATCTCTGCGCGCTCGTGATGCTGCTGGGCTGGCCGGGCGTGGCGGTGACTGGCGTGACCACGGTGTCGGACCCCGACGGCCGGCGGGCCGGGTGGACGGCGTACGCCCTCGCGCTCGCGAGCAGGGAGGACGTTCCCGTCGAAGCGGGCGCGGCGGGGTCGCTCGCCGGGTTCACGATCGAGTTGGCGTTCCCTGCGTACTGGCCGGACCGGGTCGACCCGCGCCCCTCGGAGCCCGGCGCGGCGGTCGACATGCTGGTGGCCGCGGCGGAGCGAGCCGACACGATCGTTGCGATCGGGCCGTACACGAACCTGGCGCTCGTGGAAGCCGCACGTCCTGGGCTGCTGGCCACGACCGAGCTGATCGTGATGGGGGGACACGTCCCCGACCCCGGTGAGGGGTACCCGGCGTGGGGATCGGCGGACGACACGAACGTTCAGCAGGACGCGTTCGCCGCCGCGATCGTGTTCGCGCGATGCGCGCCCGTCGTGGTGCCGCTCGCCACCACGCAGCGGGTGACGCTCCGAGCGTCGCATCTCGACGCGCTCCGCAGCGGCGGCGCGCTCGCGCGCCTGGTCGCCGACCAGGGGGAGGCGCACGCGAGGGACCTCGGCCGCACCGAGCTCGGCCGGGCCTTCCCGGCGCTGCCCGACGACCTGCTGAACTTCCAGTACGACCCTCTCGCCTGCGCGGTGGCCGCGGGGTGGGACGGCGTGACCGTCTCGGAGCTCCCGGTGGCCATCGATATCCGCGACGGTCTGCTGCGGATGTCCGTCACGCCGGGCGCGGCGACGTTGCGGCTCGCGACGGACGTCGACGCCGCTGCCTTCGACGCCGCATGGCTCGACGCCGTCCTCCGGGCATCCGATCTCCGATGAAGGTGGCCGTCCTCGGAGGCGGAGGTTTCCGGACGCCGACCCTGCACTCCTGCCTGGCGAGGGCGAACGCGCGGATCGGCGTCGAGGAGGTCGTTCTGCAGGACGTGGATCCGACGCGACTCGACCTGATCCTGGACGTGATCGTGGGGATGGATCGGGAACGCGGCGGGGCAGCGATCGCGGTCCGGACGACGACGTCGTTGGATGACGCCGTGGACGGGGCCGGCGCCGTCCTGGCGGCGATCCGCGTGGGTGGCGCGGACGCCCGCGTGATCGACGAAGAGGTCCCGCTTTCCCTTGGCGTCCTCGGACAGGAAACCGTCGGGCCCGCCGGGATCGCCTTCGCGATGCGCACCATCCCGGTCATGCGAGCGATCGCACTCACCGTTCGGGATCGCGCCCCCGACGCATGGTTCGTGAACTTCACGAACCCGGCTGGGGTCGTGACGGAAGCCCTCCGGGAGATGCTGGGCGATCGTGCCGTCGGGATCTGCGATTCGCCCGCGGGACTCTGCGCTCGGACGGCGGTCGCGCTCCGTCAGAAGGCGTCTTCGATGGATTTCGACTACGGCGGTCTCAATCATCTGGGATGGCTCCTGGCCGCCCGAGTCGAGGGCGAGGATCGGCTGCCCGAGCTCCTCGCGGACGATGTGCGTATCGGGAGCCTCGACGAGGCGAGGCTGTTCGGGGTTGCGCGGCTCCGCTCTCTCAGGGCGATCCCGAATGAGTATCTGGTGTATCTCGACCGAACGAGCGAGGTGACGGCGGCGTTCCGGCGCCAGGGCGGCCGCGGGAACCTCGTCGCGAAGCAACAGCGCCAGTTCTTCGAACGTCGCCCGGGCGACCCCTCGGGGTCGCTCGCGGCGTGGCGAGCGACGCGAGACGCTCGGCACAGCACCTACATGGCGGAGGCATGGGAGGGAACGGCCCAGGGTGTCCCCGAAACGGGAGCGCCGCCCGACCAGGGCCCCGGAGAAGAGGGATACGCGGCCGTCGCCGTCAACTTCTTCGAAGCCGTCGTCGGTGACGAACCAGCGCAGCTGATCCTGAACACCGCCAACCGAGGACGGCTGACCGAGGTCGGCGACGACGAGGTCGGAGAGATCACGTGCACCGTCAGCTCGGATGGGATCCGGCCTGTCCCCGGTTCTCCCCTTCCATCGGAAGCCTCGACGCTGGTCACCAGGATCAAGGAGGTAGAGCGGCTCACGCTGGTCGCGGCGACGAGGGGATCGGCTCCCCTCGCGATAGACGCGCTGGCAGCGCATCCAACCGTGCCGTCACGGGAGATCGCGGAGCGGATCTGGTCCGGGTACGTCGGTCGCCACGAGAGCCTGCGGGACGCTCTGCGATGAGCGAGTACGTCACCGTCGTGGGGAACCCCTTCCTCGATCTCGTGTTCGAAGGCCTCCCTCATCTGCCCAGCGTCGATGAGGAGGTCCTCGCCAGGTCGTTCCACATGGTCCCCGGGGGCAGCGCGATACAGGCGATCGGACTGGCACGCCTCGGGTTGTCTGTGGCGCTCGTTTCGGCGCGTGGCACCGATGGGGTGGGTCGGCTGCTCGGCGACATCCTCACGCGAGAGAAGGTCAGATGGATCGGACCCGCTACGGCGGATTCGCCGACGACCGCGATCATGTCCACACCTGAGGGGACAGCGATGGCGACAGCGGCTGCGGTCGGAGAAGCGACGCTGGAGGACGTCGCCGCCACCGATCCGCGACGTGTGGTCCTCTCCCTCGGCCGAGCCGGTCTCCGACCAGAGGGTGTCCCCGCGTGTTTCGTGACGGGCTCGATCGAGATCGAGGCCGGCGTGAGTCTGTCCGAGCTTCTGATCCTCGAGGACGACGTCCTCGTGATGAACGCCCGCGAGGCGCGTGCCGTGACGGGCGAGGCCGACGTCGAGACGTCTGCCCGGATGATCGCTCGGCATGGCGGAACGGCCGTCGTGACGAGGGGAGACGTGGGAGCCGTCGGAGTCCGCGGAGACGATCTGATCCGGGCTCCCGCGGTGGACGTCGTGGCGCGAGATGCGACGGGCGCCGGGGATCTCTTCGTCGCCGCTCTCGTGTGGGCGATGACCACCGGGCTGCCGCTCCGGCCGTCGCTCGAGTGGGCCTGCTTGTTCGCGGGCCTCTCCGTCATGGCACCGACCGCGCTGGCGGGCGCTCGGCGACTGGAGGAACTCCTGGAAGAAGGGAAACGGCGAGGACTCACCCCGCCTTGACCACCATCCCGCCGTCCACCCGCAACAACATCCCGGTCACGAACGACGACTCGTCGGACGCGAGGTAGACGATCGCGGTCGCCACCTCTTCGGGCTGACCGATCCTGCCGATCGGATGCATGGCTGCCCATCGGGACATCAGCGTGTCGCGATCCGGATGCTCCTTGAGGATCCCCTCGTTCATCCCCGTGAGGATCGTGCCGGGGATGATCGCATTCACCCGGATGCCCTGCGGCGCGTACTCGACCGCGGCCTGCTGCGTGAGCGCGTTGATTCCCCCTTTGCTCGCGGCGTATCCCGACCATCCGACGAACCCGACGAGGGACTGGACGGAGCTGACGTTCACGATCGAGCCACCGCCGGTCTTCAGCATCTCCGGGATGGCGAGCCGCATCCCACGCCATACGCCGCTCAGATTCACGTCGAGGACGCGGTTCCAGTCCTCCTCGCTCATCTCCCCCGCCGATCCGCCGATCGCCACGCCGACGTTGTTGACGATCACGTCGAGACCGCCGTGCTCCCTCACGGCGGCCTCGACGAGATGCTGCACGTCGTCCCAGGAGCGGACATCGGTCCGGACGAACGTCGCGCGACCGCCGGCATCGCGGATCTCCTCCGCGACGCCGGCGGCCGCCTCGTCGACGTCGCCGATCACCACGGCGGCACCTTCAGCGGCGAGCATCCGCGCGGCGGCGCGGCCGATCCCGCTCGCGCCTCCGGTGAGCACCACCGACTTGTCGCCTACGCGCCCCATCGATCCTCCTTCAGTTGCCGCCGAACCGCGGGTCCCGCTTCTCCACGAATGCTCGGACGCCCTCCCCGGCATCTGCGGAGCGTCGGAGCCTCCCGAGCGCATCCTGTTCCGACGTCAGCCCCTCCTCGAGGGGGGCCTCCATCGCCGCCCGGATCAGCCCGAGCATCTCGCCCGCGGCGAGCGGGGCGGTCTCGACGATCGCTCGCGCCTTCGCCATCGCGACCTCGATCAGCTCGCCCGGCTCCACGACGGCGGAAACCAGTGACGCCGCGCGCGCCTCGTCCGCCGTGAGCCGCCGGGCGGACAGCAACACGTCGGCGGCGACGTAGGGCCCGACCGAACGTGTGAGGCGCTGGGTGCCCCCGCCGCCGGGCACCAGCCCAAGCCGACCCTCCGGCAAGCCGAACTTCGCAGACGTGCTCGCGATCAGGAGGTCACAGCAGAGCGCGATCTCGAAGCCTCCGCCGAGGGCGTAGCCGTTCACGGCGCCGATCACTGGCTTGGGGAAGTCGTCGAGCGACGAGAACAGCCGCCGGCTGGATCGTTGGTACTCGTCGAAGGCCTCGTGAGACTGCTCCGCGTACTCGCCGATATCGGCACCTGCGACGAAGGCCCGGACGCCCGCGCCGGTCAGCACGACGACGCGGCACGCCACGTCGGCACGCGCCTCTTCCAGCGCGCGCTCGAGTTGTTCGAGCATCGGCGAGCTCAGCGCGTTCAGCTTCTCCGGACGGTTGAACGTGAGCAAGCGGATCGCGTCGCGACGCTCGACGAGAACGAGATCCCCGGTCACCTCAGACGACCCCGTCGTCCCGGAGCGTTCGGATCTCGTCGTCGTCGTAGCCGATCGACGCGAGGACCTCGTCGGTGTGCTGACCCACCGCCGGCGGACCCGACCGGATCGATCCCGGGGTCGCGCTGAACCGAACGGGCACGCCGACGACACGGAGCGCGCCGCCGTTCGGAAGCTCCACCGTGGTGAGCAGTTCGTTGTGCGCCACCTGCGGGTCGTCCACGACGTCGTCGAACGTCTGCACGGGGGCGCACCACACGTCCCTCGTTGCGAGCAGCTCGAGCCACGCGGGGGTCGGACGCTCGACGAGTTTCGCCTGCACCAGCTCATAGACCTCGTCGCGATCGTCATATGCGCGGCGCGGGTCGTCGAACATGGCGAGGCGAGGCTCCTCTAGGAGCTCCCCCATCACCGCCAGCGAGGCCATCGCCAGCGCTAGGTGGCCGTCGGCGGTGCGATAGATGCCGAACGGCGCCGAGAGCCACGCGCCGCCGATACCCGCGCGGCTCCGTTCGAACCCTCGCTCCATGTTCAGATACGCGGCGATCTCCTGGCACTGCAGGGCGATGGCGGTATCGAACAAGCTCACGTCGATCCGCTGTCCCTCGCCCGTCCGGAGCTTGTGGACGAGGCCGACCATGGACGAGAACGCGAGGAGGAGCGCGGTGCTGGCATCGACGATCGAGCTGCCCGAGGGTATCGGCGGATCGGAGGCTCGGCCCCCGTAGGCCGCCAGGCCCGACATCGCCTGGATCAAGAGGTCCTGGCCGGGCCGGTCGACGTACGGTCCGGTCTGCCCGAACCCGCTTCCCGAGACGTACACGATCGACGGGTTCACCTCGCGGAGGTCGTCGTACCCGAGCCCGAGCCGGTCCATCACGCCCGGCCGGAAGTTCTCGACCACCAGGTCGGCTTCGCGAGCGAGCCGGAGCACGATATCCCGCGCCCTCGCCTCCTTGAGGTTCAGCGAGACGCTCTTCTTGTTGCGGTTCATCGCCAGGAAGAATGGGCTCTGGCCGTCGAGGAGGTCCCCGCTCGAACGAAGGCCGCGCTCCCACTCACCGACCCCAGGTCGCTCGACCTTGATGACCTCCGCGCCCATGTCGCCGAGGAACTGCGTGGCCCACGGCCCCATCATCATCTGGGTGAAGTCGAGGACCCGGATGCCCTCGAGCGCCATCGCCGTCATCGTTCCGCTCCCGCTCGCGTGCCGAGGCTCGCACGGTACGACGCGTCGAGGGCGTCCAACACCGCGTCGGCGTCGCCACCGTCGCGGAGATGCCGGTGCACGATGTCGCCGGCCTCCTCCTGGAACACCAAGAAGCCGCCGTACCGGGGACGGAGGTAGGCGGCGTCCAGCGCGTCGAGCGTGTCCTCGAAGAACCCGCCGGCGGACGCGTTCACCGTGGGGTCCGTCCACGCCGACCGATGGCCCGGCTGCCCGCCGCCATCGACGTAGGCGGTTCGCTGGACGTCCGGGCTGGCCGTGAAGGCGGCGAAGGCACACGCCTCCTCGACGTGCACGGACGACGCGGAGACCGCCAGGCCGGCGCCGCCGAGCGTGCCGGAGGGCACGCCCGAGGCGCCGGCCGGTCCCGCCGCGAACCCCAAGGGGTGGCGGGCGAACCCCTGCCGCGCGAAGTTGGCGTAGCCGAAGGCAAGGGGGACGTACGCGATCTCGTCCGCGTTCGCCATCTGTTCGAGCACGGTGGGCGGGTTCCACGACATGCTCGCCGGATGTGACCGCACCACCACATCGCGGAGCACTTGCAGCGCTCCGCGCCCCGTGTCCCGCCCGACCACTCGATCCGGGGAGGCGAACGGCGCCTCCCCCACCGAGCCGCACGTCCCGAGGAACGCGCAGACCGCATCGACGGGGATCGAGGGGATCGCGATCGTCAGGCCGTGTCCTCGGAGCGCCTCGCTCGCCGTGATCACTTCCCCCCACGTGCGGGGAAGCTCGACCTGCGCGCGTCGGAGGAGATCCGGGCGGAACGCCGCCACCTGCGCCGCGGCGTCGATCGCCAGCGCCCACTGATGCCCCTCCCAGGTGTAGCTCTCGTGGCTCCGGCCCACGCCGGATGCCGCTTGCTCCTCCATGAAGGTCCCATCGAGGTGCTCGTCCAGTGGAACGAGCGCGCCCGCCTCTACCGCCACCCCGATCGACGGATGGTCGAGGACGATCAGGTCGTATGTCGACGAGAGCTCCTCGATCGAGTGGTCCGCGAATGCCTGGAGGCTGCGCACCTCCCACGTCACGCGGATGTCGGGACGTTCCTCCGAGAACGCCTCGGCCGCCGCTCGGACGCCGCCCCACCCGCGAGGGTGGTCCCACGTGCTCCCCCGGAGCTCGATCATCCGGAGCTCCCGACCGGGAGCGGCACCCCCTCGATCCCGACCTCGAGCCGCGTGAGGTGCCATCGGCCGAGGTTCGCCGTGAACATCGTCGAGCCCCGGAAGGCGAGGTTCGTGGGGTGCGCGAGCGTGTGGGCCGTTTCGTCGTGCCACAGCACGTTCACGTCCCCGGACCGCGCGACGCGGAGCACGTGGCTCGGCTCGTAACACCCCACGTACAGGTTGCCCTCGACGTCGAACGCGAGCCCGTCCGGGAGCGACCCCGGGACGTGGGCGACCTCCTCGCGATCGCCGGCGGAGCCGTCCTCGCGGATCGGGATCCGGAACACGTTCGAGGCGAAGGTCTCGGCCACGTACAGCGCGGAACCGTCGGGCGCGACCGCGAGCCCATTCGCGAAGGTGATATCCAGGCCGTACCAGAGCTCGCCACGCCCGTCCGGGTCGATCCGGTAGACGCCGGGTCCGGGCGTGGCGGGGAACGTGTGGCTATCGGAGACGTAGAGCCTGCCGTCTGCGTCGAACGCCGGGAAGTTCGGGATCCGGAACGGCCGATCGGGGCTGCCGCCGCTGAACCGCTCGATCGCGCCCGTGGCGACCTCCAGTCGGAAGACGGCCGCGTGCTTCTGATCGCAGACCACGAGGTGCTCGCCCGTCCGGTCGAACGCCATCCCCAGGCAGAAGCCGTCCGTCGACGCCACGAGCTCGATCGATCTGCCGTCCGCGTCGAGTCGGAAGATCTGGCCCTTCTCACCGCCGCACCAGACGCTGCCGTCGGGATGGACGGCGACCCCCTCGGGGTGGTCCAGCTGGGGATCGTGGAGCGCGCCGTCGAAGAACACGCTCACCCGGTCGTCTGCCAGCAACACCCCGACCTCCCCGCGGCGAAGATCTGCGAGAGATGTACGCTGACGGTCTCGGCGCTCGGCTGTCAACTCGTCGAACGTGGCGCTCGTCCGCACTCCGGTAGGGTCGAGTGGTGCCCGAGGGCCTCTTCCGCATCCGAGACGCCGAGGGAGGGATCCGGCT
>Ga0190265_10002460_pt1 | contig 12418 bp, 8 predicted proteins | sample Popmic124T_FD_133135 | JGI IMG/M metagenome (GOLD analysis project Ga0190265, IMG submission 133135) | Populus adjacent soil microbial communities from riparian zone of Indian Creek, Utah, USA - 124 T | ecosystem: Environmental > Terrestrial > Soil > Riparian zone | place: USA: Utah | collected... | reverse complement strand
GCGTTCGACGGCCTCTACTACGTCTCGTCCGTCAGCTCGACGCTGAAGCGCGGCGAGTTCACGCAGTCGTTCGCGCTGGCGCGCAACGGCCTCCTCTCGACCGTGCCGACGGTGCCGTCGTGAGCGAGCCCGCGATGCGCCAGCGGTTCTACGGCAAGTACCGCGGGACGGTCGTCAACAACATCGACCCGCTGCAGATCGGGCGCATCCAGGCGATCGTGCCGGACGTCTCCGGGGTCATCCCGACCTCGTGGGCGATGCCGTGCCTGCCGGGCGCCGGCATCAACACGGGCTTCTTCACCGTGCCGCAGATCGGCTCGGGGGTCTGGATCGAGTTCGAGCAGGGCGACCCGGACCGGCCGATCTGGGTCGGCGGCTACTGGGGCACGCCGGCCGAGCGGCCGCTGCTCTCGCAGGCGGTCCCGCCGGCTGTGAACGGCTTCACCATCCAGACGACGCTGAAGAACGGCATCGTCGTCAGCGATGTCCCCGGCCCGACCGGGGGCATCCTCATCCAGACGACCACCGGCGCGATGATCTCCGTCAGCGACGTCGGCATCGTCATCTCGAACGGCAAGGGCGCGATCATCAACATGGTCGGGCCTTCGGTCGACGTCAACGTCGGAGCGCTGACGGTCGTCTGATGCCCGCGCCCGCCCTTCATTTCGGCGCCGTCGTCACGTGCTCGCACGCCGGGCCGGCGACCGCGACCGCGCCGTTCCCGCGCGTGCTCCTCTCGGGCCAGCCGATCGTGACGCTCGCCTGCCCGTACGCGGTCACCGGCTGCGCGCTCAGCACCACCAGCACGCCGCCGTGCGTCACCGGGCAGTGGCTCTCCGGCGCGGTGCGCGTCCTGGCGGGCGGCGTGCCGGTCGCGACGATGGCCGGCGCGTCGACCTGCATCCCGACGGGGACGCCGCTCCTGCCGCTCACCGCCCAGCCGAGGGTGCTGGCGACGTGAACGTCGACTTCCCGTACCACGTGGACGGCCGCGGCCGCACGGCGCAGACCGGCGCGGACGACCACCTGCGCGACCTCATCGAGCAGGTGCTCTTCACGGCGCCCGGCGAGCGCGTCATGCGGCCCGAGTTCGGCAGCGGCTTGCTCGCGCTCGTGTTCGAGCCCGGCGGGCCCGAGCTGGTGGCGGCGACGCAGCACCTCGTGCAGGGAGCGCTGCAGCAGGAGCTCGGCCACCTGATCGCGGTGGAGTCGGTCGAGGTCTCGCAGTACGAGGGCGCGCTCACGGTCGACGTGTCGTACGTCGCCCTGCGCACGCAGGAGCAGGCGTCGGCCTCCTTCACGCGGAGCGCGCCGTGAAGTACGTGTGCTGCGACGAGCGCCGCTTGCGCGCGGTCAAGGAGGCGGGTGTCCTCAACGGCATCGAGTACCTCGAGGTCTCGCACTCCGAGGCGCCGGTCGGGCTCGAGCAGCGGACGCTCTTCGTCCGGCTCTTCCAGGCGCCGGCCGGGCTGTCCGCGGCGAACGTCAAGATCGAGGGCGGCGAGCGGATTCCGGTCGAGGTCGAGTGGGCCGCGCCCGCGACGCCGCTGCCGGCGGGCGAGGACCCGGCCCTCACGGACGGGCTCGTCAACCCGGCCACGGTGCTGCTCGTCCGCACCGACTCACGGGGCGACTTCTCTCGTTACACGCTGCGCCTCGTCGCCGGCGGCGGCAGCGATGAGCCGCCGGCCGGCTTCGATCCGCTGCTCGCAGCGGTCGAGTTCTCGTTCAAGGTCGAGTGCCCGTCCGACTTCGACTGCCGCCCCGTCTGCGACTGCCCGCCGGAGCTCGCCGAGGGTCCCTCGATCGACTACCTGGCGAAGGACTTTTCGTCGTTCCGCTCGCTCATGCTCGACCGGCTCAGCCTGCTCGCGCCGAACTGGCAGGAGCGCAGCCCGGCGGATGCGGGCGTCGCGCTCGTCGAACTGCTCGCGTACGTCGCCGACGAGCTCTCGTACCGGCAGGACGCGGTCGCGACGGAGGCGTACCTGGCCACGGCCCGGCGTCGGCCGTCCCTCCGCCGCCACGCGCGGCTCGTCGACTACATCGTCCACGAGGGCGCGAATGCGCGCGCCTGGGTGCGCGTCTTCGTGGAGGGCGAGGGCGTCGTCCTCGCGCCGGGCACGCCGCTCCTGACGCGTGTGCCCGACCTGCCCGACGTCTTCGAGGCGGACGGCCCCGACCACCGCGCGGCCGTGGCCGCGGGCGCCGAGACGTTCGAGACGGTCGAGCGCGCAGTCCTGTTCGGCACGCACGAGCGCATCGACTTCTGGACGTGGGGCGACGCGGCCTGCTGTCTGCCGCGAGGCGCGACCTCGGCCACGCTCGTCGGCGAGCACCCGGAGCTGAAGGCCGGCGACGTGCTCGTGCTCGCCGAGGTGGCGGGGCCGCTGACCGGCCGGGAGGAGGACGCGGACCCAGCGAAGCGCGTCGCCGTCCGGCTGACTCACGTCGTCACCTCGAGCGACCCGTCAGGCGGGCTCTTCGCCGACCCGCCCACGAACGACGCGGTCGACGTCACAGAGATCGCCTGGGACGAGGTGGACGCACTGGACTTCCCGCTCTGCATCTCGGTCGAGGAGCGGCCTGAGCTCGTCGTCGCCGAGGCGTGGGGGAACATCGTACTCGCCGACCACGGGCGCACGATCGCGGACGAGCCCCTCGGCGAGGTGCCGAAGCCCGTGCTGACGACCGTCGGCGACGCCTGCGACCCCTGCGACCCGGCCGAGCCGGAGCCGGTGCCGATCCGCTTCCGCCCGACGCTCGCCCGCTCGCCCGTGACGCAGGCGCGGTCGGCGCCGACCCATGCGGTGGCCGAGGGGCCGGTCGAGTCGGGCTCGCCGCTCGAGGGAGCGCTCGGCTCGCTCACGTTCGACCCCGTCGTCCACGACTGGCTCGAAGACCGGGACATCACGTTCGAGCATCAGGTCGTCTTCCGCGGCGGCCACGACGTGTGGTCGGCGAGCGACGGCGTCACCGTCGTCCAGCTCCGGCTCGAAGCGGGCACGCTGACGGCCTACGCGCGGCCGGTCGCCGCCGCTGCCACCGTTGCCACCGACCCCCGCGCGGCCCATCCGGCGGTCGAGCTCGCCGGGACGCTGCTCGGCCCGACGGAGCCGTGGGCGCCGCGGCTCGACCTGCTCGCAAGCGACGGCGACGCGGCCGAGTTCGTCGTCGAGGTGGAGCACGACGGCGCCGCGACGCTCCGGTTCGGCGACGGCGTCCACGGCCGGCGGCCCGAGACCGGCACCGTCTTCGAGGCCACCTACCGCGTCGGCAACGGCACCGCGGGCAACGTCGGCGCCGGCGCCATCGCGCACGCCGCCGCCGCGGGCGGCAGCGTCGTTCGCGTGACGAACCCGCTTCCGGCTGCGGGCGGAGTCGACCCGGAGCCGGCGGACGCCGTCCGCCGCGACGCGCCCGAGGCCTACCTCGTCCAGGAGCGCGCCGTGACGGAGGCGGACTACGAGCGGGTGAGCCGGCTCCTCCCCGCCGTGCAGCGGGCCAAGGCGACCTTCCGCTGGACGGGCTCGTGGCACACCGTCTTCGTCACGGCCGACGCCGTCGGCGGCCGCGCCGTCGACGAGGAGCTCGAGGACGACCTCCGCGGGCATCTCGATCGCTTCCGCATGGCGGGTTACGACCTCGAGATCGACGCGCCGCGCTTCGTGCCGCTCGAGGTGGCGCTCTTCCTCTGCGTCGAGCCGGACTACTTCCGCGCGCACGTGAAGGCCGCTGTGCTCGACGTGCTCTCGAGCCGCACGCGCAGCGACGGCACGCCGGGGTTCTTCCACCCCGACCGTTTCAGCTTCGGCGAGCCCGTCTACCTGTCCGCGATCGTCGCGGCCGCGCAGGCCGTCCCGGGCGTCCAGTCGGTGACGGCGGAGACGTTCCAGCGCCAGCACGACGACGACTCGAGCGCCCTCGCGACGGGTGTGCTGCCGATGGGCCGGCTCGAGATCGCGCGGCTCGACGACGACCCGACCTTCCCTGACCGCGGCACCCTCGTCGTCACCGCCGGAGGTGGCAAGTGAGTACGTGTGGCTGCTGCTCGGGCGTGACGCAGCGGACGCCGCTCGAGGTCGCCAACCGGCCGGGCCTCTCGGCGGTCGCCTACCGCGTCGGCGTCCACGGCGACTTCCTTGCGTCGCTGCTCGCCGGGCTCACGCATCCCGAGCGCCCGCGGCTCGCCGAGCTCGGCACGCGCGACCGCGACGACTTCTCGATCGCGCTCCTCGATGCCTGGGCGGTCGCGGCGGACGTGCTCGCCTTCTACAACGAGCGGCTCGTCCAGGAGTCGTACCTGCGCACCGCCCGCCAGCGGATCTCGCTCCAGGAGCTCGGGCGTCTGATCGGCTACCGCCTCCGCCCGGGCGCCGCGGCGGAGACGTACGTCGCCTTCGCCCTCGAGCCGCCGCCCGAGCTGCCCGCCGCCGCCTCGAAGGACCCGGGCTCGGCCCCGCCGGCCACGCCGGCCGCCGTCACGCTCGAGCCGGGCCTACGCATCCAGAGCATCCCGGGTCCCGGCGAGAAACCCCAGACGTTCGAGACCGTCGAGGAGATCGAGGCGCGGCCGGAGTGGAACGCGCTGACGGCGCCCACGACGCTGCCGGCGACGGGGCTCGGCAACACCTACGCCTACCTGCAGGGAGCCGCCCTCAATCTCAAACGCGGCGACGGCTTCGCCATCGTGCCGGGCGGCGGCGCGCCGTCGACGTGGGAGTTCCGGGTCCTCACGAAGGCCGTTGCCGACCCGGAGACCGACCAGACGCGCGTCGAGTGGAGCGACGCGCTGTCCTCGCTCGCTCCCTACTTCCCGCCGAACACGCCGCCGAGCGCGTACGTGTTCAGGAAGCGGCTGAGCGTGTTCGGCCACAACGCGCCCCACCGCTCGTTCATCTTCGACGACAACGACAACGACTGGAACTTCGACATCTCGCCGGCCGCCACCTCGGTCGACGTCGACGGCTCGCACCCCGACGTCGTGGACGACTCGTACGTGGTGCTGTCGCGGCCGGGCTACACGCCCCGCGTCTGGCGCGTGGCCAAGGCGACCGAGGTCTCGCGGGCGTCGTACGCCGTCTCGGGCCGGGCCACGCGCCTCAACCTGGCCGGCGGGTCGAACTACAGCGACTACGACGACCAGGTCCGGCACACGACCGTCTTCGGCCTCAGCGTCCCGCTGGCCTTCGCGGCGCCGCCCGACGAGAGCCCGGTCGGCGGCGACACGGTGCACGTGACCGGCGACGTCGCGGGGATGCAGCCCGGGCGCCGGATCCTCGTCCGTGGCACGACGACCGACGGCGAGGAACACGCCGAGGCGGCGGTGATCGAGGAGATCGCCGGAGGCTCGCAGATCGAGCTCGAGAGCGATCTCGCGCAGGAGTACATCCGCTCGACAGTCGTCGTCCACGGCAACGTCGCGCTCGCCACGCACGGAGAGACGGTGCAGCAGCTGCTCGGCTCCGGGCGCGCGGCGCAGCCCTTCCAGCGCTTCACGCTCGCGCACGAGCCGCTCACCCACCTCCAGTCGGCGACCGCGCCCGCCGGCGCCGACGCCGCGCTCGAGGTGCGGGTCAACGATGTCCGCTGGGACGAGGTGCCGACGCTCTACGGCGCCGGCCCCCGCGACCGCGCCTATGCGCTCCGCAGCGACGAGGCCGGCAAGGCGTATGTCCAGTTCGGCGACGGCGAGCGCGGAGCGCGCCTGCCCACCGGCACGAACAACGTGCGCGCGACCTACCGCAAGGGCATCGGCGCCGCCGGCAACGTGAAGTCGGGTGCGCTCGCGCAGCTGCTCGACCGGCCGCTCGGCGTCAAGGGCGTCAGCAACCCGGCGGCGGCGAGCGGTGGCGTCGACCCTGAACCGGAGGAGGCCGCGCGCACGTCCATCCCGCTCGGCGTCCGGACGCTCGGCCGCGCTGTCTCGCTGCTCGACTACGAGGACTTCGCCCGGGCCTTCACGGGCGTCGTCAAGGCGCACGCGACCGAGCTGCCGCTGCGCGGCGGCAAGACGATCGTCGTCACGGTCGCCTGGGAGGGTGGCGAGCGGCTCCAGGACCTCGCCGACACGCTGCGGCTGCACGGCGACCCGCGTGTCGTCGTACAGGTGCTCGAGGGCGTCACCGAGACGTTCCGGGTCGGGCTCCGCGTGGCCGTCGACTCCGCCTACGAGGAGGACGCGGTCCTCGCGGGCGTCGAGGCTGCGCTGCGGAGCGCCTACTCCTTCGAGGCGCGCGACCTGATCGAGCCCGTCTTCCGCTCGGAGCTCGTCGCCGTCGCGCACGGCGTCGCCGGCGTCCTCGCCGTCGACATCGACCACCTCTACACCGGCCCAACGGCCACGCTCGTCGAGCGCGTGCTCGCCCAGCGGCCGGTGGTCGACGAGGAGGGCAATGCGATTCCGGCCGGCGTGATGGTGCTCGACGCGGCGCCCCTCGACTCCCTGGTGGTGATGACGTGACCACGACGGGTCTGTACACCACCGAGGAGCTCTATCGACTCCTGCCCGCCGTCTACCGCATCCGCGACGTCGAGCAGGGCGGCGTCCTGCGCGAGCTCGTGGACCTCCTCGCCGGCCAGGTGAACGTGCTGGCCGAGAGCCTCGAGCAGATGTACGACGACCAGTTCATCGAGACGTGCGCGCCGTGGGTCGCGCCGTACATCGGCGACCTCGTGGGCTACCGCACGCTGCACGGCGTCGCGCCGCAGATCGCCTCGCCGCGGGCGGAGGTCGCCAACACGATCCGCTACCGCCGCCGCAAGGGCACCGTCTCCGTGCTCGAGCAGCTCGCCGCCGACGTCACCGGTTGGCCGGCGAAGGCGCTCGAGTTCTTCGAGCTGCTCGCGACGACGCAGTACATGAACCACGTCCGCGGCCACGCGGCGGCGACGGCGGACCTGCGCAGCGAGGCCCGCCTCGAGCTCTCCGGGACGTTCCAGGCCGGGGCATTCGACACGTTTGCCCACACGGCGGAGATGCGCCGCATCGCTGGCCGGTCGGGCCGCTACAACATCCCGAACGTCGGTCTCTTCCTCTGGCGGGTCGACGCGCTGCGGCTCGTGCGCTCGCCGCTCGTGGATGCCGACGGGGCGGGGCTGCGCTACCGCTTCGACGCGCTCGGCACCGACACGCAGCTCTTCGTCGCGCCGCGGACGCAGGAGGAGATCACGCACCTCGCGGAGCCGCTCGACGTGCCGCTGCCGCTGCGGCGCCGCTTCGCGAAAGCGAACCTCGCCCGGCTCTACGGCGCCGGCCGTACGCTGCTGCTCGAGACGGAGACAGGGCCCGCTGTGGACGTCCTGCCTGCCGCTGACGTCCGCATCTGCGACCTCTCCGACGATCCCGGCGCGCCTGGCACGTGGGCGCACCAGCCGCAGCCGGGCGACACGCACGTCGCCGTCGACCCGGTGCTCGGGCGAGTCGCATTCGCGGCTGCGCCCGCCGCGGGCGAGACGAGGCTCGGCACGTTCCACTACGGCGCGGCGCTCGCGATCGGTGGGGGCGGCTACGACCGCGCCCGGACGCTCGAGCCCGTGCAGACGGTCGTTCCGGTTTCGGACGGGGATCCGCTCGGGCCGCCGCTCGCCTCCGTCGCCGGCGGTGGCGCCGTGCAGATCCAGGACAGCAGGCCGTACGCGGCGCCCGCGACGATCACCGCGACGACGCCCGGAATCGGCGCTTTCGACCGCGACGTCGTGCTGCGCTCGGTCAACCGCGCGCGTCCCGTCCTCTCCCGGAGCGACCAGCTGCGCCTCGCGATGGAGCCGGACACGACGATCGTCCTGAACGGGCTCGTGCTGGCAGGTGCGCCGCTCGTGATCGAGGAGTCGGCCGACGCCGAGCCGCGCCGGCTCGTGCTGCGCCACTGCACCATCGTCCCCGGGCTCACGCGCGACCCCGACGGCACCGCGCATTTCGTCGGCCGGGCGAGCCTGATCGTGCTGCACCCGTTCGCGTCTGTGACGCTCGACCACTGCGTCGTCGGGCCGGTCGTCGCCGTCGAGGGCGCCGAGGTGACGGCCAACGACTCCGTCATCGACGCGACCGACGAGGACGAGGTCGCGTTCTGCGGGCGAGCGCCGGCGGGAGGCGGCGGCCTGCTCACGGTCTCGAACGCCGCCGACCGGCAGACCGGCGACGGCCTCGAGGCCGGAGGCCACCTGACCCTCGAAGCCTGCACGATGCTCGGCAAGGTGCACGCCCAGCGGCTCGACGTCTCGAACTCGCTCCTTCTCGCCCGCCTCGCCGAGCCGGCCGACCCGTGGGCCGCGCCCGTGTGGGCCGAGCGGCGCCAGGTCGGCTGCATCCGCTTCTCGTTCGTGCCGCCCGGATCGCGCACCCCGCGCCGTTTCCAGTGCGCCGGCAGCGATCCCGCGCACCGCCCGTTCCACACCTCGCGGCGCTACGGCGATCCGGCCTACATGCAGCTGCGCCGCTCGACGCACCCGGGCATCCGCACCGGCGCGAGTGACGAGAGCGAGATGGGCGTCACCCACGAGCTCTACAGCCCCCAGCGCGAGACGAACCTGCGCGTTCGCCTCGACGAGTACCTCCGATACGGCCTCGAGGCCGGGTTCTTCTACGCCACCTGAGAGGAGAGCGCAATGCCCGCCGACATCAGCCGCGCGAGATTCGATCCGCTCCGCGACTTCGCGGGCGTGGTCCTCCAGCAGGGAAGGCTCCTGCTCGACGCGGACTTCAACGAGCTCGTCGCGCTGCTCGACCGGCGCCTGCGCGCCGAGACCAGCGACCTCACGTCCTTCGGGCCCGATCCGGATCACGCCGGCGTCGCGTGGGTGCCGCGCCAGACGCCCGACGCCTTCCGCGTCACCCTCACCGGCGGCCAGCTCTCGATCGGCCGCGGCCGCATGTACGTCGACGGCCTGCTGGCCGAGAACCACGGGACGGAGCTCGACGGCTTCGACCCGCTGCTCTCCGAGCGCACCGGCACGGCCGACACGCCCTACGCGGAGCAGCCGTACTGGCTCACGCCCGACCCGCTTCCCACGAGCGGGACGTACCTCGCATACCTGGACGTCTGGCAGCGCGAGGTCACGCACCTCGAGGATCCGGGCCTCGTCGAGATCGCCGTCGGGGTGGACGCGACCGCGCGCTGGCAGACCGCCTGGCAGGTGCGGCTGCTCGAGGCGGAAGGCGTGACGTGCGCCACGGACGACGAGGACATCGACGGCTGGCCGGAGATCATCCGGCCCTCGGACGGCCGCCTCTCCACGCACGAGGTCGAGGTCGACGATGCCGACGATCCCTGCGAGCTGCCGCCGGTCGGCGGCTACCGCGGCCTCGAGAACCAGACCTACCGTGTCGAGATCCACGAGGGCGGCGAGCCCGGCGAAGACGGCACCGCCACCTTCAAGTGGTCGCGCGAGAACGCGTCGGTCGCGATCCCCGTCGTGGAGATGGTGTCGCCGACCGTGCTCCGCCTCGCCTCGGTCGGCCGCGACGACGAGCTACGCATCTCGACCGGCCACTGGGTCGAGATACTGGACGACCGCACCGAGCTCCACGGCGCTCTCGGCGTCATGCGCAAGGTGACGGTCGACGACGACGAGCGCACGATCACCTTCAGCGGCGCGCTCCCCGCTGGCCTCCAGCCCGCCGACGCGGAGGAGGCCGCCGAGCGCCACCTGCGCGTGCGCCGTTGGGACCAGGGCGGGGTCGTCGTCGACGCCGACGGCAACGAGCTCGCGAACCTCGACACGAGCACCTCCGGCGTGATCCCGGTACCCGACTCCGACACGGTGCAGGTCGTGCTCGAGCGCGGTGTCGCCGTGTCCTTCTCGCTCGCGGAGACGGACGGCCGCTTCCGCCGCGGCGACCACTGGATCTTCGCCGCGCGGACGGCCGACGCTTCGGTCGAGGAGCTCGATGAGGCGCCGCCGGACGGCGTCCACCACCACTACGCGCGGCTCGGCGTCCTCGACTTCCCGGAGACGGACTCGTCCTGCCGCCGCCTCTGGCCGCCGCTGCCGACGGCAGGAGGCGACGAGGGCTGCGACTGCACTGTCTGCGTGACGCCCGAGTCGCACTCCTCCGGCACCCTCACCGTGCAGGACGCCGTCGGCCTGGTCGAGGAGACCGGCGGCACGGTGTGCCTCGCGGCCGGGATCTACGACATCGGCCCCGGCGTCGAGGTCGACGGCGCCCGCTCGATCCGCATCCGCGGGCAGGGGCCGGCCACCATCCTCGTCGCCCGGGGCGAGGCGCTGACCATTACGCAGTCGATCGCGGTCACGGTGGAGAACCTCGCGGTCGTGAGCGGGGTCGCCGCGCCGGGCGCGATCCGACTTCGGAACGTCGTCCTCGCCGACCTGCACGACCTCGTCGTCCTCTCGTACGGCACGCAGGAGTCGGGCGGCGCCGCCATCGAGCTCGCCGGCGTCGAGCTGTACGTGAGCGCGCGGCGCAACGTCCTCGTGGCGCGCACCGGCGTCGGCGTCCCCGGCGGCGACAACATCGGCCTGTTCGGAGCGGGTCTGCGCGTCGAGGACAACGTCATCGTCGCCTTCGACCGCGGCATCGACCTCGGCGGCGCCTCGGCCTACCTCTACGCGTGCCGCGTGACGGGCAACGACGTCTTCGGCCCGCGCGAGGCCGGCATCATTGCCACCGGCGCTCTCGCGCCGGGCGGCTCGCTCGACGTGACCGGCAACAAGATCGGCACGCGCGGCACGGGCATCGCGGTGGGCGCGGACGCGCTCGTCGACGCGAACACGATCAACACGCTCGGCGCGGAGCCCGGCGCGGACGGCATCGTCGTCGACGCGGGCCCCTTCAAGATCGCGCCCGGCCACGTGCGCATCACCGGCAACCGCGTGCACCAGCGGGCGGGCACCGGTGTCGTGCTACGCACGCCGGTGCGCACGTTCATGGTCAAGCAGAACATCCTGGCCGACGTGCACAGCGGTATCGGCATCGAGGCCCAGGGCCAGGCCGAGCGCGTGGCGGTCGAGAACAACGAGGTCTTCGACGTGGCCACAGGCGAGGGCGAGGCGGGCTTCCCGATCGGGATCTTCGTCCGGAACAGCCTCTCGGCGGCGATCGTCGGCAACACCGTCGTCCGGCTCGCGACCGGTCAGAGCGAGAGCGTCGAGGTCGCCGGTATCGCGGTCGCGACCACCGAGGACGTGCGCATCGCCGGCAACCTCGTCGACGAGATCGGGCCACCGGACGGTTTCTCGGGCTTCGCCGGCGGCATCGTCGTGGCGGGGCCGTTCGAGCGCGCCTCCGTCACCGACAACTCCGTGCGCTTCCGGCGCGACCAGCCTGGGCCGGGTCAGGGCTTCTGGTGGGCGCTGCTCGTCCAGTCGGCTGGGGCCGTGAGGACGCGCGTCGCGGGCGAGCACGTCGTCCCGGTCTCGAACGGCGCCGTCGGCGTCTCGGCCGGCTTCGCGTACGCCGTGGCGCAACGCGCCGACCACATCGGAGTCTCCTCGAACACGCTCACCGGCGGCGGCTCCCAGCCGGCCTGCCTCGTTCGCGTGCGCGGCGACGTCGTCGCGGAGGCCAACCAGACGCTCTACGCCGAGATCGAGGATCCGTCGGCAATGGTGCTCCAGGGCACCTCGGTCGTCGCCTCGTCCAACCGCCTGCGCGGCGGCAAGGCGATGCTCATCCTCTCCGTGCCGGAGAACCGGCTCGCGGCGGTGGGCAACCTCGCGCCCGGCGGCACGCATCTCAACAGCCCCGGAGCCGGCCTGCCGGATCCGTGGCAGCCGCTCAACCCGAACGTCTCCTAAGCTCACGGAGGGAAGCCCATGGCCATCATCGTCGTCGGTAACGAGAAGAACTTCGCGGCGCTGCGGCCGCGCCTCTTCGAGCGCAAGGTCTCGAACCAGACCGCCGGCCGGGTCGCGGCCGAGATCCGCAAGGCGAACCCGCACGCGAACCTCGACCGGCTGACGCCGGGGACGGTGCTCAACGTGCCGGCCGCGCCGAGCGTCCGCGTGCGCGGCGACCTCTCGCTCGACGAGACGACGAAGGGCGCCGTCGAGGGAGTTGCGAACGCCGGCAAGTCGCTCCTCACCGACCTCGTAGGCACGGCGGAGGCGCGCGAGGCGGAGGCCCGCTCCGAGCGGAAAGCGGTGCTGAAGGCGCTTGACGGGGTGAACACGAGGGTGGGGCGGGCGGTCGACAAGGACCTCGCCAAGAACCTCGAGAGCGCCCGCAAGGCGCTGGCCGAGGAGGAAGACCACGCGAAGGAGCGGTCGGCGACGCTGAAGAAGGCCCAGGGCGAGTGGACGGCCGCGCTCGACGAGCTGAAAGCTCGGCTCGGCAGCTAGGCGAGGTCGAGCGCGCGCGCCGCTTTGTCGAACTGGTCCTCGCGGACGTAGATGACGTAGCCGAACGAGCCGCGGCCGTCGGTGACGCCCGACGAGGCGAAGACGTCGACGCCGG
>Ga0190265_10002459_pt1 | contig 12436 bp, 18 predicted proteins | sample Popmic124T_FD_133135 | JGI IMG/M metagenome (GOLD analysis project Ga0190265, IMG submission 133135) | Populus adjacent soil microbial communities from riparian zone of Indian Creek, Utah, USA - 124 T | ecosystem: Environmental > Terrestrial > Soil > Riparian zone | place: USA: Utah | collected... | reverse complement strand
TTCCAGCAGGAGGCTGGTCAGCAGGAAAGGAGCGAGATGGTTGAGGGCGAACGTGTGCTCCAGCCCATCCGAGGTGATGTGGCGGTGGGCCCAGAACCCTCCTACGTTGTTGACCAGGACATCGAGTCGCGGGTAGGCGGAGAGGACCTCATCGGCCATACGCCGGATCTCGCCCTGTGACGACAAGTCGGCGACGAATACGTCGACTGCCGGATTGCCCGACTCGGCCTTGATGTCTGTGGCGGCCCGCTCGGCCCGTGTCCGTTCCCGGCCGGTGATCCCGACCCGAGCACCCATCGATGCGAGACCGATGGCTGCTGCTTTGCCGATCCCGCCGGTGCCTCCGGTGATCAGGACCGTCTTGCCCGTCATCGGCTTCGCCGGGCTTGGTTGGTTCGTCATCTCTGTTTCCTTTCGACCTGCTCCTGCTAGCTGGTCACATCCCTCTTCACAAAGACTGTTGAACAAATCGCCATACTGATTACGGCGTATCCGAGGGCGACGAGTCCGGCGGTTGCGTACGCAATGGTCGGGGGCGCTCCCCCCATCATCCCCGCCCCACCAACGCCGCCCACTGCAAGTGCGTTGGTGATAGCTGCGGGACCCCACACACTGAGGCTGTCAATGAACGAGCCGATGAGCATTTCGCCGAGGATGAACCAGGCAGCACCGACTGAGATGGCGATCGATGCCGACCTGGTGAGCACGGCGATAGTCCCTGCGATGAGGGCAGGCACCAGCGCGGCAGCCGTCAGGTTCAGATAGGTCGAGCCTATGGCCGCCAGCCCGTCAGGGGTCCACCAGGCGGAGGTCTCGACTCCAACTCCAGGAGCCAACAGCGCGCCGGCGCCGACACTGACGACCAGGGTCGCCGCCACCCCGAGGGCTACAAATGATGCCAGGGCGGCGAATTTGCCTGCCAGCACTTTGAGACGGTTGGGCTCGGTCACGAACAGCATCCGGATGGTGCCCTTGTTGAACTCTCCCGCCAGGTTCGAGGCGAACAGAGCCAGGGCAATGATGCCGAGAAAGCCCGCCACGTTGGTTATGGCAAACACGGAGCCTTCGGGCAGTGAGAGCACCGCGGCGGTGACGAATTCCTCGGCGCTTCCCCCCTCGAGGTCGACGTCCCCTCCACCGACATTGACGAATGCCAGGATTGTGAACAGTAGGGAGAAGCCAACCATGGCTCCGCCGAAACCGATCAAGGTGTTCCGTCTGCTGAGCTTGACCCATTCAGACCGAAAGGCCCGCATCATTCGGCTCCCGTCTTGTTGTTCCCGGTCATGGCGAAGAAGGCCTGTTCCAGGTCAGCCGATGTCGCTTGAAGTTCCCGAAGGGTGATACCTGCCTGCCAGGCCAACCGGTTGAGATCCGCCGCCCATATGCTCGGCGCGTCTATCTCGATCGCGCCGTTCACCCTCGTAGTGTGATATCCCGCGTTCGTCGCAAGTTCGATGAGGCGGATGGTGTCTGCTTCTTTCTCGGCTGCAGCTCGGATCGTGGGCGAGTTCCGGTTCAGCAAGTCGACCATCGTCCCGCCGAAGACCACACCGCCATGGTCGATCATCACGATCGAATCGCACGCCACCTGGATCTCGGCCAGGAGGTGGCTCGAAACAAACACAGTCTTCCCGCTGGCACCGAGCTCCATGAGCAAATTGCGAATCTCGACGATCCCTTGGGGGTCCAAACCGTTGGTCGGCTCGTCCAGCACTAGCAAGTCGGGGTCCGGAAGCAAGGCCAAGGCGATTCCGAGTCTCTGCTTCATTCCCAATGAATAGTTCTTGTACTTATCCCCGCCACGGTCCTCGAGACCCACCACCTCCAGCATCTCTGCGATGCGACTCCGGTCGAAGCCACCGAGCGCGGCGAACACTCGAAGGTTCTCCTCGCCGGTCAATGACGGGTAGAACGCCGGAGCCTCGATCAGCGCACCAACCTGGTGGAGGTACCCCGACGGGTGCTGGATCGAGTGCCCGAGCACCTCGCCTTCGCCACTCGTCGGCTCGATCAGGCCCAAGAGCATCCGAATGGTGGTGCTCTTGCCGGCACCGTTGGGTCCGACGAAGCCTGTCACCCCGCCTTGGGGCAAGTCCATGGTGAGACTGTCGACAGCCCTCAGGTCACCGAAGTCCTTAGTCAATCCGCTCGTCCTTATCGAGGTCATATATTCAGCGAGGTCGTGTCGGGGCAGGCTTCAAGGACCGGTCGGACTGGGTACGCAATCAAATCGTGATCGCAATCTTTCCTCGGGCCTGTCCGGCCTCGAGGTGTCTCATGGCATCGGGGACTTCGGCCAGCGAGTAGGCCCTATCGATAACTGGAACGACTTGACCGTCCTCCAGCAAGGGCCTCAGAGCCTCCAGGTCGGTGTAACGCTCTTTGGAGGCAAGCATGGTCAGCCTCTGGCTCACAAACATCGAGACGACCAAGGCGCGAAGCTGGCGGCCGAAGCCACCAGTGAGGTTGCCGCCCTCCTCCCCACCGACGATGACCAGAGTCCCCTTGGGGGTAAGTGCCCGCCGAAGCCGGGAGAGACCGTTGTTTCCGCCGATGTCGAGGATGAGGTCGTATTTCTCGGAGCCGTTGAGGTAGTCGTCTGTGGTGTAGTCGAGGACATGGTCGGCTCCGATCGACTGGACGAGATCGACTTTCGCTGAGCTGGAAACACCGATGACCTCTGCTCCAAATGCCTTGGCCAGCTGAACGGCATAGGTGCCAACGCCGCCCGAGGCTCCAATGACCAACACCTTCTGTCCGGCCTCGATCCGTCCGGAGTCGCGTAGGGCTTGAATGGCCGTCCCCCCTGAGATCGGGACCACAGCTGCCTGCTCGAAGCTGAGATTGGTCGGCTTGTGGGCGAGCTTGTCTTCTTGCACGGCGGCGTACTCGGCAAAGGCCCCTGTACTCATCCCGAACACGTCGTCCCCGGGTTGGAACCTGGTCACCTCGGACCCGACCGCCACCACGGTGCCCGCGACGTCCAGGCCAGGCACTTGATTCTTGGGACGGCGGAATCCGTACCCGATCATTCGCATCAGGTAGGGCTTGCCCGCCATGAGATGCCAGGTCCCGCGATCCATCCCCGCAGCTGCCACCTTTACCAGTACCGAGGTCGGCTCGATGTGAGGTGTGTCGACTTCTGTCAATTGCAAGACGTCGCTGGCGCCGTAGCAGTCCTGGGCAATGGCTCGCATCCTCCGCTCAACCGTTTGCAGATTGCCCGAAGCGAAAAGGTCGTCGGGTCGGTCAGCGATCGGGGTTGTGGTCGATTCCATGATCGTCTTCTTCCTTGGTTGAAAACTGCAGCGGTTATACGGACAGGGGTTCGGCCTCGGCTGGGGCGTGGTAGATCGAGGCCAAGGCCGTGGGTCGGAAGCCCTTGACGATGAGCCAGATCGCGAATGAGACCTCCCAAGCGAAAACCGGGATGGCCATGACAAGCGGCCAATTCGACGAAAGTTCGAACACTCCGAAGAGCATCGCGGTTCCCGAAAGGACGACCAATCCGCCCCCCACGAGGCCCAGCTGGGCGATGAACCGCGGCACCAGGCCGGACCGATACATCAGGTATGCCAACAGCGCGCTGTTCAGGCCGAGGACGAGGTTTGGACCGAGTATGAACGTCCAGTCGAAGATGGCGACCAAAGCATCATTGACCGCGGTGAGGGCACCTACGTCGACGGTGCTGCCCGCAACGGCGGCTCCCTGCCGCAGGGTCACCACCGCCAACACACTGACGGCGCCGACCGTGATGAGCACCGCTTCGAGGAAACGCGTGAAGACGTAACCGAGGGCGACTGTCTCGTTCAGCCTCTTGATTAGCGGATACAAAGCAACTGCGGTCCCGATAACGGCGAAGACGAGGAGGAGTTCGAAGAACGAACCAAGAAAGATGCTTGTGTCGGCTCCGGCTCCGAGGATGTAGGCGGGTTCTCCAGCGACAGGAGCTCGGAGCAGCTTTCCTGCGATAGCGGCTACTTCCGTGATGAGGAAGAACACACCGACGACAATCGCTCTCCTTCTCAGGCCATCGGTCCAAGCCGATGAAGAATCCGGGCCTCCGATGGGTCGATCGGCGACGGGTGCTGTCGCGGTTGCCATGGGTTCCGTCCCTCTGTCGTTGAAGACCGGGAGGGGAAATGCCCTGGCGATCTGTCGTACTTAGTACGCGTACTTTGTACGGTACACGCTAGGCTGTCGAATGCAAGAACTGCATTCCGGGCAGGGGAGGTGGGGATGAGTACCGAAGTCCGAGATGATTCACAGAAACGGACTCCGCTGAGTCGAGACCGTGTACTCCGAACGGCAATCGGCCTCGCCGACGCACAAGGAAACTCCGCGTTGACCATGCGGTCTCTCGCACAAGAGCTCGACGTCAAGCCGATGGCGCTGTATCACCATTTCGCTAACAAGGAAGAGATCCTCGATGGCATCATTGACACCGTCTTTGGTGAGATCGACCTGCCACCTACCGATGTCGACTGGCGGTCAGCCATCCGTCATCGGGCGCTCTCCGCCCGCCGTGTTCTTTCACACCACGACTGGGCGATTCCGCTTATGGAGTCACGTTCCAGCCCAGGCCCTGCCACGCTTCGGCAACACGATGCAGTGATCGGGACGTTTCGCCGGGCCGGGTTTTCGATAGAGATGACCGCCCACGCCTACTCCCTGATCGACAGTTACGTCTACGGGTTTGCGCTGCAAGAGTCCGTCTCGCTCCCCTTCAATAAGGAGACGGCACCGGAGCTAGCGGAGAAGATCCTGGCCCAGCTCCCCACCGATGAGTACCCCAACCTAGCCGAACTCGCCACCCAGCACATTCTCCAGGCCGGGTACGACTTCGCAATCGAATTCGAGTTCGGCCTCGACCTGATCCTCGACGCCTTGGAGAAGTTCGAACGAAGTTGAAGCTTTGGACGTGCGGCCAGGTGAATACCCGACACTGGGCATTTGAACTGACCGAGGCTGTTCGACAGCCCACTGGTTTATAGTTCGATAGTCCGAAGTCGAAAGGTGCGAGCTGACGATTCCGGGGTGGAGCTGACGGGATTTGAACCCGTGACCCCCTCGTTAGGTGCGAGGTGAACCCTGCTCTCCCCAGAGCACGGACCACCACTCGTCCCGAAAACGACCGGAAGCGTCGAACTCACGCCGCATGTCGACAGGGGCGATGATCGGTGGCTCGATCCCCTCGGGGACGGCGGCATTCGCCCGCGCGCCAGGCTTCGGTCCTCGTCCACTCTCCCGCGGGACCGCCCAGCATCAAGAATACCAACCTCGCATTCGGGCTTTCCCTGAAGCGCTTCCGAAAGACCGATGAACTGCGATAGCCCAGGACGTGTCTGGAGAACTCCTCGCACTCCAGCCGATTTGGTATTTCGCCCCTACTCCGGCAGCAGTGCCTCCGAAGGGATGGAAGCTAGAAAGGGATGGCTCCCGACCCCAGGATGAGAGCGGTGCGCATGATCCCGGTCGGTGTGCCGCGGACTTTGTGGTTGCCGACGAATATGTCGGCCTCGGTGCCGTTCGCGAGCCTCATCCGCGTGACATCTGTCCAACCAGGGCCGAGTCGATTGAGTTGGATCTCACCTCCCCAGGATGCCAAGCGTGCTCCGACAGGGGGATGGAATTGCAAGTGGACCGGGACCGTGTCGACTACCTGACCATGTCCGTCGAGGAGTTCGGCTGTGCCGTAATGATCGAAAGCCATGTCAGGACTATGTGCCGAGGTTGCCATCGCCGACGGGGCAGACAGCAAGGATGACGGCAACAACAATGAACCCGACGATGGCGAGGATGGTCTTCATCAGCGGACCTTTCCCGCATGAACCCGTCGAGAAACTGGCCATCCGCACTCTCTCATCGGGCGCGCCGATTCGCTGAGAGTTATTACCCGTCGTCATGGATTTCTAAAAACGGAAGGTCATAGCTTTAGAAGGGGTTTCGTTGCGATTTTCCAGAAGGCACCAGCCCGCTAAAGTCCCCGACATACCGAGTCGGACCAGTGGTGGATCTGTAGCTCTCTCCAGTTTCGATGGCGTCTGATGGCAACAAGGATTGCGGAACATCGGCGACCACTGGCCCCGATCCCCCATCCACGTGCAGTCCGCCTCATCGGCCAGGAGTTGGCCGCTACCCATTAGGAGCACTCCTACTGCTGTGTGAGGCGTGCGGCCTAAGTCGGAAAGGTGACTGGTCCTTCGGCTTCGCGTCCGGCACTGGCTGGATCCGGTTGTACGTCGTCGGCCAACACGTCGAGACCCCGCCTCTTGATCTCTTCCTCTATTGCCGCGATCGGGCTCTGATCGCTACTGAGATACTCCGAGTCGGTGGCGGCAAGCTCCGCGCTGAGATATCGGTACTGGTCGATCAGTTCGTGGTCGGTCCACTTCTCGATTGGATGCGTTTCGTCTGGTGGCAGGTTGCGTCCTTGCATGTTGATGGCTACCCCGACTCGGCTTTGTGCAAACAGATCTACGTTTGTCTGTTTCACGGTTCGGGTATGGATTCCCGTCCATCTACCTGGCAAGGAGGCCTCTGATGAACGATGCGCAAGTGACCGAATTGTTGTACCAGGCGTTGGAAACAGAACTTGGGGGAGTCCAGGTTTATGAGATGGCGATCAGTTGTGCGGTGAATGAGGATCTGCGCAAAGAGTGGGAGAAGTACGGTGCGGAGACCAAGACCCATGTCGAAGTCGTCGAACAGGTCTTCGAACAGTTGGGTCTCGACACTTCGACCGAAAGCCCGGGCCGTCAAGTAGTGCGTCACAAGGCCCAGTCATTGCTGAAAGCGATGGAGATGGCGAAACAGGCCGGCGATCCTGCTGCTGCCCAACTGGTAGCGGCCGAATGTGTGGTCGATGCGGAGACCAAAGACCATGCCAACTGGGAACTGATCGGCAAGATCGCCGAAAAGGCGACCGGTGACCAGAAGAAGGCATTAGCCGACGCCTACGAGCAAGTTGGGGAGCAAGAGGACATGCACCTTTACCACACGATGGGCTGGACCCGGGAATTGTGGATCGAAGCTCTCGGAATGCCCGCCGTCCTGCCGCCTCCCGAAGAAGAGAAGCAAGTGGTCACTGCGATTGGAGCCTCACGGGCTGAACAGTCCCGCGACGACATGCTCTGATGGCGGACGGTTCACTTGTCACGCCCAACGGCAGGTGGGTACACGACCACCTGCTCAGCCTCACCCTGTTCGGTCTGTTCATCATTTCGTGGATCGGCCAGCTCTACTTCCAATACGAGCATGAACTCGAGGAGGCGTTGCAGCATGGTGGGGAAACCTTCCCCATCTTCAGCGCCCAGTTCATGAATTCGTTCTGGGCGAGCACCCTGGAGAATTGGCAGAGCGAGTTCCTCCAGTTGCTCAGCTTCGTTGTACTCACCACCTTTCTCATTCACCGCCATTCCCATGAGAGTCGGGACAGCAACGATGAAATGGCAAAAGACATCCGCTACATCAGAAGGAAACTCGAAGAGTCATGATTCCCCAGTCAAGTCCCATCAGTGCATCGAGCTGGCCGCCGGACGACCAATACCCGATTGAAGAGTGGACAGACGATGAACTTATCGATCAGTACCGGTACGTCAAAGCCGAGTTCGCCAACGACACCGATTACCTGGATAGCGACGAGCATTTTGGCGCGCTTCTCGCGGAAATCATTCGCAGAGGTCTCGATGACCTAGCCGAAGCCGTTGAAGACGAACCCGCAACTTATGGTCACGAGACGTCGTGAGGCGCACCTTGGCTTCCCGCCCGAGGGGCCGGCCCTGGCCCAACGGACCCGTTGCGAGCATTCCGGGAGCCTGGCCGGTCGAGGCCACCCGGGAACGCGACCGGATCATCTTCCGGAAGTGATCGATCAACTCGGCCGGTCCCTGATAATCGAATTTCATGGGGCCTTCTTTTCCCGCCATGACAGCCATTAACACGGACTTCGGCGATGGTGTACTGAGGACGACCGGCTTCCGGACGCCACACCATGAGTGAGCAGGTGACGACAAGGTGGTATAGAAAGTCATGCCAGAGGGTGATAGCTACGTGCGGGCCGCCGCCCGTGCTCGACTGGTGTTGATTGGCCAGGAGGTCACGTCGGTAGCTGGCTCCGCCCCGGAAATCCGTCGTCGATCGGGGAGTCTCCTTGGAGCTCGGGCGACAGAAGTTAGGACCTGGGGCAAACACCTGCTGATCGACTTCGACTCCGGTTACTCGGTAAATGCACACCTCGGGATGGCGGGTCGGGTCCAAACGACCGCTCTCGGTCGGAATCCGAGCGGGAACCTCGGAGCGGTCCGCCTGGCGCTGAGCACCTCGGTTGGGACGCTGTGGGTCTTGGCCGCTCCCACAGTTGAGCTGAATCGGCGGAAGATCATCGAGAAGAACCTCGATCAGCTCGGGCCGGACGTCTTGGCGGATGAGTTCGACTGGATCGCATACGAGTCACGGGCCAGTCGCTATCCGTCCGAGCGGACGGTGTCCGACTTCCTTCTCGACCAGAGAGTCTTGGCTGGGATCGGCAACATATACAAATGCGAGGTGCTGTTCCTCGAAGGCGTCGACCCGCGGCGGCCGATGTCTGAGATCGACGCCCAGACGCGCCTATCCCTGGCCCGTCGAGCCCGCACGCTCATGATGCCCAACGCCGCGCGTCCGGCCCGCTCGACAATCGGCGGTCCTGGTAGGGGTACTTGGGTTTACAAGCGGGGCGGAAGGCCCTGCCGCCGGTGCCGAACCGCTATTGACCGGGGTTGGGTGGGCGAGCCCCCCCGCTTCACATACTGGTGTTCGACCTGCCAGCCCTCCGGCCGCTCGGACTGACTACTTGTCTTCGTGCCCTAGCGACTCGGCGATGCATCGCCCTCGTTGGCAAAGATGCGGTCAAGTGTTTGGGAAGAGTTCCTAAGAGATCGACATGAGGACGACCTTTTCCGGAGTAAGTGCTCGGCAAATGGCCATCGATGTGGGCCTAAACCATGATTACGACTTCGTGTTTGCGCCGGCCAGCGGCACAACACACGGAGACTGGATCGCGCTCGACCGCTAATCCCTTGTCAGATACTGCAGTCCCCTCCATCTCTGGCACCGCACCCCCGGTGAGCAGACAGATCTCCTTGACGATTCGGCGGTCATGGACAACCTTCTTGGGATCGCCGAGGAAGTCGTCGAAATCTAAGTGTCATCATTGCGACAGAAACGCAAACGAACGGCGCCTGAGTGGTACAGCACAAAAGACGGCTTTGCGCCATCCGGTCGGCCAGCGCCGGGGGCGGGGGGGTCACGCCATGGAGGGTTGACCCCATAGGTGCCCCCGACGTCAGACCCGGGGTCGTGCCATCCTCGCGTGACGGTGCACCCGCCCCCGCCCCACGGAGAAAACGGCTGCCATCAGCGAGTGACGTCGGGAGCAAGCGGGTGAGCGCACGCGCCGGCTTCCTAATGTGCGCGTGGTTCGCGCTTCGGTCAGGCAGGGCTGGTACGGAGGCGAAGGTCATCCTCAGGCACGTCGGCCAGGAGGCTGTCCCTCAACCTGGCCTGAGTCATCACATCTTTGTCCCTGGGCGGCCCGAACACTCCGGTCTGGATGAAAGCCACCCGCATGTGATACAACGCAAGGGGCGAGACGGTGCGAACGCGCATGCCTCCTACCTCGATGTCCGGATGACTGAAGGTGTCGACGGGCAGGATTATCCGGATCAGGCCATCGCCTGTCGGAAGCACGAACGACGCGTCACCGGATGATCCCACCGTGTCGAACACCCCAATCTCCAATGGCATCCCATCCCTCTCAGCCCCCAATACGAGAGGCTGCCCAGGAACGACCTCGAAAAGAACTTGGAAGGGTGGGTATCCAATCGCCTGAAACGAATCCATGTGTTCTGAGACATGGTTCCGATCGACCAAAACATCGATGTCGCCGTGCTCTTGGCTGATCGAGCCTTCAAGCAACGCCTCTTCCGCGATACCTCCAAACACCCACACCGGCGGGTCAAATTCATAAAGCTCAGCAGCAATCGGCAACCACCCCTGGCGACTCATGAGGAGGCAACCTAACGGCACCCCCCGACCGGGCGTCGTCTAAGCAGTGTGGGACGGAGAGAATGACGCGTCCAGGGGAATACGCCCACATGAGCAGTTGCCTCTGGGCCGCGTGGTGTGCGGAGGCGTCCTAATTTCGGCCCGATCACCACCGGCCTGATGAGTCCGCAATGACGGAGTTAATCGAGAGAAGGATGGCAAGCACATGGAGGGAGGACTGGCGCACCAGCAACGAGCGACACGAGCGGTGCAACGGGCTGCGCGGGAGCTATCCGCCTCTCCCGCCCGCGACAACGATTCTCATTCCACACTCGTGTGCTGAGAATGTGAGCATAGATCTGAGTACCGCGGTGGCGGAGAGACTGTCTGATGCGAATCTCGCCCACACGGACCGGCGTCGGCGTCTGGTGGAGACGATCGCCAACTCGATCATGACGATGGAGTTCGGTCGGACATTCGCCGGTCGATCCGAAGGGTTTTCGTCGTCTGGAGAGTTGCCTCTCTAAGATTCGATTGGTGAGTCCTGAGCCCTCCGACTTGGAGCGTCTGCTCGGGCCAGACCGCAGAACCGTGCCTCGGCCGCGTGGGATGGCGTTGGCAGTCTCTCTGATCGCCTTCACCGTTTTGGCGGGAATGGTGATTCTTCGACCCGGTGAGCCACCCCACATCGACCAGGTGGCCTTTGGCTTCGTGGACGAAGTAGTGGCAGCCCAGGTGGTTTCGGTCGTGCGCGGCCCATGCAGCTATGCAGCCGAACTCAACTGTGAATTAGTCGTGTTCACGGATGGGACGGACGCCCTATCTCAGGAGTTCCCTGTTGAGGTTGGACAGCCCCACTTCGAGACGGGTAACCCGGTGTACCTGGCGAAGAATGTTGCGGACGACGGAAGCGTGACCGTCAACTACTACGACCGCGACCGTGGCTGGCTCCTCGTCGCGATCGCGCTGGCGTTCGCTTTGGCGGTCATCCTTCTCGGGCGGATGCGAGGAGTGGCCGCCCTGCTCGGTCTGGCGATAAGCCTCGGCATCCTCGCCTGGTTCATCGTGCCCGCGATCATCGCCGGACGCGACGCGATGCTCGTCGCCCTTGTTGGGGGAGGAGGCATAGTTCTCATCTCGCTATATCTGGCGCACGGCTTCACTCCTCTAACCCACGTCGCCGCCATCGGCGCTTTTTCTGCCCTTGCCCTTTCAACAGGTCTCTCATGGATCGTCACGAGGGCGGCCAATTTCACCGGCCTAGGGGACGAGGAGGCTTTCTATCTGCTCAGCCTGCCGGACATCGACCTATCCGGTTTGCTTCTGGCGGGGATAGTCCTTGGCGCGATTGGCGCCCTTGACGACGTAACGGTCACGCAGGCGTCGGCGGTGTGGGAAGTGGCCCAAGCCAACCCGGATCTGGAACAGCAGGCCTATTTCGATTCTGGCCTTCGCATCGGGCGCGATCACATTGCATCAACCGTCAACACGCTGGTCCTCGCATACGCCGGTGCGGCCATGCCACTCCTGATCCTCTACAGCCTCTCTGGCCTATCACTGCCGGCAGTCGCCAGTTCCGAGATTGTGGGTGTGGAAATAGTCCGCACTCTTGTCGGGTCGCTCGGATTGGTGGCGTCTGTCCCAATGACGACATGGCTGGCAGCCCGACAGGTCTCAAAGTCCCGTGTGGCGGACAGCTAACCGCTTGACGTTCGGCTAGCCGAAGGCTGTCGCGGGTGGAGTTGACGGGATTTGAACCCGTGACCCCTCGTCAGCTGCGCGGTGCTCACCGCGTGATTTCCTGTGGCACGCCTGTGGAGCACCGGGTGGCAGCACGGTACAAGCCGCGAGCGTTTCGGCACGCGGAAATCGCCCTGACCAGGGCGTTCAGGGGAGCTGGCGGGATTTGAACCCGCGGCCTTCTCGTTGCGAAAGATGCGGGTCAAAAACCCTCTGACCAGGGGATTCGGTACACATCCGAGGGTCTGTGGCGCGGCTGTGGGACGAGCGACGTGAGACGTCGTGAGACTTGACCGCGAGACTTGACAGCGGCGCCGTCGAGGGGTCTTCAGCCTAGGAGGTTTGGCCTGTGAGCGGTCGCCGTTCACAGCTGGTACGCGGGGCGCTCACGTTCGTAGCCCTCTCCACCCGGCGCGCCGGGTAGTCGGTCTGGTGATTAGCCAAGCTTCATTTGGCGTTGTCGCGGCGGCAGAAGCCTTGATCGGGAGGGTGAGGCACGACGGATAGGATCGCTCAGATGAGCGAGAATCGGGTGTTGTTGAAGGGTGGTCGGGTCATATCGATGGACACTTCCATCGGTGAGCTCGCCCCGGGCGACGTCCTCATCGAGGACGGCAAGGTCGCCAGCGTGAGCGAGACGATCGAGGCGCCGGGCGCCGACGTGTTC
>Ga0190265_10002458_pt1 | contig 12437 bp, 11 predicted proteins | sample Popmic124T_FD_133135 | JGI IMG/M metagenome (GOLD analysis project Ga0190265, IMG submission 133135) | Populus adjacent soil microbial communities from riparian zone of Indian Creek, Utah, USA - 124 T | ecosystem: Environmental > Terrestrial > Soil > Riparian zone | place: USA: Utah | collected... | reverse complement strand
GCCGGCCCACTGCGGCATCACGTTGGTGTCGCGCCGATACCACTTGCGGCCGTCGCCGAGGTCGAGCTCGACATTGACCCACGACTCGAGCCGGTCGAGCGGGCTCTCGGGATCGGAGAACTCGTCGTCGGGATCGAACGTGCGCGGCGAGAAGCTGGTCGTGTCGGGCAGCTCGACGGGGAGCATCTCGTCGGGCAGCGCGTACGGCCGCCCGTCGTCGTCGTACACGATCGGGAACGGCTCGCCCCAGTACCGCTGGCGGCTGAACAGCCAGTCGCGCAACTTGTAGGTGATCGTCGCCTCACCGTGCCCGTTCGCTTCGAGCCACTCGTTCGTGAGCCGGACACCCTCGGCCACCGAGTCGATGCCGTTGAGGTCGAGTGACTCGTTGGACGAGTTGACGTACGGCGCGTCGCCGACGAACGCAACCGGCCAGCGTGCGGTGTCGAGCGTCGATTCGATGTCGTGCGCGGCGAACCACGTCGCGGGCGGCTGCTGGATGGCAGGGATCTCGAGTCCGTACTTGCCGGCGAACTCGAAGTCACGCTGGTCGCCGGACGGCACGGCCATGATGGCCCCGGTGCCGTACCCCATCAGCACGTAGTCGGCGATCCAGATCGGGATGTCGGCGCCGGTGACGGGGTTGACCGCCGACATCCCCGTCGGGACACCCGTCTTCTCGCGGCCCTCGTCCTGACGTTCGATGTCCTTCTTGATGATCGCCGCCCGGCGGTACGCGGCGACCGCCAACGACTGTTCGGGTGTGGTCAGGGCGTCGACGAGCGGGTGCTCTGGCGACAGCACCATGAACGTCGCTCCGAACAGCGTGTCGGGACGCGTTGTGAAGACCGAGATCGGACCGGCGGGGGAGCCGAAGTGCACGAGCGCACCGCTGCTGCGACCGATCCAGTTGCGCTGCATCGTCTTGATCGCGTCGGTCCAGTCGAGCGTGTCGAGGTCGTCGATCAGGCGGTCGGCGTACGACGTGATCCGCATCACCCACTGGCGCATGTTGCGTTTGAAGACCGGGAAGTTGCCACGGTCCGAGCGGCCGTCGGCGGTGACCTCCTCGTTGGCGACGACGGTGCCAAGGCCGGGACACCAGTTGACGGGCGCATCGCCGACGAACGCCAGTCGGCGGTCGTCGATCACGTCGCGGCGCTCGCCCTCGGTGAGCTCCGCCCACGGTCGCCCGTCGGGCGTCGGCCGGGCGCCCGACTCGAGCTCGGCGATCAACTCGGCGATCGGGCGGGCCCGGTCGAGCTCGGTGTCGTACCAGGCGCCGAAGATCTGGTTGAAGATCCATTGCGTCCAGCGGTAGTAGCCCGGGTCGGTGGTCGCCACGCTGCGCCGGGGATCGTGGCTGAGCCCGAGCCGGCGCAGCTGGCGCCGCATCGTGGCGACGTTCTGGTCGGTCGTGATCTTCGGGTGCTGGCCGGTCTGGACCGCGAACTGCTCGGCCGGGAGGCCGAACGCGTCGAACCCCATCGAGTAGAGCACGTTGTGGCCGGTCATCCGCTTGAAGCGGCTGTAGACGTCGGTCCCGATGAAGCCCAGTGGGTGGCCGACGTGGAGCCCGGCGCCCGACGGATACGGAAACATGTCGAGCACGAACAATTTCTCGCCACGGGCGGCGGCCAGCTCGGGATCGCCGAGCAAGCCGGTCGGGTTCGGCGTCTCGAACGTGCGCTCGGCGTCCCATCGTTCCTGCCAGGCGAGCTCGATCTCTTGGGCGAGCGCGGCCGTGTACCGGTGGGGTGGGGCGTCGGTCGCGTTCGTGTGGCTCGTTTCGGAGGGTGACTGCTCGCTCATGTCAATCGTCGGTCTTCGCTCAGTACGACCGACCAGCCTAGGGGTCCGACCGCTTGACACTCCCGCTCCGTCGAACCCGAAGCCGGACGCCGATGCACCGCCGGCACTAGCGTCGGGCGGCATGACCTCGGCCGACTCGACCATCGCCCGGCTCGAGGCGTCGGCCGTCCTCGGCACCGGCGTGCGGTTCGTCGGTTCCTCCGTGATGGGTCCCGACGGACCCGTGCACGTCCCATGGGAACAGGTCCACGACGAGGCGCGCGCCGTCGGCGCGGCCCTGCAGGCGAGAGGGCTCGTGCCCGGCGACCACGTCGCGATCCTCGGGCCGACGAGTCGTCAGCTGATGACGATCGTCCGCGGCTGCTGGCTGGCTGGCATCGCGTCGATGGTGCTGCCACTGCCGATGCGGATGGGTTCACTCGAGGCGTTCATCGAGGGCACGCGAGCGCGCATCCGGCACGGCGACGCCAAGCTCGTGTTGATCGACGACCAACTGGCGGCGTTCTACGAGGGGGCGGCCGGTGATCCGCCGATCGAGCCGCTGGGCTCGGTGCTCCCGGGCGCGGCGAACGTCCCGTCGGGCGACGCGCTGCAGACCCCACCCGACGATCCCGAACGTCTCGTGATCCTGCAGTACACGTCCGGCTCGACGAGCGAACCGAAGGGCGTGATGATCCCCGATCGCGTCCTGTGCGCCAACATCGATGCCCTCTGCGAAGCCGCCCTGCTCTCTCCCGCCGAGGTCATGCTGTCGTGGCTGCCGCTGTACCACGACATGGGATTGGTCGGGTGCCTCGCGATGCCGATGACGAAGGGCGTCGAGTTGGTGCAGGCAGCACCGCAGGACTTCATGGCCCACCCGGCGAACTGGATGCAGTGGGCGTCCGACTGGCGTGCCACCGCAACGGCGGGGCCCAACTTCTCGTGGGTGCTCGCGACGCGAGCGTTGCGCCGGGCGACTGATCTCGACCTGTCGTCGCTGACGCTCGCGCTCTCGGGCGCCGAACCCGTCGATCCGGCCGCCGTCGAGGCGTTCGTCGCCGCGGCCGAGCCATTCGGGTTCGCAGCCGGGAGTGTCTTCCCGGCGTTCGGGATGGCGGAGGTTGCGATCGCCGGGACATTCCCGCCGCGCGGTCGGGGTCTGGTGTGCGACACCGTCGACCGCGAGGTGCTCGAGCGCCACCGCGTGGCCAAGCCTGTCGAGCTCGTCGACCGTGCCGACGAGGCGTTCCGGGCGCGACGGCTGCCGCTGCTCGGAAAGCCCGTTCCAGGCCTCGAGATGATGGTCGTGCATCCCGACACGTACGAGGCGATGCCCGAGCGTCACGTCGGCGAACTGCTGTTGCGCGGTACGTCGGTGACCCCCGGCTACTACAAGCGGCCAGACGCCACGGCGGCGTTGTTCCGCGACGGCTGGTTGTGCACCGGCGACCTCGCCTACCTCCTCGACGGCGAGCTGATCCTGTGCGGCCGGATCAAGGACGTCATCATCGTCGGTGGCCGCAACGTGTTCCCCGAGGACATCGAGCGCGCCGTCGGCGGGCTCGCCGGGGTGCGCGCCGGCAACGTCATCGCCTTCGGGATGGATGGCTACAAGGGCAAGGAGAGCGTCGTGGTCGTGGCCGAGGTGCGCACCGACGAGGCCGACCGGATCCGCGCCGCGATCCACGAACGGACGCTCGACGTGTGCGGTCTCCCGCCGCGCGACGTGATGCTCGTCCAGCCGGGCACGCTCCCCAAGACATCGTCGGGCAAGCTCCAGCGCGCCAAATGCCGCGAGCAATACCTCGACGAGGACTTGGTGCTGGTCTAGTTGCGGGTCTTCACGCGGAACGACGCGACCCGATCCGTGGCCTGATTTTCCCCAGCAGGTGGGAGGATGGGCGGTGTGAAGGCGGTCTACACGCTGCGGCATCGGCTGCATCATCCCGAGCGCGAGCTCGAGAACTCGTCGTTCCAGGAGCCGTTCGAGCATCCCGGGCGGGCCGAGGCGATCAGGGCCGCCCTCGCCGCCGACGACTCGTTCGAGCTCGTCGCTCCCGACGAGTGGGGCCAAGCTCCCATCGAGGCCGTGCACGATCCCGGTCTCGTGGCGTTCCTCGAGACGGCATGGCAGGACTACCAGGTCGCGCGCGGCGCCACTCACGACGTGATCCCTGACGTGTTCGCGATGCCGGCCCTGCGTGATGGAATGGGTCCAGCAAGCGAACCGGAGTCGATCGCGGCACGCCTCGGATGGTGGTGCTTCGAGACGACGACGCCGATCATGCAGACCACCTACGAGGCCGCCCGATCGGCCGTCGACGTGGCGCTGTCGGCAGCGGCGCTCGTGACCGGCGGCGAGCGGGTCGCGTACGGGCTGTGCCGGCCGCCCGGCCACCACGCCGCGCGCGCCGCGTACGGCGGCTACTGCTTCTTCAACAACGCGGCGATCGTGGCCCACCACCTCGCGACCACGTCGGGGTCGAAGGTGACCGTGCTCGATGTCGACTACCACCACGGCAACGGCACCCAGCAGATCTTCTACCAACGCGACGACGTCCAGTTCGTCTCGCTCCACGCCGATCCGGTCCGCGCGTATCCGTACGTGACGGGTCACGTCGACGAGACCGGCGCCGGCCGGGGGAGCGGCACCACCTCGAACTTCCCGCTCCCGGCGTCGACGAACGACGACGACTACCTCGTGACGCTCGCCGAGGCATGCGAGGACATCGTCGAGTTCGGGCCGTCGCTGCTCGTCGTTTCGCTCGGGCTCGACACCTACTACCTCGATCCGATGTGTGACCTCGCGCTCACGACCGATGGCTTCGAGTCGTGCGGCGCGATGGTCGCCGGGCTCGGCCTGCCCACCGTGGTGCTCCAGGAGGGCGGCTACGCCGACGACGACCTCGGCGAGAACGTCAGGCGATGGCTGCTCGGCACGGATCGCGGCGACGAGTGACGTCGCGCCCTCGGACTAAGCGGACTTCAGCTCGTGGAGGATCTTCGTCCACCGATCGGGGTCTTGCCGATACGGCGCGTAGAACGTGATGCGCTCGATCACGTCGCCGTAGCGTCGGAGCAACTCGGGCGCCACCTGCTCGGGCTCGGCGACGACGGCGAAGGCGTTGAGGATCTCGTCGTCGATGAGCTCGCCCATCGCGGCCCACTCGCCCTGCTTCGAGAGCGCGTTCAGGCGGTCCTGGACGCTGCCCCAGCCGTGGACCTCGAGCACCGGGCGGTAGGCCGGTGTCGAGCCGTAGAACGCGATCTGCTGGCGGGTGCCGGATGCGGCGTTCGACATCTCGGCCTCGTCGTTCCCTGTGACGACGAACGACGGGCCGACGATCTCGAAGCCGTCGAGTGTCTTGCCCACCTTCGCCCGCCCGCGCTCGAGTGCGGGCAGCGTCACCTCACGGAGGTACTTCTCGGTGGTGAAGGCGTGGCAGAAGAACCCGTCGCACACTTCGCCGGCCACCTCGGTCATCCGCTCACCGACCCCGGCCAGGAAGATCTTCGGCACGCCGATGTCGGCGAGCTGCGCCGCGTCCGGCGCGAAGAACGGCGTCATCAACGTGTGCGTGTAGAACTCGCCGCGGAACTGCAGCGGCGTGCCGTTCAACCACGTGTCCCAGATCGCCCGGATGGCGAGCACCATCTCGCGCATCCGCGGCGCCGGATGACTCCACTCCATCGAGAAGCGTTTGGTGATGTGCGGCTTGATCTGACTCCCGAGGCCGAGCGTGAACCGTCCGCCGGAGAAGCGCTGCAGGTCCCAACCGATGTTGGCGAGGGTCATCGGGTTGCGTGCGAACGCGACCGCGATCGACGTGCCGAGCCGGAGCTCGGTGGTGTGCTCGGCGGCGAGCACCAGCGGCAGGAACGGGTCATGCGCCGTCTCGGCGGTCCACACGCCGGTGAAGCCGACGGCTTCGAGCTCCTTGGCATCGCGGCCCGCACTGGCGAGATCCGTACCGATCGTTCCGTCGACCTGCATGCGTCGTCCTTTCAGTCCTGGTCCCGGAGGAACTGCTCGAGCTCGGCGGCCAGTTCGTCGCCGGAGCGCAGTTCGAGGATCGGTCCACCGGCGTTGGTGTCGCCCGGGCCGCCGGTGGAGTCGTAGAGCTCTTCGAGGCGGACGAGCATCTGCACGTGGTCGGCGTTGTCGGCCACGAGCTTGTCGAGCCGGCCGCGCTGGATCAAGGCTTCCTGGCGGATCTGAGCGGCGTCGATCACGATGTCCGCGACCTCGCGCAACGCGTCGAGCAGGGCGACGCTCGACGCCGGATACGACATCGACGTGATGTAGTGCGGAACCTGCACCCAGATTCCGAGCGCCGGGATGCCGCGGGCGTGCATCGCATGTTCGATCGCGGCGGTGACGCCGGCCGGGACGTCGACGGAGCTGCGCATGAACGGGACGGTGGCGAGGACGTCCTGCGACGGTGTGCTCACCGAGATCCGCGGCGACCGGGTGTGCGGCGCGGCGAACGGGTAGGCGCCGAGCCCGAACATCCGCGTCACGCCGAGCTCGACCGCCAGGTCGCCGACCGCGTCGGAGAACCGGTGCCATGCCATGTCGGGCTCGGGTCCGGTGAGGAGCACCAGGTCGTGTCCGGCCTGGTCGCGCCCGATCGACACGTTGATCCGAGCCCACTGCAACACGCTGTTGAGCCCTTCACGCAGCTCCATCGTCGGCCGCCTCGCGCGGAAGTCGATGTAGATGTCGTCGTCGAACGTGGCGACGGGAGTCGCGTGGCACTCGGTCTCGATCGCGTCCATCGCCGCAGCACCCGCGCCGCCGGCGTCGATCCACCCGGTGAGCATCACCAGGAGCGACGGTTCGCCGGGCTCGGGCGGTTCGACGAGCCACCGCAGGCTGCTGTCGGTCATTGCTCCACCATGTCACCGATGCGAGCGACGAGGCGCCAGCCGAGGAGCGGCCAGCGACTGCGCGGGCTGCTTGTGGTGTGGCCGGGGAACGCAATGATGGTCATCGTTCCCTCATGCCAGTTGTTCCAACGTCTGTTCAGCGTTCGCGGCCGCGGCGTCGACCTGCTCCTTGAAGTGCGCGAGCTCGGCGGGATCGCGGTCGCCGAGCGCGCCGCCGAGATATCTCGCGTACACGCCTTCGAGGATGCACGCCAGCTTCCAGTACGCGAACGCGACGTAGAAGTCGAGATTCGAGACGTCGCGTCCCGACACCTCCGCGTATCGCTCGGCGATGCGGGCCCGCGGCCAGAACCCGGGTTCGGTCGTCGCCCCGGCGGTCCAGGCACCGGGCGGGTCGTCGGGTCCTGTCCAGTAGACGGTCAGCAACCCCACGTCGGCGAGTGGATCGCCGAGGGTGCAGATCTCCCAGTCGAGCACGGCGACGAGCTCACCGCTGTCGTCGACCATGCAGTTGTCGAGCCGGTAGTCGCCGTGCACCAACGACGCGCCGACCTGGTCGGGGATGCGTGCCGCGAGGGCATCGTGGATGCGGTCGATCGCCGGCAGGTCGCGCGTGCGCTGCTCGCTGATGTTGCCGTACCAGCGCCGCAACTGGCGGGCGATGTAGCCCTCGTGGCGGCCCAGGTCGTCGAGCCCGGCGGCGACGAGGTCGACGGCATGGATCTTCGCCATCGTGTCGACGAGCGATCGGCTGGCAGTCGCGCGGGCATCGGGTGTGAGCGCCTTCCTCGCCGTCTCGGCGTCGCGGATGACATGACCGACCACGAACCGCATCACATAGAACGGCGCACCGATGACGTCGGGATCGGCGCAGAATCCCTCGACACGCGGCACTGGCACGGCGGTGTCCTGCAAGCCCGCCAGGATGCGGTGCTCGCGGCCCATGTCGTGAGCGCTGGCGAGCACGTGCCCGAGCGGTGGCCGGCGCAGCACGAACCGCGTGCCGTCCGCGGCGGTGACCGCGAACGTCAGGTTCGAGTGACCTCCCGCGATGAGGTCGAACTCGAACGGTCCGCTGGCACCGTCGACGTTCGCGTCGAGCCACGCTGACGCTCGCCCGACGTCGAGGCCCGGGATCTCCATCGACGCGCCACTCGTCGTCGGGCCACTCATCGATCGGTCATTTTCATCGACCGGCCATTCCCATCGACCGGAGGGTATCGCTGTCACCGTCGGCCGTCACCGCCGGCCCACCCGAGCCAGCCGGGTCGTGCCCGCAGCGGTCGCCGGTATCGTGGTGGTCATGGCGATCGATGTCACCGACGCAACGTTCGATACCGATGTGGTCGAGCGATCCAAGACCACCCCCGTCGTGATCGACCTCTGGGCCCCTTGGTGCGGGCCGTGCCAGACGCTCGGCCCGATCCTCGAGAAGGTCACCGATGCCACCGCCGGCAAGGTCGTGCTGGCCAAGGTCAACATCGACGAGAACCCGGCCATCAGCCAGGCCTTCCGGGTGCAGTCGATCCCGGCCGTCTTCGCGATGAAGGACGGCCAGGTCGTCGACGGTTTCATGGGTGCGTACCCCGAAGACGTCGTCACCCAGTTCGTCAGCAACCTGTTGCCGACCGACGAGGAGGCGGCGATCGCCAATCTGATCGCGTCCGGCGACGAGGACAGTCTGCGGTTCGTCCTGCAGACCGACCCGGGCAACGAGGAGGCGATCGAGGTACTGGCCGACCTGCTTGTCGGCCGCGGCGACACCGAAGAGGCGCTCGCCCTGCTCGAGCGGATCCCCGAGAACGAGCGCACGCGGAAGATCGCCGCTGCCGCGCGCGTTGGCGTCAACCCGACCGACGACCACGACGCCACGCTGGAAGCGTTGCTCGATCGGGTGAAGGACGACGACGAAGCCCGCCAGCAGTTCGTCGACATCCTCGAGCTGATGGGGCCCGACGACCCGCGCACCGCCGGGTACCGCCGCCAACTCACCGCCCGGCTGTACTGACCGACAGCGGCGGGATCACCGCCCGGGGCCGATACCCTCGGGTGCTCCGACCTCCCCCGAAGCCGTCGCCGGCGTCGCTCGACGCCGCACCGCCGAGGAGGTCGCCGTGTCGGAGCTCCCGCCGAGGCCGAGCCCACCGCGGTCCGTCCGCGAGTCGGCGCGGGCCTGGATCGCATGGTTCGGGATCACCCGCCTGCTCGCCACCGCGGTGGCGGTCGTCGTCGTGGTCGGTGGTGCTTGGCTGCTGGTCCGCACGCCACGCCCGGCTGCCGAGGCGACGTTGCCCGTCACGTCCGGTGTGGCACCGGCCTCGACGCTCGCCGTTCCGACCACCAGCCTCCCGATCGCGACGTCGACGTTCGTGGTGCACGTGGCGGGAGCCGTTGCCGCTCCGGGTGTCTACGACGTGCGCGCGCCGGCACGCATCGTGGATGCCATCGATGCCGCAGGCGGGCCGTCGCCGGAGGCCGAGCTCGACTCGCTGAACCTCGCCGCCCCACTCGTCGACGGACAACGCGTCTACGTCCCCGTCGTCGGTGAGATCGTCCCACCCGTCGCCGCGGCGACCGTCGTCGGCGACGCTGCGGTCAGTGGACCGATCGACCTCAACACAGCCACACCTTCGGAGCTCGAGGAACTGCCTGGTATCGGGCCGGCGACGGCCGCCGCGATCGTCGAGCACCGCGACGAACACGGCCCGTTCGCAACCGTCGACGACCTCGCCGACGTGCGCGGCATCGGTCCGGCCAAGCTCGACGCGATCCGCGCGCTCGTACAGGTCTGAACGTGCGAACCGCTCGAGCGATGCTCAGTACAGCGATTCGCCGAGGATCACGGTGGCGGCGATCAAAGAGCCGGCGGCGCCGAGCGCGACGCCGGCGAACATCCACGCGTACTCACGCCAGAACTCGCGCCACGTCGCCATCGGCGAGCGTGTGGCGCGGCGCGAAGCGATCAAGCCGATCAACAACCACAGGGGCGTGCTCGCCACGACGGCCAACGGGTAGTTGCTCTCGTCTGCCAACGGCGCACCGACGACGAGGAGACCAGGCGCCGCCACCACCCCACCGAACAACCCGACCAGACCACTCAAGCGACTGTCGGCGAGCCGCAGCGAGAGCCATGCCACCGCACCGACCACGGCCGGTGGTACGAGCGCGACCAGCCAACCAAGGCTGCGGATTCGCGAGCGATACCACCGAGGGCCAGCGAGTAGCGGGGAGTGGGGGGCGGTCATGACGATCGGCGAAGCCTACGATCCCGTCGCTCGTGAGCGGTGGCAGCCACTCTCCGACGCAGCCGTCGTTGGCATCGCCCTCGCCGCGATCGGCGGGGCATGGGCGACGCGGTGGCTGCTCGGATTGGTGCTCGGCGCCGCCCTCGCCGTAGTTGTCATCTGCCTCGATCGCGCACACGCGTCGTGGGCGTGGCGGGTCGCCACAGTGATCGTACTCGTGTGCGTCTCGTCGGCGCTGCGTGCCGATGCCGAATGGGAGCAACTCGCGCCCGACGTCGTCGGACCTTTCGACGGATGGGTCCGCCTGATCGATGATCCGCAGCCGTTGGTGAGCGCCACCCGGGTCATCGTCGACGTCGACGGCCAGCGCTTCGAGGTGTTCGCCAGGGGCCGGGCCGGTCAGTTGCGGATGCGCACGTGGCGCGGTGGCGATCTCGTGCGCGTCCACGGCGAACGCGTCGCGCTGTCCGGAGACCGCGCCGCCCGCGTCGCGTGGCAGCACGTCGTCGGTGAGCTACGGGTCGAATGGGTTGGCGACGTCGCCCCGGGCGCGCCCCTCGCGGTCGCGTCGAATCGGGTGCGGGCCGCGATCGAACGTGGGTCGCGGGCGCTGCCGCCCGACGACGCGGCGCTGTTCCGGGGGCTCGTGATCGGCGACGACCGCGACCAGCCGCGGGCGATGATCGAGCGGTTCCGCGCCAGCGGTCTCGCGCACCTCACCGCCGTGTCGGGACAGAACGTGTCGTTCGTGATCGCCGCCGCGGGACCGCTGCTGTCGCGCCTGCGGCCGGCGGTCCGTTGGGCGGTGACGATCGGCCTGATCGCGTGGTTCGTGAGCCTCACCCGGTTCGAGCCGTCGATCGTGCGGGCCGGGACGATGGCCGCGATCTCGACCACGGCGTATTCGATGGGCCGCGATCGGGCGCCGTTTCGCGTGCTGTGCCTCGCGGTCACGCTGCTCGTTCTCGTCGACCCGCTGCTGTTGCGGTCGATCGGGTTCTGGCTGTCGGTCGGAGCGACGGCGGGAGTCTGCACGGTCGGGCCGTGGCTCGCCCGCCGCTTGTCGGGGCTCGGCATCCTGGCCACCCCGGTCGGCATCACGCTCGGCGCCCAGCTCGGTGTCGCGTTGCCCAGCGTGCTCGTGTTCGGCCGCCTGCCACTCGTCAGCATCCCGGCCAACGTCCTGGCCGTGCCGGTCGCCGGGTTCGTCATGCTGTACGGCCTGCCGGCGGCGCTCGTCGCCGGCTGGGTCCCAGCGCTCGACGCCATCGTGATGTTCCCGGCCCGCCTCGGGGTCCGCTGGGTCGACAGCGTCGCCGTCGTCGGCGAGCGCGTCGAACCGCATGGTCGGACCGTGTGGCTCGGCTGGTCGGTGGTCGTTGCCGCGGTGACGGTGATCGCTGCTAAGAATCGCGTTCGTCATGGCCGCCTACCTCCTCACCGGTGACGACGAGTCGGTGTTGCGATCGGCCGTCCAGGACCTCGTCCACCGCCTGATCGGTGACGGCGACCGCACCCTGATGGTCGACGAGTTCGACGGCGACGACTACGAGCTGCGCTCGATCGTCGACGCCGCCCAGACCCCGCCGTTCCTCACCGAGACCCGAATCGTCGTCGGCCGCGGCATCGGGCGCTTCACGGCCGACGAGCTGGCGCCGCTGGTCAAGTACCTGTCCGATCCGCTGCCGTCGACCGAGTTGGTGCTCGCCGCGGGTGGCGGACGCATCGCCAAGGCGCTCACCGACGCCGTGAAGCAGACGCGCGGGATCACCACGAACACGACCCCACCGAGCCGGCCCAAGGACCGTCAGACGTGGATCGCCGAGAAGGCCGAGGAGGCGGGGGTGCGGTTCGACCCGCCGGCGACGATGCGGGTCGCCGGCTGGCTCGGCGAGGACGTCGGGCGGCTCGACGGGATCCTCGCCACGTTGGTGTCGACCTACGGCACCAACCGCCGGCTCACCGGCACCGACGTCGAACCGTTCCTCGGCGAGGCCGGCGGCGTGCCGCCGTGGGACTTCACCGATGCGGTCGATGCGGGCGAGACGACCAAGGCGCTCACGCTGCTCGCCCGGATGATGGGCGCCGGCGACCGGCACCCGTTGCAGGTGATGGCGGTGCTCCACAACCACTACGGGAGGCTGGCCCGCCTCGATGGCGTCGACGCCGGGTCCGAGGCGGCGGCTGCCGAGGCGATGGGCATCAAGCCCGGGTTCCCGGCCAGGAAGGCGCTCGCCAACTACCAACGTCTCGGTGGCGGAGGGATCCAGCGCGCGATCCAGCTCCTCGCCCAAGCCGATCTCGATCTGCGCGGCGAACGCGACCTTCCCGACGACCTGGTGATGGAAGTGCTGGTGGCGAGGCTCTCGTGCCTCGGCACCGGGCGAACTAGCCCGCGTTGACCTTGCGCATCAGGCGGCTCTTCTTGCGGGCCGCGGCATTGGCATGGATGATGCCCTTGGTCGCGGCCATGTCGATCCGCTTGACGGCGAGGCGCACGGCCTCGGC
>Ga0190265_10002457_pt1 | contig 12439 bp, 13 predicted proteins | sample Popmic124T_FD_133135 | JGI IMG/M metagenome (GOLD analysis project Ga0190265, IMG submission 133135) | Populus adjacent soil microbial communities from riparian zone of Indian Creek, Utah, USA - 124 T | ecosystem: Environmental > Terrestrial > Soil > Riparian zone | place: USA: Utah | collected... | reverse complement strand
CGGCTCGAGGACGAGCTCGACACCCGCGAGGACAACTACGTCGCGGCGGCCTTCGACGAGCCCGGCATCTCGCTGCCGGACATCCATGTGGTGCTCGGGCTGTCGATCATCGCGCTCGGCCTGCTGCGCGTCGCGTGGCGGACGGCCACGCCACTGCCTCCGTGGGCCCCTCACCTGAGTCCGCGGGAACGGCGCCTGCAGAAGTGGCTGGAGAAGATCCTGCTGACGCTGTTGTTCGGCGTGCCCGTCAGTGGGCTCGTGTTGATCACCGCGGGCGGCGACTGGCTGGCGCTGCACATCGCCGCGCAACTCGTGCTCTTGACGGCGATCGCGTTACACGTCGGCTTGGTCCTGCGGCATACGGTCGTGCGGCGCAATCGCCACCTTCGCCGGATGGCCTGAGGCCGGGGCCCAGCTCTAGGGGCGCAGCGTCATATGCACGACGTGGTCGGTCGGACGCACGCGATGGAGGCCGAACGTCAGCCCGGTGACACCGTCGAAGACGCGCTCCCCGGCGCCGAGAGTGATCGGCACGATGTGCAGTCGCAGCTCGTCGACGGCTTTGCGAGCCAGGTATTGGTTGAGAGTCGCCGCGCCGCCCGCGATCGACACCCGGGCGTCACCGGCGGCCTCCCTCGCTTGAGCCAGCGCGCTCTCGGGTCCGTCGGTCACGAAGATGTAGGTGGTGCCGCCGTCCATCTCGAGCGGATCCCGTCGATGGTGGGTCAGGACGAACACCGGCGCGCGATAAGGCGGTTCCGGTCCCCACCAACCTCGCCAGGACAGGTCCCAGTCACCGCGCCCCGGACTGAACATGTTCCGGCCCATGATGTAGGCGCCCGCACCGAGGATCGCGTCGACCTCGGCGCGGTTGGATTCCGCGTGATCGAACATCCACGTGTGCAGCTGCTCGTCCTCCAGGCCCTCGCCGAACGGCAGTTGTTCCGACTGGTTCGGCCCGGCGGCGAAGCCGTCGAGCGACACGGCTATGTCCGCGGTGACTGTGCTCATGCTTTGAACCGACTTCAGAAGACCGCGAAAGTCATCGAATCCCTTGTGCTGAGTGTCGGTTCGGGGAATTGTGGTTGAACAGATCCGATGGGAAGCACCGTCGCTTCCCGGGAGGGAACGTCATGGCAGACAAGACGACAACTTCCCAGGCCGGAGCCGCCCCCACCGCGGACAGTCCGGCCGCCATCCGCAATGTGGTGCTGGTGGGCCCATCGGGTGGCGGCAAGACCACACTCGTCGAGGCCCTGCTGGTTGCCTCCGGTGTCCTCGGAAGGGCCGGGACCGTTGTCGACGGCACCACGGTCTGCGACTGCGATGACGCGGAGATCGCCCAGCAGCGCTCGGTCGGCCTCGCGCTGGCGTCGCTCGAGCAAGGCAAAGTCAAGGTCAACATGATCGACACCCCCGGCTACGCCGACTTCGTCGGAGAGCTGCGGGCGGGCCTGCGCGCCGCGGACTGCGCGCTTTTCGTCATCGCGGCCAACGAGGACATCGACGAGCCGACCAAATCGCTGTGGATGGAGTGCAGCCAGGTCGGCATGCCGCGCGCCGTGGTGGTCACCAAGCTCGACCATGCCCGCGCGAACTACGAGAACGCGTTGGCCGCGACGCAGCAGGCGTTCGGCGACAAGGTGCTGCCGCTCTACCTGCCCGCCGACACCCCATGCACCGGCCTGATCGGTCTGCTGTCCCAGACCCACTACGAGTACGCCGACGGCAAACGCACCACCACCCATGAGCCGGACACCTCGTATGCCGACTCGATCGAGAACATGCGGGGCACCCTGATCGAGGGAATCATCGAGGAGTCCGAGGACGAGACGCTGATGGAGCGCTATCTCGGCGGCGAGGAGATCGATCAGGCGGTGCTGATCGACGACCTGGAGAAGGCGGTCGCCCGCGCCTCGTTCTTCCCGGTGATCCCGGCATGCAGTAGCACCGGCGTCGGCACCATGGAACTGCTGGAGATCATCACCAGCGCGTTCCCCGCCCCGCCCGAGCATGAGCTGCCCGAGGTATTCACCGCACAGGGCAAGTCCCGCGACAGCCTGAAGTGCGACCCGAAGGGTCCGCTGCTGGCCGAGGTCGTCAAGACGACGTCGGACCCGTACGTCGGCCGGGTCAGCCTGGTCCGGGTGTTCTCCGGGACCATCACGCCCGATGCGACGGTGCACGTGTCGGGCCACTTCTCGTCCTTTTTCGGCAGCAAGGGGCCTAACGGGTCGCCCGTTGCCCACGAGGACCACGACGAGGACGAACGCATCGGCGCGCTGTCGTTCCCACTCGGCAAGCAACAGCGGCCTGCGCCGACGGTGGTCGCCGGCGACATCTGTGCGATCGGGCGCCTGTCCCGCGCTGAAACCGGTGACACCCTTTCGGACAAGGGCGACCCGCTGGTGCTCAAACCATGGACGATGCCCGAACCGCTGCTGCCGATGGCGGTGCAGCCGCACGCGAAGACTGACGAGGACAAGCTTGCGGTCGGCCTACAGCGGCTGTCGGCCGAGGATCCGACCCTGCGGATCGAGCAGAATCCCGAGACGCATCAAATCGTGCTGTGGACGATGGGCGAGGCTCATTCCGGAGTGGTTCTCGACGCACTGTCGCGCCGATACGGCGTCGCGGTCGACGCCATCGAACTGCGGGTGCCACTGCGAGAAACGTTCGGCGGCAAGGCCAAAGGGCACGGGCGGCATGTCAAGCAGTCCGGTGGTCATGGTCAGTTCGCGGTGTGCGACATCGAGGTGGAGCCGCTGCCGGAGGGCGCCGGGTTCGAGTTCGTCGACAAGGTGGTCGGCGGTGCGGTGCCGCGTAACTTCATCCCCAGCGTCGAGAAGGGTGTCCGCGCGCAGATGGAAAAGGGTGTCGGCACCGGCTATCCGGTCGTCGACATCCGAGTCACCCTGTTCGACGGCAAGGCCCACAGCGTCGACTCGTCTGACTTCGCCTTCCAGATGGCGGGCGGCCTGGCGCTGCGCGAGGCGGCCGCGGCGACGAAGGTGAACCTGCTCGAACCCGTCGACGAAGTATCCGTTGTGGTGCCCGACGGTTTCGTCGGCGCGGTGATGGGCGATCTGTCCGGCAGGCGCGGACGTGTGCTGGGCACCGACAAGGTCGGCGACGACCGCACCGTGGTGAAGGCCGAGATCCCTGCAGTCGAGTTGACCCGCTACGCGATCGATCTGCGGTCACTGGCGCACGGCGCCGGTTCGTTCGCCCGGTCCTTCGCGCGCTACGAACCCATGCCCGAGCACGCGGCGGCAAAGGTCAAGACGTCGGCGTAGCGCCAGCCTCTGGGGGCTAGCCGGTATTGGCGGTGTAGGTTTTCGGGCCCTGCAATGGGGGCCAGCGGTGCAGACACCACCTCGGCCGCGCGGCAAAGTGCTTGCTGTGCCTGACAACGATTCCCAGCTCATCGCCCGCTTTGAACGGGACGCGATTCCACTGCTCGAGGGGTTTTACGGCCACGCCTTGAAGCTCACTCACGATCACGCTGATGCCGAGGACCTGTTGCAGGAGACCGCCGCACGCGCTTTCGCCGGTTTCCACGGGTTCCGCGACGGGACAAACCTCGGTGGCTGGCTGTACCGGATCCTGCTCAACAGCCACATCAGTGCATATCGCAAACAGCAACGGCGCCCGTCGCAGTGGCTGACCGACGAGATCACCGACGGACAGTTGGTGGCCGAGGCCCGTCACTCCGCAGGAGGCCTGCGCTCGACCGAGGATGAAGTGCTCGACCTCATCGGCGACAACGACATCCAGGCCGCAATGCATGCGTTGCCCGAGAAGTTGCGCACCGCCCTGTATTACGCCGACATTCAGGGTCTTCGCAGCAGCGAGATCGCCGAGATCACCGGCGCTCCCGTGGGAACGGTGATGACACGGGTGCACCGTGGCCGGCGTCGGCTGCGTCGCCTGCTCGCCGACGTCGCCAAGGACCGCGGCTACGTCCTCGACGAGGCTGCGTAGGCGCTGCCAGGGAATTTCCCGCCCACTCGGAGCGCTCTCTCAATCGCCGCTCCTACCGTCACGTCAAAGACGCTCAAATGGGAGGTGACGACAATGACCGAAACAACCTTCGACAGGCCCCCCGCCAATCGACCTGTACAGCCGCGCACGGTCATGAATGCCACGACCTCCAAGCGGCTGATCGCGCACGCGACCGCAACAGTGGTCCTTGCGGCCGTCACCTTGATCGCCGCTTGGGCCTTTCTGTTCACCGGCGCCCCAGCCGATCACACGTCCGACCCGACACCGTCCGCTTCGGTTTCGCGACACTAGTCTGTCGCGAGCGCTAGCGAAGCGGGTCACCGCGCCAGCTGAAGCTGTTGACGTATTTACCCATGTCCAAAGCGATCTGGGTGTTTGCGCCTGACGGCTTACCGAACCCGAAATCCGGACCGAACTGGTGATAGGGCCCCGTTGCGGCCGCCACCAAGGCCAGGTCGTTCTTCACCGCCACCATCACCAGCACGCGCATCCTCATGTAGCTGCTGTTGGAACCCTGCGGCCAGCAGTCGGTCACCTCGCCGTATCCGGGTTGGTAGCCGACCATCGCGTTGGGGATCTCATACGCGACCCGGGTATCGGGAAAGGTCTTGCTCACCAATGTCTTTGCGATCTCCTCCGGAGACCGGTTCGCAGCAGGCTCGCTGAACAACTGCATGGTGCCGCGGTCGCCGGCCAGGAACTCGGCGGTCACCCCGTTGGGTTTGGTGGTGATCCGATACGCCGAACTCTCGGCGGGGTGCGACACCGAGAACGTGCCGTCGGGAGCGGTGAAGCGGGGATTGATGGCGACCGGCGTACCTGTCGGAGGCCGGCCGCAGTCCGGCGGGCAGATGTAGCGCACCGGCGGCTTGGTGATCATCGCCGAAAGGCCGACCAGGGCGACCGCGACGACCGCGATAGCCGCGAACCACGTCAGCACCAACCGCGTGCGCGATGTGCGGGGCGCCGGTGTCGGAACCGTGTGTCCGGGAAAGTAGTTCAGCGGTGCGCTCATGACCCCTCATGAGGTACCGGGCGCTCCTCGCGCCGCGACCGGCGCGACGAGCGCGATGACGCGTGGGTCGCCACACCGCAAACGGGACAGAACGCCATATCCGGGACCACGTGACCGCAGTGCTGGCACAGCAGCGGTTCATCGGACCGGATCTCGTCGTGTGCTTCGTGCAGCAGCGCCAGCTGCAGACCGATGCGCAGCACAAACAGCGCGACCACCGCGACCACCAAATACAACACCACCATCAGCACCTGCGGGAGGCGGGCGACGTCGATCACGCCGAGGCCCAGATACACCGCCAGCACCACGGCCGCGAACAGCACGAGCATCAGACGCACAACACCCGGATGCTGGTGCTGCTTGCTCGGCGGCCGCCTGAACCACAGTGCGGCGCCGATCAATCCGCCTGCGGCCGCCGCGATCAACGGGACCGCGATTCCTCTGATACCCGCTTCGACGAGCAGGCTCTCCATCGGTCGCTTGCTCACCACACCGCTGCCGAACTGCGGGGCCAATCGCGTAAGGGTTGCGGCGGCGGTGAACGTCAGCGCGCCCAGCACGCCGATCATGAAGCCGTCCAACGCCTCTCGCGTCGGCGGCCGCAGCACACGCACGACCACCGCGGGCATCAGCATCAGGATCACCCCGCCGAGCGGGATCCCGATGCCGTCGCGGAGCATACGCATCCCCACGACCGCGCTGCCCATCGCCATACCGTAGGAACGCGCGACCATCATGCCCGTCAGCAACACCCAGCCCACGCCGAGCCCGATGCCAAGCGCGGCGGTGAGCACCAGCGTGCCCATCGGGAAGTCGCGGTGCGCATCTGACTCGCGCAGATAGAGGACGAACAACACCGGCAGGCCGAGCGCGGCGACGGTGATCAGCGCGGCCGGCAACCTCAGCAGGGTGAACGCGATCAGCGCCACCAGGACGACACCGAGCCCCAGCCGGAAGGCGGTCCTGGACCGGTTCGGAAGATGGGGGAACAGTGAGCTGGCCAACGACAGCTGGAGAAGATGCTCGCCGGGGGCCGCGCCGAAGTCGCGCATCCGCAGCCAGTCCGGTCCCTCGCCTGGCCGCGGTTCCAGATGACACCCGCACAGTCCGCAGTACTCGCCAGCCGGAACGTCGGTCTGGCAGATCCGGCACTCCTCGGTCGGAATGCTGTTCGGCTCGTCACTTGTGCTCATGAGCGATCCGCGTCCGGCTTCTCGCTTGTGCTCATGCCGCCGCCTTCTGCAATACGAGCAGGTTGCGCACCAGGTTGTCGACGTCCGGCGTGCCGAGCCCGGTGACCATGTCGTAGCCGGGCCCGGCGTCGGCCACCGCGTTGCCGCCGAGCGTCACGTCACGAAAGGCGGGTAACGGCGCGCCGGCCGCGATGCGGTACAGCTGCGGGTTGAGATCGCCGATCAACCGCCCGCCGTTGGCGACCAGGTACTGATTCATCACCGCGGCCAGGCCTGCCCAGATCGGCGCCGACTGCGATGTTCCACCGCCGACCAGCGGCACACCCTTGAACACGATGCGCACACCGGTGAACGGATCCGCCACCGCCGCCACATCGGGCGTCAGCCGTCTTGGGCCGCCGTCGCGCAGCACGCCCCGCTGCCAGTCCGGGCGGTCGAACAACGACGACACGCCACCACCGGTGCCCACCGACAGCGGCACATCGAACCATGCCTGCTCGGCCAGCCATCGCCCGTCGCCGTCGGTGGACAGCGTCGTCCCCCCGACGTCGGTCATCTCCGGCAGGGAGGCAACCGAATCCAGACCGATATCGCCGTCGCCCGGCGGGGACGACCAGTCGTCACCGCCCTTGCATTCCAGGCCGGCGAGATCGCCGCTGGCGTTGAACGCCGAGGTCCCGTGTGACTGTGCCATCGCCAGCGCGGATCGCACCGGCGCGAGGTCGGCGGCGGTGATCAGCTTGTCGCAGCCCCACCCGATGGAGAAGCTCCACACCGCGCCGGGGAACCGGCGGTCGGCTTCCTCGAACATCTGGCCGATCTTCTCGAACGTCCCGTCCCCCGCCACCGTCGGCTGCGCGCTGAAGACGACCTTGCGCGCATCCGGGGCGATGGCGTGGGCCACCTCGAGGTCCATTGTCGTCTCGCCGCGCGGCTCATCGAGTTCCCCGCCGACGACCTCCGGGGTGAATCTGGGCAGCCCGTAGGTGTCGGCGAAGGTGTCGAGATCCGACTGCTCGAAGCCGTCGAAGGCGAAGAAGACGATCGTGACACCCTTGCCGGTATAGCCGTCCGCCGCGAGCGGGCTCGCGTTGTAGGTGTTCAGAAGCGCTCTCGGCGCCAGGCCCATGTCGGGCACGTCGAGCGGGACCATCGGCAGCTGCGACGTGTGATGCGGCGTGTAACCGAGGATGCGGCCGAGTTCGGCGACCTCGCCATGCAGCACCTCCGGGATCGACGGCTGTTGCGGCGACGCGTAGAACACCTGGCCGCGCCGCCCCAGGTAATCGTGCACCTCGACGTCGAACGCGTCCGCGACGCTCTCGGCGTCGCCCTCCAGGACGGCCCAATCGTGTCCGGGCCGCCACCGCACTGACAAGTTCTGGCTGTCGGCCCAGTCGAACACCGCGCCGGGACGGGCGGGCTCGCGCAGCGCCACGGTCAGCTGGGTATCGCTGTTGTGCGATGGCCCCAGATCGGTGGAGCTCTGCAGCAGATACGAATACGGGCCGGCGATCTCACCGGACCCGTCGCGCGACGGCGTCGGCCTCAGGTCCGAGACCAATACCAAGACACCCGCGGCGACCAGCGCCAGCACGCCGAGTTGCCGGGTACCCACGGACGCCAGAGTACGTTCGGGCTGGCCCAGCCGGTAGTTAACCCGTGCGGGGATGGGTGGCGGACGGTGCCGGCGGCGCGATGACCGACGGCGAGAACGGGTTGGGCCCGCCCGGTTCCAGACGCGGCGCCTTCTCCGTCGGCGACGCCTCCGTCGTAGTAGTCGTTGTCGTCGTGGTGGTCTCCTCGGGCGCCTGTTCCTCTTCGGCGCACGATGCGGTGAGCACGACCATCGCGGTGACGGCGGTGCCCCCGGCGATGGCCGCCAGGCGACGACCCAAAACTGACCTCATGCTGCTGTCCTATCTATCCCGACCTACGCCAGCTGCATCCAAGATCAGTCCGGCGATCGAAACATTAATCGAATATGCAAAAGACCGCTAAGCGATTCAGTTCGCTGAGTCCGAACCGGTATCCAGCGCCGCCATCGCGTCGGCCATCGTCGGATGCAGCGAAAGGATCTGATCCAGCCCGGTCAGCTGGATCGGCCGACTCGTCGCCGGACCGTTCGCCACGACCGCGAAGTCTGCGGTCTTGCTGATTCTTTCCTTGGACGCCACCAACGCCTGCAGCCCTGCCGACGCGAGGAAGTCCACCGCAGACAAGTCGACAATCAGCGTCGCCGGATTGTGCGTGACCGCCTCCGCGATGGCCGCCTCGAACGTTGGAACCGTGGCCAGGTCGACGTCGCCGGCGACCGTCACCACGGCGACCCCCTCCTCGTAGGTAACCGAGGTGGTTATCAGATCGCTGCTGGGCACCGGTTGTCCTTCGGTCAGCGCCGCCGATCGCGGCGGCCGTGCGCCGAGCTTATCCCGCGGACGAAAGGAGCACCCCCAGATGACACTGACGAAAGCAGCACCCCCAGGTGACTCTGACGAAAGGAGCACCCCAAGATGAGACTGACGAAAGGAGCACCTCCAGATGACACTGACGAGAGGCGCACCCCCAGTGTTCTTGTCGCCGACGGGAGATCGCCACTTCACAGGATTCCGCGGGGATCCGCACGCTAGGGTCGAACGCAGGAGCGGAAGCCGGGAGGTGGAATGTCCGATCCGATGACGGACTTGGTCAGTTTCGATGGCACGCCGCAGGCAGGCATTTCTACCGAGGGTCTGCTTCCGCAGCTGGTTCAGCATCTCCGGCAGAATCGCACGGCGCTTCGCGAGGAGTGGGCCCGCCGTATCACCGAGGCCCAACTGCTGACCGCGATGTCACCGGAGGAGATCTTCTCCGAGGCAACCACGGTGTACGACAGCTATGTCGAGGTACTCGAAACCGGCAGCGTCGAAGCGCTCCAGGACTACGCGCGCGATCTGTCCGAGCGGATCATCCCGCGCGGTGTGGAGACCGATGAGGTGGTCGGCATCGTCCTGCTCCTGCGCGACGTGCTTGCTCGCTCGCTGTTCGAGAAGTACCAAACGGACTTCACGCTGCTGAACCGCGTGCTCGACGCGTACGAGCCGGCAGCCAACCGAATCGCCAACACCGTGGCGGTTGGCTTCGTGCAGGAACGCGAGCGCATCATCCGGCAGCAGCAGGAGGCCATCCGCGAGCTGTCCACGCCGGTTCTACAGGTCCGCGAGCAGCTGCTGATTCTGCCGATCATCGGCGTCCTCGACAGCCAGCGCGCCCGCCAAGTCACCGAACAACTGTTGCGCGCCATCCGAGCCAACCGCGCGAAGGTCGTGGTCATCGACATCACGGGTGTGCCGACCATCGACTCCACGGTCGCCAATCACCTGGTGCAGACCGTCGACGCGTCAGGGTTGATGGGGGCGAGCGTGATCATCACCGGGTTGTCCTCCGAGATCGCGCTGACGCTGGTGACGATCGGGCTCGACCTGTCGAAGATGAACGCGGTCGGCGACCTGCAGGGCGGCATCGAAGAGGCCGAACGCCTGCTGGGTTACGAAGTCAGCCGCACCGGCGAGCAGCCCGGGTAGCTTGCGCAGCGCCAGATGCCAGTACCAATCCTCAAGCAGGGCACGATCCTCATCGCATCGGTGCAGGCCGCACTCTCGGACTCCGACACATTGCAACTGCAGCACGACCTGATGGAACGCGTGAGCCGGTTCCGGGCCCACGGCATCATCGTCGACCTCACGGCGATCGATGTGATGGACTCCTTCGCGGCACGCTCGCTGCGCACGATCGCACACATGACGCGGCTGCGCGGTGCGGACACCGTGATCGTCGGGCTGCAGCCGGAAGTGGCGTTCGCGATGGTCCAACTGGGCCTGGCATTCGACGACATGCACACTGCGCTGGACTTGGAAGAGGGCCTCGCGCTGCTGAATCGAGCGCTGGAGGATCGAAGACCGGTGATCGGACGTGACGGTGCCGACTGACTTCGTCGTCGACATCAACAACCCCGACGACATCGTCACTGCGCGCCAAGCCGGCCACGAACTGGCCAGCAAACTTGGCTTCTCATTGACCGATGTCACGATGATCGCCACGGCGATCTCTGAAATCGCCAGGAACATAACGAGTTACGCCGGCCGGGGCGAGATCCGAGTTGGCGTGCAGTACCGCGACGGCAAGCAGGCACTTGTGGTTCGTGCCGAAGACGACGGGCCGGGCATCTACGACGTGGAGCGGGCGCTCGACGACGGCTACTCGACAGGGCGCGGGCTCGGACTCGGGTTGCCCGGCGCGCGCCGCCTGATGGATCGCCTCCAGATCGAATCCGAACCCGGCAACGGCACCGTCGTGGAGATGTGGAAGTGGATTCCCGACGGTGTTTAGGCATGGGAATTTCGGGCCGATCGAGTGGGCAGCGGTGCGCCGCCCGGTACCGGGTGAAGTGGTGTGCGGCGATCACCCCATCGCGCTCGACGTGGGCGAAGGCGCCACCCTGTTCGGGGTGAGCGACGGGCTCGGACACGGCGAGGCCGCGGCCGCGGCCTCGCTGCGCGCTGTGGAGGCCGTGGCGAGCGGCCGGTCCGAGCCCCTCGACGTGTTGATGCAGCGCTGCCACCGTGCGTTGACCGAAACCCGCGGTGTGGCAATGACCTTGGCCCGGGTGGACTTCGAGACCGACACGCTGAGCTGGATCGGAATCGGCAATGTGACCGCCGACCTCGTCGCCAAACACCCGACCGGCGTTGAGGTGCGCTCGTCGGCGCTTCTGGCCGCAGGCATCGTCGGCTACCGAATACCGCCGACGCTGTCGACTCATCAGGTGTCGATCAGCGCGGGTGACCTGCTCATCATTTCGAGCGACGGCATTGCCGAAGATCATTTGGACAGCATCGATTTCGCCGCGCACGCGACGACGATCGCCGAGCAGCTCGTGGACCGGTACGGCAAGGAGACAGACGACGCGCTGGTTCTGGCCGCGCGTCATCGAGGCACCTCATGACCGAACGTCCCGCTCCTGCTGTGCGCAATCCCGACGACTTCTACCTGCGCTACGCCGAAGCGCTGAGGGCCTACCTGCGCACGCGGGATGAAGCGAGCCTCGCCGTCGGACACGAGCTGGGCCGTCGCGCGCTGAGCGACCGGATGAGCGTGCTCGACATCATCGAGAACCACTCCCGGCTTGTCGGCGAATCCCGGCACGATACGGCCGCGGCCCTGCAGTTCCTGCTGCAGACATTGGCTGCACTGGATGTCGCCACCCGCGGATTCCTCGACGGCACAAGACGTTACGAACAACAGCGGGCCCGAGCCGATGATCTCGCCGACCGCGACGAGTTTCGTACCGCACTGGTCAACTCGCTGCAGGAGGGCTTCTTCGTCGCCGACCACACCGGGGCGATCGTCGAGGTCAACGATGCGTTCGCCGAGATCACCGGCCACGGCGCCGAAGGACTCCCGTACCCGGCGCCGTACCCGTGGGTGAGCGACAAATCAGCGTCCAGCGCGCGGCTTTCCGCGCTCACGCGCGACGGCAACATCACGTTCGAGACGGAGATCAGGTACGGCGACGGTCACATTCGATGGATCGCGGTCGCCATCAACGCGGTCACGGTTGGGGGCTCGGACAGCGCGGCCTACGTCGGAACCATTCGCGATATCACGGCCACACGTGCGGCCGCGGAGCGCGAGCGTGCGGTGGCCCGCCTGGCCACCGCGGTGAGCGTGGCCAAGAATGTCGACGAGGTGCTTTCGATCACGCTTGATCAGTGCCGACCGAGGCTCGACGTCCACCGGCTGATGGCGGTGATGTGGCCGTCGGGCGAGGGCGATCCCGCGATCCACGTCGCAGGCGAACCTCCGGTGTCGAAATGGCAGGACCTCGACGAGGATTGGCGCCGCACCTTCGAAGACGCGCGAGACTGGCTACCGCTGACCGTCACCCCGGTGGGAGCAGCGCCGAGCGCGGGAACGACGCGAGGCTTCGTCGCCGTGCTGTCCGGCGCGCGTGACGTCGTGCTGTGCATCGAGCATCGCCTGCCCCGCGTCATCAGCACCGAAGACCGCCGACTCGTCACCGCGCTGGTCGGCCATCTCAGCCTTGCCATGCAGCATGTCCGGCAGTTCGAGACCGCGCGCGAGACATCGCTGACGCTGCAGCGCTCGATGCGGCCGCCGAGCACGCTGCCCGCCGGTTTCGCCGTCCGCTACGAACCTGCGGTGGCGCCGCTGGAGATCGGCGGCG
>Ga0190265_10002456_pt1 | contig 12442 bp, 12 predicted proteins | sample Popmic124T_FD_133135 | JGI IMG/M metagenome (GOLD analysis project Ga0190265, IMG submission 133135) | Populus adjacent soil microbial communities from riparian zone of Indian Creek, Utah, USA - 124 T | ecosystem: Environmental > Terrestrial > Soil > Riparian zone | place: USA: Utah | collected... | reverse complement strand
GGGGGTCCGCCGGCCGCGCGGCCGGATGGTTCAGAGACCGGGGATCAGGCCCGGGATCTTCTCGAGCAGGCTCTTGACGAGGTCGCCGAACCACTCGGACTGCGCCATGTGGAGATATCAGGTACTCTCTGGCCCATGACGAACACCCCGAAGCGTGCCGCTCTGTATGTCCGAATCAGTCTCGACAAGTCAGGTGAGGGTGCGTCCCTGTCCCGACAGGAGACAGCGTGCCGTGCGTTGGCTGAGGCTCGCGGCTGGTCTGTGGTGTCGGTTCACTCTGACACTCAGTCGGCCTATGCGAGCAAGAGGCGTCCCGGTTGGGATGACGTGTTGGCTCAGGCTGAGGCTGGAGACGTTGACGTGATCGTGGCCTATGCCCTTGACCGGGTGACGCGCTCGCTCCCTGACCTTGTTGAACTGCTCGCTGTGGCTGACCGGACTGGTGTCCCGCTGGTCACTGCTCAAGGGGATCTCGACCTGACCTCCGACTCTGGCCGGATGCTCGCAACGGTGCTCACTGGTGTTGCCCGGTTCGAGGTTGAGAGGAAGTCGAGTCGTCAGAAACTCGCCAACGCTCAGAGGGCTGCTGCTGGGACGTTCTGGCACGGTGGCACTCCGACGTTCGGTTACGACACGGACGGGGAGGTCATCGAGTCTGAGGCTGTCCTGATTCGTGAGGCTGTCTCCGACGTGCTCTCCGGTGTCGCTCTCAATGAGGTTGCTCGACGCTGGACAGAGCAGGGAGTCCCCACCCGTCGAGGTGGGAAGCAGTGGCGTCTGTCGTCTGTCAGGTCGGTGCTGTCTAATCCGAAGCTCGCTGGGATCAGGACGTACAAGGGCGAGCCGGTGGCGACTGGTGAGTGGACTCCGATCATTGACGAACCGACTCACCTTGAGTTGAAGGCTCTGCTCGAAGATCCCTCTCGGAAGGTCGGTGGCTCTCCTCTCGGTAAGACCCCTAGCAACCTGCTCTCTGGACTCGCCACTTGCTCTGTCTGCTCTGAGGTTGTCCATGCCGGTGCGTCTCGCGGGGTGAAGGTCTACACGTGCAAGCGGGGCTGCGTCGCACCTGTCCGTGAGGACGTTGACTCATACGTCCGTCAGGGCGTCGCGCTTGCCGTGCTGACCGCGATCCCCGGCACGATGATGGGAGGCCAGGACACGGATGCTGACGACGCTCTCGTGGCTGAGCATGACGCTCTGAGGACTCGACGGGATCGGCTGGCTGAACTGCACGCCGCTGGCACTATCTCGGAGGATGAGTGGATGACGGCTCGTGCTCCCATCGTGGCCCAGTTGGATCAGGTCGAGGCTGAGTTGGCTCATGGCCGGAAGCCTCTCGTTGATCCCGAGGAGGTTGCCTCCCTGTCGGTTGAGAAGTTCGATGCCATGACGGTGCTCGAACAGAGGGACGTGCTCAAGCAGTTGGATGCTGAGGTGGTCCTGTTCCCGAAGGGTCGGGGTCGTCGGAATGTGTCGATGCGGGAGCAGGTCACGATGTCGGTGAAGCCTCTCAACAGGTCTGAGGATGCTTCCCGCGTGCTGGTGCTCGATCGGACCTCTTGAGCCCGATACCTCTAGAGGGTTGACCCTCCGGCTCGACCGGGGTGACTCAGATCACAGAACTTCCGATACCACATTTCGGCCTCCTCATATCGGGTCTCTAAGTAGAGGCCAAATAGTCCCGGCGCTCGATGCCACATCTCGGTCTGCTGGTTGGAGTTCTACTAGTAGAGGCCAAATAGTTCGGCTGACGGTCATACCTTTTGGCCTGCTGATTGTAGGTGTACTAGTAGAGGCCGAAATAGTTCGGCTCTCGACCATACATTTCGGCCTCCTCATATCGAGTGTCTAAGTAAAGGCACCCTCTCGCGGGACTCAGATCCCGCAACCACTCAGTGACCACCAACCCCGACACAGGGGTCGGTCACTCATGTCCAGAAGAAAGCAAACCCACAACACCATGCCCACCCACAAGAAGAAGGAAACCCGAGGACGACCCCGCAAGTACCAGCCCGGTCACAAGTGGAACTCACTCACCCTCATCGACTACGACCCCAACCGACGAGACAGCCGAAACATGCTGGTCCGTTGCGACTGTGGCGAAGTCCGGTCAGTGAAGCTCTGGAACCTCACGAGCGGTCACACGAAGACCTGTGGCGACTGGAACAACCACCCCCACCACAAGACGAAGACCCTCTAGCCCGAGAAGGCCAGGGGGTCTATTGGCGCGTGCAAACCCCAACCAAGGAAGGAACCCCATCGTGACCCAACACGAACGAACGACCCATGCCGCGATCCGACTCATTCACCTACGGGCTGGCCTCTGCCACCCCTGCTCCCACATCGCCGCTGACGGACACCTACACGGATTCGACCACCTGCCACAGCCCTGTGGCGAGTGCCGGCCTGTCGTGTCTGGACTCTCCGAAGCCGAAGACGTGTCGAACGGCTGGAGACGACTCAACCTCAACCACCACAACCCAGAGAGGAACCTCACCCGATGAGACCCCCGATGAAGCAACACACCTGCTCCTACTGCTGCCAGCCGCTGATCGGCCAGTTCAGGTTCGGACGATCACTGTCCTGCTCGAAGACGTGCCAGAGACGAAACAAGAGCGGCGTCCCCGGACGTGGCAGTTCCCTCTACGTGCCCACCTACCACTGGTCGATGCTGCCGGACGTGACCCGGTGAGCACACTCACCCAGACGTGTGCCGAACACGGCGACCTGTGTCTCTACGGAGGAGACGAGCCGGAACAGTGCCCGTGGTGTCACTCCTCATGGACCGTCATCATCCGGTCAGGCTGGCACTCGTGCGAGCGGCTGGAGTCATACGACAAGTCAGAGCGTCACGTTCGAGTCGAACGGGCCAGACAGATGCGTCAGGAAGCACAGGAGGCTGGTGACGGCTCGAACAGTGCTCGCGGGTACGTGACTCCCACCGTCACGCTGGTAGCCCTCTCGTCACTCGGGGGTGTCCGATGAGTGGAGCAGTGCTCACCGAAGACCTACTCACCCAGATGGGTCGGAGTGGTCAGGTTCCCCTGTTCGTTCGCCTGCTCGCTATCGCTGCGACACGAGCCAACAGTGAAGGCGAAGCATGGTTCGACAACGAGAAGGAGTTGCGTTGGCTGCTCCAGCATCCCTCCGAGAATGAACCCCGCTCCGAAGTGTCTGTCCTGCGAGCGATCACCAGAGCCCAGGACGAACGCCTCTTGGCTCACGGCTCCACCCTGACGTGTCTGCGGCTCCCGAACCATCGGGTCCGGGCTGTCCGAACGGCTGTGGTGTGAATGGGGCGACGTGGCCGGAAGCCGAAGGTCAAGACGCTGCACACACGGCTCGTGAAGTCGCTGGAGCATCCCAGCCCGAGAGGATCGGTCAGGCTCATGCTTGAAGGGCAGGAGACAGCCGTTCTCGGATTCAGGACGGACACGGAAGCGTTCCCCGAGGTGGTCGAACGTCACCACGGTCTACAGGTGAAGCGTGGGCACGCGCTCTCTGCTGACGTGCTGCAACCGAGCGGGCAAGCGGCTGGCTGGTATCAGGACGTGATCCGATGCGTGCCGTGGTCGGGTCAGGTCGTGGCTCACCAGATCGCTCGACTGTGTGGTGACGACTCTGTGTGCAGCGTGCCGATCCGGTCACTGGCTGACGCTGTGGGACAGCGCGACAGGGCTGGGCGACAGGTCGCACTCACAGAGCGAGGCATCGAAGTGCTCGTGGAATCGGGGTGGCTGCGAACCGAGGTGACCGGCAGGGGTCAGAACATCGTCACGACGTACTACCTGATGCCGGGACCAATCGGCGTGGAGTGGTTCACCGACGACGAGGACGCATGGCAAGAGGATCGGCTCGCGCTGAATTGATTCCACTTGTGTCCAGAAGAAGGGCTCACGGAATAGATCTCACTTGTGTCCAGAGTAAGGAAGCACTCATCCGCAATCGCTGCACCCGTACAGGGCAAGCCGGTGGCTCGGCGGCGGCGAGATCAAGAGACACCATCTCTCAACGTCTCAACATCTCAACTCGCTACCGGGCCAACCGGATGACCGGCAAGGGCACCTGACGGTGCCACCAGATCGAAGCAGGCAGAACCCGACTTGGGTTGTCTGCAAATCAAGTCGAAGGAAACAGAAGAAATGGCAAGCACGAAAACAAGCAAGACGACTGATCCGTTGGCCGCTGCAAAGGCTGCTGCCGATGCTCTGGCGAAGGCTGAGCTCGCTCTGAGTGACCTGTCACAGAAGGCTGAGGCTGCCACCGAGAAGGCCGACGAGATCTCATCCTCATGGGCTGCTGGAGACGAGACTGTCTCCGCCGTCGAGGGTCTCCACGCTGACGCCGAAGCGAGACGAGCGAACATGCTGCTCGAAGCCTCACAGCGTCGTGTGACCGCTCTCCAGCGTCGTCAGATCAACACCGATCTGCGAGCCGCCGTCGCTCTCATCCCTGCCGTCGAAAAGGCATTGAAGGGAAGGGTCCAGGCTGAGACCCGGATTGGGAAACTGCAGGTTGGGGAACTGATCTCGGAGGCATCTCCGAAGGTGATCCTGACCCAGAGCGAACCGACCATCGACACTCTCGGGATCTTGTCTGCAAAGGACATCACGATCACGTTCCTGAGAGACGAACTGCTCTCCCGGTTCCCTGCCGACGACTTCGAGACTGCTGCTCGTGAACTGGGCCATTCGGTCGAGGTCAAGGCACGTCATCTCGGAAACGGTCTCGGCAAGGACGGACAGACGGTCGATGTCATCAACGTGCAGGTCCATGCCGTCACTGAGGCTCGTCCTGTCATCGCCACCGATCCGACTGACTCAGACACGATGGTCTGGGCCAACCGGGTGATGAACGATCTCGTCTCGGCAGTCCGACGCGAGGACTCACCGATGCGTGTGTCCGGATCGAAGATCAACGATGCGTCAGGCCGCTCGATGAGTGGCAAGGTGCTCTCCTCCACCGTCAAGGCTGGGGTGCGCTCCACAACCGTCGAAGCCACGATCAACGTGAACCCGTACCGCTCGGGGATCAACGTCGATCAGGTGCTCAACGCTGTGGCGGCTCGACAGGATGGTGCCGTGGCTGCTGGTCTCGGACGTTGTGTCGAAGTGTCGTCACAGGTGCGTCTCGCCAGCGATCACGCTTACGGAGCGTGGAACGATTCACGCACCGTGAAACTCGCTGCGACGTTCGAGGCTGCCACCGAGTAGTCGGCCGGCAAAACGGGAAAACCCCCGGAATCAGAGCGAAAAATAGGTCTGTGGCTCTGGTCCGGGGGTTTCCTGTGTCTGCGCGAAACCGCGATTAGGTGCCTATACAGAGGAAGCTCCAGAAAGACTTTCCCCTGCCATTCCAGGCCATTCTCGGGGTCGTTAGCAGTTCGGAAAAGGTCCAAACCGTGGCAGAATCTCGCTCGGTAACACAGCCGGTGGTGGGATTGCATGTCCAGCGGGTCATACCCCCACGTAGGTTCGGGGTGTGACCTTCTGGCAGACCCTCGCCACGTCTTCGATTCCTGCTTTGGCGGCAATCGTGACGATCTATCTGACGAACCGGCACAACGCGACGCTGGCTCGTGAGCAGTTCGATCAATCACGCAAGGCGGAAGTCGAAGACCGCGACTGGGAAAAGGAACAGCAGGCCGAACGTGACGAGAAGACAGCAGAGGAAGCCAAGCAAGAACGGAAGCGTGAAGCGATAGCCCAGGCGATCCGGTCGTGCGGCGATCTCATCGGCAGTCTGGTCAACGCGAAAGCGACGGTGAAGGGGACACTGGGCGCACGTCCCACCTTGGACACCGATGCTCTCGCACGACTGCCTACCGCGTTGTACACGGTGCAACTTGAGGAGCCGTCGGAGAGGTTCCGCACGTACGTCGATTCGGCACTCCACCTCGTTGACGATGCAGCCACCGCGCTTCGCGGGGGAGGTGCCAAGACGAACAGAGTGGATCTGGCGATTGAGGAACTCAACACGCTGGCTGGTGTTCTCGTTGAGGCTCTGAGTGGTCCGTTGAAGGACGACTGGAACGACTGACCTGCGGCTTACACCACCAGCCGGGTTAGATCGGGCTCGCTCGACAGGTCGAGAACACCCGATAGCGACAGTTCGTGTGCGCCTTCCCGGGAAACGGTTGCGCCACTTGTGCCCAGGCGACCAGAGGCAGCCGGAACAAGGCGACAAATGCCGTCGGCCTTGGACATGTTTGGACTTGGCTAGTTCGCTTCGACCACGACATGACATGTCTACGCTTCTGACGTAGACAGTCCTGGCCCTTCGGGCTGTCTCCCGAGAAGGCCGTCGCAAGCGAGCCAGCCGTCGCCTCCGCCCAGGCCAGTGGGCTCCAGACATCGAGGTCATGTGAAATCGAAGGTTGAAATTGATTGCCCCTTCTGCGGAAACCGTGGGCCGCGCAGCAAAGAGCACGTCTGGGCGCAATGGATGCGGTCCGCGCCCGGAGCGAAGGAATTGCTGCACGACGCGAAGGGGAATCAAATCTCGCTGGAACATGGGGGTCTAGTCAAAGATGCATTCGGGCGCTACGAAGCAATCGACCGCGATCCCTCGAAGGTGGCCGAGCTGCTGCCACACGTAACCGTGTGGGTGTGCGACTCCTGTAACAGCGGCTGGATGAGCCAGTTGGAAGACAACGCGAAGAAGCTCTTCGCGCCCTATTTCGTGGCCGGCTGGCCGATCGGTTTGACGCCCGAGAGACTGGCCCTTCTCGCCACCTGGGCAACCAAGTCGTGGATGGCCTATGCGCTCCTTTCAGACCCCGAAGCCAACCCATTCACGACCGAGGAGTATCGAAGTATGGCGGCTAGTCCTGCACCTCTGGCACGGAGTCGACTCTGGCTCCTGCACTCGCACGCTCCGACGGCCTATGTAGGCATTGGCGTGGCTGGAACCTTGATTACCTTCGGTGAGGCGACCCCCGACCTGGCCACAACGCAAAACAACGCGGGGTTTGGATATTTGGCGACTGGGGGGATGGTCCTTTTCATAGCGCTAGCTCCCCACGACCATCTCGAAGCCCATGAACTCCTCGAACCATTCGCTGCTCAAGCGGATGGCGTTCAACGGATATGGCCCGCGCCGACCGAGCAGCTTTTCCCAGAGCCTGCCGTACCCGACGAAGTCATGTCGGACTTCCTCGGGTGGCCTGACCAAATGGAGGAGATGCTAGACCTCCCGGTAGTCGGACTGACCGATGAGGAGGTATTACAAGTTCGACGGGAATTTCAGGCCGGTGCTGAGCCAAGCGAGCTTCGTGAACGATGGTCCCAGGACCAGTGAGTTCACGTAGTTGGCAGCGTTGTCCGCCTTTTGACATGCCACCTCCGCTTCGATCGAGAGCAGTCGCCTTCATCTCTCGCCATGAAGCGGACGCCATGCAAGGAAGGGCGGCCCAGGACAAGCCGCCACAACTTGTGACCTAGGGCCCCCACTCGGCGAGCATCTCTCGGTGCTGCTCAAGGACCGTAAGGACACCGAATCCAATAAGCGTGCCGACCTCCGAGAACTGCTTCGCCATCTCACCGACATCCACGTGCTCTGCCTTCGGACGAGGTGTTGGTTGGTACGACCTAGTTCCCTTATCCCAGGTGGTGACATAGCGGAAGGTGTCGCCTCGCGGATCCAGATTGTGGATCGAAAGCAGTACCGAGTGGGTATCGGCGGGAAGCTGTTCAAGGTCCAATCGGCCTAGGTACTCGTCCAATCGGATTGCCAGCGACTGCAAGCTGTGCCCGGCCTTTCGCAGCAACCAGTTGTCCAACTTGGTCGGCACAAGCGAAGAGTCCGAATCTCCGGACGCTCTGAGCGACCGCGCAGCGTCTCTGATGGCGCATTTCAGGAGAAGTTCAAGCCCGTGCCTGAAGTTGAGGACGATCGGCACAAACAGGCCATCGTTGGCTCCGTGTTCTTTCCAATGCTGCACAAGTGCTTCTCCGGCAGTAATGAATCCCATGCCGAGATCTCCATCGTCCATGTGACGCGACAGCACGGCGTTCATGTGCCAATTGCCGCTTACACCTGCAGGGCTGAATGGATCGGTCACTGCTTCCTCCTCCTCTCGTTCTCGCGGCAGTTGACTCGTAAACAGAGCATCGCTAGAAACGACGTTGAGCGGTGAGGCGCTCATCCAGCCGTATGCCTATGCGAGATGAGTCCATGATGCCTCCAACTCCCGACCGATCAACGCCGGCCACCAAGCAATCGCGGGCACACCGCGAGGCACTCGCAGCAGAAGACTTAGCTCGCCGAATGGCCAGCAACCGCGCACGTTGGCTCGACGAGGGCGCTTACCTCTCGTATGACGAGTTCGTGGCTGGCGCACCGTGTCGTGGATGCGGTGAACCACTTCTTGACGGTCGACCCGCATTCGGACCCACGAACAAGATGACGGACGAAGAGTTGACGGAGCGAGCCGAGGAACTCGCGAGGCACAAAGAGACGCACAGGAGTTGTGGCGCGGGGAGTTGGTTCGTTGGTCGAAATGAACACTGTTTGCTTTGCTGCCCGATGCCCCCGCTTAGTCCAGGGCAGATCTCAACGATTAGGACTCTGCTCTCGCGACGCGCCCCGGCGTCTGAACTGGTGCTCTGGGAACTTCATCTCAGATGTGGTCACTTCGTTGAGCAAACCTGTCACCAGACGTCGCGCCCTATGTCTGCGACAGTCTCGTGCCCAACGTGTGACGAAGTGCGTGGTGTCGTGTCGAGGAGTGAGTTGCCAGCGCCTCCAGGAGAATCGCTTGCCCTCTCGGATCAAACAGCCCCGGTCCGGAATCAGCTCGCCGAGGCAGAATCAGCACTGATTGCTGCGAGGGCACGTGTACGCGCGCTCAGGGATCAATTGCGGAAATAGCTACGCCATGACTGAACTCGTCTTCGGCGGCGGCCGGATCACCGTTGGAGAGCCGGGCCCTCAAATACGCTCACGAGAAGGTCGAGGCGGAACCGAGTAGTTGCGCGTGCCGGCCATGAACTGAAGGTGGAGGCCGACGTAAGGGCATCAGGAGGGGTGCCGTGGACGGCTCCTCTCCAACCACGAAGCACTGGTTTGACGTGAACTGGAGAGCTCACTCCCACGGTTGCGAAGAGTTATGAGGCCGCGTTCGAGGAACTTGACTAGCTTCCGTAGGTTCGGGCGGAGATTCGTCCGGTCCATCCTGTGACGACAGGTCTGTTGAGGTGATGTCCACGGGCTCCTCCACCGGGATGTCAGGCTCTCGGAGTCGCGGGGGCGTGGCTGTCCAAGGCTTGACGTGCTGCACGACGTCTCCGTAGAACGCGTCGAGGTTGTTGAGCAAAGAGTCGATGAATGCACCCCTGCCTCGTCCTCGCTTCACGCCGAGAGGGGTTGTGTGAACGACGCGGAACGAACGAATATCTCGTCCACCGGCAGGGACCAGCAGTTTCGGGTCGGTTCGGACGTCCTTGAGCAATTCGGCATTGCCAACCCGTGCGTGAGTCGCGTAAGACTCAACCCGGACATCGGGCGCGGCCTGCTTGAGCTGGCGCAGAAGCCAGTTGACACGAGTTGTCGAGCGCCCGTCCTTGGGTGCGTCGATGTCGATGTGGCAGTGAACCTGGTTGGCTCGGAGATCCGCTACTACGGCGACCGACGCCGCTGCATTGGGAATCCGAATAGCCCCAGACAACTCGCCAGCTTGAACGAGTGACGCCACCTGGGAGCTGATGCGCTGCGCGGGGTTGGCCAGTTCGGCTCGGCTCAGGAGTTGGGTGACGTCTGTGCCGAGTCGTTGACCGAGGCGAAGGCTCGCGTACCTGAGCAACGCGTCGAACCTAGACGCGACCTCGGCGGCCGTCTTGTCGGTGGCACGAAGAGTCCCGCTGTTGACGGCCTCACGGACCGTGACCCAGTTCTGGCCCATGTCCTCAAGTTCGAGAGCGCCAGACCGTTCGTGTTCGAGGTATCGGATCAGCTCGCCGAGAATCCATGCCTGCTCCGGGTCGGAGACTCCCCGGTGTTCCTTCTGGACGATCGCTGTTGAAAGTACAAACGACCAAGACCAATGGTGTATGGCGACTTTGCGGAGCTTTCGCTTGTCGACGGCCGTTGGATGCTGGCCGGGGATCGGTGGAATCTCGTTGCTGATCGTGAGCAGCGCATCAAATCCTTCGGCCTTCGCTACGTCCAGATACCTTTCGAGCTGGTCCGTTTCCAACAGGTTCTTGCCCGTCTTCACCTCGACGAGAGCGGTCCATTCTCGCGAACCTCGCCGGAGGCGGATAAGTCCGTCTGGGATGACCCGCTTTTCGCCCAAATCGAACGGGACCTCGATGTAGGTCGCCGGGGTGCCGGCCGGCGCGCCAAGCGGCCCGAGTAGCGCTTTGCTGAAATCCGGCACGACGCTCATCACTGCCATCAACGCTGAGGTGGCGCGCCGTTCCTGCTCCTCAGGCCCACCAATTCCAGACGTTGGGATGATCCGCGCCCTATGCCATGTCTCTTCACTCATGCAATCACCCGAGATTCGCCATGAATGCACCCTAGAACGAACATGACCGAGGGACAGGTGATTCGTAGATGTGATTGTCTCGCGAGGGTAGCGTCGCCCGCAGGCGCGGATCGACCGAGCCGGGGAGGAACATCTGATGGCAGCCAAGTTCAAGATCACCAAGGACAAGCGCGGTGAGTACCGCTTCAAGCTAAATGCGCCCAATGGAGAAACGATCGCCGTATCGGAGGGCTACACGACGAAGTCGAGCGCCAAGAATGGCATCGACAGCGTCAAGAAGTACGCCGGTACTGCGGCAGTCGACGACGAGAGCGGAGACTAGCCAACTAGGCGCGAGACAGAGTGTTGCGCCCTCAGCAGCTGGGGGCCGATTATTCGCGTCCCGCCGGAGGCGTATTGCGAGATCGGCCTAACGTCACGCCTAGAAGCGCATAGATGATGGTCACACCGACACACCACGTAAGGAAGGTCCAGGCAAAGACTGGCAGGGTTTCGCCCCAGCCAAAGACGACCCCTAGGGCCGCCCCAAGCGTGACCCCAGTGAGAAGCGTGTGCGCGAAGGGTTCGCTCGCCATTCTGTTGATCATTTCGATCTCATCCAAGCCATTTCGGCACCATACGCCCGAGCCACGCAGTCATGCTGCTTATCGCCGTCACCACCAGGCGCTGACGTCGGCCTCATCGTCATACACGTCGACAGAGCGAGGGAGACGGTCTACCGGTGGCTTCCGTCCACAATGCCGTGCGGCTTTCAACCAACGGACAGGATGCGGCCTAGCGCGTCGGGATCGTCACGTCACGCTCTTGGTTGAAGTCGGCATCCGTGAACGTCGCGATCAGCTCGCCGCCCGGTTTGGCGCGGTCGAAATAGACGCCCAAATAGGTCAGCGAGTTGGGCGCGATCTCCTCAACGACGTTGGCCTCAGCCGCACTTGACTGACGTCCGTCCTTCGCTCGGTATCTCGCGCTGGAGAGGCTTGATCCAGATACCGCCAGGTCGGCGGTCTTTACGCGCAGATTGACGATCAGCCCGCTGGACGAAACCGTTTGATATGCCGAAAGGAATTCGACCGTTCCGAGTGGTCCCAGCTTCACCTTTTCGCCAGTCCCCAGAGAGATCCGGTCTGCCAGATCCTCACCGTCGACCGTCAGGCTCGCGATCTTGCCTTCCTTAGATTCGATGTCGCCCCACACGTAACAACGCTTTTCACCTTCGGCGAGCTTCTCTTCCGACGTGCTGCACACGCGGAATCCATCGCGAGATTTCGTGACGGCATCGGCGGGGTAGGGATGGCCGACGTCAATGCCCGAGTTCACTGAATGCAGGGTGTACATGGCGTATGCCTGCGCGATTGAGCCTTCCGCTGCGAGCGGGATGGCAGCCTCGATTTCTTCAGGATCTTTTGACCCCAGCGCCTCGAAGAACTTCTCTAGGTCAGCATCTGAGAGCTTGGGAGCCGCCGGCTTCGATGCCGACGAATCGCCGGTGGCCTCTTTGACTTCTGGACTGTTGGAGCAGCTAGCGACGGCGACCAGTACGAACGCCGCGACCGTGAGGAGTGATTTCCGAAGCATGGCGGAACACTACGACCGCGAATGAGGGCTCGGGGACTATTGAACCGATCGTCGCAATCCCGGCCAGGTACGCGCACGCGGGACCTAAGGGCACGAAGAGGGCACTCGGCAGAAATCAAACACGGCTCGCGCCTGCATATTCGCTGGTCAGTAGCCATTTCGTGCTGCTGGGCGATACTGGGTTCGAATCAGCCACGCCTCACCCGCTACGGCGGGCCTAGTAGCAAGAACACCTGCAGTGAACAGTTCGCGTGGCCGATCTTCACCAGGACGCCGCCGACGGTGCAGGCGCCGAGGGTCCCGACGGTGTACTCGGCGGTGGTCATGCCCCGCTCGACGTGGCTTCGACGATCGGGGCGGGTGCGGAAAAGCTTC
>Ga0190265_10002455_pt1 | contig 12445 bp, 7 predicted proteins | sample Popmic124T_FD_133135 | JGI IMG/M metagenome (GOLD analysis project Ga0190265, IMG submission 133135) | Populus adjacent soil microbial communities from riparian zone of Indian Creek, Utah, USA - 124 T | ecosystem: Environmental > Terrestrial > Soil > Riparian zone | place: USA: Utah | collected... | reverse complement strand
GGCGCTGCCTGGTACGCCCGGCGCCCCCGACCCGGAGGGCGGGGTGTCGGTGTCCAGCAACTGAACCGCGTGCCGCCCCAGTTCGGCGATGAGCGTGGCCGGCAGCCAGGGTGCCGAGGCCGTACCGGACGAGATGGGCTGCACGCCCGCGATGACGTCCTCGGGCGCGGGCCGCTCCTCCGGCTCCTTGGCCAGGCAGGAGGCGATCAGTTCGCGCAGCGGCTCCTCGATGCCCTCCAGGTCCGGATCCTCGGCGGCGATGCGGAACATCACCGCGTGCATGCCCCCGCCCTCACCGCCGAAGGGCGTACGTCCCGTCGCCGCGTACGCGAGCACCGAACCCATGCAGAAGACGTCGCTGGCCGGGGTGACCTGCTGGGCCCTGATCTGCTCCGGCGACATGTAACTGGGGGAGCCGACGACCACGCCGGTGTTGGTCATCGTGGAGTCGGGAAGCGCGTCGAGGGCGCGGACGATGCCGAAGTCGATGACGCGCGGACCGTCGATGGTGACCAGGACGTTGGACGGCTTGAGGTCGCGGTGGACGACACCGGCGCCGTGGATGTCGAGCAGCGCGCTGGCGAGCCCGTAGGCGAGGGTGCGGACGGACTCCTCGGGGAGCGGGCCGTTCCCGGACTGCATCCGGCTGGAGATGACCTGCTCCAGGGAGGGCCCGGCGATGTAACCCGTCGCGACCCAGGGGGTTTCGGCCTCGGTGTCGGCGTCGAGTACGGGCGCGGTCCAGCGCGCTCCCACGCGCCGTGCGGCCTCGACCTCGAGACGGAAGCGGGAGCGGAACTCGGGTTCGGCCGCCAGCTCCGCCTTGATCAGCTTCACCGCGACCGTACGGCCGCCCTCGGACCGGGCCAGGTAGACGCTGCCCATGCCGCCGGCACCGAGTCTGCTCAACAGCCGGTAACCGCCGACCGAATGCGGGTCGTCCGCCGCCAGCTGTGCCATGTTCTTCCCCCACGTGGATCTGACGCCGTGCGTCCTGAGTCTCTCTCACTGTCGGTCACAAAGGTCACGGTCGGGCTGCCAACCGGTTCCCGTTTGATGGTCGTGCCAGGTGGCGTTGTCCGGGGTGCCTCGCCTGGGCCGCTCTGTCCCTTTGTGTTCCGGCCGGTTGCGGTGGGGCCCGTTGCGGACGGTCGGTTGTGGTCGGTCGGTTGTGGACGGCCGGTGGCGGCCGTCCAGTTGGGGCGGTCAGCCGCGTCCGGTGAGCTTGCCGTCCTGGAGAGAGGTGAGGCGGTTGACGAACGTCATGGCGACGATCGTCGCCGGAATGCCGAGGAGCTCGACGAAGAGGGCCAGCGCGTTGGTCTCCTGGGCGGCCTGGACGTTGTCCATGTCGTACCAGCTCTCATAGCTGGAGAGGGACCCGAAACAGAAGTAGAGGAGCCACAGTACCCACCACCAGTTGACCAGGCCCCGCTTGGAAGTGGGACGAGGCCCGTGCCCGTACCACGGGGCCACGGCCGGATTGCTCGCGTTCCAGACGTCGTTGATCACCTGCTTGGGCATGAACAGGTTGCACACCGGAATGAACCAGGCGCCGACCGCCGTGCCCGATGAGAGGCGGATACGCCCAGGTGCGAAGGCCTCCGCGTTCACGCGCACCCGCCAGAACCACATGAGCCACAGCACGATGAGGGGAATGCCGAGCAGAGTGCTGATCGCCTCCACCGTCAGCGTGACGCTCTTCAGACCGTAGAAGCCACTGACGCTTTCGAGGTTCGCGGTGTCGGCGATGATCGAAGGCGTATCGCTGAGGGAAGCGTCGACGATGCCGAGCACGAACAGGCAGATCACGTTCATGATCAGCGTCAGGCTCAGCAACACGGTCACGCCCTGCGCCAGTTTGCGGGGCGAATGCACCGGACGCTGCAGCGCTCCGGATGAGGGGGGAGCGGCGGGGCCGATGCCGGGGCCGGGGCCAGGACCGGTGCCCGCGAATCCGGGACCGTGCTGGAACGCGGCCTGCCCGGGCGGCTGTTGCCAGGGCTGCCGGGGAGCGTAAGGACTGCCCGCGGGCGGACCGTACGCGCCGGCCATCGGTCCGTGGGGTGGCGTCGAGGGTGTCGACGGCGGCGGCGTCGACACGGCCGGCGGTGGCGTCGAGGGCAGCGGTGTCGAGGGTGCGACCGGCGGTGGCGTCGAAGGTGTGGGTGTCGGTGTGGGTGTGGAGAACGCGGAAGGCGCAGACGGCATGAAGCCGCCGGTCATCCCGGCCACCCCGGCAGCTCCGGACCCTCCGGATCCCCCGGACCCCACACCGTCCGTCTCCGGGTCCTCGCTGTCGAGCAGTTGCACGGCATGCCGTCCGAGCTGCGCGAGCACCTCACCCGGCAGCCAGGCGCCGGCCACTTCGTCCTCCGTGCGCGCCATCAGCTCACCCAGGCCGGGGCGCGCCTCGGGTTCCTTGGTGAGGCAGTTCGCGACCAGTTCGTGCAACTGCCCGGATATTCCGGACAGTTCGGGCTCTTCGGACGCGATGCGGAAGAGCAGCGCGTGCACTCCGCTGTCGGACGTTCCGAACGGCATCTTCCCGGTCGCCGCATACGCCAGCACCGCGCCCAGACAGAAGATGTCGCTGGCGGGTGTGACCTGAAGACCCCGGACCTGCTCCGGAGACATGAAGCCCGGCGAGCCCACCAGCGCGCCCGTACGGGTCAGTCCGCCCGCCGACTGCACCGCGGAGTCCAGCGCGCGTGCGATGCCGAAGTCGATGACGCGGGGGCCGTCGATGGTGATGAGGATGTTGGAGGGCTTGAGGTCGCGGTGCACGAGCCCGGCGTTGTGGATGTCGCGCAGCGCCCGTACAAGTCCGGAGGCGAGCGCGGTGACGGACTCCGGCGGCAGCGGGCCGTACTGCTCGTCGACCACCTCGGCGAGCGACGGCCCGGCGATGTAACCGGTGGCGACCCAGGGGGTTTCGGCCTCGGTGTCGGCGTCCAGCACCGGCGCCGTCCATGCCGCGCCCACCCGGCGCGCGGCGACGATCTCCTGCGCGAAGCGGCGGCGGAAGTCGGGCTGCCGGGCGAGTTCGTTCTTCACGACCTTCACCGCGACGGTGCGGCCACGCGTCGAACGGGCCAGATACACCCGGCCCATGCCCCCCTCGCCGAGTCTGCCGAGCAGCCGGAAGCCGCCGATCGAGCGCGGGTCATCGGCGCTGAGCCGTTCCATTGCTGCCTACCTCTCCCCCATCGTCCGGCTGCACAGAGGACGGTACGCGGGTGCCGCGCGCCGTACGGGACCGGCCCGGCGCTGTGGGTTTCCGCCGGCGCCGGCGCCTCGTCGCTGTTCCGTGCTTGGGACGTCCTGCCCGTTCAACGGCGTCGGCTCCGCCTGCACCGGCTTCCCAGCACGGTGCGCCGCGGTCCTCGCGCCGTTCCCTCCCCGACCGGGACTGTACGCCCGGAGGACGCCGCGGCGCCGTCCGTCTCTGATCTGTTACGCGATCGCTGTGTGCCCCGGCGGGCCCCCGGTTCCCGGCGGCGAGCCTGCCCGCAGGGTCTTCGGGCCAGGTTGTGATGGTGGAAAACCACACACTTCGGTCGCCACGGAAGACGGGGCCAAAACTGATCCCTAGGCTGTGGCCGTCCCACCCGGCGCCCTCCCCCAGGGTGATCCCGAAGTTGAGGAGCCTGCACAGTGACCAGTACGCCCTCCCGTACGACCGCCGCCCCCGACCCGGCTGCCGGAAAGGCCGTACGGGCCGCCGACCGCGCACACGTCTTCCACTCATGGTCCGCGCAGGGAATGATCGAACCCCTGCCCATCGCGGGTGGCGAGGGCTCGTACTTCTGGGACTACGACGGCAACCGCTACCTCGACTTCTCCTCCCAGCTGGTCAACACCAACATCGGGCACCAGCACCCCAAGGTCGTCGCCGCCATCCAGGAACAGGCCGGCCGCATGTGCACGATGGCGCCGGGATTCGCCGTCGACGTACGGGCGGAGGCCGCGCGGCTCGTCGCCGAACGCACCCCCGGCGACCTGGACAAGATCTTCTGGACGAGCGGCGGTGCCGAAGCCGTCGAGAACGCCGTGCGCATGGCCAAGCTCCACACGGGCCGTCCCAAGGTGATGAGCACCTACCGCTCGTACCACGGCCACACCGCCGCCGCGATCCACCTCACCGGCGACCCGCGCCGCTGGGCCAACGACACCGGCGCGGCAGGCGCCGTGCACTTCTTCGGACCGCACCTCTACCGCTCGCACTTCTACGCCGAGACCGAGGAGCAGGAGTCCGCGCGCGCCCTCGCCCACCTCGAGGAGACCATCGCCTACGAGGGGCCGGGAACCATTGCCGCGGTCATCCTCGAGACCGTCGCCGGCACCGCCGGTGTGCTGGTCCCGCCGCCCGGCTACCTCGCCGGTGTCCGCGAGATCTGCGACCGGTACGGCATCGTCTTCATCCTCGACGAGGTGATGGCGGGATTCGGGCGCACCGGCGCGTGGTTCGCCGCGGACCACTTCGGAGTCACCCCGGACCTGATCACCTTCGCCAAGGGCGTCAACTCCGGCTATGTGCCGCTCGGCGGCGTCGCCATCTCCGCGGAGATCGCGGCGACCTTCGACCGGCGTCCCTACCCCGGCGGGCTCACCTACTCCGGGCACCCTCTGGCCTGCGGCTCGGCCGTGGCGACGATCAACGCCATGGCGGAGGAGGGCATCGTCGAACACGCCGCACAGATCGGTGAGAACGTGATCGGCCCCGCGCTGCGGGAGATCGCCGAGCGCCACCCGTCCGTGGGCGAAGTGCGCGGCATGGGCACCTTCTGGGCGCTGGACCTCGTACGGGACAAGGAGACCCGGGAGCCGCTGGTGCCGTACAACGCGAGCGGGGCCGACAACGCGCCGATGGGCGACTTCGCGGCGGCGTGCAAGCGCGGCGGCCTGTGGCCGTTCGTCAACATGAACCGCACCCACGTCGTGCCCCCGTGCACCATCAGCGAGACAGAGGTCAAGGAGGGACTGGCCGTCCTGGACGAGGCGTTGAGCGCCGCGGACGCGCACACGAGCTCTCACACGCCCGGGCGTGGCTGAGGCGAGCCGAGTCCACGCCGATGATCAGACGCAGCACCCTGCGTGCGCAGATCGCCGCCGCTCTGCGTGACGAGATCCTGGCCGGGCGTCTGCCCGCCGGGAGTCACTTCACGGTCAAGGAGATAGCCGAGCAGTACGGGGTGTCCGCCACACCCGTACGCGAGGCGATGGTCGACCTGGCGGCGCAGGGTTTGCTGGACGTGGAGCAGCACCGTGGCTTCCGCGTCCACGAGTTCACGATCGACGACTACCGCGCCATGGTGCAGGCGCGGATGGTCGTACTGGACGGGCTCTTCCACGGGTTCGTCGAGGCGCAGAGGTCGGGGAGGGCCGGGCCGGTGACGGGGCTGGTGGCCGGGCCGGAACTCGCGGCAGCGACGGGGGAATCCGAGGGGCAAGGCAGCGCGGCAGACGCGGCCGGGTCCCCGCATGCGGTGAGCGGCCCCGCTCCCGGCGGGAGCCGCTGGCCTCTCGCTCCGGAGTTCGCCCTGGACTCCGCGGTCTTCGCGTCCGTGCGGCGCCGTGCCGAGGCCGCTGTACGGGCAGCCCGTACCGGTGATCTCGACGTGCTCATCGGCTACGACCTGCGCTACTGGCGGGAGTTGTGCGGGGTCATCGGCAATCCCTACATCTGCGACTTCCTCGACCGGCTCCGTATTCAGTGCTGGGTCTTCTGCGTGCCCGGCCTGCGCGGCAACCATGAGGTGGGCACGCAGCTGTGGGCCGGATACCGGGAACTGGTGGACGCGGTGGAGCTGCGGGACGCCGTCGAGTCACGGCGCATCGTCGCCGAATACCACCTGCACGCACTGGCGTTGGCGGAGAGGCCGGCGGCGCCGCTGTCACCTTGAACCCGCACGACAGGTGCGGGCACGACGAAGACCGGGCATTACGCTGTTCCGACCCTGAGCTGCGGATGGGAGCACTCCCTTGGCATGTGATCTCTGGCTGGTCCCCCTCGTCGATGTGCTGTGCCACAGCACCGACAATCCCTTCGCCGAGGAGATCGCTGCGTACGACAAGGCGTTGACGGACGCGGGTCTGCCCCCGGTGCCCGTCTACAACTACATGCCGGGCCTCTCCGGCGATGTCGCACCGGTCGCCGGCTTCGACTACGACGCCCTGCACTTCCTGCGGCGTGCCCATCTGCTGCACCTGTGCGGGCTGGAGGTCACGCCCGTCGACGAACTGGGCGGTGATTACGAGCAGTTGCTGGAGATGTTCGAGACGACCGCCCTGCAGTCGCATCTCGTCTGGCACTACGACCACGCGGGTGCGTACGTGCCCGTCGACTTCGCCGCACCGCTCGCCAACGAGGAACTCATGGAGGGCGGCGGCCCGCTGGGCTCCAGCCACGGGCTGCTGCGCGAACTCGAGGCCGTCGCACCGTATCTGGATCTCGACCCCGGCAACCCGCCGCCCGCACCGCCGCCTCCGTCGCGGCCCACGGACCTGGAGGAGCCGTCGACGTCGCCGATCGCCTACGGGGACGGGCCGTTCGCGAGGGAACGGCACGTCTGGCTGGGGCTGCACGCGGCGGCCACGCGGAGCCTGGCGCAGGGCTCGATGATCGTCTTCAGCTGAGGGCTGTCGGCGGCGATCCCGCTCGGTCCCCCTCCGTGTCAGCGCGGGCCGTCCTCGGGTGGTCGCTGCCGGGGCATGTTCGGGCGGAAGCCGGGAGGGACGTGGACCCGGTGGCCGTTCTGCGGCTGGCAGCCCTCCGGCGGGCGCGGAAGACGCGGACCGGAGGACTGCAGGCGCAGCGGTGCGGGACCGGAGCCCGACTCCAGCATCCAGTCGGTGGTTTCGGCCCTCACGATCTCCGACACGTCCTCCGTGAAGCGGCGCAGCACGGACAGACCGCGGTCGGCGGCCTCGCCCGCGCTGCCCTCGGTCGGGCCGAGCACCTCGCGGATGGCCTCCGACGCCCAGTCGAACTGCAGACTCTCCAGCCGTCGTTGCACCGCCTGTGCCGTGGCGACGTCCCGCATCCAGCCTGTGGTCAGCCCGAAGCAGCGGTCGCCGCCCACGCACACCACGGCACCCAGCAGTGCCAGATATCCCCAGGCGGCGGCTCGTCCGGGCAGCGTCCCCGTGAAGGCCAGCAGCGGCAGCAGCGCCCCCGTCGCCACACCGAGGGCTGCGCCCGCGCGCAATGCGCGGGCACCGCGCCGCTTCCGCACGCGATCGGCGAGATACCAGTCGGCGAGGAACAGGGCTTGCTGCTCCACCCATACGTACAGCTCGTCCAGACGCTCGGCGGGCTCGCCCCAGTCCCCGAGCGGGAAGGCCCGTCCCCGCAGCTCCGCCCGCTCCGGAGCGCTCTTGCGGGAGGCGCCTCCGGGCCGCATCTCCGGCTCACTCACCGCGCCACTCCCCACTCCCCACGACACCCCGGAAACCCCGGCACTCGCACTCGAACCGCTCAAGAGATCTTCTTACCGGCAGAAGTGGGGACGCAACGCCATGTTCACCCCCGAACTACCGTGTAATCAGGCACTGTTCAGGAAAAGCGCAGCAATCATGAGGTCCCCCCTCTCACTCGAAAGAGTGCGCAGGCACCGGCGTCCCGGTTTGGAGGCCGACGACCGCAGGGCGCGAAACGACTGCCCCGAGGTGCCGTTTAGGCTGCTCCCGTGAGGATTCTGGTCATCGGCGGCGGCGCCCGCGAACACGCCCTGTGCCGCTCTTTTTCGCTCGACCCCGAGGTCACCGCGCTGCACTGCGCGCCCGGCAACGCCGGAATCGCCGAGGTGGCGACGCTCCACGCCGTCGACGCGCTGGACGGCACAGCCGTCGCGACCCTCGCGCAGACGCCGCGGGTCGATGCGGACCTCGTCGTCATCGGACCGGAGGCGCCCCTCGTGGCCGGCGTCGCCGATGCCGTACGGGCCAGGGGCATCGCCGTGTTCGGGCCTTCGGCTCAGGCTGCACGCCTGGAGGGGTCGAAGGCCTTCGCCAAGAACGTGATGGCCGCGGCGGGCGTGCCCACAGCACGCAGCTATCTGTGCACGACCCCGGAGGAGACCGACGAGGCCCTGGACGCCTTCGGCCCGCCGTACGTCGTCAAGGACGACGGTCTCGCAGCCGGCAAGGGTGTCGTCGTGACCGACGACGTCGCGGAGGCCCGCGCGCATGCACGCGCCTGCGACCGGGTCGTGATCGAGGAGTTCCTCGACGGCCCGGAGGTCTCCCTCTTCGCGGTCACGGACGGCGAGAGCGTGGTGCCGCTCCAGCCCGCCCAGGACTTCAAGCGCGCCCACGACGGCGACGAAGGCCCCAACACCGGCGGAATGGGCGCCTATTCACCGCTGCCCTGGGCGGACCCGGAACTCGTGCAGGAGATCGAGCGAACGGTGCTTCAGCCGACGGTCGACGAGCTGCGCCGTCGCGGCACCCCCTTCTCCGGGCTGCTGTACGCCGGACTCGCGATCACCTCCCGCGGCATCCGCGTCATCGAGTTCAACGCCCGGTTCGGCGACCCGGAGACCCAGGCCGTACTGGCGCGCCTGCACACGCCGCTCGCGGGTCTGCTGCGGGCGGCGGCGACCGGGCAGCTGGCCGCGTTCCCGCCGCTGCGCTGGAGCGACGAGGCGGCGGTCACCGTCGTCGTCGCGGCACACGACTATCCGGCCACCCCGCGCACAGGCGATGTCGTCGAGGGACTCGAGGAGATCGCGGAACGGGACGCACCGGAGGCGTACGTGCTGCACGCAGGCACCAAGCGCGACGCGGAGGGCCGCGTGGTCAGCGCGGGCGGCCGGGTGCTGTCCGTCACCGCGACGGGCAGCGGGCTCTCGGGGGCACGCGAGCGGGCGTACGCGGCTGTCGGCCGCATCCGGCTGGAGGGCTCGCACCACCGTACGGACATCGCTGCGGAGGCGGCGGAGGCGGCGGACGAGGGCGGCGGACCGGCCGATACGGCCCGCTAGGACGCATCGGGCGCCCCCGAACCCGGAAGCCCCTGTCCTGCAAGGCGTCCCCATGCCTCGGCAAGGCTGATCAAGGCCGCATAAAGGGACACCTCCCCCACCCCCCGGCAACGCAAGAGCTCTCCCCAAAGCCATTCCATCGAGTGACCGCGCGGCGGAGCGGCTGACGGGTGTGAGGGCCCCAACTAGGGTTCCGCGCAAGCCGCATGAAGCGTCCCCGAGTGGCCCTGCGCACGTTGCGCTGTCACTGCGCGGTGCCACAGTGGGGAATCGGAAGGCCGGAAGGCCGGGCACATGTCTGGGGGTGAGCAGTTCGTGGTGGGCCAGCAGGCAGGCACGCGCTCGGCGCGCTCACACGCTCTCTCCGTGCTCCGCATCCGCGGCACGGCGCTCGCTGTCGCGCTGCTGCCCGCGGCGGCTGCGGTGATTCTCCTCGCGGGAGAGATGACGGGCAGTATCGGCGCGGAGTGGCGGGGCGTGCGCTGGGTCGTGAGTGCTGCGGCGCTGCTGGTGCTCGCCGTGGCGGCAGGCGTCGCGGCCGTGATCGCACGGGCCCGTCCCGCCGTCACACCCACGGTGGCCCTCGACGAACGCTCCGCCCCGGACCTCTACCACCTGGTGCGGGATCTGGCCGAGCGGCTGGAGGTCCCCGCCCCTTCGGCCCTGGCGCTCACCCCGGACTGCGACAGCTGGCTGGAGGACCGCACCCACCGCTCCCACGATTCCCACGACTCCCACGACTCCCACGACTCCCACGACGAGGCCTCCCCGGCCGGAACTCCAGACGGCGGGAAGGGAACGGCCGGTGCGTGGCGGCAGACAGGCCAGTCGCGGCCGGCTCCTGTGCTGGTCATCGGGTCGCCTTTCCTGTGGTGGATGCGGGTCGCCGAGCTGCGCGCCCTGCTGGCCCCCGTCGTCGCCGGTACGGGACCTTCGGCTCATCCGGACATAGCTGCGGCCCGTCGTTTCGTACGGGGGCTCGACGCCGCAGTCGCGGTCGCCGACCGTGCGGACGCGGATCTTCCTCCGCATCCCGGTTCCGGAGCGGGTTCTCCGGAACTCTCAGGGCACAAGCCCGCTGAAGGCGCGCCCCGTACGCCCGGGCCGCTGGCCGCGACGCTGCGCCGCCCCGCCCTCCGCTTCGCCGGCTGGTGCGCCCGTCGGATGCTCCGCGCCTGTGCCCCGCACGCCGCCGAGATGGAGCGCGGTGTGGCCGCGGCAGCCGCCAACCGTGCACAGGGTGTGGATTACGCCCTGCGTACGACAGCCCAGGAGCAGGTCGGCCTCGCCTACGCGGGCTGGGACCGGCTGCTGACCCGGGTCGCCCTCCCTGCCTGGCGCATCGGCCGGTGGCCCGCCCGGCTGGACGCGGGCGTGGTCTCCGCCCTGACCGAACTCTCCCGCCGGGACAGGCTCGCGGAGGGCTTCACCCCGCGACTCGGCGAACGGCCCGCCTGCGATCTGATCAACGAGCCCGGTGCGGTGGACGAATCCATCTCGCTGCTGGCCGCCCGTCTCTTCCACGGCGGCCCGCCGGAGCCCGGGCCCGGCTGGTCACCGGTGGACTGGCAGGAGTATCCGGAGGAGGTCGTCGACCGCATATGGCGCACCCACGCGGCACGACTCTTCTCCGAGCTCGACGCCCTGGACCGGCCCGGCACCGGAACGGACCTGATGACGGGGCAGCAGGACGTCCCGCAAGGCGACCCCCAGGAGGACGCCCGCGCGGACACCCCGCACCCTGAGACGTCCCAGGACGGCGGGAGCACTGCCGCGACCGGCAACGCCGCCGCCATGGGCGAGGACGCCGCCACCGGGTCCGCAGCGGGCCACAGGGACGCGCCGTCCGGGGCGGACGCCTCCGACGCCCTCAGCGGGCCGACGCTGGCGCGGGTCGTGGAGCGGCTCACCGCCGGCGCGGGCACCGGTACGGAGGCCCTGGCGGCACGTATCGCCTCCGCTGTCGCTCGTGAGGACGCAGCGACCGTGCGGGAAGCGGCGCTCGTCGCCCCGCTCATAGCGGGCACGGCGGACGGCGCGGGCACGGCCCCCATGGGTCTGCCGCTCCAGGCACCCCGCAGTGGCCGTGAACTGATGACGGAGCACATCATCGCCGTGGTCTGCTGCGCGGCCGTGGACACCGCGGGCGCCGTGCCGGGTCTGGACTGGCTCGACGGTCCGGCGCTCTTCGCCGGCGGAGAGCGCGTCGCCGACCTGAGCGGTCCCGTACTCGCACTCGTGGAGAACGCGGACGCCCGTCCGCTGAGGGACTGGCTCGCCGCCGTCGGTGTGCGGGCCGACAAGCCCGTCCGCCTCGTCTGAGGGGTTCAACCCCGCACACCGCCTTAGCACGCCGGTCCGGTGCACGGCACCTGTATCGGCCAATTTAGCGACCAAGGGTGATGCCACGCTCGCGTAATGTGATGGGCTGGCCCTGTCGGGGGTGGGCGACGAAGAGTGGGGTGGGACCACAGGTGGGGACGGAAGACATCCGGCGCTGGGAGTCGGGAGCGCTCGCACACGCCGTCACCGACCCTTTCGGTCAAGGGCCGCTGCCCTGGCTGCGGTTCGGCGAGCAGTACTTCGACAACGGCCGCATGGTCCCCTGGTACGTGGACCACACAGAGCTGGACGGCGTGCTTCCCGGCGAACGCGTCTGCCGTACCGCCGGAGTCGGCCGCCCGCGCACCGCAGACGACGTGCACTGCCAGATCAAGGGTTTCGCCGGAAGCGACGGCGGCACCGCGCCCGGCGACTCGCTCGACTTCCGGATCACCGTCGACCCGCCCCAGTCCTTCAGCATCGACGTCTACCGCATCGGGCACTACAACGGCGACGGCGCCTCGAAGATCACGACCAGCCCGCGTCTCTCCGGCATCCGGCAGCCCGCCCCGCTCACCGCCGAACGCACCGTCTCCTGCCACCACTGGTGGCTCTCCTGGCGGCTGCAGGTCCCCGAGCACTGGTCCACCGGCGCCTATGTCGCCGTCCTCACCACCGCGGACGGGAAGCACCGCTCCCACATCCCCTTCACGGTCCGCGACCGCGAACCCGGCGATCTGCTCCTGGTGCTGCCCGACATCACCTGGCAGGCCTACAACCTCTTCCCCGAGAACGGACGTGACGGCGCCAGCCTCTACCACGCCTGGGACGGCCACGGCCGCCTGCTGGGCGAGGAGGAGGCCGCCGTCACCGTCTCCTTCGACCGTCCGTACGCAGGCGCCGGCCTGCCCCTGCACGTCGGCCACGCCTACGACTTCATCCGCTGGGCCGAGCGCTTCGGCTACGACCTGTCCTACGCCGACGCACGCGACCTGCACGCGGGCCGCGTCGACCCCTCGGACTACCGCGGTGTGATCTTCCCCGGCCACGACGAGTACTGGTCGGTGCCCATGCGCCGTGCCGTGACTCATGCCCGCGACCGCGGCACCTCGCTGGTCTTCCTCTCCGCCAACACG
>Ga0190265_10002454_pt1 | contig 12446 bp, 7 predicted proteins | sample Popmic124T_FD_133135 | JGI IMG/M metagenome (GOLD analysis project Ga0190265, IMG submission 133135) | Populus adjacent soil microbial communities from riparian zone of Indian Creek, Utah, USA - 124 T | ecosystem: Environmental > Terrestrial > Soil > Riparian zone | place: USA: Utah | collected... | reverse complement strand
GTCCGGGTACCGGCAGCTGAACTCGCCGCCCACGCACTGCTTCGTGGTGCCTTCGCACAGCCCCTGCTGGGTGCAGTCGTTGACGTCGGCCTCGACGCCTTCGTCGACGATGAAGTCGCAGTCCTCGTCCTTGCCGTCGCAGGTCTCGCTGCGCTTGTCCGTGCAGACCGGCAGGCCGGTGTCGTCGACCAGCGCGTCGGGCACTTCGCCGTCGATCGGGTTCACGCCGCCGTCGCTGTTGCTGCCGCTGCTGCCGCCGTTGCCGGCGTTGCCGCCGCCGCGACCGCCCGTCGGCCTGCGTCCGCCGTCGGCGCAGTCGACGCAGAAGGGGCTCACCGTGCAGCCGCTCGCGCCGAGCCCGAGTAGCGCGAGGCCCGCCGCGAGCACGCCCGCGGTCAAGCCCGCGCGCCGCGCCCGCCAGCCCGCCCTGCGCCGCGACAGCCATGCTGCCGCGAGCAGGCAGAGGCCGAACAGCGCGTACGGCGTCCGACCGCTCGACTCGGCGCCGGGCGCGACCGCGCAGCTGCAACCGCCGCCGCCCTTGGCCAGCAGCCGCACCCGCTCGGCGCCGCCGCCCGCGATCGGAGCGCCGCCGTCGACGCGCGTGTCGAGGCACTCACCGGCGACGCAGTTCAGGCCGGCGGGGCAGCGCACGTTCCAGCAGGCGTCGCGCTCGCACTCACCGCTGAGCGGCGCACAGCGCTGGCCGCCCGGGCAGATCGCGCCGATGCACTCGTTCTCGACGCACTCGCCTTCGTCCGGCTCGCAGACGAAGCCGTCCGTGCAGGCCAGGCCTTCGCAGGGGTTCGGCTTGCAGCTGCCCGCGACGCAGTGCTCGCCAGCCACGCACGAAACGTCGGCGCACGCGCGCTCGCAGCGGCCGCCGCGACAGACCTCGTCGTCGTCGCACTCCTTCTCCGCGCACTCGTCGGTCACGCACTCGGCGTCCATCGGATCGCAGAGCTCGCCCTTCGCACAGCCAAAGCCGCGGCAGTTGTCCTCGACGCAGCGACCGGTGCGCTTGTTGCACACGCGCTCGCCGGGGCAGGTCACGCCGTCGCAGCGTCCGGTGCACTGGCCCGCCTTGCACAGGCACGCGGCCACGCTCGGATCGTCGAGGCCGCAGATCGGCTCGTCGTCGCGCATGATCGTCTGCTCGCGACACTCGGTCGGATCGCAGTTGTCGACGATGCACAGGCACTCGCCGCTCATCGGGTTGACCTCGGGCCGCCGTCCGGGATCGCAGGCCGGCTCGAACTCGACCTGCGGGTTGCAGCGCGGCACGCACATGCAGGCCACGCAGCGCCCGTCCGGGCACAGGTTCATGTCCGGGTCTTCGTCGACGTTGCCGTCGCAGTCGTCGTCCTTGCAGTTGCAGGTCTCGGGCTGCGGGCCGACTTCACCCTCGCACTGCTCCGAGCCCGACACGCAGCGCAGCATGCCCGGCATGCACTCGCCTTCGTCCGTGCCGCAGGCTTCGCCCGACGCGGTGTCCTCGTCGATGTCGCCGTCGCAGTCGTTGTCCATGCCGTCGCAGGTCTCGGGCGGTGACTCGCACTGGCCGCAGGCATTGCGCAGGCCCTCGTCGATGAACGTGTCACAGTCGTCGTCCACGCCGTCGCACAGCGTCTCCGGCACTTCCTCGCACAGCGTCATCTCCGGCATGCCGGCCGGCTTGTTGCAGAACTTGACGATGCCCTCGTCGATGAACGTGTCGCAGTCGTCGTCGAGGTTGTTGCAGATCTCCTGCGGCGGCTGCGCGTCGGCGATGATCTGCGTAAACGCCAGCGCCAACTCGTTCTCGCTCTGTGCGTAGAAGGCTCGGCGGTTCGCGGCCGGGTTGTCAGTCCCGCCACCGACAGCGATCTTTTCGAGCCGGGCATTGCCGGTCGCGCCCGGGTCGAGCCCAAAGCCGACCACGTAGGTTGGAATTTCCTTGGCGACCGCGCCGCTCGCGGACGGCACCATGCTCTGTTTGCGCAGCAACCACGCCTTCTCGGGCGCGCTCTCGAATGCGTCGTTGTCGCAGGTGGGTGCGTCGCCGCAGGCGGTCGAACAGGCGGTGAGCCCCGCCGCCGTGAGCTCCGCATTGGCGTTGGGACAGCCCACGTTGAACGGGCTGCTGTCAGCGCAGCCGTTGCAGCACTCGACGCCGTCGGTCAGCAAGATCACCGAGAGCGGGCGGCAGGCCAGCGCGGTATCGCCGGCCGTCGGGGTCGTGAATCTCGGCAGTGTCCCCGCGAAGTAATCCTTGGCGGCGACCAAGGTCCCGCCGAGCGGCGTGTAGCCGCCTGGGCACAACTCCTGGGCCGGCGCTGTCCCCTGCTTGTCGATCAGGGCCAGGATGCCCCCGGCCGTGTTGGTCTGGATCGGCACGCGCATCAGGCCCGCGTCGCGGACCGGAGCGCAGGTGTCTCCGTTGCCGCAGTCGTCCTGCTCGAACTGCATCAAGCCGAAGTCGGCGTCGCCCGTTGAGCTCAGGATCTTGCCCAGCGCACACTTCGCCGCGTCCATCTTGCGGGGCGCCGTGTGTCCGCCCATTCCCGTGGTCGTCGTGGTGAAGCCGCAGCTGTTGGTGTCGGGTAGAACGTCGGCATCGGGGCCATCAGGCGTGTCGCTCTCCATCGAGCCGGACGTGTCGAAGATGATCAAGAAGTAAGGCTTGACCTGCTGCGACTGCCCCTGCGCTTGCGCGTGCTCTCGCGTCGAACACAAAGCCACGACTGCAGCGACTGCCAGCCAACGTGCCGACGAGCGCGATCCCAAGTCCATCTGAATCCCTCTTCCCAAAGCCCCGAAGCGAGCTGGAGCCTGCCGTAGCCTCGCACGACGACGAGCGCCAATGAAGGCGAAGTTAAGCTCGTGTCCGACGACGTGTGCGCAGGTGCCCCCGCGGTCGCTCACAATCTTTCGTTGCGGGGCGCGTCCCCGCCGATCAGCTCAGGTCGGCCGACAGCCGGTGTTATGATCTTCGCGATGGCGTCTTCCGCTACGAGAATCCCAGCTGCTTCGGCGGTCGTCGTGGTCGTGGGCGGTCCGCGCGAGTTGGTGGACGCCGCGCGCCTGGCGGCTGGCGTCGCCGCCGCCGCCCGGGTCGAGACCGCCGAGCTGTCCAGCGCCGCCACCGTCGTCGCCACGCACCGGCCCTTCGCAATCGTGATGAGCGAAGATATCTACGCGTTCGATTCTGCGGAGTTCGACGCGCTCGCCCGCGACGTCAACGCGACCCTGCTCAAGATCGACATGACCGGCATGGACACGATCAAGCTCGAACGCGCCCTGATGCCCAAGCTCGGCCGCGCCCACCGCCGCAAACGCTAGCAAAACCGCGCAGGCAGGCGCAGGAGCGGCTTACGTCCTCGCCTCGGCCCTGCGCAATACAGGAGTATTGCTCGGTCCGTGGCTGCGGGCGCGCTCGCTCCTGCGCCCGCCTGCGCGGTTTTGCGCTCCACTGAAAGGCTTGGCTTGACGATCCCGTGGGCGCGGGGGTTAGCTCTCCGCGCGGAGGCTAGCGTGGTGAAACGACCGGCGATTCGGACTCTTGGGCAGCTGCGGCACGCGGGATATCGCTCGCGTGGGGTACGCGAGGAGATACGGCTCAACCTGCTGGCAAAGTTGCGCTCGCGCGAACGGCTGTTCCCCGGCATTCACGGCTACGACGAGACGGTCATTCCGGCGATCGAGAATGCGCTGCTCTCGGGGCAGGATCTGCTGTTCCTGGGCGAGCGCGGCCAGGGCAAGACGCGGCTGATCCGCGGGCTGGTGAGCCTGCTCGACGAGTGGATGCCGGAGGTCGCCGGCAGCGAGATCCACGACGACCCGCTGGCGCCGGTCTCGGTGCACGCCAAGACCTTGCTCGCCCAGCACGGCGACGAGACCGAGATCAACTGGGTGCACCGCGACCAGCGCTACGGCGAAAAGCTGGCCACCCCGGACGTGTCCACGGCCGATCTGATCGGCGACGTGGACCCGATGAAGGTGGTCGCGGGCCGCGCGCTCTCCGACGAGCTGACCATGCACTTCGGCCTGCTCCCGCGCACCAACCGCGGGATCTTCTGCATCAACGAGCTGCCCGACCTGACCGAGAAGATCCAGGTCGCGCTGTTCAACGTGATGGAAGAGCGCGACGTCCAGATCAAGGGCTACGGAGTGCGCCTGCCGCTCGACGTGGTGGTGGTCGCCAGTGCCAACCCCGAGGACTACACCAGCCGCGGACGGATCGTGACCCCGCTCAAGGACCGCTACGCCGCGCAGATCCGCACGCACTATCCCAAGACGCGTGAGCTCGAGCGGACGATCGTCGAGCAAGAGGCGCACGTGGCCGGGATCGAGGGCGTCGAGGTCGCGGTGCCCGAGTTCATGAAGAAGATCATCACCGAGCTGACCTTCCAGGCGCGCACCAGCCCGGACGTCAGCCAGGCCAGCGGCGTCTCGGTGCGGCTCACCATCTCGAACTACGAGACCTTGATCGCCAACGCCCTGCGCCGCGCCATGCGCCACGGCGACGGGCAGGCGGTGCCGCGCGTCTCGGACCTGGGCGCGCTGCGCAGCTCGATCACCGGCAAGCTCGAGCTCGAGTACGCCGCGAGCAGCCGCTCCGAGGACGAGATCATCGCGGAGCTGGTCAAGCGCGCGACCAAGATCGTGTTCGACGCGACCGCGGGCGACCTGGGCGCGTACAAGCCGATCGTGGAGGCGTTCAACCGCGGCTGGATGGTCGAGCTCGGCGACATGACCCCGGCCAAGGAGTTCGTCGAGGGCATGGACAAGATCCCGGGCCTGCGCGAGATGGCGCTGCGCCTGTCGGACGGCGACTCCGCCCCGCGCGTGGCGGCGGCGATCGAGCTGATCCTCGAGGGCCTGCACCTACACAACCAGCTCAACAAGAGCGCGGCCGAGCACGGCGCGGTATACGGACAATCGTGAAGATTCGCTACAGCCGTTGGGACGGGTCGCAGCGCGAGTTCACGCTCGACGCGGACAAAGCCCTCGACGCGCTGAGCGACCTGATGATGCACGGCCTCAACGCGCGCGAGGCGATGCAGTACATGCAGCAGTTCGGCTTCGAGCTGGCGGGCCAGGACTTCCGGGTCATGGGCCAGAAGGAGCTGATGCAGGAGCTGCGCAAGCGCGCCCGCGACCTGCTCGACCGCTACGACATGAGCGAGACCACCAAGGGTCTGCGCGAGCGCTTCGAGAATCTGCTCGGCGAGGAGGAGAACACGGTCAAGGAGCGCCACGGCTACGAGTCGCGCAAGTTGAACGACTTCCTCGACCGGCGGCACGCGCAGACGCAGCGGCTCTCGGATGCGATCGAGCGCTTCAGCGACTACGAGTTCGAGGACGAAGACGCGGCCGAGGCCTACGAAGAGCTCAAGAAGGAGCTCGAGCGCCTGCGCGCGCTGGAAGACTTCCTCAAGCAGGCGCAGCAGCACTTCCGGGGCAAGACCAAGGCCGACTACGAGACCGGCCAGCAGGTGCGCGAGCAGATGCAGGCATTGCAGCAGATGCTGCGCGCGCTGCAGGAGGGCAAGTTCGAGAGCGTCGACCCGGCGCAGCTGGCCGAGCTGCTGGGCGAGAACGCGCAGCGCTCGCTGATCATGCTGCGCGACCTCGAGTCCACCCTGCGCGACCGCGGCTACCTGCGCACGCGCGACGGTGAGGACGAGCTCACGCCCACGGCCGTGCGCCGGATCGGCGCGTCGGCCCTGGCCTCGGTCTACGCCAGCCTGCGCAAGGGCCGGCAGGGCGGACACGAGACCGTCTCGCAGGGAGTGGCCATGCCGCGGCCGGACGAGACGCGGCCCTATCAGTTCGGCGATGCGCTCGACCTCGACGTGGTCAAGAGCGTGCTCAACGCGCTGCGCCGCGACGGTGATGCGCGCGGTCCGCGTGGGCTGCGGCTGAGCGTCGACGACCTCGAGGTGCGCGAGAAGGACTTCTCGACCCAGACCACGACCGTGCTGCTGCTCGACCTGTCCTGGTCGATGTCGTTCGAGAACCGCTTCCCGGCCGCCAAGCGCGTGGCGATCGCCATGCACCAGCTGATCCGCACCCGCTTCCCGCGCGACCACTTCTTCGTGGTCGGCTTCTCGACCCGCGCGCGCGAGCTGGGCGTGCACGAGCTGCCGGCGATCAGCTGGGATCCGGGCGACCCGTTCACCAATCTGCAAGAAGGCCTGATGGTCGCCGAGCGCTTGATCGTGCGGCACCCGAGCCCATCGCCGCAGATCCTGGTGATCACCGACGGTCAGCCCACCGCATATTTCATCGACGACGAGCTGCACGTGGAGTGGCCGAGCGGTTACGGCGGCGTCTCCCCGCGCGCGGTGGCCCAGACCCTGCGCCAGGTGCAGCGCATCACGCAGCGCGGCATCACCATCAACACCTTCATGCTGCACGACTCGCCCGAGCTGGTCGGCTTCGTCGAGCGTATGACCGAGATTAACCGCGGCCGCGCGCTCTTCACCGACCCGCAGCGCCTGGGCTCCTTCGTGATGGTCGACCACCTCGCCCACCGCCGTAAACGCGGTTAGTTCATCGGCAGGAGCTCGGCGAAGACGTTGGTGCCGTCGTCGCAGCCTTCGGCGTCTTCGGTGGTCCATTGCACCAGGAGAGCGGTCGCGCTCGGCAGGTACGCGAGCGTGCACGAGGTCATCGACTCGTTCGCGCCGAAGTGCCCGACGACGCGGCCGTCCTTCCACACGTCGTAGTGCGCGGCAGCATCGGGTGACGATGCCCCCGCTGCGCTGCGCTTGATCCGCAGCGGGCTGCGCTGCAGGCGGCCGCTGTCGGAGAGCTGCTCGATCCGCCTCGACGCGGCGCGCGGATCCGCGCCGAAGCCGAGCTCGCGCAGCCATTTCGCTGCGCGTTCGTAGCGCTGCTGCACCTGCTCGTCGTGTCCGGGTGGCTGCTTGCGGTCGTGGTCGTTGTCGCTCCAATCCCAGAGCGTCGTGCGCAGCAGCTCGTCGCCCGAAGCCGCGGCGAAGACCGCGAGGTCGAGCCGGTAGTCATCGCTGCCCCACGACTGCTCGCGGATCAGCACCGCCACCGCGCGTCCGCCGAGCCCGACCAGCGGCGCGCCCGCATTGGCGAGGGTCTCGGCTTGCACGTCGCCCGGCGTGCTCGCGCGCAGCGCTGCGACCGGGGGCGCGTCCTTCAAGCTCTGCAGATCGGGATCGGCCGCGATCTTGCTGTACGCCAGCACCGGATTGTCGCGCAGCAGCGGCGCGAGCGCGCGCAGCGCGTCCTGCGGGCGGCCGAGTCGATTCCACGCGCAGGCTTCGTTGCTGCGCGCGAGCTCGAGACCAGGATCGAGCTCGGCGGCCCTGGCGAAGCCCTTTGCCGCGGCGGCGAAGCGCCCCGCGCGATGCTCGGCGAGCGCTTCGTCGTTGAGCATCCGCGCGGCGAGCGGAGCCAGATCGAGCACGGCCGCGAGCGGCCGGTCGGGCTCCATGCAGCCGAACTCGTACTCGTAGCGCACGGTCACCTTGCGGCCATCGGCTGCGGGCTCGAAGCCCAGCACGTTCGTCGCCGCGTGGACCGACGGCACGATCGCGTGGCGCTTCCCTGCGCTGGCGACCAGCTTGTTGTGGCTCACATGGAAGCGCAGTTGATCGAGCGTGAACGGCAGCTGCGCGGGCAGTTGGGCCTTGTTGGAGGGGGAGGCTGGCGGCGCCGCTCGCTTCGGGGGCAGGGCGCTCGTGGGCGTGCCGGGAGTCGCCGCGCGCGACTCGTGCGTGCGCGGCGCCTGGCTTCGTTCGCACCCCGCGCCGGGCGCGAGCGCGAGGGCCGCCGTGCACGCGAATGCCATCGGGCGGGACGCAGGTCGGCGCTTCATCACGGCTGTCGCTGCGGCCACTCTTCGAGCATGGCGGCCGCCTGCGGCCGATCGATCGTCGGGGCGGGCAGGGCGGCGGTGCCGATGTACAGGAAGCCGACCAGCGCGTCCTCCGGGGTGAGCCCGAGCGCGCGCTTGACCTCCGCGTCGTACGCGGCGGGCCCCGTGCGCCAGATCGCGGCGTAGCCGTGTGCGTGCACCCCGAGCAGCAACCCGTGCGCCAGCGCACCCGCCGAGAGGATCTGCTCGATCGCGGGCACCTTCGGATCGGGCCGCACCCGCGCCGAAACCACCGCGAGCAGCGGGGCGCGCAGCGGCTTGCGCCGCTCCCTTTCGAGCGCCTCGGGCGGGGTGTTGGGCTCGCGCCGGAGCAGGGCCGCCTGCATCACCGCGCCGAGCTGCTCGCGCGCCTCACCCCGCACCAGCTGAACCCTCCAGGGCCGGAGCAAACCGTGATCGGGCGCGCGCAGCGCGGCCTGCGCGATGCGCTCGAGAGTGGCATCGTCAGGGGCGGGCTCGCGCAGCTTACTGTTCGAAGCGCGGGTCATGAGCAGCTCGAATGCATCCATCGCCGGGCATCTTGGCCGCTTCGCTCGCGATCGGGAAGGGCTGTGCGCGATGTGGGTGGATCTGACGCGCTGTGCTCGCAGGCCAGGACATGTGGCCCCACCGGTCGAGCATGTCGACCTGGTTACGCATGTCACGCTGCGGCCCGGCCAGCATCGCGTGCTAGACTGACATGGCGTTTGGGCGCGTTTCTCGACAACTTTTCTGCTGATGGGTCAAGCGTGAGCGGGGCTCTTTACTTCAGCGAAGGCCCAGCACGCGATTAGCGATGAGCAGCGTTCCCGAACGTGATTTGCTTAGAGCCGGTTGGCTCCCGGCGGGCTATCGCCTCGGCCGCTACGAGGTGCTGTCGAAGCTCGCTTCCGGGGGCATGGCACGCGTGTACGTCGCCAACGCCAAGGGAGAAGCTGGCTTCGAGCGCTTGGTCGCGATCAAGGTGCTGCACGCGAACCTCGCTTACGAGGAAGAGTTCATCCGCATGTTCCTCGACGAAGCGCGGCTCGCGGCCGGGATTCGTCACCCAAACGTGGTAGCCACGATCGATATCAGCGATACGGCTGATACGGGCTACTTCCTCGTGATGGAGTACATCGAGGGCGATCACCTCGGTGCACTGCTCGCGAACGCGCATAAGCTCGGCGAGCGCATGCCGATGCCAGTCGTGCTGCGCGTGGTGATCGATGCGCTGTCGGGGCTCGGTGCCGCGCACGATCTGCGCGACGAGGACGGCAGCCTGCTGAACCTGGTCCATCGCGACGTCTCGCCGCACAACGTGCTGGTGGGCCGCGACGGCGTCGCGCGCTTGACCGACTTCGGCGTGGCCAAGGCCGAGGATCGCCTGGCCAACACGCGCGACGGACAGGTCAAGGGCAAGATCGCGTACATGGCGCCCGAGCAGGCGTCGATCGGGCGCTGCGACTCGCGCTCGGATCTGTTCGCGATGGCGATCGTGCTGTGGGAGTGCGCGACCGGCCAGCGCCTGTTCCGCGCGGAGAACAGCGCGGCCACTCTGCACCGCTTGCTGCACGAGGAGATCGTTGCGCCGTCGACGATCGACGCGGCGCTCGCGCCGATCGATGCGGTATTGCTCAAGGCGCTCGCGCGCGAGCCCGAGCACCGCTTTCAGACGGCGGAAGAGTTCGTCGATGCGCTCGAGCGCGTCGCGCCGCTGCTGGGCGGGGTCGCGCCGCGCCGCTTGGTCACGCGTTCGGTCGAGCGCTACGCGGGCGAGAAGCTCGAGCGCGACCGCAGGCTGATCGAGAGCGCGCTGGTCGCGCTGCGCAAGGGTGAGCCGATGCGCAGCGAGCCCGCGCCGGCGATGGCGGAATCCTCGAGCCCGTCCCGCACCCAGCAGCGGATCCGCACCGGCATGACGCCGGCAGCGGGGACGGTGCCGCGCCTGTTCACGTCCGCGCGCGTTCCGCGCATGGACATCGAAGTCGCAGCTGAAGCCACTTCACCCGACCTGGCGTTGCCTGCGCCCCCGCCGCCGCTCGGCGGGGCGTTCGACGAGCTGCTGATCGTGCAAGCGCACAGGCGCACGCGGATCACGCGCGCGGTCTGTTCGATCGGCTTGCTCGCGGCAGCCGGTGTGGCTGGCTGGCTGTGGTACGACGCCCGCCCGAGCGTACGCCCCGCTGCGCTCAGCACCCCTTCAGCTGGAACGGCGTCGCCCGAGCCAGCTCCCCCTGCGGGCGATGGCCTGCCTGCCCCACCGGCCACGACCGGGACGGTGGAGCCGTTGACCGCGCCCGAGAGCTCGCTCGTGCGCGACCTCCAGCGGGTCGTGCAGCCGCCGAAAGAGCGACCACCTCAGCCGACAACCACCGAGCGGGCCACCGGAAACCCGAACGCCCGAGCGCGCGAGCGCAGCTGGCAGCCGCGCAACGCAGCACCGCCCAGCACGGGCCCCGCGCCGGCTGTGACCGCGGCGCCTCCAAGCTTGCAGGTCACGCCGCAGTCACCGAATACGCAGAAGGAAGAGGGCTTGCTTCCAAACCCCTACAGACGTGACTAGGTCGCTCGCGTCGCCACCGAATTGCGCTTCACCCACGCAAGGTTAGCCTCTATCATCGATCGCAAGCCGGCCATGCAGGATGAGTGGGAGGACAAGACTGTCGTTGCGACGAGCCTGACGCCGGCGGCGCCGCTCGGCGGCAAGCGCGCGCAGCTCGTCGTGCTCGCGGGGGCCAATGTGGGGGAGATGTACAACCTCCAAGGCACGCTCGTGATCGGCCGCGGTCGCGACGCCGACATTCGGATCCAGGGCGACGGCATCTCGCGCCAGCACGCGCGCATCCGAGTCGGGCCGGACGAAGTGCAGATCGAGGACCTCGGCTCGACCAACGGCTCGTTCATCAACGGCGAGCGCGTGGACAAACGCCCGCTGCAGGACGGCGACAAGATCCAGCTCGGCAGCGCGACGATCCTCAAGCTGACCTATCAGGACACGATCGAGGAAGACTTCCAGCGCCAGATGTTCGAGTCGGCGTCGCGCGACGTGCTGACCCAGGCCTACAACAAGCGCTTCTTCCTCGAGCGGCTGAACAGCGAGTTCGCGTACGCCGTGCGCCACAACGCGCTGCTGTCGCTGATCATCTTCGACATCGATCACTTCAAGCGCATCAACGACACGCACGGCCACGTGGCGGGCGACTACGTGCTCTCCGCGCTGGCCAAGATCGTGTCGCCGATGATCCGCAGCGAGGACACGTTCGCGCGCTACGGCGGCGAGGAATTCGTGATCATGTCGCGCAGCACCGATCCGCCCTCGGCGTCGGTGGTTTCGGAGCGCGTGCGCCAGCATATCGCCGGCCACGCGTTCGACTTCGAAGGCACGCGCATCCCGGTCACGGTCAGCCTCGGGGTGGCCGGCATCCCGCATCCGGACATCAAGGTCGCCGATGACCTGGTGGCGCGCGCCGACCGCGCGCTGTACGAGGCCAAGCGCGGCGGCCGCAACCGCGCCGTGCAAGCCGACGGCGACGGCTAGGGCAGGGCAAGGGTACGAGAGGCGAACGTGCTGAGCGCGGGCCAAGTCATCGCCGGACGCTACTTGCTCGAGTCGGCGATCGGTGAGGGCGCGATGGGCGCGGTGTTCCGCGCGCACGACCAGACGCTCAAGCGCCAGGTCGCGATCAAGTTCCTGTTCGTCAAGGCCGCGCGCGACCCGCAGGTGATGGTCGATCAGTTCTTGCGCGAAGCGCGCATCGCGGCGTCGGTCCAGCATCGCAACGTGATCCATACCGTCGACTTCGGCACGGTCGATCAGTTCCAGCCGTTCATGGTGATGGAGCTGCTGCACGGCGAGAGCCTGGCTGATCGCATGGCACGCGAGCCGGCGCTCTCGCAGGACCAGCTGGCCCACTTGATCAGCTTGACCCTGCGCGGGCTCGCGGCCGTGCACGACGCGGGTATCGTGCACCGCGACCTCAAGCCGCAGAACGTCTTCCTGCAGCGCGATGCCGACGCGGTGTACCCCAAGATCCTCGACTTCGGCATCTCGCGCAGCGTCGCGCAGACCGGCGAGCGCCGCTCCGCGATCGCAACGCAGGAAGGGCTGATCGTCGGCACGCCCGATTACATGTCGCCCGAGCAGGCGAGCGGTGAAGCCGACGTCGATTGCCGCTCCGACATCTACAGCATGGGCGTGATCCTGTACGAAGGCCTCGCCGGGCATCTGCCGTACGACTCGCCGTATATCGGCGATCTGATCCTCGCGATCGTGATGGGCGGCGCCAAGCCGTTGCACGAGCTGCGGCCGGATCTCGACCAGCGCTTGTGTGACGTGGTGATGAAGGCGATGTCGCAAGACGCTTCGCATCGCTATCAGAGCGCGCGCGAGCTGCTGCAAGCGCTCTCGGTGGTCGCGGCATTATCAGATGAGATGTTGCGCTCCGACAGGCCGCCTTCGAGCGTGAGCGGCCGGCTCGCCGTGCCGCTTGCGCCGAAGCGGTCGCCGGGCGTGCCGGGCGCCGCAGCGACGGCCCTCGAAGCGGGCGCCTCGGGCGCAGCGGTGGTGCTGGAGAACGGCGAGCCC
>Ga0190265_10002453_pt1 | contig 12449 bp, 11 predicted proteins | sample Popmic124T_FD_133135 | JGI IMG/M metagenome (GOLD analysis project Ga0190265, IMG submission 133135) | Populus adjacent soil microbial communities from riparian zone of Indian Creek, Utah, USA - 124 T | ecosystem: Environmental > Terrestrial > Soil > Riparian zone | place: USA: Utah | collected... | reverse complement strand
GTCCAGGGGCTGGGGTTTCAGCCGCCGCAACGCCGGAACCCCCCGCGGCTCCTTCTCGGCTTCCGGCAGAAAGAGCAGCGCGCGATCCCCGAAGGCACCTACGATCTCGCGGATCGCCGCCGCCTGGCCCGGAGAACCCACCCGGTTGACCAGTACCTCGCCGACGCGGATCCCGGCCTCGTCGAGCGCGGCGACGGCGTCCCGGGTCTCGGCGACCGGCAGCGCCTCGGGCAGCGTCACCCAGGTGAAGGCCGTACGGGCCGGGTCGCGCAGGAGCTCCTCGAAGCCCTGCCCCTCCGCCTCGAGCCGGTCGATCAGCTCGTCGCTGGCGTCGGGCCGATAGGCGCCGCCGAAGCGCTCGGCCATCTCGCGGTGCCGGCTCTGCAGCCGGTCGAGCACCCCGGCGAAGCGGCGCAGCGCGCCGGGCATCGCGAGCAGGCGCAGGGTGTGGGCCGTCGGCGCAGTGTCGACCACCGTCTCGTCGCAGCCGGCCTCCTGCGCCGCCTGCGCCAACTGCGCCAGCTCGAGGAGCCCGATCAGCTCGTCGGCGCCGGGGAGAGACAGGCCGAGGAGCCGGTTGACGTCCGCCTCGTCGAGATAGGTGCCGCGCTCGGCGATCGCCCGCAGGTCCTCTTGGTGCGCCGCGTTCCAGCGTTCGAGGGCCCGGTGGATGTCGAGCTCGACGGCCAGCAGCGCGCCGCTGAGGGTCTTCAGGAGCCTGGGCTCACCCGAGAGGCGGGTTCCCAGGGCATCGCCCAGAGAGTGGGCCGGGTCGGTGGATACGAGGAGCACCCGCCGGCCGGACTCGGCCCGGGCGAGTGCCGCGGCAGCCGCGCAGGTCGTCTTGCCGACCCCGCCCTTGCCGCCGAAGAAGCGGAATCTCATCTGTCGCGGAAGCGCTCGTCGCCGCCCTCGAAGGTGACGTCGACCTCGAAGCCGCCGGAGTCGAGCGAGACCGCTCCGGAGGCCGCGCCGCGCTGCTCGTCCCGGATCTCGCGCAGCCGCGCCAGGATGTCGCGCTCCAGCGCCACGAACTCCTCCTCCTCCATCTCGCCCAGCTCGAGCTGCATCTGGGCGGCCAGCAGCTCCTCGCGCAGCGTCCCCTCGTCGTTCATCTCGGCGTCGACCGCCGAGGCGACCTTGTCGAGCACGAAGGCGATGCCCCCCATCAGGAGCTTGTCGAGGATGATCATTCGGCGTCGGTGGCCCGCTCCAGCTTGAGGCGGATGTTGACGAAGTTGTAGGGCGGCCAGGGGCCGGTGTACTTCAGGATCAGGTGCTCGTAGCGCGCGTCGATCTCCTTGACCTTGGTGTCGAAGTCGGCCTCGCGGTCGCGGGAGACGAGGAACGCCGCGTTCAAGATCATCTTGTCGCCGATCGGCTTGTTGGCGCGCGAGGCGACCGAGACGGCCCCCAGGGTGTCGAAGATCTCCGAGACGAGCTGCTCGGAGCGCTCCTGGAGCAGCGAGTCGACCAGCCGGCCGTATTGCATGCGGGCGAAGTAGGTGGAGCCCTGCTGGTGGGAGATCTCCTGGCGCAGCAGGCGGAGGTTCTCGTCCTCCTTCTCGATCTCCCGGATGACGGTCTCGGGCTCCCACAGGACCTTCAGACCGAACTCCAGCTTGTCCTGCATCTTGACGAGCACGTCGTGGAAGGCGTCGTAGGCGGTGCGCAGCAGCTCGACGATGTCCTCCGAGGTCTTGAACACGGTGCTGAACGACATCGGGATGACGGTGAAATCGCGCATCACGGCTTCGTTGACCCGCTCGTGCGCCAGGACGTTCTCCCGCGTCGGATCGTAGACCTCGAGCGGCGTGTCGGAGACCACCGCCGCGATGTCCTTGTAGTTGACCGTGTGCACCTCGGCCGGCTCGCTGCCGATGCCGATCGGCCCGAAGCGCAGGGTGTCGGAAGACTGGATGATGCAGTAGACGTACTTGCCGCTCCGGCCGGCCCTGGAGGGCTCGGGGAACGGGACCAGCTCGGAGCTGCCGGCGGCGGAACGCGGCCCCACCCTGGCGGCGGCCTTGCGTGTCGAGGCGGGGACCGGGGCGGGCTTCACGTTGGTGGTCGCGGCAGGCGGCTTGGCCGCGGCCTTGCGCGGAGCCTTCTTGCCGGTGCCGCTCTTGTCGGCTTTGCTCATGGCTCCCCGTGGGCCTCCTTGGACGGTCTCGCTTGGAGATGGCGCCGCACCTCCTGCTCCAGGTCCTTCGGCAGGCACGGCTTGGTGACCACCGCGTCGCAGCCCGCCTTCCAGGCCCGCTCGTGGGCGCTGGCCAGGGCATGGGCCGTGAGGGCGATGACGGGGATGGCGCGCGTACGGTCGTCATCCTTGAGACGGCGGGTGGCCTCCCAGCCGTCGATCCCCGGCAGGGAGAGGTCCATCAGGATGATGTCCGGCAGCAACTCGAAGGCTTTCTCCAGCGCCTCCAGCCCGTCGCAGGCGGTGGACACCCTGAAGCCGCGGAATTCCAGGTACTCGGCGAAGATCTCGCGCCCGTGGTCGACGTCGTCGACAACGAGGACCAACGGCGCCAGCTCCACCTCAGCGTCGCTCATGATTGGCTCGGTCCTTCCGGAAGGAAGAGGGTGAAGGTGGACCCCTCACCCAGTCTGCTGGTCAGGGTGATGCGGCCGTCCAGAATGGAGGCCAGCCGGCGGCAGATCGACAGGCCGAGGCCCGTACCGCTCTGCCGCCGAGCGTAGGAGCTGTTGGCCTGCTCGAAGGCTTCGAAGATGGTTTTCTGATTCTCCTCGGCGATGCCGATGCCGGTGTCCGACACGGCGATCGCGATCTCGCCGGTGGCGCGGTCGTGGTCGAGCCGGATGGAGACCTCGCCCTCGGGGGTGAACTTCAGGGCGTTCGACAGCAGGTTCAGCACGATCTGCTTGATCTTCTGGCGGTCGGTCCGGATCTCCGGCAGCTCCGGCGGGAGACGCCGGCTCACCGCCAGGCGGGTGCCCGCGATCAGCGGCTCGACCTCGGTCATCACTTCGTCGATCAGCTCGGAGAGCAGCACGCGCTCGACCTGGATGGGCATCTTGCCCGACTCGATGCGGGCGATGTCCAGCAGGTCGTTGATCACCGCCAGCAAGTGGCGGGCATTGGCGTCGAGCCGGCTGAGCTTGTCGTGCTGCCCGCGCGTCAGGTCGCCGGAAACCCCCTCGAGCATCAGGTGGGTGTAGCCCATGATGGCGTTGAGGGGAGTGCGCAGCTCGTGGGAGACGTTGGCGAGGAACTGCGACTTCATTGCCGACGCCTGTTCGAGCTGGAACGCCTGGCGCCGCAGCAGCTCGTTCTGCTCGGCGAGCTCGGCCGTCGCCTCGCGCACCCTCTCCTTGAGCTCCTCGGAGTGCCGCTTGACCTGCTCGTAGAGCTGCGCCTTCTCCACCGCCTCGGTGAGGTCGTGGAGGATGGTGACCACCGCCGTCTCCTCGCCATGGCGGGAGAGCACCTTGCCGGAGATCGCCTCGACCGGCACCGTGGCGCCCGTCTGCGGGTCGAGCAGGCTCAGCTCGCCCCGCCAACGCAGCGACTGCCCGGCGTAGAGGTTCGAGACGAACGAGGTGAACACCGCGTCGTTGGCCTGCACGCGCCGCTCCACCTCGGCGTCGCGCTTGCCCCGGGGGAAGGTGAACATGCGCTCGGCGGGCGGGTTCATGCGCACGATGTTGCCTGCCGGATCGGTGACCAGGATGGGGTCGAGCACCGAGTTGAGGATCAGGTCGAGCCGGTCGCGTTCGGCGCGCGTCGCGGCTTCGGCGATGCGCAGCCGGCGGTAGTTCTCCTCGATCTCCTCGGTGGCGCGGCGCAGGTCGGTGACGTTCCGGAGCACCGAGACGACACCCGTCTCGCCGAGCCGCACGTTGACCGGAGCGCTCAGCACCTCGAACAGGAGGTCCCGGCCCTCCGACGGGTCGACCAGCAGCAGCTCGCGGCGGGTCGGCCCGCTCTCGGTGGCGTTGGTGAAGATCGAGGCCGAGAAGAGCATGTTGTTGAGCGCCACCGCGCGGCGCCAGCCCTCCCGCTTCTCCTCGCCGGAGGTGAGCAGCGTCTCGGCGCCCGTGTTGGCGATCAGGATGCGGCCGTCCGCGTCGGTCAGCAGAATCGGGTCGGTGACCGCGTCGATGATCGAGAACAGCCAACTCCGCTCCCGCTTGTGGCGGCGCTCGTCGACCTGGAAACGGCGGTAGGAGAGGGCCGCGAGGCGGACGCCCAGCAGCTCGGCCGCCCAGACGACGTCCTCGGACACCGGCCCATCGTCCGCGCCGCTCACCAGCAGCAGGCCCGGCCCCGTATCCTCCTCGGCCTTGGAGAGCGGGATGGCGTGAAAAGACGTGTCGCCCAAGGGGGTTTCAAAGGGGCGGGGCAGGGCATGGCCTGAATCGTGGAAGGCCACGGGCTCCCCCCCGGCCTGGGCCACCACCAGGGGATGGGTACGGTCCGTCAGGTCGAGGCTGAAGGAGTCCACCGCGGCAACCGAAAGACCCATCCCAATAAGGCCCTGAAGCCTGCCGCTCTCGAGGTCGACGGCCGTGCACAGGGCCCTCTCGACCCCGGCATACCGCGCCAGCCAGCGGAGAGTCAGCACCGCGCACGGCCGCACCTCCTGCTCGGCTAGAAGCGAGTCGACCAGGGCGAGCTTCGCCTTGGCACCAGCACCGCCGTTGCGCAAAATGGGAAGCGCACCCACGGAGACGGCGCTGGCCACGATTCAGCCCTTCGCCGGCGTGCGAGACCGGCGCACCGGCAACTTCTCCTCGCGGGCGATCGACGCGGCGAGCTGGGCGCGCAGCGAGGCGTTCTCGGCCAGCAGATCGTCGGTCGACGAACGGGACTCGATGGCCGGGCGCGACACGGAAGGCACCTGGGAGACCGCCTCCGAGTACTTGATGTAGGTATCGATGGACGCGACCACGACGCGGGCTTCCACGGTGAGCAGGTCGATGCCCACCAGGGAGACCCGCACCCATGCATCGATGACGATGCCCTTGTCGAGGACACGGTCCAGGACGTCGATCAGACTGGTTCCACCGGAAGCTCGTTCAACCGGCATTTCAATCCCCCTGGTTCTACTTGACGGGCTGCTTGGCCTTACGCCGCCGCCCCGGATTCTCCGACTGCGCGACAGCCAGAGACGAGACCCTCTCCTCCAGCAGACGGATCTGCTCCCTCAAGACGTCATTCTCGCTCGAAAGCTGCCGGGCGGCGATGGAGAGGTTGGGGTCCTGCCGCCACCAGTCCAGGCCGATCTGCTCCGCCTTGTCGATCGAGCAGACCAGGAGACGGATCCGGATGGTCAGCAGCTCCACCTCCGCCAGGGAGACTCGGATGTCTCCGGCGATCACCAGTCCCTTGTCGAGGACACGGTCGAGGACGTCGACCAACCCACTGGACCTGCGATAGGGCGGTTCGATGGATGACATGTCTCTCTACGGGCAAGAAGGAGTCATAAGTTTAGGCGCGAATCGTAGCCGACAACCCCTGACGAAAGCAATGGAACGATGAGCCCGGAGACCCCTGGGCCGGGACCGGTCACCATGACGACCGACCAGCATTCGGGCGAGAAGGAAAGGACATCGAGAAACGCTTGAAGGTATTGCTGCCGGTCTTCCTCTATCTACTGCCCCACCCTGACCGTCGGGGGCGGCTACGTGCGGATGCTCGAAGGAGCGGTCCGCAAAGAGGCTCCCCCGGTCGATGATCCGAACTGCTGTCTGGATCCGGCCACCCTGGCCCGGGTGGCGGAGACGGCCGCCACGGCGACCCCGACCACTCCCGAGCAACTCGCCGCCCGCGACACCCGCACCAGAGAGCGAGAGAAGGTGGCCGCGGCCAACCTGAAGCGTGTGGCCGAGGCCTGCATCCCGATCGCCATGGGGACCGACGCCGGCAACCCCCTCACCCTCCACGGCCCCTCGATCTATGCCGAGATGGAGGCAATGCAGGCGGCCGGCCTCTCGCCACCACGGCCGAGGGCGAGACGGAGAGGTAAACCCCTTTATTATCCGCGCCTTGTGAAGGCCCAACTGTTCAGGTGGTCACAATCCGTGACCACCTGTTTCTGTCCCCTCTCTGAAGCTGATGCGCTTTTTCTCGACCTTTGCTGGAGCTTCCAGCAGCTCGCGCAGAACGGCGAACACCTGGGTGAACTGCTTGTCGTGCCTCCTTTCCAGCTCGTCGAGGCGGCGGGCCAGCTCTGCATGGGAAGTGAGCACCTCCCGAAGCCGCACGAAGGTCCGGACGACCTGGAGGCTCACCTCGACCGCCTTCGGGCTGTTGAGCAGGCTCGCTAGCATGATGGCGCCATGCTCGGTGAAAGCGTAGGGCAGGTTCTTCGAGAACTTCAGTCGCTCGAGGTGGTCACAATCCGTGACCACCTTCGCCCTCTCCCGCGAGGTCAGCCGGAACATGAAGTCCGGCGGAAAGCGCTCCCGGTTCCTCTTCACCGCCTGGTTCAGCACCTTGGTCTGAACCCCGTAGAGGGAAGCGAGGTCCATGTCCAGCATCACCCGCCGTCTGCGTATCCACAGGATGGACCGCTCGATCCGATGCACCTCCAGCAGGGACGTCGACGGGTCCTCCGGCTTGGCGCGGCTCATCCGTTTTCCTCTCCTTCATGGGTCGCACCGCGGGAAGGCGGAGTGCCGGACCGGGGCGATGCCTGTATCTATAAAGGACGGAAAACGAGGCTGCGACTATTCAACTTTTTTTGATCTGCCCAGAAAGACCGGCTTCGAGGTGGTCACAGCCTGTGACCACCCAACCCTGGGATACAGCTTAAATCATTGAAGCTGTGGCAGTTGCCCTGGCTTGGAGAGGCAGGTGGTCACAATCCGTGACCACCTGGAACGTCAGTCCACCCGCAGCACGGCCAGGAAGGCTTCCTGGGGGATGTCCACGCGGCCGACGCGCTTCATCCGCTTCTTGCCTTCCTTCTGCTTCTCGATCAGCTTGCGCTTCCTGCTGATGTCGCCGCCGTAGCACTTGGCGATGACGTTCTTGCTGATCGCGCGGATGGACTCGCGGGCGATGATGCGCGAGCCGATCGCCGCCTGGAGGGCGATCTCGAAGAGCTGGCGGGGGATGAGCTCCTTCATCTTCTCGACCAGAAGCTTGCCGCGGGCGTAGGCCTTGTCGCGGTGGACGATGAGCGACAGGGCGTCGACCGGCTCGCCGTTGATCAGGATGTCGAGCTTGGCGAGCTCGCTCCGGCGGTAGCCGCTCATCTGGTAGTCGAAGGAGGCGTAGCCGCGGGAGACCGACTTCAGGCGGTCGTAGAAGTCGTGGATGACCTCGGCAAGCGGGAAGTCGTACTCGATCAGGACACGGTCGGTCGTCAGGTACTGGAGGCTCTTCTGCACTCCCCGGCGCTCCTCGGCGAGGCCGAGGATGCCGCCCACGAAGTCGGCGCGGCTGACGATAGTCGAGGTGATGTAGGGCTCCTCCAGGAAGTTGAGACGCCCGGGATCGGGAAGCTTGGCCGGGCTGTCGATCTCGATCGACTTGCCGTCCGTGGTATGGGCGATGTAGCGCACGCCCGGAGCCGTCGTGATGAGGTCCAGGTTGAACTCGCGCTCCAGCCGCGCCTGGATGATCTCCATGTGGAGGAGCCCCAGGAAGCCGCAGCGGAAGCCGAAGCCCAGCGCCCCGGAGCTCTCCGGCTCGAAAGAGAACGAGGCGTCGTTCAACCGCAGCTTCTCGACGGCGTCGCGCAAGCCCTCGTAGTCGTCCGCCGTGACCGGGTAGAGGCCGGCGAAGACCACCGGCTTGATCTCCTGGAACCCCGGGTAGGGGCTCTCGGTCGGCCGGGCCGCATGGGTCACCGTGTCGCCGATCTGCGCCAGGGTCAGATCCTTGATGCCGGCGTAGAGGAAGCCGACCTCGCCCACCGAGAGCTGCTGGACCTGCGCGGGCTTGGGATCGAAGACCCCCAGCTCGGCCACCTCGTAGGTCCGCTTGGAGGCCATGAACTGGACCTTCTCACCCGTGCGCAGAATGCCTTCGACGACCCGCACCATGCAGACGACCCCGCGGTAGGGGTCGTACCAGGAGTCGAAGAGCAGAGCCTTGAGCGGCGCCTCGGGGTCTCCCTGCGGCGCCGGGACGTCGCGCACGACCCGCTCCAGGACGTCCTCGATGCCGATTCCGGCCTTGGCCGAGGCGAGCACGGCGTCGTGGGCGTCGATGCCGATGACGTTCTCGATCTGCTCCTTGACGCGGTCCGGGTCGGCCGCGGGCAGGTCGATCTTGTTGATGACCGGCACCATGTGGAGGTTGCCGTTGATCGCGAGGTAGGCGTTGGCGAGCGTCTGCGCCTCGACCCCCTGGGCCGCGTCGACCACCAGGAGCGCCCCTTCGCAGGCGGCGAGGCTGCGCGACACCTCGTAGGCGAAGTCGACGTGCCCCGGGGTGTCGATCAGGTTGAGCTGGTAGGTCTCGCCGTCCTTCGCCTTGTAGAACAGGCGCACCGCCCGGGCCTTGATGGTGATGCCGCGCTCGCGCTCCAGGTCCATGTTGTCGAGGAGCTGGTCCATCATCTCCCGCTCGGAGACGGCGTGGGTCGTCTCCAGGATGCGGTCGGCCAGGGTCGACTTCCCGTGGTCGATGTGGGCGATGATCGAGAAGTTGCGGATGCGCTCGTGCGGTCTCATGGCGTTGGGTCCCGGAGCCGGCAGGGGTCAGCCGGACCGGGACCGCGTAGTGTACACCGCCTACTCCTCCTCGTAGCTGACTTCCATCGTACGGATCTTCCAGGCCGAAAGGGCGATCAGCACGGCGGCCATCACGATCACTCCTGGGATGGCGACCCAGGGTGACGGGGCGTCCGACAGCATGGCGATCGGCCCCTCGTCGAGCGGCACCGGGCAGAGCGACTGCAGGTAGTGGATGACGCTGAACTTCTTGAGCAGCGGCGGCAGCAGGAAGTGGATCCCCTCCCAGCCGAAGAAGGCGAGGGCCGGCAAGGCTGGGCTCTTGAAAAAGAAGCCGAAGGCGAGGAAGACCGCGCCGTAGCCCACGCAGGCCAGGAACGTCACCAGCAGGTAGGCCCCGAGGTGGCCGAGGCCGGGGCCCTGGAAGAGGAAGCGTTGCACCGCCGTCGACTCGTGCGGCAGGTAGGCCAGGAAGAAGGCGCCCACCGTGGCGAGGCCGAAGAGGACGAAGGTGACGATCAGCCCGGTCAGGTACTTGCCCACGACCAGCAGCTCCCGCCGCATGGGCGAGAGGAAGTAGTAGTGCAGGCTCCTGTCCAGCACCTCGCGGCGGATCAGGTTGCCGAACACCGCAACACAGGCGAGGAAGATGACGATGCGCAAGCTGAACGCCTGGTAGACCCCGGCGAAGAAAGTGGTCGCCTCGGCGATGTCGCTCGGATCGTCGACCGCCCGCGGGATGAGCAGGCGAAGGACGAGGATGAAGATCGGGGCGAGCGCCAGAAGGACGAGCCCCCAGGGCCGCCGGAAGCCCTTGCGCAGCTCGAGGCGCAGGACGGCGAGGAGCTGAGCCTTCCAGAGAGCCCAGGGAAGACCGCTGCGGGCGGGGGCCGCCGCACTGACGATGTCGCTCACGACTTTTCTCCGTTCGAGCCGATCAGGTATTGGTAGACCGCGTTGACGTCGGAGTCGGCCGGGGCCACCCCCTCGATGGTGAGGCCGTTGGCGAGCACCACCTCGTTCAAGAGCAGGTGGAAGCTGTCGGCGTCGCGGGTGCGCACCAGGAGCCCCTTGCCGTCGTCGTCAAGGCGGGCTTCGACCACGTGGTCCTGCTCGAAGACGCGCGAGGCGAGGAGCGACGGCCGGTCGCAGCGGATGAGCACCTGCACCGGGTGCTCCTCTTCCATCTCGTCGCGCACCCCGGAGATGTCGCCCTCAGCGATCACGTAGCCGCCGTTGATCAGCACCACCTGGTCCGAGATCAGGTCGACCTCGTGCAGGATGTGGCTGGAGACGAGGACGTGGAGGCCGCCGTCGGCCAGCTCGCGGAAGAGCGCGATCACCTCGGCGCGGGCCATGGGGTCGAGGCCGTTCAAGGGCTCGTCCAGGATGAGGACGGACGGCTGGTGGGAGATCGCCTGGGCGAGCTTGATGCGCTGGCGCATGCCCTTGCTGTAGCCCGCCACCTTGCGGCCGGCCGCTTCCGTCAACCCCACCCGTTCGATCGCCTTCCAGGTCATCGCCTCGGCCTCCTTGGCGGCGAAGCCGTGGACGCGGAGGAAGCTCTCGATGAACTGGTAGCCGGTGAGGCCCGGCGGGAAGGCGTCGTACTGGGTCGAGTAGCCGACGTGCCGGAACAGCTCCTCCGGCCGGTCGGCGCTCATGCCGAGCACGCTGATCCGCCCTCGCGTCGGGCGCAGCAGGCCGGCCGTCAGGTTCATCAGGGTGGTCTTGCCGGAGCCGTTGGGCCCCACCAGGCCAGTGATCCCGGGCAGCACAGACAGGCTGACCCGGTTGACCCCGAGGACCTCGCCGTAGAACTTGGAGACGTTCTCGAAAACGATCCGGCCGTCGCCCACAGGCTGCTTGACGGTCATCGCACCACCTCGTACGCCCGGATGCGGCGGGAGAGGAGCCAGAGGCAGATCAGGCAGCAGGCGGCGAGCGAGACCCAGGCGGCCCAGATGGGCATCACCAGGTCGGCGTCGTCGATCGTCAGGCCGAAGAGGCTCGCCCATACGTTGCTGACCGCCATCGACAGAGAGAGCATCCAACCCCACCAGGTGTCCAACGCCTCGTTGATGGCGCGGCCGAAGCCCCAGAGCACCCACAGGATGATGATGAGGGAGATCCGCGCCACCGGCTTCCACTTCACCCAGGCCGAGATGGCCAAGGCGAGGAGCGAGAGGACGAGGATCCAGATCCAGCTCCCCACGAACAACGCCATGGCGACCTGCAGGTTCTCGCGGAACCAGCCGGCGCCGTCCAGGTAGGACTGGAAGAAGAAGAGGAGCAACCCGGGGATCCAGGTGATCAGCGACAGCAGGATCACCAGCACCGACATCTTGCCCAGCACGTACTCGGTGCGCGAGAACGGCCGCGAGAGGTAGAGCGGCAGGCCGTTGTTGCGCAGGTCCGGCGAAATGAGCGCCGGCCCCACGAAGAGCACGAGCAAAAAGCAGAGGGAGCCCTGGAATTCCAGGCCTCGCCGGAAGAAGGAGGCGTTGATCGGCAGCGCGTCCTTCAACTGCTCGAGCGGCAGGTTCAAGAACTTCAAAGCCGACAGGTTGTGATGCAGGTAGATCATCAGCAGCCCCGCGAACGGGACGGCGAAGCAGAGCACGAAGAACGACACGAACATCCGGCTCTGGAAGACCTCCCGGTAGGCGTAGCGGGGAATGATCAGGAAGCGTGACCAGGACGGGGTCATCTCCCCCTGGTACCTCCCGTAGTTGCGCTCATAGACGGCCATTGGCGGCGACCTCCATATCCATCGCCTTCAGGAAGATGTCCTGGAGAGAATCCTTCTTGTAGTCGAGCCGGCGGATCTGCACCTGCCGCTCGGCGGCCAGCTTGTAGAGGTCGCGCACCTCGACGCCCTCGGGGAGCACCAGCTTCAGCCGCTGCTTGCCGCCCACGGCCATCTCGCAGCCGAGGGCCTCGACGGCGGCTGCGAAAGCGGCCTCGTCGCCCCCCCGCAGCTCCAGCTCGAGGAACTTCCGGTTCGCCTTGCGCTCCTCCTCGAGGTTCGTATAGGTGGCGATCCGGCCGTCCTTCATCACCAGCACCTCCTCGCAACACTCCTCGACGTCGCGCAGCAGGTGGGAGGAAAGGATGACGTGGACCTCGCCGGTGTCTCTGATGTCCTTGATCAGCTTGATCATGCGCTCGCGGGCCGAAGGGTCGAGCCCGTTGGTCGGCTCGTCCAGGAAGAGGAGCCTTGGGCCGTGGATCAGCGCCTGGGCGAGCTTCACGAGCTGCTTCATGCCGAGCGAGTAGGTCTCGACCTTGCGGTAGCGCGCCTCGCCGAGGCCGACGTAGAAGAGGGATTCATGGGCGCGCTCGAGCGCCCGCTCCGACGGCAGGCCGGAGAGTTCGCCCATCAGCCGGACGAAGCGCACCGCCGTCATCCCGGTGATGAACGCGTCGTTTTCCGGCATGTAGCCCATGAGGGTGCGGATGGCCCGCGCCTCGGTCACGATGTCGCGGCCGAAGATGCGGGCCCCTCCCGCGGAGGGTGGATGGAACCCGAGGAGGGTGTGGAGCAGCGTCGTCTTGCCCGCTCCGTTGGGTCCCAGGAGGCCGATGCAGCGGCCGGACAGGGAGGCGTTCAAACCCTTGAGGATCTGACGCCCCCCCAGCCGGACCTCCAGGCCCTGGAGCTCGATGATCGTGCCCTCGATCCGGCGCGCGTTGCGCAGGTGCGTCGCGCGCAGCTTGTGCTCGATCCAGGCGTCGCTGTGGAACCGCATGCGGAGCCGCAGCCAGAGGTAGCTGCCGATCACGAGGAACGT
>Ga0190265_10002452_pt1 | contig 12450 bp, 10 predicted proteins | sample Popmic124T_FD_133135 | JGI IMG/M metagenome (GOLD analysis project Ga0190265, IMG submission 133135) | Populus adjacent soil microbial communities from riparian zone of Indian Creek, Utah, USA - 124 T | ecosystem: Environmental > Terrestrial > Soil > Riparian zone | place: USA: Utah | collected... | reverse complement strand
CTCTCGCTGTTCTTGCTCACGATTCCAAGTACGATTCCGCGGCGAGTCAGCGATTTCAGCGCCCGCTGGAAGCCCCGGTACGCTTCCCCGGCGGCGTCATGGCCACCCAGTGTGAGTTGCTCCCAGCCAATGTCGCCAACGATGCCGCCCCACAAGGTATCGTCGAGGTCGAGCACGATGAGCTTTCTCGACTGCCCGCTCATCGCCCGAACGGCGGCTTTGATATCCGCGGCAGCATGTCGGAAGACCTCAACACCGAATGCGATCTTGCCGAGGTGCCAGAGCTTGGGATTGGTTGCGGCTGTGCCTGCCATCGCCATCCAACGCGACGCATCGAGTGCGTAGACATTGTTGATCGCCGACACGCCTTCCAGCAGCCGCGCGTTCATGCGGAGTAGCGTGTAGGAAAGTCCGCCCCCGGCATCCATGTTCAGCAGACCGCCGCCTCGTTCATAGTACGGCAGCGTCCAGGTCGGAACGAGAAGGGTGGTCACCAGTTTCGCGGCCGCGCGCAGGCAATTCACGAACTCATCGACTTGCGCCAGAATCTGATCAACCGTAACCCGCTCGTTCTCCACGAGGCCCCCGAAGCCCTCGATGATCGACTGGGGACGCGTCCAAACAATCGCGAGATCAGGCGCGTTGGCCCAGTGTTCGGCGTCCGGATCGATGAGCGCTCGCACCACCTGGTCGAACGGCGCCACCGTGCACTCGACGCGCGGAGCGTCCAAGGAACTGGCGAGAAAGGGTGCCAAACCGCTGACAGTCGAGTCCGCGATGAGAACACACCGAACCGAAGAGCTGAGTGGCGTCGGCATGGGAAGGCGCCCTATGTGTCGTGGCTCGGCGCGGTACCGCTCGAAGCAAGCTCCTGGTGCAAATGCGAGGCAAGCGAGCTGATTGTTCGAAACGGATGTTCGGGCGCGTCAGGATCCTCTTGAGACATGAACGAGGCCGCCAGATCGACAGCGCCGTGGAGCTTCTCCTCGAGGCTGACGAGCAGCGTGATGAGGCCGACCGAGTCCAAGACCGCATGCTGGCCGATCAGCGGAGTGTCAGCCGTCAGAGGGCCAACATCCGGTTTCGTCGAGGTCACCGATTCCGACACGAGACTGACGAGCTGTCCCTGTGTAAAGGATGGATTCATCCCGCCCTTATCTGTTGTTGGAAGTGAGATTCCTGAACCGACGCCGCGCCGGACTCATTTCAACCGGCCAGTTCGGATCGAGCACGAACAGCCGCGGTCGATTATATAGCTGCGGGTCCGATCCGGGGCGAGCGCGGGTTCTCCCGATCGACGGGAGCGAGGGCGCGCGGAATGTCACAATTCCTCGGGCGGCCCCGTTTCCACGAGCTCCAAAGGCACCCGATCACCTCCCATGAGCCACGCAATTCGCCTTCCTTTGAACACGACCGCTGGGACGGGAGGCTGAAGCAGGAACAAGCCGCGGCGGCGCAGCGCCTCACAGGCTGCCTCGATGTCACCGGTGGCGTAGCAGAGGTGGTTGAGACCGCCCCCTTTCCTGAGCGCGTTCCGTAGCTTGCTCCGGGCGCCATCGGGCGAAACGAACTCGAGGTAAACGGCGTCGCCGGGTAGCTTCAAGAATTGGACGTACGCAGTCTGCACAGGATCGTGAACAATGTCGCTCCAGACCACGCAGCCGAGAGTGCGAACATAGCTTGCGGTCGCTCGAGCGATATCCTCGACAGCGATCCCGATGTGATGCAGGTTCAGCATCGAAAGAGAATATCGCGGCAGGCGCCTGCTGGCACGCAGCCCTTTCCCCGCGGGAATCCGGCTGCCGCGACCCGCGCGCTGGTGCTCACGAGACGCTCGCTCTTGCAGTCCCTGCTCGATGGCCACTTCGTTTGTTCTTGGCAGCTAAGTCCATGTTTCCCAGATGTTTGTGTGCCGTTGGCCCTAGGCGCCCCGCAGCTCGTGAGCAACGGCACGTGCGTGGGAAAGCTGCCTTACCAAAAATTGACGAACCGCAAACGGAATCCTTTGTTCACAAGTTCGAGATCTTCCGGGCTCAGGAGAACAGATCCTCGAGGGACGTACGAATCAATTGACCCTATGATTTACAGATGCTTATCGCTCAGCCACCCGCTGGCGAGCGCCTTGCCTCTGCCCTGATGTCTCAAGAGTTGAGCAAGTTTCCTCACGTGACTACGCTGGAAGACAACACGACTGCCCCCCTGCGGATAGTCTCATTCGTCATTCCCGTCCGCAACGACGCGGCCCGGCTGGCACGCTGTCTGATCACCATCCGGGCCAATAGGTATCCTTGCGAGCGACTCGAGTTGATCGTCGTCGACAATGGGTCCATCGATGACACGCCGGATGTCGCTCGAAAGGCCGGCGCGACGGTGCTCGTCCATCCCACGGCATTGGTCAGCGAGCTCCGAAATTACGGAGCGAGTGTCGCCTCGGGAGATATTCTCGCATTCGTTGACGCCGATCACGAGATCGATTCGAACTGGGTGGCGTCCGCGGTCGAGACACTGTCGCGCGCCACGGACATCGGCGCTGTCGGCGCGCTCTGCGAGGCGCCGGTCGACGGAACATGGGTGCAACGCACGTACGATCTGCTGCGGCGCCGTCCCCCCGGTATCCGCGAGGTCGAATGGCTGGGCGCGGGAAACATGGCCGTCGTGACGCGCGCGTTCAAGGCGGTCGGCGGTTTCGACACGTCGCTGCAGACCTGCGAGGACGTGGACCTCTGCCGCCGCATCCGAGAAGCCGGCTTCCGGCTGCTCCAGGATTCGCGCCTGCGTAACGTGCATCTGGGAGACCCGGCAACGCTCGGACAGTTGTTTCGAGGCGAACTCTGGCGAGGGCGGGACAACTTGCGCGCGAGCCTCCGCGGCTCCGTCACGCTGCGCGAGATTCCGAGCATCGTTGTGCCGGTGGCCGGCCTCGGATTCATGGCCCTCGCGGTCGTTGGCGTGGCCATGGCCAGCACGACCGGCCTGGCGATTGCGGCAGTGGGCGGCGGAGGGTTCGCATGCGGCGCAGCGGCGCGAACAGTCCGGATGATGTCGCAGAGCAGCCGAACCACCGCTGTTGCCTGGGGTCAGGCGCTGACCGTGGCGGTCGCCTACGACCTCGCGCGTGCGCTGGCGCTCGTTCGACGGGTCGGCCACGACGTCCGGTCGCGGCGGTAATGCGCGACCCCATTCGCGTTCTCGAGCTCAGAAGCGTCCGCGGGACCGGCGGCGGCCCCGAGAAGACGATCCTCCTCGGCACGGCGATGACCGATCCCCGCAGGTTTGCGATCACGGTCTGCTACCTGCGCGACCGCCGCGACGAGGTGTTCGGCATCGACAAGTGGGCCGAGCAACTCGGCGTGCCGTATACGGAGGTCCGCGAACGTCACTCGCTGGATCCGTCCGTCTGGCCCGCCCTGAGGAGAGTCGTCCATGAGCACCGCATCGAGATCGTGCACGCGCACGACTACAAGACCAACCTGTTCGCCTGTCTGCTGGGAAAGTACGAAGGGGTGATTCCCCTCTCGACCGTCCATGGCTGGACCGGCCACTCGCGGCGTGAGCGCCTGCTGTACTACCCGCTGGACAAGAGGGTGCTCGCGCGCTTCCCACGCCTGATCGCCGTGTCGAGCGAGATCCGCGGCGAACTGATCCGGCACGGCTCGGCTCCCGACCGCGTGACGGTCGTGCTGAACGGGATCGACCACCAGGAATTCCACCACGATCCGATGCGCCGCGCCTCCGCCCGGCTACAGTTCGGAGTTGGCCCCGACGATGTGGTCGTCGGCGCGGTCGGCCGCCTCGAGCCGCAGAAGCGCTTCGATCTCCTCATGGAGGCCATCTCGAGGTTGCGCACTTCGAGGCCCGAGGTTCGCCTCCTCATCGTCGGCGAAGGCAGCGCCCGCCCGTTCCTCGAGCAATGCATCGTGAAGCTGAAGCTTCAGGGCATCTGTCGGCTCGTGGGGCACTGCACGGACGTGCCAGCCGTTCACCACGCGTTCGATCTGTTCGTTCAGTCCTCCGACTACGAAGGCACTCCCAACGCGGTCCTCGAGGCGATGGCGTTGAAGAGTCCGGTCGTGGCCACCGACGTCGGGGGCACGGCGGAACTGGTGACGCACGGCGTTCATGGCCTCATCGTCCCTGCCGGAAACGTCGACGCGCTGGTCGGAGCGATAGAGACGGCCTTGCGTGACCCCGCCGCAGGGCGCACGCGCGCGGACGCCGCACGGGCGCGAATCGAGACGGATCTGTCATTCGAGCGCCGCATGCGCCGCGTCGAGTCCATCTACGACGAGTTGATCTCGGCGCGTGATCCGGCGCGCTCCAGCAGAAAGACTGCATGACTCCCCGTGCCGCGGCCAAGGTCCTCGCGCGCGGTGCAGCTACGCTCGTCGTCGCCCCGGCTCTCTTGTCCTATTGGATCCGCTCGGCTCTCTTCGGGCGCGATCGTGCCATCGAAGGCTCCAGCCAGGCGCTGGCGCTGGTGCCAGGCATGATCGGGCAGTTCATCCGGCGCGCCTTCCTTTCGCGCGCGTTGGACCACTGCCATCACACGGCGACCATCGAGTTCGGGACCGTGTTCTCCCAGGCCGGCGCGCGGCTGGACGAAAACGCCTACGTTGGTCCTGGCTGTCACCTCGGGCTCGTTCACCTCGAGCGCGACGTCCTGCTCGCCGCGGGCGTGCACATTCCAAGCGGCGGCGCGACGCATGGAACAGACGACGTGAACGTGCCGATTCGCGACCAGCCAGGCGCGCGCCGGATGATCACGATTGGCCGGGGAACATGGGTCGGGAGCACAGCCGTCGTGCTCGCCGACGTGGGCTGCGACAGCATCATCGGCGCGGGGGCTGTCGTGACCAGGCCGATTCCAGACCGCGTCGTTGCCGCGGGAGTGCCCGCGCGGATCGTGAGATCGCGCGACTCCGCCGGCGCGGTCTGACCAACCCATCAGAGGTGAGGCCCTTCTTCGCACCGGCGTAGGTACGCTCGCAGCCGGGGCCGCTCGGATTCGCGGCTTTCTCGCGGCTATTCAACAAGTAGCGTGAACCACGCAAAGAGGAGGACAACCGCGACCGCACCGGCCGCGGCAATCTGCTTCGCGCGCCTCACCGCGAGTGCCCTCTGAGACACGAATGGCTCGGGCGTTCCGAATGAGTGCAACTGCGGAACGGCTGGCGCGCGGCCGAGACCATCTTCCCGCCTCGCCGTGTCGTACATGTAGCCGTACGACAGCATCAGCACGACAGGCCTGGCGCATTGCCGTGTCTCGAAACGTCCCAGCCAGTGGAGCGAAGCGCGATAGAAGAAGTCCGCGCGCTCGCGGAATCGCGCGCGCTCGGACGGGCTGTCGGCGTGACGCGCCGCGTGCAGGAACACTTCGCATTTGCGCATGTCCTGCGCTGCCCAGGTCTCGGTGGGATACTCGAGGACCTCGGTTTTCTCGAGATACGGATACTCGTGGTCCGCCATCCATCGCGCGTACGCGAGCAGGCTCTCGCGAGCGAAGGCGAAACCCGCATCGAGATCGTTCCGGCCGGCCTTGTCATCGAGGTACCGCCCGAGCGTCTGCAGGAACACGGTGTAGGACCAGCGTCGCTCGGTATCCAACAGGTGGCGTGCGTCGATGTCGTCGGCCGGATGAATGCACCGCCGGATCAGCATTTCCGCGGTGTCGAGATACGCGCTGGAGCCCGTCAGCCGGAATGCGTTCAAGAGCGTCACAATCGAGTTGCCGGCGCCACGGCCGGGACCGTGATAGGCGGTCGACGCGGTCGCGCTGGCGAGCCCCGTGGGAGCGCGGCTGAGCCAGCGAAATACCGTCTGCCGCCCGTCGTCCATCCTGATGACCCATTCGGCGAGCCCCAGCACCGCCTCGCGGGCCCACATGTGCCCGGTGAGAAAGTAATAGTTCAGCAGGCCCGTCGTGTAGTTCTGCTCGTTGGACGGCCCGCCTCCTTCAATGCCTTCCGCACGCGGGTAACACCGGTGGGTTGCGCGGCCTGCGTCCTTGTAGTGATAGGTGTGCCAGAAGAGTCCCCCGCTGTACGCTGCCTTGTCCTCACGTGTCTGGTAGATGTCGATGTCGACCATGTGGCGAGCGAGCTCGTCCATTGCGGCCCACCAGCGTGCATCACCACTCCGCATGAACTGTGTCGCGAAGCCGCCAACGGCGTCGTATTGGTTGTTGTAGTGTGAGACGATCGGTGCCTCGGCCGGCGCAGAAACCGCTTCGTGGTCGGCGTAAATGTCGCCGAAGTTGCGCCAGCCGTACTCGTCGATCGCCTCGCGCTTGTGGTCGAAACTGCTGGGCCCCTCGATGGCGCCGCGCACGATCTGCTCGTAGGCCGAGTCGGCCTCGCGCACGGGGCTGATGTACGCCACGGCGTGTGCGCGCTCATACCACTCCGGCGGCGCTGCGGCGAGCGCCGGGCGTGAGATCCAGTCGAGCGGTCTGGCTGCAACCCGATCGCCTCCGAACGCCATCCCGACGACATGGGTCTTCTGCTCGCCACCCTGGAGCTCATGCAGATCAGCGAACTGTTCGGGGAACAATCGGACCACGAGCCGGTCGCCATGCGCTTCGAGCGCCTTGGGAAAGTTCTGCCAGAAGTGTCGAATCGTTATCGCGCCGCAGCCTGGTTCGGCAACCCACATGACAGGTGTCGCCCTGTCGCCACGCCGCTCGAGCTGCGGCGCCGTGAGCTCGTACCCACGAAACCGTACCGGCACCTTGCCGTGGCGATTGACATGAACGCCCGATTGCCAGTGGGCGCCACCACTCGAATTCTGATAGAGCACCGCGGGCACGGACATCGTCAACGGTGTCGATCCCGGATGCTCGCTGCAGGACACGGCATGAGGCGAGAGGCCGGCGAGCACGAGCGACGCGTCGCGGAACAGCACCGATCCTCGATCGCCAAGCTCCCAGTAGCCCCCTACATGTTCGGCCCGTCGAGGATTCGAAAGGGTCACTTCCATCCGAAGGCAAGGTGAACCTGCAAACCAACTCAATCGAACCCGCGCGGTGAGCCGTGAATCAGGACGGGAATCCAGGACACCGTCGATGCGCAGCGTGGTACGGAGCGGTCCGACTGTTTCCTCGGTCATGGCCTGAACCTGGAAAGGCAGCGAGCGGCCGTCCGCGACGACGATCGTAAGCAGAACGCGCTGCTCCGATCCGCTCGCGATGTCCTTCAGGGAGAGCACCTCTGACGCTCCTGCCGCGAGCGAGTACGACTTCCCCGCGGTGGCGACGGTATAGCGGTTGGCGCCGCGAGTCAGTGAGATCGGATCGTCATGCGCCGCGACCGGCGCAAGGTCCACACGCTCCAGGCGGACCGTGCGCGGCACCGACGCCTGGTAGTCGAGAAGCACCCAGCGGATGGAATCGTCACGCGGCCATCGATCGAGCACGTCGCACTGCAACGGGACGGGCGCGCCCTCCGAATCAACGAGCATCAACTGACTGGCATGCGTCGCGATGCCGGGCGGAACGGGGATGCCCGCGGTCAGGGGCTCGAGGAGCCTGACCTCGTCGGGGGCGTCAGGCACACGTGATGAGATGTCGGTAAGGAACATGCGCCGCGATAAAGAGATTAGCCTGCCAGGTGACGCGTCGCCCTGACGCCCGCCAGGAATCCGCACAAGGCGAGCAGAACATCCGTATTATCCGGATGTCGCGACGGCAGAAACGCCTGACCGAGCTCGACGGCCATGAAAAAGGCGAGCGCCGCCGCGAAAAGGAGAAGCAGGACGGAGCGACGATAGCGCGCCATCGCCTGCGGAAACGCCAACGTCGCGCACCAGCCTATCGGCGCCGCCACTGCCAGTTGCATCAGCCCATCTGCCAACGACTGCAACTCCGGACTGACATAGTGGGAATGGAAGGGAATCTGGAGTAGCAGTGCCAGGCGGCTGCGGAGCGATTCCGGCGAAATCCCGAAGTTGAACGGGCTCCAATGGTACCCAACGTAGGCGACCAACCACAGCGCCAAGCCTACCGCCGCTGCACGATGTTGCGTTTCCTGTCCTGCTCGAGGTTGGCGCAGTCCGGACAGTCGAGCCGCCATCCAGGCGCCGGCCAGGACGCCCATGGACCCAGTCAGAACATCCGTCACGTCCGCCGTTCGGGAAATCACGAACACCTGCGCCAGCTCTAGCGCCGCAACGAACAACGTCCCCAGGAGGGTCGCAGCGATCACGCTGCGGCGCATGCCGGCCTTCGAGCCGGCGATGACCGCAAGCGCGCCTATCGGCGCCAACAGCACCATGTCTGATGCGAGCGCCTGCACGAACGTACCGAGGTCTGCCTCCGACGCAAAGGGCCGAAGGATGATCCCACCATGCCGGTACTTCCGTGCGAGGAGGTTGAGGCTGACGGTCACGTCGAGAGGCATCAGCGACACGAGTCCTCGTACCGCAGCGTAGAACAGCAGTGCCGCTTGCCAGAGGCCAAGTCTGCTCCTCGAGGCGAAGTTCCCGATCCAGGCTCGGACTTCACCTGCGACAAGCAACCAGACCACGATTCCGACGGCCGTCCCGAACGAGTGGGCGCCGACATCGAGGAGAGAGGGCGTCCGCGAGGGCACCAAGACCTGAAAGGCCTCGATGGCCGCGCTGATACAGAACGACCCCGACAGCACGGCAATGGTGGTGGCGAGACCACGCCCAAGATTCACCCGAAGACCCAGCGCAGCTCCAGTCGCGAAGAATCCGATCGGCGCGAACAACACCACGTTGGCAAGGAGGTTCGCTCGCGAGATGACGTCGAGCTCCATACCCCGTCGCAGCGAGTCAAGGACTTGAGAGGGTGACAGAGGCTGAAAGTCGAATGGAACCAGGCTGATGTACGCGGCGAAGACGCAGCACAGGCATGCGCCCCCCGCGCACCAGCGACGCAACCGTCCCTCCAGAAGGGAAGCAGCGATCACGGCGCCGGCTCCGGATGCTGCGACATCAGGAGAAGGGACCGATCGAGGGTGGGCAAACGGCTCCGGCTACGGCACGCAGCGCGCGATCTGAGGTCCGAGCATTGTCGTCAGGGGCAGAGGCAGGCGCTTCCAGGCTTCGATGCGTCTTTGATACTGGCCGCTCTGGCGATCATCCGCCGGCAGCTTCGACTGCCCGAGCAACTGATACTCCCAGAATAGAGGTTCCGACGTCGCGCCCCACTGCTCCTTGAACAAGTACGTGCCATCACCGGGGGTCGAGCGCCCGAAGTCGAGGCAGCTACGACCGTCCAGGATGGCGGAGCGTATGATGGACCAATACATGAGATGGTTCGGGCAGAGCGCACGATGCTCGCGCAAGGATGATGCGGAAGGCACTTCCACAGTGCGCCCGTACGAATAGCTCAACGCGCACGCAATCGGTTCCGCATTCAGGTGCACGACATGCAAGCGCGCCGTGTCCGCCTGGCCGCGGAGAATTTCGCGGAACAGCCGCCGACCATACACGGGTGTTCCAAGATCCCTCATGTTGCGCGCGAAGACGAAGTAGAACTGATCCAACAGCTCCGCACCGCCTGTGGCGATGGTCAGACCGCTCTTCTCTGCCTTTCTGACCTGGTTTCGAACCTTGCGATCGAGCGCGTCCCACATCCCGTCGACGGAGTCCTGGAGCTGCAGCAGCATCGTGACTTTGTGAGTCCGGGCGGGCATCTGGGGCTGCTGTCGCGTCCGGTGTCGCAGGACGAGGTAGTCGAGCCGGCGTTGCCGTGCAATGGCGGTCGCACTCGCTATCAGCGCCTCCGACGCCTCTGATCCGACGGCGAGCACTCCGCCATAGTTCACGTACGGCAAGGAGCTCAGCGCTCGTCCAAAGAGCCAGCTCCTCACCTCCACCAGCGGCAGCACGCCAACCACCGACTGGCCGGCGCGCGCCAGCAGATAGTGCGTGCGATGGCCAAGACCGTGCTCGAAGATCGCCTTCCAGTTCCAGAGGTGATAGCCCGCCGCGTCACCTCGCGACGCAACGAACGCGTCCCACTCGAGTGCCTGGTCGTCGTTGGCCGCGACCACGGAAACAGCTTCAGCCGAGCGACGGGTCATACCGTCGCCCACTGGGCCGCCGTGCCTCGACCGGTACCGATGTAGAGGAAGCCCGCCTTGCGTGCCGCTTCGGGATCGAGGATGTTCCTGGCATCGACGACCACACGCTGCTTCATGAGTACGCCCAGCGCGGCGAGGTCAAGGCTGCGGAACTCGTTCCACTCGGTCATGATCACGATGGCATCCGCGCCGTTCACCGCCTCGGTGACGTTCGTCGCCACGTGCACGACATCCGACAGCGAGGCAGACAGCGCCGTCCCGTCCGAGGTGACGACGGGATCGAACACATGAACCCTGGCGCCGAGCGCTACAAGTCTGCGGCAGACGTGCAGCGCGGGAGACTCGCGGATGTCGCTGGTGTTCGGCTTGAAGGATAGGCCGAGCACTGCGACGTTTCGTTGAATGAGTGTTCCCAATGCGTGGTGCAACTTGTCGAGGACTATTTCCTTCTGGCGTTCGTTGACGTCGATGGCGCTTTCGACGATCTGTTGGCGGACGCCGAATCGCGCTCCGAGCGCCGCCAGGGCGCGAGTGTCTTTCGGGAAACAGGACCCACCATAGCCAGGACCCGGATGCAGGAACTTCGGTCCGATTCGTCTGTCGAGTCCCATTCCTCTCGCCACGACCCGAACATCTGCACCAACGCGCTCACACAGGTTCGCGACCTCGTTGATGAAGCTGATCTTGACTGCGAGGAACGCGTTCGATGCGTACTTGATCATCTCCGCGGTTTCCACCGACGTCGTGACCACGGGCGTTTCGATGAGATACAAGGGGCGGTAGATCTCGCACATGATCGCCGCCGCCCGCTCGCTCGACGTCCCGATCACGATGCGATCCGGACGCATGAAATCCTCCACCGCCGCTCCTTCTCTCAGGAACTCCGGGTTGGAAACGACATCGAAGTCCGCCCCCGGCGGCGCCGTCTGCAGCAACACTTCGCGCAGACGGGCTCCGGTTCCGATCGGCACCGTGCTCTTCGTCACGATGACCTTGTAACCATTCACGCTGCGGCCAATCGCCGCCCCGGCTGCCAGGATCTGCGACAGATCGGCCTCGCCACTGGAGCTTTCAGGGGTACCGACCGCCAGGAACACGACCTGCGCATCGTGGACCGCCGCTGCGGTGTCCGTCGTGAAACGCAGGCGCGCTGCGGCGACGTTCCGCTCGACGACTTCCGAGAGACCGGGCTCGAAGAATGGCACCTGGCCGAGCTCGAGCATGTCGATTCGACGCGGGTCCAGGTCCACGCAGGTCACCGAATGACCAAAGTCCGCGAGACACGCCCCGCTCACCAGACCGACATAGCCCGTGCCGACAACAGCTATTTTCATCAAAGCCTCTTGGTCACCAGAGATAGGGAAGGGCCGGGACCGGCATGAGTGCAGGCTCCGCGGCTGCCGCCAGTGTGAGCACCTCGCACATGGGTCCGAATCGGAAGTCGGACAGGAGGCGGCGAAGGCGACGCTCCGTCCCTTCAAGGTTCCGGTAGTGGCGAAACCGGCCCAGCATGCCCGCCTTGAGACGGGGCTGCTCGGGATCGATTTCCCATGGATGGAGATAAAAGATGGCCGGCCGCCGTTCGCGGTCGTTGACCCGCGCGATGCCCCAGCGCGTCCAACCGTAGGGAAGGATGCGGAAATACCCTCCGCCTGCGACTGGAAGGTTCAAGGGCCCCACCCGCGTCGTGCTGGCCGGCGCCTCGATCAGGGTGCCTGCCTGGCGATCGACCGCGTAGGGGTGGCGGGGCGATACTGGAATTCCATAGCGATCGTGTCGAATCGGGAAGATGCTCGAGTCGTAGGTGTGGCCTTCCTCGATCAGAATGTCCAGCGCCCACAGCGACCTGGGCGTGATCGAATAGCTCGGCGCGCGATAACCGTAGACGGGCGTCCCGGCCGCACTCTCGAGCGTGGCCTTCGCCCTCCGAACATCGTCGCGGAACGTCCGCCGGGTCTGATCGTAGACCAGCCGATGACCATAGCCATGTGACGCCACTTCGTGCCCGCCCGCCACGATGCGCCGCACCAGGGCGGGGTGGCGTTCTGCCACCCAGCCAAGCACGAAGAACGTCGCGCGCACGCTCCGTTCCGCGAAGATGTCGAGCAGGCGATCCGTGTTCGCGCAGACCCGGCTCTCGAGCCGATCCCACTGTTGCCGCGGCACGATGCCATCGAACACACTGACGTGAAAGTAGTCTTCCACGTCGATCGTCATCGCATTGATCACGGGATCCGCCGCCGGAAGGCGCTCGCGCACGTCACGCACCCCGACGAAGGAGTATGGTTTTGATGGTCGAGAAGGCGATGAAGAGATCCAGCGCAAGCGACAGGTTCTTGATGTAGAACAAATCGTATTGCAGCTTTTCCATGGCGTCTTCGACGCTGGAGCCGTAGGTGTAGCG
>Ga0190265_10002451_pt1 | contig 12451 bp, 11 predicted proteins | sample Popmic124T_FD_133135 | JGI IMG/M metagenome (GOLD analysis project Ga0190265, IMG submission 133135) | Populus adjacent soil microbial communities from riparian zone of Indian Creek, Utah, USA - 124 T | ecosystem: Environmental > Terrestrial > Soil > Riparian zone | place: USA: Utah | collected... | reverse complement strand
CACGTGTTCGGCACCAGCTTGCTGTAGTTGCAGTAGTGACAGCGGCCGCGGAACTTATCCCCCTGCCTGTGCACGGTGAGCGAAATGCTGCAGTTCGGGCACTCGAGCACCGCCGAACACTGGCGGCAGATCACCGAGGTCGCAAACCCGCGCCGGTTGAGCAGGATCAGCGACTGCTCCTTGCGCTCGAGCCGATCCGCCATCGCGCCCAACAGCAGACGGCTGAAGACCACGTCGTCGCCGGCGTGGGCAATCTCCTCGCGCATGTTGACCACGTCGACGCGGGCGAGCGGGCGATCGAGCACGCGTTTCTGCAGCGACACCAGCGTGTACTTCCCTTCGAGCGCGTTGGCATACGACTCGATCGTCGGCGTCGCCGAGCCGATCACCACCAGCGCGTTCGAGAACTTGCCGCGCATGATCGCCACGTCGCGGCCGTGATAGCGCGGCGTTTCATCCTGCTTGTAGGACGTGTCGTGTTCCTCGTCCACGATGATCAGCCCCGGATTCTTCAACGGCGCGAACACCGCCGACCGCGTGCCGATGACCACGCCGACGTCGCCGCGCCGGATGCGATGCCACTGGTCGTGGCGCTCGCCGTCCGACAAGCCGCTGTGCTGGATGGCGACGCCCTCGCCGAACCGCGCCCGGAACAGCGCCGCCACCTGCGGCGTCAGCGCAATCTCCGGCACGAGCACCAGGACCCCGCGGCTGCGCTTGCGGGCGGCCTCCGCCAGGCGAAGGTAGATCTCGGTCTTGCCGCTGCCGGTCACGCCGTGCAGCAGCGCGACGTGAAACGCCCGCTCGACGGCAAGGGGAATCAGGGTGTTGAGTGCCTGCTGCTGTTCGGGGGTGGCGTCGCGGGGGGCGCCGGGCTTGATCGCCGACACCGCGTGCTCGAACGGATCGCGATCGACACGCGTTTCGCGAATCGTGATCAGCCCGAGGGCCTTGAACCGCGCGATCGTCGCCGCGGTCACGCCCCGCTGGGCCAGCTGCGGCGCGGCCACGCCCTCCGGCGAGCCGCGCAGCACTTCGACCGCTTGACGTTGCCTGGCGCCCATCTTGGGCAGGAACTCGTCGAGCGCCGCCGCGGTGAGCGTCACCACGCGCACGGTCTTGAAACGATCGCGGCGCGCCGTCAGGCCGTGCGGCGGCAACGCCGCGGACAGCGTCGCGCCCGGACCCGCGAGGTAATACTCGGACACCCACTCGGTGAGCTTGATCACATCCGCCGGCACGAACGCCGTCTCGTCGACGGTCTGCTTGATCGACTTGATGGTGTAGGCGGTGTCGGCAGCCGCGGCCTCGCCCATCACCACGCCGGTGAGCGTGCGCGGCCCGACCGGCACGAGCACGCGCGCGCCGGCCGCCGGCATCGGCTGATCGAGCGGCACGGCGTAGGTCAGCAGGCCAAGGCCGGGCACCGGCACCGCAACTGAAATGAGACGGTCAGACACCAACTACTCGGACTGGAGAATGGCGCGGACTTTCTTCATGTCTTCCCAGACTTCGCGCTTCGCGGACGGGTTGCGCAGCAGGTAGGCGGGATGGAAGGTCGGAATCAGCGCGACGCCGCGGTAATCGAACTGCCGCCCGCGCAAGCGCGTGATCGGATCCGTGGTCTTCAGCAGACACTGCGCAGCGAATTTGCCGAGCGGGACAATCACGCGCGGCTGGATGACGTCGACCTGCCGGAACAGGAACGGCTCGCACTGCTCCACTTCATCGGGTTCGGGATTGCGGTTGCCTGGCGGCCGGCACTTGATCACGTTGGCGATGTAGACCTGGTCGCGGGTCAGGCCGATCGCCTCGATGATCTTCGTGAGCAGTTGTCCGGCGCGGCCCACGAACGGCTCGCCGCGCTTGTCCTCTTCTTCGCCGGGCGCCTCGCCCACGAACATCAGGCGCGCCTTCGGATTGCCGACCCCGAAGACGATCTGCGATCGCCCCAGCGTGCACAATTTACAACGACGACAATCTGGCCCGATATCCGTCTGGACCGCTGCCAGATTGTCGTCGTTGTACGTTGTGGCCTGAACGAGGTTGCCGTCGCCGGAGGCGGGGGCCACCGAGTCGAAGGGCTCAGTGGTCGCACGCCGCCGCCACGTGGCATCGCGGCTGACGCCGTCGACACCAATCTCCGCGAAGTACTTCAGGTGATCCGCAAGTTCGCGCGACATGGTTACGCTTTGAGGTCCGCCTTCGCCAGGGCTTCGGCGGAGCGAGCTGCAGACGGCAACAGTTGTTCGACGCGATCGAGAATCTTCGCCGCCACCGCGCTCTTGGTCTGCAACGGCAACTCCTCGGTGCCCGCCGACGACACCAGCGTCACGGCGTTGGTCTCGACGTCGAAACCCGCGTCGCTGCGTGACACGTCGTTGGCGACGACGAGGTCGACACCCTTTTGCGTGAGCTTGCCCTGCGCGTAGGCGACGACGTCGGTGGTGTCCGCCGCGAAGCCAACCAGCACCGGCAGCCGCTGCTGCCGCGACGGGAGCTTGCCGAGCTCACCAAGAATGTCTTTCGTGCGCGTCAGCGTGATGGTGACCGGACCGTCGGTCTTCTTCACTTTCTGCGGCGACTTCTCCGCCGGCGTGTAATCCGCCACGGCCGCGGACATGATGACGGCGTCGCGGCCGGCCGCCCGCTCCATGACCGCCGCGTGCATGTCAGCGGCGCTTCGCACCTTCACCACTTCGGCCCCGTGCGGCGGGGTCAGCTGGGTTGGGCCGGTGACGAGCGTGACCGCGGCGCCGCGACGGAGCGCCTCCGCGGCCACCGCGTAGCCCATGCGCCCGCTCGAGCGGTTGCCGACGAAGCGAACGGGATCGATGTCTTCGAAGGTCGGGCCGGCGGTGATCAGAATGTTTCGACCGGCCAGTGCTCCCGACCTTCGCGACCGCAATAGCTGTTCGGCGGCGGCCACCACGTCCGCCGGCTCCGCCAGGCGGCCTTTACCGATCCATCCGCACGCCAGATACCCGGAGCTGGGATCGACCATCTGCACGCCGCGCGCGCCGAGGGTCTCGAGGTTCTTCACCACCGCCGGATGGTCGAACATGTTCGAGTTCATCGCCGGCGCGATCAACACCGGCGCGCGCGTCGCGAGATACAGCGACGAGAGGAAGTCGTTGGCCTGGCCGCCGGCGAACCTGGCAATGGTGTTGGCCGTGGCAGGCGCCACCAGGAGCAGGTCGATGCTCGACGCGATCGCGATGTGCTCGATGTTCGTGTTGGTGCCCGGCGTCCACAGGCTGGTGACGACCGCGCGCCGCGTGATCGCCTCGAAGGTGAGCGGCCCGACGAACTTCCGGGCAGACTTCGTCATCACGGCCACCACGTCGTGGCCGTTCTTCTGAAGCCCGCGCGCGATCTCGACGGCCTTGTAGGCCCCGATCCCGCCGCATACACCCAGTGCAATCAACGCCATCTTTAATTCTTAATTCTCAATTCTTAATTCTTAATTCTTAATTCTTTATTTTAAACGTCTTGATAATGTCTTCCGCGAAGTCCTGCATCCGGTGCATTCGCGAGCGTTCCGCCGCGATGATCTCCTGCAGCCGGACCACCGTCGGCTCCAGTTGATCGTTGATGACGACGAAGTCGTAATCCACGTAGCACCCGGCTTCCGCGCGCGCCGCCGCCAGCCGCTTCTGCATCGCCGTCTCGCTGTCGGCGCTCCGGCCGCGCAGCCGCCGCTCGAGAATCTCAAACGACGGCGGCAGCACGAAAATCGAGGTCTGATCGATGCCGCTGCGCTTCACCTGCGCGGCGCCCTGCACGTCGATCACCAGCACCACGTCCTGGCCCGAGGCCTGCAGCCGCTCGGTATCGAGCCGCGACGTGCCATACAGATTGCCGAACACGTCGGCCGATTCGAGAAACTCGCCGCGCGAGATCATGCCGTCGAAGTCCGCGCGACTCACGAAATTATAGTCGACGCCGTCGCGCTCGCCGGCCCTCGCCGGCCGCGAGGTATACGAGCGCGACATGCGCAGGTTGGGCAGAATCTGCACGAGGCGCTCCGCGAGCGTCGTCTTTCCGGTGCCGGAGGGGGCCGACACAATGAACAGCAGGCCGCGCTCGGTCGCGCCACGCTCGCGATGTGTCATGTGCGGTTATTCAACATTCTGGACCTGTTCGCGCATCCGCTCCAGTTCTGCCTTGGCCGTAATCACCACCTCGGACACGTGCAGCCCGTCGGCCTTGGAACCGATGGTGTTCACTTCCCGGTTCATCTCCTGCAACAGGAAGTCCAGTTTGCGCCCGCAGGGTTCCGCGCTGTCCGACAGCGCATCCCAATGCGCGAGATGCCCGTGAAACCGGGTCACTTCTTCGCTGATGTCGGATCGCTGCGCGACGCGCACCACTTCCTGAGAGAGCGCCGCCTGATCTATCGGCAACCCCGTGGCGAGCTCGCGCGCCCGCTCGAGCAGCCGGGCTTCGAGCGCCTCGCGGCCGGTATTGGCGGCCGTGGCAATGCGCGCGATGAGACCCGACAGCAGCGCCTTGCGCATGTCGAGATCGTTCCGCAGGTGCACGCCTTCGCGGACGCGCATCTCTTCGAGCTGTTGAAGCGCGTTCTGCACCGCCTCATCCACCGCTGTGCCCAGCATCGCGTTGATGCCGCCGGCCTCGGGGATGCGCTCGCGAATGCTCAACGCCTGAGGCAGGCGCAACAGGTCGCCGGCCGTCAACGGCCCGCTCACCACGCCGCGGCTGCGTGCCGTCTCGACGGCCGCTGCCAGCGCCTGCGCGAACTCCTCGTTCAGCTCGACGTGTGGCGCCGACACCTGGCGCAGCTGCAGCGACACCGACACTTCCACGCGGCCGCGCGCAAGCTGCTTCTGCACCAGCGCCCGCAGCCGCGGCTCGAGATCGGCAATCGCCGGCGGCAGCCGCATCTGCAAATCCAGGAACCGGTGGTTCACCGACCGGATGGTCACGCCAAGCGTGCCCCGCTCGTCGTCATGGGTCAGCGACGCAAAGCCCGTCATGCTCTTGATCATCGCGAGCTCTCCGCTTTTTGCCTTTTGCCTTCGGTTTTCTGCCTTCTGCCTTCTGCCTTTTGCATTCCCTCGATGTCGCGCGCATCGCTCCTCGATTCGAGCAGCTGTAACTGGTGTAGCCGCGCGTAGGTGCCGTTCGGGCGCGCAATGAGGTCGTCATGACGGCCCACTTCGACGACGCGCCCCCGCTCGAGCACGATGATCGCGTCGGCGCGGCGCACGGTGGACAGGCGGTGCGCGATCACGAACGACGTGCGGTTGAGCATCAGCGTGGCCAGGGCTTCCTGGACCAGGCGCTCGGATTCGTGATCGAGGGCGGAGGTGGCTTCGTCGAGAATCAGCAGCGGCGAATTCTTGAGCAGCGCGCGGGCAATCGCCAGCCGCTGCCGCTGGCCGCCCGACAACCGCTGGCCGCGCTCGCCAATCGTGGTCTGGTAGCCGTGCGGCTGCCCGGCGATGAAGTCGTGCGCGTTGGCCGCCCGGGCCGCCGCTTCGATCTGTTCCATCGCAGCGCCGGGCGTGCCGTAGGCGATGTTGGCCGCGATGGTGTCGTCGAACAGCACCGTCTCCTGCGTCACCATGCCAATCTGCGCGCGCAGCGACGCCAGGCTCACCTCGCGTATGTCGCGCCCGTCGATCAGGATCGCGCCGCCGGTGACGTCGTAAAAGCGCGGCAACAGGTTGACGAGCGTCGTCTTGCCGGCGCCGCTCCTGCCGACAAGGGCCACCATTTGTCCGGCGCGCACGCTGAAGGAGACGCCGCGCAGGGTGTTGCGGCCATGCCCGTCTTCGTAACCGAAGCTGACGTCCTTGAATTCGATTTCGCCGGTGAACGGCGGCAGCGGTGCGGCGCCGGGCCGTTCGCGCACTTCGGTATGGGTGTCGAGCAGCTCGAAGATCCGCTCGGACGCGGCAATCGCCTGCTGCAGGTTCGCGTTGACGCGCGACAGCTTCTTGATCGGCCCGTACATCAGCAACAGCGCCGCCACGAACGAGGTGAACTCGCCGGTCGTCAGGTTGCCCCTGGCAATTTCGCGGCTGCCGTACCAGAGGGCGCCCGCGATGGCGACGCCGCCCAGAAACTCCATCATCGGCGGCAACAGCGCCAGCACGCGGGTGACCTTCAGGTTGGTCCGGAACAGCGACCACGACGCGCGATCGAACTTGCCCGCTTCGCGCCGCTCGGCGCCGAACGCCTTGACGATGCGATGACCGATGAACGCTTCGGTGGCGACATGCGACATGTGCTCGTGGGCTTCCTGGCTCCAGCGCGTGACGGTCCGCACCTTCTTGCCAAATCGCACCAGCGGATACACCACCAGCGGCGTGGCCACCATGCAGAGCAGGGCGAGCTTCGCGTCGTAATAGAACAGGAGGACGGCGCATCCCAACAGGACCAGCGACTCGCGCGCGAGATCGCCGATGGTTTCGGACACCGCGCGCTGCACCAACCCCACGTCGTTGTTGATCCGCGACAGCAGCTGTCCGGTGGTCCGGTGCGCAAAGAACGCCGCGGACTGGTCGAGCGTATGGCTGAACAGCTGATTGCGCACGACCATCACCACGCGATGGCCGAGGCCTTCCATCAAATAGGTGGAAAAGTACGCGCCGATGCCCTTGAGCAGGTAGACGACCAGGATCGCGACGGTGACGAACGCCAGATCGCTGCGGCTGGTCAGCACGTCATCGATGATCGGCTTAATCAGATAGGCGAGGGCTGCGCTGGCGGCTCCGTAGACGACCATGGCCAGCGACGCGCCGGCGATGACGGCTCGGTGCGGCGTGGCGTAACGGAGCAAGCGCAGGAATGGGTCCATCAGCTTGCGAGGCTTCGGAGACGTGAACGCCCTTCAAGGCGTCGGCTGTCAGGTGTCTCTGTATCCATCAGGATGGGTCGAGTGCCATTGCCACGCGTGGCGGACGATAACCTCCAGGTCAGCGTATTTCGGCCGCCAACCCAGCTCGTTCTGCGCTCGGTCGGCTGATGCATAGAGTACCGCAGGATCACCCGGACGGCGCGGGGCAGGTTCCCAGGCCACCCGCTCCCCCACCACCCGGCTCACCGTGTCGATCACCTCGCGCACCGAATGGGGCGTTCCCGTGCCGATGTTGAACGCGCCCGACGGCGCCCCGCGGCCCAGGGCAGTGAGGGCCGAGATGTGCGCGTCGGCGAGGTCCATCACGTGCACGTAGTCTCGCAGGCAGGTGCCATCGGGCGTCGGGTAGTCCTGGCCGAACACGCGCAGGGGCCGGCCACCCGTCGCGGCGCGGATGGCCAGCGGGATCACGTGAATCTCGTCCGCGTGCGCCTCGCCGATGGTGCCGTCAGGATGCGCGCCGGCGGCGTTGAAATACCGCAAGGCGATCCACGTGATGCCGTGGGCGCGTTCGAGGTGCGGGAGCGCGCGTTCGATGGTCAGCTTGGTTTCGCCGTAGGTGTTGATCGGGTGCGGGTCGAGCGTCTCGACGATGGGCACCGACGCGGGCTCGCCGTAGACCGCGCAGGTCGACGAAAAGATGAAGCGCTTGACGCCGGCGTCGCGCATCGCGGCCAGCACGGTGAGCGTGCCGGTGACATTGTTCTGGTAGTAGTCGATCGGCTTCTGCACCGACTCGCCCACCGCCAGCCAGGCCGCGAAATGCATCACAGCGTCGGCGCGGTGGTCGACCAGCAGCCGCGTCACCGCCTCGTGATCGTGAATGCGCGCGCGCACCAGCGGCACGCCCTGCGGCACCGCCTGCTCGTGCCCGGCCGAGAGGTCGTCCAGCACCGCCACGTCGTGGCCGGCGTCGACGAGCGCGCGGACCGCATGGCTGCCGATGTAGCCCGCGCCCCCGGTGACCACAACCCGCGGCATGCTAGCGGCCGATGGAGTAATAGGTGAAGCCCTGGGCCTTCATCTCGGCGCGCTGATAAATGTTGCGGCCGTCGAAGATCACCGGCGCGCGCATCAGCTTCTTGATACGCGCAAAGTCCGGCTCGCGGAACTCCTGCCACTCGGTGATCACCGCCAGCGCATCGGCGCCCTTGAGCGCATCGTAGTTCTTCGTGGTGTAGGTGATCTTGCTGCCGAAGATGCTCTTGGCGACCTTCATTGCCTCGGGGTCATAGGCCTGGACCCTGGCGCCCTTGGCCAGCAGCGCCTCGATGATCGGAATAGCCGGCGCCTCGCGCATGTCATCGGTCTTGGGCTTGAACGCGAGGCCCCACACCGCGATGGTCTTGCCCTTCAGGGCGTTGCCGAAGTGCGACTCGATCTTCTTCACGAGCACGCGCTTCTGGTGCTCGTTCACGGCGTCAACCGCCTTGAGGATCTTGAAGTCGTACTTCTTGTCGGACGAAAACTTCGTCAGGGCCTTCACATCCTTGGGAAAACAACTGCCGCCGTAGCCGACCCCGGGAAACAGGAACGAGTTGCCGATCCGGCGATCGGAGCCCACCGCCTGCCGGACGCGGTCGACATCGGCGCCAAACAGGTCGCACACGTTGGCAATTTCGTTCATGAAGGAGATCTTGGTCGCCAGGATGGCGTTCGACGCGTACTTCGAGAGCTCGGCGCTCGGACAGTCCATCACCATGATCGGCGCGCCGGTGCGCGTGAACGGCATGTGCAGCTTCACCATCAGCTCGGCGGCGCGCGGATCTTCGGCGCCGATCACCACCCGATCGGGCTTCATGAAGTCGTCCACGGCGGCGCCTTGTTTCAGGAACTCGGGATTGCTGACCACGCTGAAGGGATGCGTGGTCTCACGGCGGACCACCTCGCGCACTTTCTCGGCGGTACCCACCGGCACGGTGCTCTTGTTGACGATCACCTTGTAGCCGTTCATGGCACGCGCGATGTCGCGGGCCACGTTCATCACGTGGCGGAGGTCGGCGGAGCCGTCTTCGCCCTGCGGGGTGCCGACGGCGATGAAGATCACCTCGGCGGCGCGAACCGCCTTGGGGAGCTCGGTGGTGAACACGAGGCGGCCTTCCGTCTTGTTGCGCCGAACCAGCTCCTCGAGACCGGGCTCGTAGATGGGGATCTTGCCGCGCCGCAGCATGGCCACCTTGCTCTTGTCCTTGTCGACGCACGTCACGTCGTTGCCCGATTCCGCGAAACCCGCACCGGCGACCAACCCGACATACCCCGTCCCCACGACCGCAATCTTCATTCGACCCCCAAAAGATTAAAGGCTAGCATGGTACTCTTCCCACCGTGCGGCTCCTGATCGACTACCGTCCCGCTTTGCGCGAACGGACCGGTGTCGGAGAGTTCGTACATGAACTCTCGAAAGTCCTCAGTCATGGCGCTCACGACCACGCCCATACGGTGACGCTGTTCACGAGTTCATGGAAAGACCGACCCGACGCGGCTCTTGCATGTGAGATGCCAGCGGCGAAGGTGGCCGACGTCAAGGTCCCGGTTCGCGCGCTGGTCTGGGCCTGGAACCGGCTCGAATGGCCGCCGGTCGAATGGCTGGCCGGCGAGCACGACGTGGTGCACAGTCAGAGTCCGTTGCTGATTCCGTCGACGCGCGCCGCGCAGGTGGTCACCATTCACGACCTCGATTTCCTGCGCTACCCGGAGCAGATGCCGGCGGAGATTGGGCGCGACTACCCGGCGCTGGCGCGCGCGCATGCCGCGCGGGCCGACGCCGTGATCGTCTCGTCGCAGTACGCCGCCCGTGAAGTGACGCGCGAGTTGCAGCTCGCCCCGGGCCGCGTGCACGTCTGCCCGCCAGGACAACCGTCGTGGGCCGCCGATGTCAGGCGGCGCCGCTCCGCCGAGCACATTCTGTTCATGGGCACGTTGAGCCTGCGCAAGAACGTGGGGACGCTGCTCGAAGCGTACGCGCGGCTGCGCGAGCAGGTGCCGGATGCGCCACCGTTGATACTCGCCGGACATCGCACGCCCGCGTCAACCCGGTGGGAGGCGCGCTGCGGGCAGCCGCCGCTCAGCGGTCACGTCGAGATCACGGGATACGTGACGACCGCGCAGCGGATCGAGTTGTATGCCCGGGCGCACCTGCTGGTGCTGCCCTCTTACGAAGAAGGCTTTGGCCTGCCGGTGCTCGAAGCCATGGCGTGCGGTGTGCCCGTCGTGGTGTCGTCGCGCGGATCGCTGCCGGAAGTGGCGGGCCCGGCCGCCGCGCCCGTCGATCCGGATGACGTGGATGGCTTGACGTCGGCGATGCGCGTGCTGCTCGATCCCCGCGCGGCGGCGTCGGCGTCGGAGCGCGGGCTGGCACACGCCTCCCGCTATAGCTGGACCGCGTGCGCCGGGGCCGCGCTCGGCGCCTACGCGTCGGCAATGGAGGTCCATGCGCGTCGCCGTTGATGTGCGTGAACTGTGCGGCCGGCCCACCGGTGTGGGCCGCTACCTCCGCGGATTGCTCGAGGCGTGGTCCGACAACGCCGTGGCGCAGCGTCATCAGTGGGCCTTGTACGCGCACGCCCGCCCCACGCTGCCGGATCGGTGGGATGAGCACTTCCGCCTCGTCGAAGGCGGGGGCGGCACCGTGTGGGAGCAGGTCTCGCTGCCCGCGGCGCTCCGGACGCACCGGCCCGACGTGCTGTTCGCACCGGGGTACACTGCACCCCTCACCGTGGCTGCCCCAGTGGTCCTGACCGTTCACGACGTCTCGTTCTTTGCCCATCCGGAATGGTTTTCATTCCGCGAGGGCACGCGGCGCCGCCTGCTGACCGCATGGTCGGCGCGCCGCGCGCGCCGGGTGATCACCGACTCGGTGTTTTCACAGTCGGAGATCGCGCGCCACATCGGGCTCGACCGATCGCGCGTGACGGTCGTTCCGCTGGGCATCGATCAGCCGAACAACACATTCCGCCTCCCCGATCTTGACGCGCGGGAGCCGTGGGTGCTGTTTGTCGGATCGATCTTCGAGAGACGACGGGTCGATCGGCTCATCGAAGCGTTCGATGAGGTGGCCGCGCGCGTCCCGACCGCGCGCCTCGAGATTGTCGGCGAGAATCGGACGCGGCATCCGCGGCTCGATCTCGACGCGATTCGGCACCGCCGCACGCACGCCGATCGGATTCATATTCGCTCGTATGTGGACGATGCGACGTTGGCGGCGCTCTATAAGCGCGCCTCGGTGCTGGCGTTTCTGTCTGAGTACGAAGGCTTCGGCTTCACGCCGCTCGAGGCGCTGGCCGCCGGCGTGGCACCGGTGCTGCTCGACACGCCGATCGCGAGGGAAACCTGCGGCGCGGCGGCACGCTATGTGGCACCCGAGGCGCCGACCACCGCGATTGCCGCGGCCATCATCGCGCTGCTCATCGACGAATCCGCGCGCGCGCAGATCATGCAGCGCGCCTCGGCAGTGTTGTCGCGCTACGACTGGGAAATCACCGCGGCCGACACGATGCGGGTGATCGAGGAGGCTGCCGTTGGCCGTTAGAGACAGCCTCGCCATCGTGATTGTCACCTACAACTCGATGACCGAAATCGATGCGTGCCTCGATTCGCTGGTCGGTCATACCCAGCCGTTTCCCACCACGATCACGGTGGTGGACAACAAATCCAGCGACGGCACGGCGGCGCACGTGCGCGCGACGTGGCCGATGGTCGCGGTGATCGAGTCGGGCGGCAATGTCGGATTTTCGCGCGCCAACAACCTGGGCATTCGCGCCACCGACAGCGAGTACGTGTTGCTGCTCAATCCCGATACCGTGTCGCCGCCGGGGGCCATCCAGACGCTGGTGCGCGGACTGGCGTCGAATCCCGACGCGGCCATTGCCGGCGCCCGTATGCTGAACGAGCGCGGCTTCCCCGAACTGTCGTGGGGCCCGCCGCTCTCGCCGTGGAACGAGGTCAAGCAGAAGATCCTGTCGAGCCGCTACCACCGCAAGGTCCGCCACATCGTGCGCAAGGTGGACAAGTTGAGCCGCGTGGCGCGCGAGGTGCCATGGGTCAGCGGCGCCAGCATGGTGATCCGCCGCGCCGACCTCGAGGCCGTCGGCCTGCTCGACGAACGCTTCTTCATGTACACCGAAGACGTGGACCTCTGCGTGCAAATGGCCAAGCGCGGACGAAAGGTGTTGTACATCGCCGGCGCCGAAATCATGCACTTTCGCGGCCGCTCGGCGGCGCGCAACCCCGAGCTCGAGCGGCTGCGGCAGCAGAGCCACCTGGCGTACTACGAGAAGCACCAGCCGTTCTGGGCGCCGCTGTTGCGCGTCTATCTGAAAGCGCTCGGCAAGCTATGACGCGCATCGCCATCGATGCCAGGAAACTCCGCGACTTCGGCATCGGCACCTACATCCGCAACATCCTGACCGAGCTGTCCCGGCTCGATCGCACCACCGAGTACGTGGTGCTGTGCCGCCCCGACGACCTCGACGCCGGTGATGTGCTGGGGCGGAACTTCCGGATGGTGCCGGAAACCGCGCCCGCCTATTCGATTGCGGAGCAATTCAGGATTCCGATGTCGCT
>Ga0190265_10002450_pt1 | contig 12453 bp, 5 predicted proteins | sample Popmic124T_FD_133135 | JGI IMG/M metagenome (GOLD analysis project Ga0190265, IMG submission 133135) | Populus adjacent soil microbial communities from riparian zone of Indian Creek, Utah, USA - 124 T | ecosystem: Environmental > Terrestrial > Soil > Riparian zone | place: USA: Utah | collected... | reverse complement strand
GCCCTGAAGGCGGTAGAGACCGCCGATGACCGCGATCACGAGGACGTCGATCACCTGCCCGAGCGCCACCGACCCCGGGTCGATGCGGCGGTTGTACCAGACCGACAGGATCCCGGCGGCCGCCGCGATGAGGGCGGCGACGCCGAACGCGAGGGTCCGGTGCACCTCGACGTGGTAGCCGAGGGCGCGCATCCGAATCGGGTCGTCCCGCGTTCCCTGGAGCGAGAGCCCGAACGGCGTGCGAGCGAGATAGAGGACACCCACGAACGCGAGCACCGAGACCGCCAGCGTGACGTAGTAGAGGGGCGCCGGGTCCGAGATGGTGTCGCCAAGGAAACCCGGCAGCTCGACGTTGTTCACGCCCCCGTGACCCGAGAGCTGGGTCACCTGGCCGAAGAAGTAGAAGACCATGACCCCGAACGCGAGGGTGATCATCAGGAAGTAGATCCCCTCGCTGCGCGCCGCGATCGCGCCGAAGATCAGGCCGACGACGACAGCAGCGACGATTCCGACCAAGACCGCGAGCCACGGATCGATCGCCGTCGCGATTCCGCCGTCGGCGGCGACCAGGTTCGCCATCGTGAACCCCGCGACCCCGAACACGCCCACCTGGGCGAGCGAGACCATGCCGCCGTAGCTCGAGAGGAAGATCATGCTCATCGCCACCAGCCCGAGCCAGAGGGCCTTCGTCAAGAGCACGCCATAGAAGAAGTTGGAGAAGATCAGCGGCGCGAGCAACAGCACCGCGGCCACAAGAGCCACGCCCAGCCACCCGAGAGCGGTCATGCGGCCCGGGGGGGCGGCGCTCATGCCGGTCTCCCGAAGAGCCCGTACGGGCGGACCGCGAGGACGGCGACCACCAGCCCGAACGTGAGCAGGATCGAGTAGTTCGTCAGGTCGGTGCCGCCGAAGGTCAGGAACGCCCCCGCGTAGGCCTGAACGAGACCTAGGGCCAGCGCCCCGACCGCGGCGCCGGTGAGACTGCCCATGCCGCCGATGATCACCACGATCAGGGAGTTGAGGAGGAAGGCGGTGTCCTGGCCGGGCTGGAGCGAGAGCATCGTGCCGCCGAGGACGCCGCCGAACCCCGCGAGGAACGAGCCGATGAAGAACGCGCCGGCGAAGACGAGGGGGATCTTGATCCCCAGCGCGGCGACCATGTCACGGTCGTCGACCCCCGCCCGGGTGATCAGGCCGAATCGCGTCCTCTTCACCATCCACCAGAGCAAGCCCCCGATCAAAAGAGCGGAGCCGAGCACGATCGTCAGCCGGAAGAACCCGATGCTTCCGTCCAGGAGCGGCAGGTTGACGCTGGTCGGCCATGAGGCGGGCGCCTTGATGTCCTTCGCGATCCCGCCGAAGTGGGCGAGCATCTGGTCGGCGAGGATGATCACGAGCGCGATCGTGATCAGCGCCTGACGCAGCTCCTGGCCCTGGTTCCAGCTCAGCAGGACCTGGTAGATGATCACGCCCAGGACCCCCATCGCGAGCGCGGCCAGGATCAGCGGCACGAGCCAGCCGAAGAGGCCGTACTCGACGTCGCTGCCCTGGCCGATGGTCAGCTGGAAGCCCGTCTCCTCGGCGAACCAGCTCTCCTGCATCTCGAACGCGAGGTAGCCGCCCAGCAGGTAGAGCGAGCCATGCGCCATGTTGATCGTCCGCATCAGGCCGAAGATCAGCGTGAAGCCGCTGGCGACGACGAAGAAGAGCGCCGCCAGCGTGATGCCGTTCAGCGTGACGGTGACGAACTGACCGAAGTCCCCGACGGCCTTGGTCAGGAGCCAGCCCAGCACCACGCAGGCAAGCGCGCCACCGACGATCGCTTTCGCACCACCCCTGCGAACGAGATCGCCGAACCTCGCGCTCAGATCCGTATCGCGGGACGCCACCTCAACCTTGCCGTCAAGCTTGTTTCCTCCTCCTCGTGCGCTGCGAAAAAGCTGTTCCGAACTACGGGACAGCCTTTCCGCGATACGCGGGGCGATCCTTACATACCGATGAGGGGGCCGTCAAGGCTTGGAGAAACCTTCACGGCCCCTTAACGGAACCCCGCGATTCGCGGGCCAATCGAGTCGCGCCTACCTCTTCCTCTTGATCTTCAATGTCGCCTTGGCGCGTTGCCTGTCCGCGTTCGCCGCGTCAGCGGTGAATCGAACCGTGACGTCCTTGCCGGCGCCCTTCCGCTTGGCCTTGACCTCGAACCTCGCCGTCTCCTTCGCCGCCTCGGCGAGGTTCGCGTAGCGGACGCAGTCCCTGCCCCTGACCTCCGCCTTCCTCGTCGGCGTCGCCGCGCAGACCTTGACGCCGGTCGCCGCGGCGTCTCCCACGTTCCCGACCCTGGCTCGGAACGTCTTGCTCTTGCCGACCTTCACCGAGGCCCGCTTCGGCGTGGCGTCAAGGCTCAGCTCGGCTTCGCCGCCGGCATCGCCCACGGTCACCGTCACCGAGTCGGTCGCCTCGAGCTCGCCGTCGGAAACGGTCAGCTCGGCCTCGTACTCGCCGGGGAGGGCGTAGATGTGGGTCGGGCTCTCCTCGGCCGAGTCCTCGGTGCCGTCGCCGTCGAGGTCCCAGCTGTAGGTGAGCTCGTCGCCGTCGGGATCGGAGACCGCCGCGCTGAAGTCCACCTCGAGCGGAGCAAGCCCCTCGCTCGGGTCGGCGGTGATCGAATCGATCACGGGCGGTGCGTTCTCGCCGTCGTCTGTGATCTCGAACTCCACGGACTGCGTGGACTCCTCGTTGCCGGCGTTGTCGGTCGAGCCGTACTCGACCACGTGCTCGCCCTCGCCGCTGACCGTGAACTCGGTCACGAACGGGTCGTCGCCGGCGGTGTTCTCGGACACCACGGGTTCGCCGCCGTCGACCGAGTACTCGGTCACGTCCACGCCGGAGGCCTCACCGCCGCCGCCCTCGGCGACGTCGGCGGTCCCGACCATGCCCTGCCACTCGCCCCCGGACACGGCCGAATGGATCTTGCAGACGAACGTCCAGCTCCCCGGTTCGTCGAATGTGGCCGAGACCGGGTCGCCGCCGGCCGGCACGGGACCGTCCGTGACCTCGGTCCCGGCGGAGTCCGGGGCCTCGTCCGGCGCGATCCGCCAGACGTCGTGGTTGAAGTTCGCGCTGCTCGGGAAGTTCCATTGGATCTCGTCGCCGAGCGCGAGCTCGACCGAGTCGGGGTCCCAGCTCGTTGGCTGCGCGTCGACCTGGTGGGTCTCGGGCTCGCCGCCGCCGGGGCCGGCGGGGTCGGTCGCCGAGAGCGTCACGTCCACGGGCCCGTCGTAGGTCGGCGCCGGGTCTTCCCCGTTGAGCTGCACGTCGGTCTCGGGTGGGGTCGTGTCGTCGCCCGGATCCTCACAGCCTGGACCCTCCGGCGTGAAGCGCACGTAGTCGTACGTCGTCTCGATCGACCCGTTCGCGCCGTAGGGCCCGATGTAGATCGGTCCGTCGGCGGCGGGCATGATCTCCTCGATGTTCAGGTCCGTCGCGGAGCCGGCGTTGAGCGACACCCACTCGGGGCTCACCTCCGGGTCCGACAGTGAGTAGAAGCCCTCGATGTCGTCCCCTGTCCGGGTGATCCGAATCCAGAACGGACCGGCGAGGTTCTCCTCCGCGGGCGCGGCGCCGACCCGGTCGCCGAGGATCCGGTCACCGGCTTCGGGGCCGTTCTGAGCCCCTGCCTCGAAGAACGTGGTCGCCCCCGCGTCGTCCCCGTTGCGGTTGTGCGTGTAGGAGATGAAGTGCTTGTTCGGATCGGTCGTGTTCTCCTGCCACACGATCAGGCCGACCTTCGTGAACTGGCTCAGGCCCGTGTCGTCCTCGTTCAGCCCCGGAGCGCTGATCTTCGCGACGACGTCCCAGTCGTCCTGCGGCATCTGCTGGCCCAGGATCGAAGCCGGCCCGGGACGGTCGGCGTCGAAGCTGAACTCGCTCAGCGTGAAGACGAGATTGCCGGCCTCGACGAACGGCGCGGTCTCGGTGCTCGGGTGCAGGAAGCTCCACTTGCCGGTGTCGAGCTCCGCCCCGTCGAATTCGTCCGTCGGGCACTCGCTCGGGCATTCCGCCCGGTCGGGCTCGATCGTGACCGAGTGGAAGCTGGCGGTGATCTCGGCCGCGCCGGCCTGGGTCGAAGCCGTGGCGTAGACGCCGATCCTCGGATTCTCGATCCCGGTCAGGTCGGTGGTCCCCATCTCCGTCCAGGTCTCGCCGTCGGAGGAGAACTCGGATGCGACCGAGTTGCCGTCGCCCGAGACCAGCCGCAGGAAGTACGTGTCCGGCGTGTCGCCGGCGGGTGCCCCGCCGGGGAACTCGGCGGCGCCGTCGAGCTCCTTGATCAGCTCGAAGTTGCGCGCGCCGTTCCAGACCATCCCGGTCTTGATGTAGTTGTCGTCGTCGCCGTAGACCATCAGCCCGGCGTTCTGGAAGTTCTGGGTCGGATCCCAGGTCATCTCCGTGGTGACGCTCCACGGCTCGCCGCCGCCGCCCGGCAGGTCCTGCAGAACGATGTTCGGCATCCCGGTTTCGCCCTGGAAGATGTCCTGCGGCGCCGACACCAGGTGGAGGGCGCCGTCGGAGACCGACAGGCGCTCGTCGTCGCGACGGACGACCTCCCAGCGCTCCGCGAGCGCGTCGCCGTCGAACGAGTCGGAGAGCGGGGGCCCGCACGGCACATCGGTGCGGACGTTGATCGTCACCGTGTCCGTGGTCGTGCCGGCGGCGTCGGTGACGGTCAGCGTCGCCTCATAGGTGCCGGGCTCCGCGTACGTGTGGGTGGGGTTGACCTCGGTCGAGGTCGCGCCGTCGCCGAAGTCCCACGCGTAGGTCGGCGGGTCCTCGGCGCCCCGGTCCGACAGCTCTCCGCTGAACTGGACCTCGAGCGGCGCCGCGCCCGACCTCGGGCTGGCGTCGGCATCGGCGAGCGCCGGCAGGCCGCCCTCGCTCTGCTCGATCCGGTAGAGGCCGGAATCGGGGTTGATGCCCTGCGCGGCGAAGTTGAAGTTGTTGCCCCACTCAATGATGTAGAGCGCACCGTCGGGCCCGAGCTCGATGTCATGCGGATGGCGGAACTCCGCATCGGGCATGAACTCCTCGCTGGTGACGTAGTCGCCATTGGCGTCCAGCGTCGTGGCCATCAGCAGGTTGCGCGTCCAGTCGCCCCAGATCAGCTTGCCGTCGTAGTACTCGGAGAGCTTCACGTCGGAGTCGAGGTCGGGGTCGAAGTGGTAGACCGGGCCTCCCATGGCCGCGCGGGCGCCCGACGGTGGGATCTCGGGGAACTCCGGGGAGCTGCCGTACGGGTACCAGATCAGGGGCTCGGTGACCGGCGGCAGGGTGTCGATGCCTGTGTTGAGCGGCGAATCGTTGGTCGGGCCGCCCTCGCAGTCGTACTGGTCGCCGGAGGTCTGGGTCGCGTAGTCGTACTCGTAGTAGCCCTGGCCGGCCAGGCAGTACGGCCAGCCCATGTTCGCCGCCTCGCGGATCTGGTTGATCGTGTCGTAGCCGCGCGGGCCGCGGGGGTTGGTCGCGCAGCCGCCGCCGTTGGCCGGGAAGCAGTCGTTGCCGGCGTCGGGGCCGACCTGGCCGAGGTAGACCCAGCCGGTCTCGGAGTCGACGGTGAACCGGAACGGGTTGCGGAAGCCCATCGCGTAGATCTCCGGGCGCCCGAGCGCGGGATCGTAGGTGCCGCCGGGGAACAGGTCGTCGTACTGGCCCGACGTGAACAGGTTGCTGTCGTCGACGTCGTAGGTCGAGCCGACGCCGGGCGGGTCGGACGGCGTCGCCGCCTCGATCGGGTCGATCCGGATCAGCTTGCCGCGCAGGTCGGCGGCGTTGCCCGAGGTGCGCCGGGCGTCGAAGGCGTGTCGCGCGTCCACGGGGTCGGTGAGCACGCAACCCTCCGAGCCCGGTCCCGGGCCGCACTCGCGGGCGTCGATCGGCGCGAAGCCCGAGGTCTGGAACGGGGTCGTGTCGTCGGCCGTCGTCAGGTAGATGAAGCCGTCCGGCCCGAACGCGAGCGATCCCGCGGAGTGACAGCAGGTGCGCCGCTGGTGGGGGATCTCGAGCAACACGACCTCCGAGGCCATGTCGAGCTGGCCGACCTCGCCGGCCTCGGGGTCGAGGGTGAAGCGCGAGAGGTGCTGGGTCCCCATTTCGTTCTGCGGGCCGGGGACGCTGTAGTAGACGTAGATGAAGTTGTTGGTGGTGAAGGCCGGGTCGAGGACGATGCCGAGGAGGCCGTTCTCGTTGCGGCGGTGGACCGGGATCTCGCCGACGACGTAGGTCTCGTCCGTCTCCGGGTCGTACATCTTCACGGCCGAGTCGAACGAGTCGAGGGCTCCGGCACCGATCTCGATGAAGAACACGCGGCCGTCGTCGGCGACCGCGAGCTCCATCGGGTTCTCGGTCTCGTCGTCGAGCGTCACCTTGTTGAGCGAGGCCCCGGTCGGGATGCCGTCGCGCGGCGCGCCGCAATCGCCCGGCTCCTCGCCGGCCGCCCACTCGAGCGCCCCGGAGATGTGCGCGAGGTAGTCGGCGTCCGACCACGCGGGCGTGGCGCCGCCGTCGGCGTGGCCGATCGCGGTGTAGAAGTTCCGCCCGCCGTCGTACTCAGAGCACCAGGCGATCGGGTGGCCCTCGCCGTGCTCGCCACCCTCATACGTCGACTCGTCGACGGTGAGCAGGACGTGGACGTCCTCGCGCGGGTCCTCGTCGAAGTTGTACCACTCGTCCGACCAGGTGAAGCTGGCAGGGAGGTCGTCGGTCGCGGGATGCGTCGCGTCGGCGACCTCCAACGTCCCCTCCTGGATCGGCGGGTGGTTGTTGAAGGTGCCGCCGCCCTGCATGTCGGTCTTCCAGTCCCACGCCTTGTCGGCGTTTGCGTCCGCGTGGATCCGCACCGCGCCGCCGCCGTTCTGGGTCCAGCGCTCGAACGCGGTTCGCTGTTCGTTGTTGAGGATCCCCTCGCCGTCGGTGTTGAGGAAGACGACGACGTCGTAGTTGCGCAGGTTGTGGCTGGTGAAGTCGCCGGCGTCCTCTGAGTGTGCGATGTCGAAGTCCTCGGCGACGGCCATCTCGTCGAGCGCCGTGTGGCCGGCGTTGATCGCGGCGGTGTGGCGGAAGCCGGTGGTCCGGGAGAAGATGAGGGCCGAGTAGCGGCCTTCACCGCCCTGCGCGGTGGCGACCGAGGGGGAGGCGGCGGACGCGGAGAGTCCGGCGATCAGAGCCAGCAGGCCGAGCAGCGGCGGCAGGGCCCACGTGGGCAGGTGCCAGGACGTCGATGTCAATCGGATCTCCTCCTCTGAGATCCCCCCTGCTTTTCCGTACTACGGAACCAGCATTCCGCAGCACGTGGCGCGCACGGTAGCCCAGGTCGGGGCGCCTGTCAAGCCCGGCTCAGCCGGACCGCTGGACAGAACCACTGCGGCCGTACGCACGATCGAGGATCTCGATCGTGTGCAGCGTCTCGACGGCCGGCGACGACGCCAGGTGCTTCCGGATCTGGGTGAGGCAGCCAATGTTGCCCGCGGCGATCAGGTTCGGCTCGGTGGCGAGCAGGCGCTCCGCCTTGCGCCGGCCAAGCTCCGCCGCGGTCTCGGGCCGCTCCAGGTTGTAGGTCCCGGCCGAGCCGCAGCAGATCTCGGCCTCGTCCGGCGTCACCACGTCGTGCCCGGTCGCGGCCAGTAGTCGCCGCGGAGCCTCCCGGACGCGCTGCGCATGGGACAGATGGCAGGCGTCGTGGTAGGCGATCCGGAGCGGCTGGGTCGCAGGCGGCGGGGGCAGGAATCCGAGGTCGTCGAGAAAAGCGCTCACGTCGACCACGCGATCGGCGAACACGCGCGCCTCGGCCTCGTCCGGCTCGCCGGTCAGGAGCAGCGGGTACTCGCGCATCCCGGAGCCGCAGCCGGCGGCGTTGGTCACGATCGCGTCGAAGTCGCCGGCGAGCGCCGCGATCGTCCGCCGGGCGAAACGGCGGGCCGCACGTTCGCGTCCACCGTGCATGGCGAGCGCACCGCAGCACCCCTGTCCCCGGGGGACGACCACCTCCACCCCGTTGCGTGCCAGGACACGAGCCGTGGCCCACCCGATCTCCGGAGCGAGCACCTGCTGGGCGCAGCCCGCGAGCAACGCCACGCGCGCCCGGCGCGACCCCTCGGCCCGTGTCACCTCGGGCAGAGGCCGGCGGCGCGGCAGCCGTGCCGGAAGCAGCTCGAGCATTGGGCGCATGCCGGAAGGGACCATGGCGGCGAGGTTGCGGCCCAGCATTCCGAGCCGTGTCGCAACCCGGAAAGCGCGGGGCCGTGGCAGTATCGCGCCGATCAGGGCGCGCTGCGCCCGTTCGCCTGCAGGCCGGCTTCGCCTGGTCTCGGCGTATGCCCGGTAGGCCGTGATCAGGTCCCCGTACTCGACCCCGGATGGGCAGGCGCTCACGCAGGCCTGGCAGCCGAGGCAGTTGTCGATCGGGGAACTCGCCTCCTCGACCGTGAGGCCGCCCTCGAGGACCTCCTTCATCAGCACGATCCGTCCCCGCGGCGAGTTCTCCTCCTCGCCCATGGTCAGGTACGTGGGGCAAGTCGGCAGGCAGAATCCGCAGTGCACGCAGCTCGAGATCGCGCCCGCCATCGCCTCGCCCTGGGGCCCAATGCGCTCGAGCTGGATCTCGTGCTGCATCGCAATCGCCTCCGTATCTAGAGCTCGGCGAAAACAGCGTCGGGGTCCATCGCGCGCCGCGCCCGAACGGCGAACTCGCCGCCGGCGATCGCGCCGACCAGCGGTCGCCCCAACGCGCCGGTGATCAACACGCCGCCGGCGCCCGCGTCGCACAGGATCCGATCGAGTCGCTCATGGGCCTCGCCCGGTGGCCAGGCGATCCAGCACACCTGGTCCCCGGAGCTGTACCGGCGAACCGCGCCGGCGCGGTCCAGCGCGCGGTCCAGCTCCAACGCGCGGGCCGGTGTGATCGCGACCTTCGCCACCGCGGAGGAATCGGGAGCCCACTCGAGCTCCCGGGCCGCTGCCCAGAGGCCGGCCTCCGCGGGGCCGAGCAGGCGCTCCCCGTCCAGGCCGAGCTCCTGTGCGACCCGATCGAGCCGCCGCTCGAGACCGTCGGCCGGGCCACCGAGGCGCACGGACACCTTCCCGGAAGGCTCGAGGTCGAGCGCCTCGATGTCGACGCCCGCGCGCCCCAGACGAGCCTTCACCGCGAGCGCTCCCTCGAGCCCCTCCGCCTTGACGCGAAGCGTGCCCCACGCCGGAGGCGCCGGGAGCACCTTGATCGAAACCTCGACGATCACGCCGAGGCGGCCGATGCTGCCGACCAGGAGCTTCGGCAGGTCGAAGCCGGCTGCGTTCTTGACCACCTGGCCACCGCCGGTGACGAGCTCGCCGGTCCCGTCAAGGAAACGGACCCCGATGACGAAGTCGCGGATGCCGCCGTGGCGGTGGCTGCCCGGGCCCGAGAGCCCGGACGCCACGGTGCCGCCGATCGTCGCTCCGGCGGGAGCGAGCGGCGGGTCGAACGGCAGGTACTGGCCGGCCGCCGCGAGGGTCGAGGCGAGCTCCGCCAACGGTGTGCCGGCGAGCGCCGTCAGGGTCAGCTCGGCCGGGTCGTAGCTGACGATTCCTCGGACCGCACCGAGCTCGAGCGGGACGACGTCGCCGGGCGGCCCGGAGAGCGCGGGCTTGGTGCCGCCCCCGCGTGGGAGCACCCGTTTACCGCTGGCCCTCGCCTCGCGCAGAGCGGCCTGGACTCCTTGGGCCTCGCGTGGGGCCGCGGCGGACGGCGCGCCGTTGCCGCGCTCGGAGACCGGCAGAAGCATCTTGCCCCGGTTCGCCAGCTCGGCCGGGTCGATCGCATCCCGAAGACGACGCATCAGGGCGAGGTCGGCCGGCCCGAACATCCGGGCGAGGTGCTCGCGCTTCTCGACGCCCACCCCGTGCTCGCCGGTTATCGAACCGCCGAGGCGGATGCAGAGGTCGAGGATCTCGCTGGCGAGCTGCTCGGCGCGGTCGACGGCGCCCGGCTCGCGGCCGTCGAACAGGATCAGCGGGTGCAGGTTGCCGTCGCCCGCGTGGAACACGTTCGCGACCCGCAGGCCGTGCCCGGCGCTCATCTCCTCGATAGCCGCGAGCGCCTCGCCGAGCCGGGTGCGCGGTACGCAGCCGTCCTGGACGATGTAGTCGGGCGAGAGCCAGCCGACCGCGGAGAAGGCGCTCTTGCGCCCCTTCCAGATCAGTGCTCGCTCCGCCGCGTCCTGCGTCTCGCGCACCGCCGTCGCCCCGGAGCCGTCGATCACCGCGCGAAGCCGCTCGAAGTCGCCCTCGACGACGTCGCGCTCTCCGTCGAGCTCGACGATCAGGAGCGCCGGCACGTCGGGGTAGCCCGGTCGCACCGACGACTCCGCCGCCTGGATCGCGAGCGCATCCATGATCTCCATCGCCACCGGCAGGATCCCGGCGGCGATCGTCGCCGCGACCGCGTCCCCGGCGGCCTCGAGACTCTCGTAGGCAGCCAGCACCGTGCGCGTCGCCTCCGGTTGCGGCAGCAGCCGCAGTGTCGCCTCGACCGCGATCCCGAAGAGGCCCTCGGAACCGACGAACAGCCCGAGCCAATCGGGTCCCACCGGCTCGGTGCCGCCCGCGCCGAGGCGGACGCACTCACCGTCCGGGAGCACCACCTCGACCGAGAGGACGTGGTTCGAGGTCATCCCGTACTTCAGGCAGTGCGCGCCTCCGGAGTTGAACGCGAGGTTGCCGCCGATCGTGCAGATCGACTGGCTCGAAGGGTCGGGAGCGTAGAACAGGCCGTGCGGCTCGGCCGCGGCGCTCACGTGCGCGTTGATCACTCCGGGCTCGACCACGGCCACGTGCTCCTCATGATCGACGCGCAGGACGCGGTTCAGGCGATTGAGCCCGATCACGATCCCCCCCTCGACGGGCAGTGAGCCACCGGAGAGGCTGGTGCCGCTGCCTCGTGCCACGAACGGCACGCGCTCGCGGTGACAGCGCCGGACCAGGTCGATCACCTCCTGCCTCGTGTCGGCAAGGACGACCGCCTTGGGTCGCGCCCGGAAGGCGGTCAGCGCATCGGACTCATACGGGGCGAGCCGGGCGGGCTCGGTCAGAACCCGCTCCGAGGGATACGTGGCTTCGAGGTCCGCGAGTAGCTCGGCGACAGGCACGATCGCCCCGAAGAATTACGTCGCTGCCGTGCGGTCGCCGTCCTGCGCCCCGCGACCGAGGGCGGCCGAGATCCGGTCGGCGTGCCTGCGCAGGAGCGCGCCCAGCTCGGCGGTGTCGGGGTGCAGAACGCGTGCCGTCGGAGCCGAGATGCTGATGGCCGCCCGCGGGCGACCGTCGCGGTCGAGGACCGGCGCCGCCACGCAACTCACGCCCTCCTCGTGCTCCTCGTTGTCGATCGCATAACCGCGCTTGGCCGTACGTGCGAGGTCCTCTTCGAGCGCCTCGACGGTGGCGAGGGTGCGGGTCGTGAGGCGCTCGAGCGCTTCCCGCTCCGGGTACAGTGCGGCCACCGCCTCGGACGAGCCGAACGCGAGGATCGCCTTGCCGGCAGCGGTCGTGTGGGCGAGCGCGTCCGCTCCGACGATCGTGAACATGCGGACGCTCCGACTCCCCTGGACCTGATCGACGTAGATCACTCGATCCCCGTCGAGGACGACCAGATTGGTCGTCTCCTCCGTAGCCTCCTGGACCGCCTCCAGGTGGGCCCGCGCCACGCGCCGGAGGCGGGCGAGCTCCTGCTCGAGGCCGTTCGCGAGCTCGACGAGCTTGTAGCCGAGTGCGTAGCGGCCCGAGTCCGCGCGCTGGCTGACGTACCCGCGCTTGGCAAGCGTCGCCAGCAGCCGGTGCGCGGTGCTCGGCACGAGCCCGGTCCGCGTGGCCAGGTCGGTCACGCCCAACTCGTCAGTGCCCGCCAGGGCCTCGAGAATGTCGAACGCCCGCGAAACGGACTGCACGCTGTCGCGCCGAGCTGCCACGGTCTCATATTACCCATTACGGGACCGCAATTCCGCAATGTGGATTGCCGCTCGAACCGCTTCCCGACGGCCCTCAGGAGATCCTCTCGAGCGCCGGCGTCGTGAGGAACTCGGCCAGGTCCGCCGAGAGCGCCACCTGCGTGAAGAGCTCCGCAGCCTCTGCGTAGCGTCCGGCGTCGTACGCCTCGTCACCAAGCGAATCACGCAGGCTCGCGAGCTCGGAGTCCTGGATCCCGAGCGCGAGCTCCGGGGTCACCCGGCGCCCGTCGTCGAGCTCGGCCCGGTGCCGGATCCACTGCCAGACCTGGGAGCGGGCGATCTCGGCGGTGGCGGTGTCCTCCATCAGGTTGAAGATGGCGGCGGCCCCGTTGCCCTGGAGCCAGGAAGCGATGTACCGGATCCCGACGCTGATGTTGTTGCGGAGGCCGGCTTCGGTGATCCGCCCGCCGGGAACGTCCACGTC
>Ga0190265_10002449_pt1 | contig 12454 bp, 8 predicted proteins | sample Popmic124T_FD_133135 | JGI IMG/M metagenome (GOLD analysis project Ga0190265, IMG submission 133135) | Populus adjacent soil microbial communities from riparian zone of Indian Creek, Utah, USA - 124 T | ecosystem: Environmental > Terrestrial > Soil > Riparian zone | place: USA: Utah | collected... | reverse complement strand
CCCCACCCGCAGTTCAGATACAGCCCCTCGTACGGGGTCTTCCCCACGACCGGCGACGCGTCCGGGCAGACGTCGACCACCCCGGCCCAGGCCCGCAGCAGGTGCGCACGGGCGAAGACGGGGAACAGCTCCACCGCGGCCGCCATCTGCCGCTCGATGGTGTGGAAAGGGCCGCGCTGGCCGTAGCCGTTGTACTGCTCGACCCCGGCGCCCATCACCAGCTCGCCCTTGTGGGCCTGCGACACGTACACGTGCACGTAGTTCGACATCACCACGGTGGGGTGGACCGGCTCGAGGAGCTCGGAGACCAGCGCCTGCAGCGGATGGCTCTGCACCGGCACGCGCAGCCCGAGCATGTCGGTGAGCACGGTGGTGGTGCCGGCCGCGCACAGCACGACCCGGCCCGCCGCGATGTCCCCGCGAGTGGTCCGAACACCGGTGACGCGGTCGCCGTCGGTGCGGAAACCGGTCACCGCGCAGTTCTGGATGATGTCGACGCCGGCCTCGTCGGCCCGGCGGGCGAATCCCCAAGCCACGTAGTCGTGCTTGGCGATCCCCGCGCGCGGCTGGTAGGTCGCGCCCAGCACCGGGTAGCGGAGCTCCTGCGAGGTGTTGACGATCGGGCAGATCTTCTTGACCTCGTCGGGGGTGAGCCACTCGGCGTCGACCCCGTTGAGCTTGTTCGCCTCGACCCGCCGCACGCTGTCGCGCACGTCCTGCAGCGTGTGCGCGAGGTTCATGACGCCCCGCTGGCTGAACAGGATCGGGTAGTCCAGGTCCTGCTCGAGGGTCTCCCACAGCTTCAGGGAGTGCTCGTAGATGGCGGAGCTCTCGTCCCAGAGGTAGTTGGACCGGATGATCGTCGTGTTGCGGGCCATGTTCCCGCCGGCCAGCCAGCTCCGCTCCAGCACCGCGACGTTGGTGATGCCGTGGTTGCGGGCCAGGTAGTGCGCAGTGGCCAGGCCGTGGCCGCCGCCGCCGACGATCACCACGTCGTAGGAGCGCTTCGGTTCCGGGTTGCGCCACAGGAAGTCGGCGTGCTCGGGCAGGTGCGCGCCCGGCCGAACCGGACCGCTGTCCACTGTGGTCATCGCGTGGTCTCCACCAACGTCGGGTGCTCCGCCAACTTCGGGTACAAGGGGATCTGCGCGGCCAACTTGGCGACGTGGTCGCGCAGTCCGTCGAGGGCCTGGTCGTCCGTGGACGGACGGAGCGCGGCGGCAATGATGTCGGCGACGGTTGCGAACTCGGCCGCGCCGAAGCCGCGCGCCGCGAGCGCCGGGGTTCCGATCCGGACCCCGGAGCTGACCATGGGCGGGCGCGGGTCGAACGGCACCGCGTTCCGGTTGACGGTGATGCCCACCCGGTGCAGCCGGTCCTCGCCCTGCTTGCCGTCGAGCTCCGAGGCCCGCAGGTCCACCAGCACCAGGTGGGTGTCGGTACCCCCGCTGACCACGTTGATCCCCTCGCGGCGCGAGTCCGCCTCCAGCAGGCGGTCGGCGAGCAGCCGAGCGCCCTGCAGAGTGCGCTCCTGCCGTTCGCGGAACGCCTCCCCCGCGGCGAGCTTGAAGGCCACCGCCTTCGCCGCGATCACGTGCTCGAGCGGTCCGCCCTGCTGGCCCGGGAAGACGGCCGAGTTCAGCTTCTTGCGCAGGTCGGGCTCGGCGCCGGCGGCGAGGATGATCCCGCCACGCGGGCCACCGAGGGTCTTGTGCGTCGTGCTCGTGACGACGTGTGCGTGGGGCAGCGGTGACGGGTGCAGCCCGGCGGCGACGAGGCCGGCGAAGTGCGCCATGTCCACCATCAGGTAGGCGCCGACCTCGTCGGCGATCCGGCGGAATGCGGCGAAGTCGAGGTGGCGCGGGTAGGCCGACCAGCCGGCGATGATCACCTTGGGCCGGTGCTCGCGGGCCAGCCGCGCCACCTCGTCCATGTCGACGAGGTGGTCGTCCTCGCGGACGTGGTAGGCGACGACGCGGTAGAGCTTGCCGGAGAAGTTGAGCCGCATGCCGTGCGTGAGGTGGCCGCCGTGCGCGAGGTCGAGCCCGAGGATCGTGTCGCCCGGCTGCAGCAGAGCGGCCATCACCGAGGCGTTGGCCTGCGATCCCGAGTGCGGCTGGACGTTGGCGAAGTCCGAGCCGAACAGGGTGTTGAGCCGCTCGATCGCCAGCCGCTCGACGACGTCGACGTGCTCACAGCCGCCGTAGTAGCGCCGCCCGGGATAGCCCTCGGCGTACTTGTTGGTCAGCACGGCGCCCTGCGCCTGCATCACGCCCAGCGGCGCGAAGTTCTCGCTGGCGATCATCTCAAGGGTCGATTCCTGGCGCCCCAGCACGGCGGAGATCGCGTCGTGAACCTCGGGGTCGACATCGGCCAGGCTGCTGTTCAGCAACCCGTCCGCACCCGCAGGGCTGCCCTTCGGCATGTCCAGGCTCATCGTTCCATCCTTTGCTCTACCAGTCTGTTCATAACTGATATATCAATCTGTGGTGTAAGGTACGGCTGGCATCGGGCTAGGTCAAGAGTTGTCGAGCGGAGAAGCCGGGATGAGCGTCAAGTCACAGGAGACGAGCCGGAGCGGGCAGTCCCACGCCGCCCGTGCCTACGACGCCATCCGGGATCGCCTGGTCATGCTGGACATCCGTCCCGGCGAGCCGCTCAACGACGACGCGCTGGCCCAGGAGCTCGGCACGGGTCGAACTCCGGTACGGGAGGCACTCAAGCAGCTGGAGATCGATCGTCTCGTGGTCGTCTACCCGCGCCGCGGCACGTTCGCCACGACCGTCGACATCACCGATCTCGCCTACATCTCCGAGATCCGCACCGAGCTCGAGCCGTTCGCCGCCGCCAGGGCGGCGAAGACCGCCGGTACCGCCACCCGCGAGCGACTCGCCGAGCTCGCCAGGGACGTCGCCGACCTCGCGGCCACCGTCACCGATCGACGTGAGCTGATCCGGCGGGACGTCGAGGTGCACCGCGAGGTCTACCGCGCCTCGGGCAACCCGCACCTGGAGGACATCCTCGTCCGCGAGGACAACCTGGCCACGAGGATCTGGTGCGTGTTCATCGACCGGCTCCCGGATCTGGCCGGCCACGTCGGCGAACACCGCCGGCTCCTGGAAGCGATCGCCGCCGGCGAGTCGGACGAAGCCGCCCGACTCGCGCTCGACCACGTCATCGGTTTCGACGCCGCCATCCGCGCCGTGGTGTGAGGTCCGCACGGACAGCTCAGCGCAGGGTGATCCAGATGGTCTTCAGCTCGGTGTACTGATCGAGGGCTTCCAGACCCTTGTCGCGGCCCCCGAAGCCGGACATCTTGTAGCCGCCGAACGGGGTGCCGACATCGCCTTCGCTGTACCCGTTGATCGCGACCGTGCCCGCCCGCACGGACCGGGCGGTCCGCAGGGCCACGTCGATGTCCTTCGACCAGACCGTGGCGGCCAGTCCATAGGGCGAGTCGTTGGCGATCCGGAGCGCCTCGTCGGGGTCGTCGAAGGCGAGCACGGACACGACCGGCCCGAAGATCTCCTCGCGCGCGACGCTCATCCGCGGGGTGACCTCGTCGAGGACCGTGGCCTCGGCGAACCATCCGCCGGTCTCGGCGAGGATCCGCCCTCCCCCGGTGACGACCCGCGCACCGTCGGCCCGAGCCTGCTCGACGTAGCCCAGCACCCGGTCGAGCGCCGACGGCTCGATCAAGGGACCGAGGACCGTGTCCTCCGCGGCGGGGTCGCCGACCGTGCGCCGCTGAGCCTGGTCGACCAGGGCCGCCACGAACTCGTCCTTGATCGAACGGTCGACGAGGATCCGGGACCCGGCGGTGCAGTTCTGTCCGGCGTTCCAGAACGCCGCGTCGGCCAGGTCGGCCGCCACCACGTCGAGCTGGTCACGGCAGTCGGCCATCACGATCTGGGGGCTCTTGCCTCCGCACTCCAGCACGATGCCCTTGAGGTTGGAGTCGGCCGAGTAGCGCAGGAAGGCGCGGCCGACCTCGGTCGAGCCGGTGAAGGTGACCACGTCGACGTCGGGGTGCAGCCCGATCGCCTTCCCAGTGACGTGGCCGAGGCCCGGCACCACGTTGAACACCCCGGCCGGGATGCCGGCCTCGGTGGCCAGCTCGGCCAGCCGGATCGTGGTCAGCGAGGCCAGCTCCGCCGGCTTGATCACCACGGAGTTGCCGGTGGCGAGCGCGGGCCCGATCTTCCACGCCAGCGTCATGAGCGGGAAGTTCCACGGCAGCACGCCGCCGACGACCCCGACCGGCTCGCGGATGATCAGTCCGACGCTGTCGGCGCCGGTGGGCGAGGTCTTCCCGAACACCTTGTCGGCGGCCTCGGCGTACCACCGCAGGGTGTTCAGCGCGTCGGGTACGTCGATGGTGCGGCAGTCGGCGATCGGCTTGCCGGCGTCGATCGCCTCGATGGTCGCCAGCTCGTCGGCTCCTGCCTCGATCAGGTCGGCGAAGGCGAACAGGACCGACTTGCGGTCCGCCGGGTCGATCCTGCTCCAGGCTCCCCCGTCGAACGCCGCCCGGGCGGCAGCGACGGCGCGGTCGACGTCCGCCTCACCGCAGGCGGCGACCTTCGCGATCACCTGTCCGGTGGCGGGGGCGATGCTGTCGAACGTCGCGCCGTCCGCGGCGTCGACGAACGCCCCGTCGATGTAGGCCTGGGTCCTGATGGTGTCGGGCAGCGTGGCGGTCATGGCGGGTTCCTCCGGTCGTCGGGTGTGGAAGGGGGGCGCCTCGGCCGTCGCCGGTCAGCGACTGGCCAGCGGCCGGGGCAAGGCGGCGGCCAACTCGGAGATCGTGACTTCCGTCTGCGGGTCGAGGCCGAGGATCGGGCGTCGCGGCTCGCCCACCTCGACGCCCCGGGCCCGCAGCGCCGCCTTGACCGCTGGGATGAACGGAGCGGACATCATCGCGTCCATCAGGGGGTAGATCCGCGCCCACTCGGCCCGCGCCCGGTCGAAGTCGCCGGACTGGACGGCCCGGCACACCGAGACCAGCTCTTCCGGCATCACGTTCGCGGTCCCGGCCATGACGCCCGCCGCGCCCTCGGTCAGGGCGGCCAGCAGGAGGCTGTCCCAGCCGAGAAACGTGGAGATGACGTCGCCGTAGTGGTGGATGAGCCGGCCGGCCTGGGCCATGTCGGCGCTGGTGTCCTTGATGTAGCGGATGTTCTCGACCTCACGCGCGAGCGTGCCGACCGTCTCGGGGTCGAGGTTCACCCCCGTGGCGCCGGGCAGGTTGTAGAGCATCACCGGGATGTCGACGGCGTCGGCGACCGTCCGCAGGTAGAGCAGCGTCTCATCGAGGGTGAGCGGCTCGTAGTAGGGCGCGACCACCATGAGCACCGACGCGCCGGCGCCCTGGGCGTGCCGGGAGAGCTCGATCGCCTCGGCGGTGCTCAGCGCGCCGGTCTGCGCCACGACCGGCACCCGCCCACCGGCCTGGTCGATGACCGTCTCGACGACGAGCCGGCGCTCGGCACCGCTCATGGCGGCGAACTCGCCGGTCGACCCGCAGGCGACGACACCGTCGACGCCGCCGTCGATGCTGCGGTCGACCAGCTGACGGAGGCCATCGACGTTGATCTGGCCGTCCGCGTCGAACGGCGTGACGAGGGCGGTGAGGATACCACTGAGCTGGGACATGGTTCACCAATCGATCTGTACGAGGAGGATGGACGGGAAGGTCAGGCACCGACGGCCTGTCGGCGTGCCACGTCGGAGGTGGACCGGACTAGGAATCAGTCCGGCGCGTCCCCGCGGCCTGCCGCTCAGTGGCCAGCACGCTCTGGGCCTCCTGGGCGGCCGTCAGGGCGCTCTGGATCGCGGTCTCGGTGTAGAGGGTGCCGAGGTAGTCACCGGCGAGGAACACCCGACCGCCATTGCCGCGGGTCAGGGTCGGCTGCAGCTTCGCCCGGCCGGGGAAGCAATAGGGTGCTCCGGTGGGCCACCGCTGCACCTGCGACTCGACCACGGATCCCTCGAAACCCGGAAGAACCTCGGCGAGATCCTCGAGGTAGGTCTTCACGATCTGGTCGTCGGACTGGTCGAGCAGCTGGCGCGCCAGGTGGGCCGGCGAGAACACCATGATGCTGCTCCCCGGCTGCCGATGCTGCTCACGACCGCGGGCCACGCTCGACATGTTGAGCACGACGTTGAACGACCGCTTCGGCGTCGCAATGGCGTATGCGTCGTCCCAGACCCGGCGCTGCGTCTCGTCGGTCAGGAACGCCGCGCTGACGTACGGTCCGTACACGATCCGGGACAGCGCCTCCCGCACGTCGGCCTCCAGATCGACCGCTATGCGGTGGCTGACCGTCGCCGGGGTGGCGAGCACGGCGCACCGTGCCTCGACCTCGTTCTCGACGCCGTCCTGCCGGTAACGTACGACCACCGAGCCGCGCTTCTGCACGACCTCGTGCACGGTCGCACTCGTCCGGACGCGGTCTCCGAGCGCTGCCGCGATCCCCTCGGTGAGGGTGGACGGTCCGCCGACGATGTTCTCCGACAGGCCGGAACCGATGTTCCAGACCAGGCTGTAGTAGCCGACGCCGGCACCTGCCGAGATCTCGTCGATGTCCCCGGACGAGCGGGTGACGGTCGGCGTGAATAGCGCCTCGGTGTCCGGCGGCAGGGCACCGATGAAGTCCGCGAAGGTGCGGTCGTTCATGAAGTCGTAGATCCGCTGCTGCCGGACGGCGGCGCTCTCGCCGGGGCGCCGCCGCACGATGCGGGCGTACCGGGCCACCGCCAGCACGACCTTGGATCCCGCCCTGACCGTTCCGACCCGGTCCGACCACGACATCGGGATGCGGAGAGGGTACGTCTCGACCCGCCCCTTGATGATCAACTTTCCGTTCATCGACAGCCCGGAGAGAGAGCCCGGAACGGGGACCGAAGCGACTCCGATCTCACCGAGCAGCTGCCCAGTTGCCGAGTTCCCGCCGGCGAAGACGTGACCGCCCCAGTTGAGCCAGTACGGTCCGCGACGCTCCGAGCGGATGCGGCCGCCGACCCGTTCCTCCGACTCGAGCAGCACCGTGTCCCAGTGCCGCAGCCGCCAGGCAGCGGAAAGACCGGCGAGACCGCCTCCGACGATGACAACGTCCTTCATCTCACACACTCCTGCGGGCTGTGGGGTTGAGGCGGCCCGGGTGGCGGAAGGTCCGACGCGCACGCGGTGCTAGTGAGCCAGCATGTGCCCGTGGTCGATTCCGCCGGATGCGGCGGTGAGGCTCATCCCCTTGGTCTCGGGAGCCAGCCACTGCGACACGCCGGCACCGATGCCGGCAACGACAGCAGCGATCAGCATCGTCGGTCCGGTGCCGAGGTTCTCCATGGACAACGGCAGCAGCAACGTGGCCAGGCCGGCCCCGACCCGGCTGAAGGCGGCCGCGAAGCCCGTTCCGATCCCGCGAATCTCGGTCGGGAAGACCTCGCCTGGGTACACGCTGGTCAGCGTGTTGTACCCCGCGTTGAAGAACGAGAAGACGAGGAAGAGGATCAGCACGACCACCGGTGGCGCGCCCGCCCACAGGCCGATGATCGCCAGGATCGCGGTGCACAGCCACTGCGTCGGGACGGTCAGCACGCGGCGGCCGAGCCGATCGATCAACAGAACCGTGACCACGACCCCGGCCGCAGCCACTGCGGAGAGCCCGACCCCACCGGCGAGCCCACCACTGAGGCCGTAGGACTGCAGCACGCTGTCGGCGAAGGTGCCGATCGCGAAGTACGGTGCCACGGCGCAGAACCAGAAGACCGAGACGAAGACCGTCGCCCGCCAGTACTTCCGGGAGAACAACATCCCGAAGGTGCCCTTTTGCGTGTGCTCGTGCTCGACATCGTTCATGTCGGCGGGGTTCTCCATGAACCGGTGGGCGACGGCGTGGGCCTCGTCCTGACGGCCCACGTTCCACAACCAGCGCGGCGACTCCGGCATGCCGATCCGGGCAATGACCAAGATCACCGCGAGAATGGTGCTCGTGCCCAGAATGGCCCGCCAGCCCCAGTCGGTCCCGGATTCCAGCAGGAAGCCCACGAGGAACGCCACCATGAACCCGACGTACCAGCCGACCACGGTCAGGCCGAGCAGCCGACCCCGCAGCCGGGCGGGAGCGAACTCGGCCATCAGCGGCCAGCCGACGGAGTACTCCATGCCGATCGCGACACCCATCAGCAGCCGCACCCAGAACAGCTGTGCGGGCGAATCGACGATGAACTGCGCGGCCGAAGCGGCGACGAAGAGCAACATATCGATCATGAACATCGGTTTGCGGCCGAACTTGTCGCCGGCCCAACCCCCGAGCGGCGAGCCGACCAGGATGCCGAGCAGCGCGGCCGAGGCGATCAGACCCTCCCACAGCGACGAGAACTGCAGCTCCTCGGTGATCGTGCCGATGACCGGACCGATGATCCCGAGGATGTAGCCGTCCAGGAACATCCCGCCGCACAGGACGAGGAGCAGCCTGTACATGAAGCGACGCTTGAATGCGGCGGACACTTCGTCCGAATCCGCCGTCTTCTTCTTCATAGATGACACCAGCCACTCCTCACAGTCGGTTTCGATCGTTACTCCGGCCGACGGGCCGGCCGGACGCACGGATTGCCGGGTCGAGCCGCGATGTTCGACAGAACCCGCCGGTGGTTCAGTTACGTGAACAGCACTTTGAGCGGATGTGAAACGGCCCTACTCGAGGTAGTTCCACGCGTGTCGAAACGGTGCACCCAGTCACCCGACGGAGCGCTCCGATGAATTTCGTCTTGTGCGATCCACTTCCAGTCGATCGAATCGGCAGGCTGCGGGCCGGTCACTGCGAGCGCCCGATTCAACAGATCCCTCGGGCTCACGGATCGATCCGAGGTGGACCTGATCAGCTACTTCCTACCGAGCGTGCGAACAATGATGCCCAGCCGAGGACGAGTCGGAAAGGGGTGGACCGAAGGTTGAACCACCCTTGAGTCGGTGAGTTACACTCGGTGACGCGAGAAGGGCATCGGGATGATTGACCCCCCGCTCACGGCCTTGCTGCAGGACCCGGACGAGGCGGTCCGGTGCCGAGCACTGCTCGTCCGCGACGCACTGTCGCTCGGGCCCACCCGGGCCGCGGAGGGGCACGGCGTCACCCGCCAAACCGCGACGAAATGGGTGGCGCGCTATCGCTCCGGGGGTGCGGCCGGGTTGCTCGGCGAACCGCATCGGCGTCGCACGTCCGAGCAGATCCGGCTCGCCATCCTCACTGCTCCGTTGTGGATGCCCACCACCAAGTGGTCGAGCCGGGCTATCGCAGCTGCCGTCGGGGTCAGCCAATCTCACGTTGCGCGTGCCTGGATGCAGGCGAGCGTACAAACAGCCGTTACCGACCGGTTGGCGAACACCGCACTGAATCGGGATCCCACACTGGTCGGGCTGCTTGTCGCCCCGGAATGCAGCATCCTTGCCGTGAAGCTCGGCCCCGCTCGCCACGGCCCCGTCCCGCTGGCCTCGGCACCAGCGAGTCCGAGGACGCAACGCGCGCTGCGCACGGTTCTGGCCGCCGATCTCACCCGGAGCCGCATCGACGGCGACGGCTCGGCCGAGGTTGTGCAGTCCTTCTGGGACGACGTGACCGCGTCGTGCGGTGACCCGTCCACTCTTGCCGTGGTGACGTCCGCGCCCGTGCCCGTCCCGGTTGCCGGGATTGCGCACATGACGTGCGGCAATGCCGCCGAGTGGCAGGCCCTGCTGGTCTGCGTCGCCCACTGGCGGGACGAGACCCTGGCCCGGACGGCGACCGCGCTGGAGGCCGAGCTGCGGGAGTGGCACCGGGAGGGGCACCGGACCTTCTCCTGGGTGGCATCGGAAGCCTCGGCGGACGAGCAGGACGGGTGGATCTGGCGGCCGAGATCCCAGTCGGGGGCCCGCCGGGTGAGTCCGGAACGGGCGCTGGCCGATGAGATCATCGCGACCATCCGGCAGGGCGTGGCCACGGGCCAGCTCGCCGGCGGAGACCGCGTCACCGAACGATTCCTCGCCGGGCGGCTGCGGACCACCCGTGGGCAGATCCGCGCGGCGCTGCGAATCCTGGATCGCGACGGTCTGGTCACGATCACGCACGGCCACGCGGCGGTCGTTCCCGTCCCGACGCGGGTCGACGTCGTGGAGACGTACGCGGCTCGGCGCGCGCTGGGGTCCCTCATGGTTCGCGCCGCGACCCGGTGGACGGCTGAGGCGCGCCGGCCGGTTGCCGAGGCCATGACCGAGATCGAACGACTGGCCGCGAACGACGACAACGCGCTGTGCAACCAGGCCGACATGACCTTCCAGCACGCGCTCGCCGAAGCATCGGGCCTGACCCGCATCGGCCCGATGCTGCAGCTGCTGGGGCAGCAGGTGCGGATGTTCATCGCCGTCGTCGGGATCAACTACGCGTTCCCGATCGAACCGATCGTGGAGCGGAACCGGGCGGTCCTCGCCGCAATCGACGAGGGCAACGAAGAGCTCGCCGCCCAGCGTTGGCGGGAGAAGATAGACGAGGCCCTCGCCTACATGCTCGAGCAGGTCGAAGCCGCGCACGAGGTCCGGCGGGTGACCGCGGGGCGGATCCCGGCGGAACCGGCATCGCCATCGGCTCGTCGCGCCCAGCGCCGGTCCTGATTTTGCCCCGCAGCCGCGCCGACGGGAGGTCGGCGCGGCCCGTGGCAGGTCGGGCGCCGATAATTGCCGCAAACCAGGCGCTCTCGGAGCATATGGTCTTGAAGCGCGGGAAGACGTCCTTGAACACCCGCGCCTCGACGTGGCTGGTCCCGGGAGAGCCGTTCGCCGTCGGCGGGCCCTCGTAGAAGACCCAGCTCGGCCCGTGGGCGGTGCGCTCCAGGCTGCGGGCGATGACGTTCTCGCGGGCCCAGAATTCGGCGATCCCCCGGTTCACGTCCGGGAAGTCGACCTTCGTCGGCAACGCCGCGAAGGGTGGGCCGGTTACCGACACCATCTTGAGTACCCCCCAAATCAGTAGACACCGGTCGGGCGGATCGTCGTCGCCGCTACGACGGCACCGAGCGCCGCGATGCCTGCTGCGGTCCCAGCGACAGCATGGAACGCGACCGCGTCCACCCGGCCCGGCACCGCGAGCCCGAGAACGGTGACGCCGATCGTGACGCCGAGTGGCCGGGAGGTCTGCACCACGCCGGAGGCCATCCCGCTCCGCTCGATCGGCACCTGGTCCAGAGCGAGTTGCGTCAGCGGGGTCACCGCGAGCCCGGTGCCGAGCCCGGCGACGGCCATCCCGGCGGCGACGTCGAGCAGTCCTGCGCCCTCGTCCACGCCCACGAGCAGCAGCATCCCGCAGGCGACCAGGGCGACCCCGATCGTCGGTAGCGGTGCGCCCGGCATGCGCGCGAGCAGCCGCCCGGCCAACGGTGAGATGACCATGAAGGGCAGGATCGTCGGCAGGTAGACAAGACCGGTCTCGATCGCGCCGTAGTGCTGTGTTCCCTGCAGGAACAAGCTGAGGTAGACCAGCATGCCGAAGTACGCCGCTCCCACCAATGCAGTCGTGACAACCGCACCGGTGAACGTCCGGTCGAGGAAGAGGCGAAGGTCCACAACGCCGTCGACGGCGCGACGTTCGACTGCCACGAATGCCAGGAGGCTTGCAGCCCCCGCTCCGGCCGCGAGCGGGACCTCGGCGTTCGCCCACCCGACCTCGTCGCCCCGGAGCACGGCGAAGAGAAGGGCGCCGAACCCGAATGTGAAGGTCGCGACGCCGGCGTGGTCGAACCTCGCCTGTCGGTTGGATCTGTCGCGAAGCTCGGGGAGGGTGATCCGTGCCGCAAGGGCGATGAAGACGGCCACGGGCACGTTCACGAGGAACACCGAGCGCCACCCGAGAGTGTCGGTGAGCAGGCCGCCCACGAGCGGGCCGACCACGAACGACAGGGCCGCGATGGCGCCGGAGATGCCGAGCGCTCGCCCTCGTTCCGCAGGCGGAAAAGTGCTCACGAGGACCGCGAGCCCGCTCGCGGTCACCACCGCGGCCGCCGCTCCCTGAGCCGCTCGAGCCAGATCCAGCACGACCCCTGACGAGGCGAGACCGCAGGTGGCGGAGGAGGCGGCGAAGCCCAGCAGCCCCGCCACGAAGACCCGGCGCCTGCCGAGCCGGTCGCTCAGGTTCCCCGCCGTTACCAGCAGTGCAGCGCTGAGGAGAGCGAAGGCGTTGACGACCCACTGGACTTCGGTGAGGCCGGCCGCGAGGGTGCGCTGGATGTCGGGCAGGGCGAGGTTGACCGCGGTCGTGTCCAGACCGGCGAGGAATCCGGCACCGGCGGTGACCGGCAGCGCCCAACGCGTTCGCTCATCACGAGCCGGTGGGCCCGATGTGTTCTTCTTCGGCAGCGAAGCTCGGGGTGAGGTTGGCACGGTGAGGCCTCTCGTACGGTGCGGTCATGTCGTCCGGCGGCTCGTGGG
>Ga0190265_10002448_pt1 | contig 12455 bp, 10 predicted proteins | sample Popmic124T_FD_133135 | JGI IMG/M metagenome (GOLD analysis project Ga0190265, IMG submission 133135) | Populus adjacent soil microbial communities from riparian zone of Indian Creek, Utah, USA - 124 T | ecosystem: Environmental > Terrestrial > Soil > Riparian zone | place: USA: Utah | collected... | reverse complement strand
GTATAACGCGCGATACACCGCCCGCAGCACCCGGATGGCCGCTCGCAGCTCGGCAGCGCCACGCCGGCGCATCAGCGCGTTCAGGTCGAGATGCCACCTGTCGAGCCAATAGCTCTTGTCCTGCGCCGCGGCGACCGCGGCGTGCGCGCGCGCGATTTCGGCGGCACGCCGTTGCTCGGCGTCGTCCATCGGTTGCGCGTTCTCGTCCATCTCAGAGGTGCTCCGCGATCCGTGGTGCCTCTCGCGAGAAGACCCAAGCGCCGAGCGCGAACACGCCTACTACGACGAGGAGCGGAATCGCCAAGCGAGCGCCACCCCCGATTGCCTCGGCAGCAGTAGGCGCCGACGGATCGATCAGCACGTGCCGCATCTGGGTCAGAATGGCAGCGATGGGACTCGCCATAGCCTCGTTTTCGATGTTGTCGGGCAGCGTTGCAATGACGTAGATCACGGGCGACGCGTAGAACAGCATCTGGAGCGCGACCTCCCAGATCGGCTGCATGTCGCGGTAGCGCACGTAGAGCGCCGAGAGCAGCATTGTCACACCGGTCGAGAACATCACGAGCAGTGCGATCAGAGGCACGAGTTCCAGCCAGCTCAGCCGCGGCTCGATGCCGGATGCCAGCACGAAGACGAACACCACGATCAGGTTCAGGCCGAGGTTGAATAAGGCGTGCAGCGCCACCGCCAGCGGGATCGCGAGTCGCGGGAAGCGAACCTTCCTGAGCAGGTTCTCGCGCTCGATGAGGGATGTGACGCCGCGGCTCGTGCTCTCGGAGAAGAACGTGAACAGCACGATCGCGGCCAGCAGGTACACGGGGTAGTGCTTCACGTCGTCGCCGAAGCGGACCACCTCCGTGAATACGAAGTAGAGCACTCCGAACAGGAGCAGCGGCTTCATGAGCGTCCACACGTAGCCGAGCGCGGAGCCGAAGAACCGCAGCTTGAAATCGGTCACGGCCAGGGTCACGGTGAGCGCGACGAAGCGGCGCAGGTCATCACCGACGGCTGAGGGCTCGCGGTAGCTCGCGACGGGCGGCGTACTCATCCCTCGTCGATCTCCAGTTCGGTCGGCATGTCCACGACGCCGCCGGTCACGACCGCCCCCTCGACGATCACGGACGCGACATCGGATTTGTTGTCGATCACGCGCTCGTCCGGATCCCAGACGGTGATCACCGGAGTGAGGCTGTAGCGGCTCGGAGCCAGCCAGTTCTCGAACGACAGGTGAACCGAGATTCGGTCGCCGGCCTCGAAGACGCCCAGCGGACCGTGAGTCATCGTCGACGCCAGGAAGATCGTGTGGCGGACCTCGTTGCGGAAAGCCACCGAGATGGCGGGATGGGCAACCGTTTCGAGGAACTCGACGTCGATGTGGGCCCTACAGCGTTCGCCCTGGCGGAGCGCGAGCGCGCGCTCGCCGCGCGGACCCTCAAGCCACAGACTCCTGATGCGCGCCTCTACGCCCATCTGATCGGCCCTGGGGTCCGGTGCGCTCACATGGCCGAAGTTGACCTCGCTGTAGCGCCGCGAGATCTCGTCCGGGGGTCCGATGTCGGTCAGCTGCCCCTTCTCGATCAGCATCGCCCGGTCGCAGAATCGCTCGACCGCACCCATGTCATGCGTCACGAACAGGATGGTGCGGCCCTCGGCACGCATGCGCTCGAACTCGTCGAAGCACTTGCGCTGGAAAGCGGCATCGCCTACCGCGAGCACCTCGTCGATCAGGATCACCTCGGCGTCCACCTGGATCGCCACGGAAAAGCCGAGCCGGACGCTCATCCCGGACGAGTAGTTCTTGAGCTTCAGGTCAACGAACTCATGAAGCTCCGCGAAGTCGATGATCGCATCGAAGCGGCGACGCGCCTCCTTGCGGCTCAGGCCGAGCATGATCGCGTTGATCAGGACGTTGTCCCTAGCCGTCAGGTCGGGATTGAAGCCGACGCCCAGCTCGATGAATGGCGAGACCCGGCCGTGGATGTCGACCCTGCCGTCATCGACCGCGTAGATCCCGGCGAGACATTTGAGCAGCGTGCTCTTCCCGGACCCGTTGCGTCCGACGACTCCGAAAAACTCGCCCGTCTGGACTTGGAAGCTCACGTCGTCCAAAACGCGGAGCGTGTCGTAGCTTTTCGAGGCGAACGGATGCAACACCCGCTCCTTGAGCGTCGAGTAACGCTGATGGGGCAGCCGGAACGCCTTGCGCGCGTCCTCCACGATGACCGCCGGCGGTGCCTGCCGAAGCGTGCGGGCCCGCTGGGAGGGCGTGTCTGTAATGACGGAACTCAACGCGGCGAAACTAGCAACCGAGCGGCTCCCGTAGGCTGGGTCCTGCGATGACCGATCTGGATTCTGTGCGAAGCGAGAGCAGCCCGGAGCGATTCGAACCCGAGGACGAATCGGACGGGCTCATGGAGGCGGAACACCGGGCGCGCTACTGGTGGGCTGCACAGTGGGTGGCCGGCAAGCGCGTGCTGGATGCCGGCTGCGGGACCGGCTACGGGCTCGAAATGCTGCTCGCCTACGGGCCAGAGTTGGTCACGGGCGTGGACCTCTCGGAGGAAGCCGTGGCGGACGCGGGGCGCCGGCTCCGCGATCAGGCCGAGCTCGTGCGCGCCGACGTGCGCGACCTGCCGTTGGAGGACGACTCGTTCGACCTGGTCGTGTGCTTCGAGGTCATCGAGCACGTCGAGCGCCAGCGGGACGCTCTTGACGAGTTGAAGCGGGTGCTCCGGCCGGGCGGCGTATTGCTCATCTCGTCGCCGAACCGCGACGTCTACCCGCCCGGCAACCCATATCACGTCCGCGAGTACCGGCCAGAGGAACTCCAGGCCGAGCTCGAGGAGCGCTACCAGAACGTGAAGTTGTACCGCCAGCACCCCTGGCTTGCGTCCGGGCTGTTGCCGGACGAGCACCTGGCAGCGGACCAGCCACGCGAGGTGCTTGCGGGCGCGGTGGGCGAGGGCATCGATCCGGGATCTGAGACCTACACGGTGGCGGTGGCAAGCGACGCCCCGCTGTCGGCGGCGCCCGGCATCGTGGTCATCGGCGAAGACTTCGAGGTCCGCTGGTGGCACGAGCAACTCGACCGGGCTGGGCTCGCCGCCCACCGAAGCGCGCGGGAGGCGGCTGAGCTGGAAGCCGAGGTTCAGCGGCTCAGCCGGGCCGTGCTTGACACCGAGCAGACCGCCGCCCGCGCCATCGAGCTGGAGCGGCGGCTGGAGGATCTGGAGGCCGAGTGCGCTCGCCTGTCGGAACACAGCGCCTATTGCGAGCGCGTGATCCAGGACATGCAGGAGTCCGTCAGCTGGCGGGTCACCACGCCGATCCGCGCGGTCAAGGCGCTCCTGACTCGCTCAGAATCGCGTAGCGCTCCGTGAGTGCGGTCCAAGCCGCGCTCCCGTCGATGTTCGTGATCGAGATCATCGACTGGATGCTCGACCGGTAGCGGGCGACGATGGCCGGCACGCCCGTGCCGCGCAGGCCCCGGTCGGCGAGCGCGCACCAGAGAGCAAAATCCTCCCAGCCGTAGAGCCGGCGATCCAACGTGTATCCGCCGGCGTCTTCCACCACCGACTTCCTTAGCATCGCCATGGCATCCACGTAGTTCCCGTACCGAAGCCGGAATGGGTCCCACGCCACCCAGCTCATCAGATCCCGCGGGCCGCCGGCGTCGAACACCTCGAGAATGCCGTACGCGAACGCAGCATCCTCATCCTCGTCCAGCGCGCCGGCGAGTGTGGAGAGGCACTGCGGGTACAACGCGTTGTCCGCGTCCAGGATGAATACATAGTCCGCGCGTGCGTGCTGGAGGGCGAGATTGCGAGCCGCGGCAAGGCCCTGGTTACGCCCCCGCGCGATCATCGTCACCGGCAGCCAGGGATATTCGGCTAGCGCGCGCCGGACGGCCTCGAGCGACCCGTCGGTGGAGGCGTCGTCCACCACCACGAGCTCGAGAGCGTCGTGGTCGCTCGCGGCCACGCTCGAGATGGCCTCTCCGACCACGTCCGCGTAGTTGTAGACCGTCAGCAGCACGCTCACGCGCGGATGGGGCCGGGAGCGATGCCCATGCCGCTCAACCTGATCCCGGGCAGACGAGTCCCCCGCCCTGCGCTCGCGCTCGAACTCACGTTGGGAGAGGATCACCTGCTTCAGCGCCATGCGCACGTCATCGATCTCGGTGCGAGCCTCCGCCAGCCTCACCGGTTCGGGTACCGGACGCTTCGGTGGTCGCGGACGCGCAACTGGCTGTACACGTCCCCGCCAGCTCATGCCGATTTCAGTGCGGCTCGCCAACTCGAGGGCGTCGACCAGGACGTGGATCCTGCGGTCGATCGGCAGCTCGTTCCGGAGCGTTTCGTATGCCGAGCGCCGAATGCCGGCAAGGAGACCCTCGTCGGCGAGGAGGGCGCGCAGCACCGCGGGCACCCGCTCGGCGCTGGTGCTGAGGAAGTGCTGCCCCGGCACGAGCGGATCGGTGCCGAACGAGTGTTCGCTGAGCACGACGCAGCCGTTTGCCATCGCGCCTAGCACGCGCTGCCACTCCAGGTACGCGAGGGGCGAGCGATGGACGTTGAGGATCACCTTCGAGGCACCGAGGTGGTCCCACTTGCGGTTGCCGGAAAAGTAAGCCGGTGAGTCGGCTGTGTGGGGCGTCGATGCGTCAAACAGGTGGATCTCTGCATTCCGGCCGGCGAGGACCGGCCCGCACGAGGCGAGAATCGCGCCGCGGCGGGGCGTGTAGCCGCCCATGAACGTGAAATCGATCGGCCGCTCTCGGGACTCGCCGCCGCCCCAGCGATCCCATTCCGGCACGTATCCAAGCTGGAGCGTTTCGGCAGAGACGCCGCGGTTCCGGAGCTCGCGTGTGCCGTCGTCGTTGATGTCGATCGCACATGCTGCCTGCGATGCGGACGCGGCCGCCTCGTCGAACCACTTCGTGCCGGGCTGCTCGGTGCAGAGCGCCACGGAGCGTTTGAGCTGGCCGGGGCTCGGATGGGCCTCGGGCATCGTCAGCGGGATGTACTCGTGGGGCACGAAGAGGTACACCATGCCGTCCTCGAGGCGCGGGAAATGATCGACCGCGCGTACGGTGGCGACCCCCGCTCGCGCGAGCGCGCTCTCTAGAGCGGTCAGCAGCTCGCCGAAGAAGACGTTCTGCCCGCTGGCGGAGACGATGCACACCCGGTCCATCGCTGGGCGATGCTAGCGGCGCGTTCGATAGCTACCGTGTCGGCCCATGGAAAGCGACGCCCCGCAGCCGACGCGCGTGCCGGGCCGAGACACCCGGCGGAATGGGCTGCCCCAAGAACGGTTGGGTGAGCCCCGCAGCGTCCTGCTCACGGGCGGCGGCGGCTACATCGGATGCGTTCTCGTGGAGCGGCTGCTCGCTCGCGGACATCGCGTGCGCGTGCTCGACCGGCTCGACTGGGGCGACGGACCGCTCAGCGAGGTTGCCGACCGCATCGAGCTTGTGGTGGCGGACGTGCGCGAGCTTCCGCCCACCGCACTCGAGGACATCGACGCCGTGATCCATCTCGCCGGGCTCTCCAACGACCCGACGGCCGAGTTCGACCCGGAGGCGAACTGGGAGATGAACGCGGTCGCCACCGAGAGGCTCGGGCGTTCCTGTGTAGAGCACCGCATCGAGCGGCTGGTCTTCGCCTCGTCCTGCTCGCTCTACGACGGGCTGCCGAGCGGCATGCACCACGAGGAAGCGGCGATTGAGCCCTATGGGGCGTATGCCACCTCGAAGCGCTATGCCGAAGAGCGCCTGCTGGAGATGGTTCCCGAGGGCCTGTGTCCGGTGATACTCCGCAACGGAACCGTCTACGGCCGCAGCCCGCGAATGCGCTACGACCTTGTGGTCAACACCTTCGTGAAGGACGCGCTGCTCCAGGAGCGCCTGCTTCTCCACGGCGGTGGCTGGATGTGGCGCCCGCTGGTGGATGTCCGCGACGTGGCCGACGCCATGATTCATTCGATGGAGTCGCCCGCGGAGCTGGTGCGGGGCGAGACCTTCAACGTCGTCCACTCGAACTACCAGATCCGTGAGCTGGCGATGCTTGTCGCTGGGTCAGTCCAGCTGCTCGGCAGGAGCGTGCGGCTCGAGGAGGTGCCCGCCCCGGCACTGACGCGCGATTACGAGTGCTCCAACGAGAAGCTCTCGCGGGTGCTCGGCTTCATCCCGCGGCACTCTGTGGTCGAGGCGGTCGCGGACCTGCTGTCGTCAATCGACCTCGAGGACCGCACCACCCTCAGCGATCCGCGCTATTACAACATTCGCTGGCTGGAGCTCCTCAACGAGGTCAAGCCTCGGATCGAGCGCTTCGGCTCCTTGCTCTGACATGGGGCCTGTCCTCATCACCGGCGGCGGTGGCCAGCTCGCCTCCGACTTGGAGGAGCTGCTCTCGGGCCGCGGGGAGGTTTCGGCGGCGCCGCGAGCGGAGCTCGACATCACTGACGACGAGGCCGTGGGGCGGACGATCGAGTCGGTGGGCCCTGAACTGGTCTTCAACTGCGCGGCGTTCCACAACGTCGAAGTGTGCGAGACCGAGGAGGATCGCTCGTTTGCCGTGAACGCCCGCGCGGTCAAGCGGCTCGCGCAGCGCTGCGAGTCGGCCGGGGCGCGGCTGGTGCACGTGAGTACGAACTACGTCTTCGACGGCACGCAACATGCGCCATACACCGAGCGCGACGCTCCCAGCCCCCGCAGCGTGTACGCGCTCTCCAAGCTCGCCGGTGAGTACGCCGCGCTGGCGTACTGCAGCAGAGCCCTGGTCGCGAGGACCGCGGGGCTCTACGGATTGCACGGCAGTGCGTCCAAGGGCGGGAACTTCGTCACGCGAATGGTGGGCCGAGCCCGTGAGACCGGCACCCACCTTCGAATGGTCGCGGACCAGCGCCTGAGTCCGACCCCCACTGCGGATCTCGCGACCGCCCTGGTCGACGGGGTCGAGCGCGGGGCCACTGGAATCGTGCATCTCACGAGCTCCGGCGACTGCTCCTGGCACGAGTTCACGATGGAGATCATGCGCCTCGCCGGCATCGATGTGGAGGTCGAGGCGGTGGACACGACCATCCCGCCGGGCGGGGCCGATCGCCCCCTGAACGGTGTGCTCGCCCGGCCACGTGCGGACGAGCTGGGGCTCCCGTCGTTGAGCCATTGGCGCGAGGGGCTCGAGACCTACATGCAGCGGGCCGGCCTTGCGGCAGCCACTCACCCGTCGTAGCGGAACGGGAGGTCGTCCTCGATCTCCCGGAGCGCCGGGGCGGTCGCGTCGCGCTGTGACGGCTGTAGCGCGATGTCGGGAGGCCACTCGATGCCGACATCGGGATCGTCGTACTTGATCCCACGCTCGGTCTCGTCCGCGTAGTACGCGTCGATCTTGTACATCACGTCAGCGAGGTCGCTGGTCACGCAGAACCCGTGTGCGAACCCGACAGGGACGTAGAGCTGATGCAGGTTCTCGTCGTTCAGCTCGAAGCCCTCCCACTCGCCGAAGGTGGGCGATCCCTTCCGGAGGTCCACGAGCACGTCGAGGATCGAGCCGCGCGAGCAGCGCACGAGCTTCGACGTGCCCTTGCCGATCTGGAAGTGCATTCCCCGAACGATCCCCCTGCTCGAGCGCGAGTGGTTGTCCTGGACGAAGTCGTCGCGGATCCCGACCTCGGCGAAGACGTTCTTGCGATAGGTCTCGTGGAAAAAGCCGCGCTCGTCGCCGTGGACGACCGGCTCGATCAGGATCGGTCCCTCGATTCGGGTCTCAAGTCGCTTCATCGGCCGCATCTTGTCGTATCGCCGCCTGACTACGGTTGAATGGCCGCGTGAACAAGTCGATCTCCGTCGTCATCCCCACCCACAACCGGCGCGCCCACGTGCTGCTCGCGATCGAGAGCGCTCTGCACCAGACCCGCGAGGCCGTCGAGGTCATCGTCGTGGCCGACGGCTGCACTGACGGGACCGCGGATGCGATCAAAGGCCTGACCGATGAGCGCATCGTTCTGCTGGACCTGGCGAAGGCGCCGGGCTTCGGCTGGGAGAACCGCAACGAGGCGCTGCGCCGCGCGCGCGGGGAGGTGATCGCCTACCTCTCCGACGACGACCTTTGGCTTCCGGACCATCTCCAGCGCATCGGTGAGCTCTTCGATGCCGAGGTGGCGGACCTCGTACAGGCCAACGCGTGCGTCGTCCACCCCGATGGCGCGCTCGAGCTATCTGGACTCGACTGGCGCGTTCCCGCCTACCGGCGACGGTTCGTGTCCAATGAGGAGAACCGGACTCCGTCCTCGGCGATCTCCCACGTCCGCGGGGCGGCCGAGGCGGTGGGCGGCTGGCGCACCGTGGCGATGGACGGCGATGCGGATCTCTGGCGCCGCATCGTTCGATCCGGCGCCAGCACGGCTGCGACGATGGAGCCGACAGTCCTCTTCTTCGGCGCGCGGCGCGGGACGCCGGAGGAGCGCGAGCGACAGGCGGCGGATTACATGGCCAAGCTGCGCGACCCGCTCGAGTTGGCCCGCCTGCGAGCCGAGATCTCGCGCGTGGGGCTCCAGTTCGAGGCCGACACGCGCCACGACCTGTACGAACGCAACGACCAGCACGCGGCCCTGCACGAGCGATTCGGCGAGGCGCTGGCGGAGCTCGAGCGGCTGCGCGAGCGCGACGCAACGCTTCAGCGAATCGAGAACGGTGGCTGGTGGCGGTTGCGGCAGCGCCTAGAGCCGTTCAAGCGTGTGGCGGATGCCGCTCGGCTGACGCCCGCGAGCCGTCGCCGCGACTGACCGGCCTTTAGCCGTCCGGAAGCGACCAGTCGAACGGGATCGTCCCGTCGTGCGGGTCGATCCGATACTTGTCCGGCTCCTCGTAGGCGTGCGGCTCGGTGGGGAAATTGATGAACAAGGCGTCGGTGTCGCCCCAGTTCTGGTTCGCGTGCCATACGCCAGCGGGGATCCGGAGCATGCCGGGCGACTCGTCAGTGAAGTGGAACTGGGCGAACTGGCCCTGGGTCGGCGATTCCACGCGACCGTCGAAGAGCACCACCCGCATCTTGCCTGTCGCAACGAAGTATCGGTCGGTGGAGTCCTTGTGCATACCCCAGCCCTTGATGCGTCCTGGCCGGGTCGTCACGAACTCGCCATGAACGATCGGCTCACGCCAGAAGGGATGTTGGAAATTGACAAGCTCAATCAGCGAGCCGCGATGGTCCGAGTGCCGCTCGACGCGCTCGTACTCGACGCCCTCGATCCCGAACGAGAGCAGCCGCCCGTCCGCGCGGCGATGCGCGTGGTCACGGCTCCCCTCGGGGTCCACTCGAAGCCCGGGGTTATGCGTCGTAGCGTCCACGCCGTCTTCCTATCACGCCTCGTACGCGAGTCGTCGCGCGCCGCAGCGGTTCTGTCAGCCGCCACGATCTGCTCCCCTCGAAGATCTCCACTTGCCGACGTAGCGTGTCCGCTTGGCCGCGGAAATGGTCCACGGCCACGCGCAGGTCGGCGACCTCCGCCTGGACCATATCTAGGTTGTGTCGCAGCGCAGCAGCCTCACGCGGATACGCCAGATCGATCCGCTCGAGCTCTTCGCGCGTGGCGTCCGAGTCGTTCTTCTTGAGCAGCACGACTCCCTGTCCGTCGCCGGCGCGTGTCGCGAACCCGTGCGGTTGGAGCTCGAGGACCTCAAACCCACGACCCCAATGCTCGCGGATCCACCAGGGCGAGTGGAGGACCATGGGTCCACCGAGATCCCAGGACTGTCCGTACCGCAGCACGTTCATGCCGACCCTCTCCTCGGCCCATTCCTCCCCGGCGATGGTGGCTGACATGCCCTCGCCCATGAAGGTCGCCACGAGCAGGCCGCCTGGCTTCAGCACGCGGCGAAGCTCGAGCAGCCAGCTGCTCCAGGTCTCCACCAGATGCGTGAACACCGAGACGGCCCAGATCAGATCGAAGCTCTCGTCAGGGGCGGAGAGCGGGGGCTCCGGGCCGTTCTGGAAGACCCGCAGCGGAGGCGAGAGGTTCGCTTCGAGCCACTCGATGCTCTCGGCGTCGATGTCGCAGCCCCAGAACTCGGCCGTTTCGGCCTCGGTTAGAAAGTGGCGCAGGGTACGGCCGGCGCCACAGCCGAAGTCGAGCACAGACTTGCCCTCGAAGCTCCAGTCGGGACCCAACACGCCCAAGATATCGGCGCGCGCGCGCCGACCGAGGTCCTCGTAATATGCGCAGGGGTCCTCGGCGCTTTCCAGCGAACCCACGCGATTCGCCAGTGCCGGGGGCGGATATGGAGGGACTCGAGGCATGGCGGGACAGGCTAGTCACGCGCTCGTGGAAGTGGTTTCCGGATCCCGACTTAGGCTGCTTGCCCGGTGAACGCCGGAATGCGGAAACAAGCGAGCGCGGCGGCGCCGGCTTCGCGGCGGTACGTAACCGCAGACCGCGTCCGGAACCCGGCTGCGGGTCTTCATCTCGCCGCACTCTGGGCCTTCGCGTTCGTGCAGCCCCTGTTCGACCTTCTGGGCCGCCAGGCCGAATTCTTCGTAGCCCGGGGGAACACAGCGGCTGACATCCTCACCTTCTCCGTCGTGTTCACGCTCCTGCCGCCCGCGGTAATTGCGTTGGCAGTGTGGATCCTCGGTCGCATTCGGCCGGTCCTGGGTTGGGGGATGCAGCTCTTCTTGGTCGGGGTGCTCGTCGCGGCAATCGCGCTGCCGCCGGTTGGCGATCTCCTCGCTGGATCAGCGCTGAGTGTGGGGCCGGCACTCGCGTTTGGCGCTGCGGCGGCGTTTGCATACTCGCGCGCCTCCTGGGTTCAATCCTTCCTGACCGTTCTCTCGCCCGCGCCTGTGTTCTTCCTCGTTCTGTTTCTCGTCGTCTCGCCTGCGTCCAAGCTCGTATTCCCATCAGGCGAGGGCGACGCGGTGGCCGGCGCGGTCCGTTCGGACACGCCGGTGGTGGTGGTCTTCTTCGACGAACTGCCGGCAACATCGTTGATGGACGCACGCGGCCGGGTCGATGCCCGGCGGTTCCCGGCGTTCGCTGCCCTGGCCCAGGATGCGACGTGGTACCGGAATGCCACGACCGTCGCCGCCGACACCACCGAGGCCGTCCCGGCACTCCTGACGGGCGAGCGGCCCAAAGAGGGGTTGCTTCCGACCTCGACGGATCACCCACGGAGCCTCTTCACGCTCCTCGGCCGGAGCCATCGACTCGAGGTGGTCGAGCCGGTCACGGACGTATGCCCACCCGAGTTATGTCGCGAGGCGCGGCCGGGGATGGGAAGCCGCCTGCGCCACCTCGCGGCGGATGTGACTGTGGTGTCCGCGCATTTGTTCCTGCCAGATGACCTGCGCGGTGGCCTGCCGGCCATCAACCGGGCGTGGACGGGCTTCGGTGACGAAGACGCGGGGGCGGGGCCCGCACCTGCGACACCCGGGCAGGAGGCTGCGGCTAGAGCTGATGTCCTCGAGCGGCTAGGGCAGGACGATCCCAGTGAGCGTGTGGAGCAGGTCCTGGGTGCGGTCGACCGCGAGGCGTCTCGCCCGCCGTTGCTCTTCCTTCACTCGACCCTCCCGCATGGCCCCTGGCGATTCCTGCCGGATGGCAGCCAGTACACCCTCGAACGTGGCGCATTCCCTGGTCTTACCGATGAGCAGTGGGGAGATAACCAGCAGTGGCTTGCCAACCAGGGGTTTCAGCGGCACTTGGTCCAAACGCAATACGCCGACCGCCTGCTTCTCCGGTTCCTCCGGAGGCTCCGCTCCGTTGACCTTTACGACCGGACGCTGATCGTCGTCGCATCCGATCACGGCGTGAGCTTCAGGGCTGGCGAGCCGAGGAGGGAGCCGACCTCGGCTAACTTCCAGGACATCGCAGGCGTGCCGCTCTTCGTCAAGGCTCCGGGCCAAAGAGAGGGCCGAGTGGATGAGAGCGCCGTACGGACCATTGATGTGCTGCCCACGATCGCTAAGGAGCTGGGAGTCGAGTTGCCGTGGCGTTTAGAGGGAATCCCGGTCGGCACGCGCGGGGATAGCACGGACGCTCCGATCGACGTGACGAGCGGGGCGTCGCGGACAACTGTGTCCTTTCGGGAGTTCCTCGGAAACCGGGAAGTGCGGCGGCGTTATGAGCATTCCCTCCTACAGGCGGCCGCGTACGACATCTTCGCCATGGGTACCCGCCCAGAACTTGTCGGTCAGCGAGTCGACGCGATCGGAACGCTTTCCGCAGGTGGTGGTCGTGCACGGGTTGATGTCCCGGAAAGTTTCGCCGCAGTGCGTCCGAATTCCGGCGTGCTGCCGGCTTTCGTCTCTGGGTCAGTTGTCGGAGTTGCCAAAGGGACTGAGTTGGCGGTGGCACTCAACGGCCGCGTCGAGGCCACCACCCGCATCCAGGCCAACGGGCGTCAGGCCGAGTTCACGGCGCTGGTCCGGCCGGATTCGTTTCGGCGTGGAGCCAACACT
>Ga0190265_10002447_pt1 | contig 12459 bp, 4 predicted proteins | sample Popmic124T_FD_133135 | JGI IMG/M metagenome (GOLD analysis project Ga0190265, IMG submission 133135) | Populus adjacent soil microbial communities from riparian zone of Indian Creek, Utah, USA - 124 T | ecosystem: Environmental > Terrestrial > Soil > Riparian zone | place: USA: Utah | collected... | reverse complement strand
CGGTGGAAGGTTCCCTCTCTCCCGAGATGCTGCGGAGGATGGACGCGTGGTGGCGGGCGGCGAACTATCTTTCGGTGGGGCAGATCTATCTCTTCGACAACCCGCTGTTGAGGGAGCCGCTCAAGATCGACCATGTGAAGCCGCGGCTTCTCGGACACTGGGGGACGACTCCGGGGCTCAACTTCATCTGGGTCCACATGAACCGCGTCATCAAGGAGCGGGACCTGGACGCCCTCTACATCACCGGCCCGGGCCACGGCGGGCCGGGCATCGTGGCCAACGCCTACCTGGAGGGGACGTACAGCGAGGTCTACCCCGACGTCTCCCAGGACGCGGAGGGGATGAAGCGATTGTTCAAGCAGTTCTCCTTCCCCGGCGGCATCCCGAGCCACGCGGCGCCCGAGACCCCCGGCTCGATCCACGAGGGGGGCGAGCTCGGCTACGCGCTGTCGCACGCCTACGGCGCCGCGTTCGACAATCCCAACCTGCTGGTGGCCTGCGTGATCGGCGACGGCGAGGCGGAGACGGGGCCTCTGGCGACGAGCTGGCACTCCAACAAGTTCCTGAACCCGGTGCACGACGGCGCCGTGCTGCCCATCCTCCACTTGAACGGCTACAAGATCGCGGGGCCGACGGTGCTGGCGCGCATCCCCCACGAGGAGCTGGACGCGCTCTTGCGAGGCTACGGGTACCTGCCCTTTTTCGTCGAGGGGAGCGAGCCCGCGGCCATGCACCAGAGGATGGCGGCGGTGCTCGACGAGGCGGCCGGCGAGATCCGGCGCATCCAGAACGAGGCGCGCGACCACGGCTTCGGCGAGCGCCCGCGCTGGCCGGTCGTCGTGCTGCGCTCGCCCAAGGGGTGGACGGGGCCGGAGACGGTGGACGGCAAGCAGGCCGAGGGGAGCTGGCGCTCGCACCAGGTGCCGTTTTCGGAGATGGCCGGAAACCCCGAGCACGTGAAGCTGCTCGAGGAGTGGATGCGCGGCTACCGGCCGGAGGAGCTGTTCGACGAGGCCGGCCGCCTCAGGCCCGAGATCGCCGAGCTGGCACCCCGGGGGGAGCGGCGGATGAGCGCCAACCCGCACACCAACGGCGGCCTCCTGCTGCGCGACCTGCGCCTGCCCGACTTCCGCGACTACGCCGTGGACGTGCCCTCGCCCGGCGCCACCCGGGCCGAGGCCACGCGGGTGCAGGGCAAGCTCATCCGCGACGTGCTGAAGGCGAACCAGGCGAGCCGCAACTTCAGGATCTTCAGCCCGGACGAGACCGCCTCGAACCGCTGGAACGACGTGTTCGAGGCCACGGACCGCTGCTTCACGGGCGAGATCGTGCCGGAAGACGAGCACGTCTCGCCCGACGGCCGGGTGATGGAGATGCTCTCCGAGCACCAGTGCCAGGGGTGGCTGGAGGGCTACCTGCTCACCGGCCGGCACGGCTTCTTCTCCTGCTACGAGGCGTTCATTCACATCGTCGACTCGATGTTCAACCAGCACGCCAAGTGGCTGAAGACGACCCGCGAGATCCCCTGGCGGCGGCCCATCGCGTCGCTCAACTACCTGTTGACCTCGCACGTCTGGCGCCAGGACCACAACGGCTTCAGCCACCAGGACCCCGGCTTCATCGACCACGTGGTCAACAAGAAGGCCGAGGTGGTGCGGGTCTACCTGCCGCCGGATGCCAACACGCTGCTCTCTGTGACCGACCACTGCCTGCGGAGCCGCCACTACGTCAACGTCATCGTGGCCGGCAAGCAGCCGGCGCCGCAGTGGCTGGACATGGACGCCGCCGTGAAGCACTGCACGGCCGGCATCGGCATCTGGGGCTGGGCGAGCAACGACCAGGGGGGCGAGCCCGACGTGGTGATGGCCTGCGCCGGCGACGTGCCGACGCTCGAAACCCTGGCGGCGGTCGACTTCATCCGCAGAGAGCTGCCCGAGCTCAAGGTGAGGGTGGTCAACGTTGTCGACCTGATGACCCTCCAGCCGGCGAGCGAGCACCCGCACGGCCTCTCGGACAGGGACTTCGATGTCCTCTTCACCGTCGACAAGCCGATCATCTTCGCCTTCCACGGCTACCCCTGGCTGATCCACCGCCTCACCTACCGGCGGACGAACCACCGCAACCTGCACGTGCGGGGCTACAAGGAGGAGGGGACGACGACCACACCCTTCGACATGGCGGTGCTGAACGACCTCGACCGCTTCCACCTGGTGGAGGACGTGATCGACCGCGTGCCCCAGCTCGGCCCCCGCGCCGCCTACGTCAAGCAGGCGCTCCGCGACAAGCTGATCGAGCACACGGCGTACGTCCGCGAGCACGGGGACGACATGCCCGAGGTCCGCGACTGGCGCTGGAACGGCGGCGCGCCCTCACGCGGGCGGGAGACCGGAAACGATGCGGAAGGCATCTCGGGCGATCAGTAGCTCTTCGTTGGTGGGGATCACGTAGACGCGGGGGCGGGCGCCTTCGGGTGAGACCTCGACCTCGACGCCACGGGCGGCGGCGTTCCTCTCCGCGTCGAGAGCGAGGCCCATGGCGTCCAACCCGCGGAGCGCCCGCTCGCGGATCGCGGGCGCGTTCTCGCCGATGCCGCCCGCAAAGACCAGGGCGTCCACCCCGCCGAGCGCTCCCACGTAGGCGGCGATGTACTTGCGCAGCCGGTAGCAGAAGACGTCGATCGCGAGGTGCGCCCGGATGCCCCCGCCGGCCTCCGCTTCCAGCAACGTGCGCATGTCGGGCGACAGGCCCGAGATCCCCAGCAGGCCGCTCTGCTTGTTGATCAACGCGTTGGCCTCGGACCCGTCCATCTGCTCGCGGCTCATGACGTAGAGGAGCGCCGCCGGGTCGAGGTCGCCGCACCGCGTGCCCATCACCAATCCTTCGAGCGGGGTGAAGCCCATCGAGGTGTCGATCGACCGGCCGCCGCGGATGGCGGCGACCGACGCGCCGTTGCCGAGGTGGCAGGTGATCAGCCGCAGTTCCGCGTCACCCGTCCGGCCCAGCAGGGCCGCCGCCCGCCCGGAGATGAACCGGTGCGAGGTGCCGTGGAAGCCGAAACGCCGGATGCCGTAGCGCTGGTACATGGCGTACGGCAGGGCGTAGAGGTAGGCCTCCGCCGGCATGCCCTGGTGGAACGAGGTGTCGAACACGGCCACTTGCGGCGCCTCGGGGAGCGCGGCGCGGGCGGCGCGGTAGCCCTGGAGGTTCGCCGGGTTGTGCAGCGGGGCGAGGGCGATGCAGTCTTCGATGCCCTGGAGCACCTCGGCGTCGATCAACGCCGACTCCTGGAAGCGCTCGCCGCCGTGGACCACCCGGTGGCCGACCGCCCCGATCTCCTCTTTGCGGGAGATCACGCCGGTCTCCGCATCGCTCAGCACGGCCAGAGCCCGCTCGACCGCCGCCTTGGGGTCGAAAGCCCCCACCGCGTCGCGCACCGGCTGCCTCCCCTCCGCCTGGTAGTGGAGGACCGCCGTGCCGCCGAGGTCCTCGACCAAGCCCTCGGCGAGCGTCCGGTCGCGGCCGCTCCGCTCCGCCTCCTCGTCGGTCTCGATGAGCTGGAACTTGAGCGAGGAGCTGCCGCAGTTGAGGACGAGGACTTTCATCCCGAGATCCTACCTTGCCTCCAGGCCCTTCGCGCTATAGGTTCGACCGGTTACAACCCGTCGAGGTTCCCGAAGACCGGCCGGGCGCCGGGTGGCAGGTCGAGGGCCAGCGTGCCTTCCGCCAGACCGCCGTCGTGGGCCGTGTCGCACCGGAGCACTCCCTCGCGCAGCACGCAGGGCTCGCTCCGGCCGTCGCGGTCCAAATCGCCCAGAGCCGGCGGGTCGCCCGGCTCTCCGAAGGCGAACCGGGTCACGGCACCGGCCGCCGTGCGGCAGGTCCACTGCCCCCGCTCAACCAGGCAGAGGTCGTCCTGCCCGTCGCCGTCCATGTCGCCCAGAAGGGGGATCTCGGGGCCGCGGCCGAGCACGACGATCGTCTCCGCCCTGCCGCCGTCGTGACCGCTGTCGCAGAGAAGCCGGCGCTTGCGGCGCAGGCACGGCTCGGCCCGCCCGTCCCCGTCCACGTCGCCCAGGAGGGGGACGTCACCCGTGCGCCCGAAGTCCACGGCCCTTTCGGCGGGGGAACCCTCGTGGTCCAGGTCGCACCGGAAACGCCCCGCCCGCCAGGCGCAGACGTCGTCGCGCCCATCGCCGTCGAAGTCGCCCAGCAGGGTCACCTCCCCCGGCCGGCCGCCAAAGGAGGTCTTGAGCTCCGGGATGCCGCCGGTGCGTCCGGTATCGCAGAGGAGCTGAGCGCCGGCCACTGCACAGGGCTCCTGGCCGGGGGAGGCGGCGAAGCGGCGGGCGTAGGGGTCGAGCTCGTTTGGAAACTGGCCGGAGTCCTGCCAACCCACCAGAAAAGTGCCGTTCGGGGCGAAGGCCACGTTCGGGATCGTCTGCTCGTCGCGGCGCTGCTGATTGACCAGAACCTCTCCAGCGACCGCCGTGCCGTCCGGCCGGAAGAGGCGCGCCTTGATCTCCCAGTCGTAGAAGATGCCGTTCTCAAACCTTGGATCGAAAGATTGCCAAGTCACCACGAAATTACCGTGCGGGTCGGCGGCGACGGTAGGGAATCGCTGGGCCGACAGGGTGATCTGATTGATCCGGAGCTCGGGGCCGGCCGGCACCCCCGCAGCGGAGAAGAACTGACCGTAGATGCCGTCGGACTCGCCGTCCTGATCTGCGCTCTGCCACACGACGAGGAACTCTCCGCCGGGGGCTGCGGCGACTTGCGGGTTCCATTGGCTTCCGGGAAGATGAGAGTTGACGCGGATCTCGGGCCCGAGAGGCTGGCCTTCCGGTGAGAAGCGGCGCACATATACGTCCCTCTCTTCTAGATACGACTGGGCGGCGCGCCAGAAGGCGATGAGGACATTGCCTGCGCCATCCACCGCGAGGCCCCCACTGAGACCGCCCGGTCTTTCATAACCGGAGGTGTCCTCATTGGCGCGGCGAGGTTCGCCGACAGGTTGGCCGAGAAAGTCGACGAAGTAGGCGAAAACTCCAAGATAACAGCCTGAGCAGGACGGATCGTCCTCTTCGTCGTCGAAGGGTGAAAGGACTACGTATCCTTGCGGAGTCGCGCCTGCGGCAAAAGTTGCTCCATAGGTCTGCGTCTGGATGAAGGGCAGCTTGACGATCTCGCCGCGGCTGACCAGAGCTTCGTCGAAGAGCTGAAAGACTGGCGAACGTCCGCTGCCGGGAAAGGTTTTGTCCCAAAAGAGGGCGAATCCATCCGCAAGGCCGATCGGGTAAATAATGCCGGGGCCGTCGTTGAACCGTATCTGTCGTTCGGCAAGCGTGTCACCCTGCGGCGAAAGCGTCCTGGCGAAGACCCAATTGTTGTTGCCTTCGTCGAATGCCTGGGCGGTTCTCCACGTAAGGATGCAGGCCCCCGAGGAGCTACAGGCAGCGTGCGGGGGGGACTGGAAAAAACGGTAGTCCGAGCTCACCAGCAGCTCCCTTCCCAAGGGAGTCTGAGCGAGCGCCGGCCGGGGAGCCAAAGCAACGAAAGCAGAGGCCAGGGAGAATCCTCCCCAAAGGAGTTGCTCGAGGTACCGCATCAATCACCTCGCTCCAGAATCTGGACTTCGGGGCCTGAACGCTGCCCAGAGGCGCCGAAGCGCTGAACGGATTGTCCCAGAGTCGCCCCTGTGAGACCTTCGGTCGCCCAGCGTACAGCGAAGTCGCCTAACGGAAAAACTTCTAAATCAACCATGCGGATCCATGTGTCTTGACGGCTGTCGATGCGGATCTCGTGGGTGGCAGGCTTCCCGTCGCGATCGAACCGGCGAATGCCGATCGCATTCTTGAGACCCTGCCCGGCTCCGTCATTCCACGCGACGACGAAGTTCCCCGCCGGATCGAAGGCGGTTCTTGGCTTTGATTGGTGCCCCCTGGCCGAAGCGTTGACGGTGAACTCTTCACCGACCCGCTTGCCCGAGCGATCGAATCGCTGAGCGAAGATTCCGCCGAAATCACCGTCTTGACCATGGCTTGACCAAACGACGACGAGGTTGCCGGAGGCGTCTGAGGCTACAGCCGGATCGCGCTGGTCGTGCTCCGTGAAGGAGTTGACCTGGATTTGCGGTCCGGCGGGTTGACCCTCCCTGTCGAGCGGCTGTGCAAAAGTACCATACAGGCTTCCATCAGGTCCGTCTGCGTGCCAGACGGCAAAGAATCCCTCGCCGTGGCGCGTCACCCTGGGCGATTGCTGGAAGGCCCTTCCTGCAGGGCTGATCAGAATCGAGGTGGTTTTGGTTTCGCCCGAGCGAACGAGGCTGCCATAGATCGCGGAGGTTCCGTCTGCTGGGCTAAGGTCGGTCCATAGTTCCAGCCGTTTCTCGTCGTACGCCAAGGAAGAAGCGGTGAAGAGAGAGCCCGTGCGCTGGATTTCGAGAACCCAGTCGCAGTCCTGGTTGCCGCAGTTGGTAGGCTTCTTCACCGTCACCCGATTGGTTCCTTGTGTACAGGCGATGTCTTCCTCACTGAGAAGGTTCGAAGGAGGGTCAAACCACTTCATGGTCCAGGTGCCGCCACAGATCAACCCTGCCAAAGAACTGGTATTGATCGTGATTTCCGCTGGGCTTCCATTCGGCAGGTACGCCAGCACGAGCGCGCTGTTGTCCGAAGCCAGGACCATTTTCTTGTCATGATCCGGATCTGGAACCTGGTTCAAGATCCAGGCGTGCTTTTCGGGCAACCCCGCCCGGCTCTTGAAGCGGGCGGCGAGTTGCTGCATGTGGCTCGACGAAGGCCGTGAAAAGAGAGTGCTCGGCTGCTCCCAGCGGCCCAGGCTCGTCATCCCGTAGGTGAACCCCAAGGCGTTCGAGAGGCTGCTCACGTGGCCCGCCTGGCGCACCCGGTACGGGTTGTCAACCGGGTCGGTGGTGAGAGGGTAGGCATCGTACGGGCCTTCACCGTTGACGCTCGGCATGGAGGCGTTGTCGTAAGTCTTCAACGTCAGGGGCATCTCCCGGGCGCGCCGCAGCGCTGCCCGAGCCCTCGGCTCTCCCGAAGTTCGGCCCGCGCACTGGGTTCCCGGCGTGCCGTTGTCGTTGAAGGCGTGCCCGCTGTGGAACATGTAGAAGCTCATCCAACCATCGTCCCGGAAGTCGGCATACTCGGGGCAGGTGGCCGGTCCCGACAGGTGGTTCGTCACCAGTTGGAGCGGTGCGGCCTCTCGAAGGGCCGCGCCGGCGGCGTTCATGACCTCCTTCACGGTCTTGGCCCCGTTTTGAGTCCTGTCGTTGACCTTGGAGTCGAACCCGGGAGCAAAGATGACGGCGTTGCCTGCGAGCCGGGCCGCCAGGTGGCGGGAAAAGTCCAGCGCATTGGCCTGATTGGGGTAGGTCAGGTCGCCAGCCAGCCGGACGGGATCGATCGTGCCGGCGACGACCACTACCAGATCCCGCGCAGTGGCTTGCTGGACCATGTTGTCGAACGCATTCCAGTACTGAGGCCGCGGCTTCGAGCAATCGTTGGGAATCGGAACGACGCCACACCCTGCGCCCTGATCGAAGGAAAAACCGGCGGCGGCAGGCAGGCTCGACCAGGCCACGGAAGGAGCGATGAGCACCACCGTGAAACCCTTGACCTTGCGGTCGTTCAGGAAGGTGAGCCAATCGGCGGTCTGGCCGGAGATCTCCCGCGATGGAGCCGCCCAGGCGGAGTCCCCGGCCCAGAAGAAGTCTTCAGACAGATCCCAGTATTTGATCTGGCTGAAGCCGAAATTACCGCCGCCGGTCACGAACCCGAGTTGGGCTGGGAAGCCCCGGTCGTAGAGCCGGATGCCACTGTTGGTCTTCGCGGTCACCGTCACGGTGCCGGAGCCCGGGGTCCAGGAAACGCCGGCTGCGCAATTCTGGCCGCCCGTCGTGCCCTGGCAACTGGCGACCTGCCAGTCCCAGGTCCCCGGGGTAAAGGCGCTGCGGACCTTGAAGGTCGTCCCCGTGTCCCAGAAAGCGTCCTGGGTGAAGGTCGCCCCGGTCCCGCGTTGGGTAAAGCGGACGCGGAGGATGAGGTCGCGGTACGGGTTGCCGCTGGCGGCGAAGTTGTAGCTGCTCTCTACGCTCTGCTCCCAGCGCTTCCACTGGTCGAGCGCTGCGGCTCGGGAGGGGAGAACGAGGATCCCTGCCAGGACCAACAAGGTAAAGCCTGCGGCCAGCGAGCGAGCTCTCATGATGCTCTCCTCTCTATAACGTAGAGCGCTATCGTAGCATCTTCGGATAGTCTTACCTTTGCCGATGCGCTTCGCCGCCTCGGAACCGGACCGCAACGCCTCCCGACCCCTTCGCGCTATAGTCGATCGTCAAGGAGACCGCCATGGCTGAATCCCTCGCCGCCGCATCGTCCTCCAGCCCCGCCGCCGAGAAGCTGCGCAGCCGGATGCTCAATCCGTTCCTGATGAAGGGGTTCATGCTGACCAAGCTGCCGCTGGCCCTCTTTGCCGGCCTCCGCGTGCGGGAGCTGGACCGCGAGCGGTGCGTGGTCACGGTGCCCTACGGCTGGAGGACCCAGAACCCGTTCCGCTCGACCTATTTCGCGGCGCAGAGCATGGCGGCGGAGATGTCGACCGGCGGGCCGGCGATGATGGCCGTGGAGCTTGCGCCGCAGCCGGTGGCAATGCTGATCGTGAGCCTCGAGGCCACTTTCGAAAAAAAGTCGACGGCGCTCGCCACTTTCACCTGCGAGGAGGCGGGCAAGGCGTTCGCGGCCGTCGATGAGACGCTGCGCACGGGAGAGCCCGCCACGGCCCGCCTGGAGACGGTGGGCCGCATGCCGGACGGCACGGTGGTCTCCCGGTTCTTCTTCACCTGGTCGTTCAAACGGCGGTCGCGGGGGTAGGCGGCCCCCGGACCTCTAACGCGGCTGGTTGACCTGCCCCACCGGCACGCCGCTGCTGGGGTGGACCGTGCCACCCTTGCCGAGCTCCACGTTGTAGAGGATGTCGGCGCTGGTCTCGGTGCCCGTCTCGGCCTGGAGCGTCCACTGGCGGCCCAGGAGGTAGCGGATGCGCAGCGTGCTGAGCGGCTCGAAGAGGCCGAAACCGTAGGCGACGTAGAGGCGCGGCGAGAGGTATTTGCCGACGACCAGCGAGGCCTGCTCCAAGCCGCCCGAGCTCTCGACCCGCGCCTCCTCGAGGCCGAAGCGCGAGGCCAGCCGCTTGGCGATCAGGTTGCCGCCCTTGAGGCCCAGCGAGTTGGCGGCGTTGGCGAGGAGGTCGCCCTCCTGCGGCGAGGCCTGACCGAGCGGACGCCCGAGGAGCAGGTAGGCCAGAGCCTCGCTCTGCCCCATCGGCGGATCGGAGTAGAGGGTCGTCTCCGGGGCCTTGAGCGTGCCGCGCACGTTGATGCCCGCGACGGTGCCGTCGTCCGCCTTCCGGAAGGCGCGGAGGTCGAGGCCCGGGTTGTCGATCGGACCGCCGGCGAAGATCAGCCGGCCGCGTTCCAGGGTCAGATCCTGGCCGTAAGCCTTGTAGATCCCGTTCTTGACCTCCAGCTCGCCCACCGCCACGGTGGCCTTCCCCGGCTGCTCGGTCACGAGCAGGCTGCCGCGGGGTTTGCCGCTGAAGCCCGAGGCGGCGACCTCGATGTCGTCCCCGAGGACCACCCGGATGCGGGCGTTGATCTCCAGCGCCTTGTCGGCGGCCTGGGCCCCCTCCTCGGCGAGCGGGACGATGTAGACGTCCCGGGAGACGGCGACCGCGGAAGGCTTCTTCTTTTTCTGCCGGATCTCGGCCTCGGGGATCACGACCTCGCCGGTGATGTCGATCCTGCCGGCGGCCATCGAGATATTCAGGTCCGGCGAGGCCAGGACCTTGATCTCCCGGGTGTTCGAGACGAGGACCCGGCGGCCCCCGACGGTCAAGCGCGCGGTCTGGCCGTCCATGGCGGCTGTGCCGTCCAGGGCCAAGGTCCCCTCGCCGGACTTGGCCGAGCCGCGGATCTGCATGGGTCCCTGGCCATCGCTGCGCAGGGTGAAGCCGACCTGGCGCAGTTGGAGCCCGAAGCGGGGGACGTCGGCCTGGGCCTGGATCAGGTCGGCGGCGCCGATCACCTTGGGCTGGGCCACGGTGCCTCCGAGAGTCAGGTTCGCGGTCAACGCCCCCTGGACTCCGTCAAGGTCGGGCACGAAGCCCTCGACCAGCGACAGGTTCTGAAGGTTCGCCGCGATCTTCCCGGTCAACTGCTGCTGCTGAAGCGGGGCGCCCAGGGTGTTGTACTGCGGCAGCCGGACCTCGCCCGCGATGGTTCCGGTGTCTCTGAAGGCGAGGCTCAACCGGCTCAGCAGGCCGTCCGCCCCGGCCGTCAAGGTGACCAACCCCTGCTCGTAGGCCACTCTGGCCTGGTCGCCGTTCTTCAGCGGGTAGCGGATCTCCCCCGGTCCCGGGCGCAGGTCGACGTCCGCCGTCACCACCCCGGCGGCGCTGCCACGGCCGTTGAACGAGCCCTCGACGCCGCCGGTGATCTCCAAATCCGGCGGCAGGAAGGGCTGGAAGAGGGAGAAGGGCAGGTCGTCGATCGTCCCAGAGCCGCTCCAGGCTCCCGCCTGCGCCCACTCGCCCTGGGCGCAAAGGCGGGCGCCGTTGTTCGAGGCCCAGCAGAAGTCGCGCAGGGCGGCGGCAGTGGTGCCGGCCCTCAGGCCGGCCGGCCCGGCGAGGCCCCAGGTGCCCGCCTCGGGCGACACCAGGTCGAGCCGGCGGATCTCGCCGTTCCAGTCGGTCGTGCTGCCGGCGAGTCCGCCGGCGAGAGCGAGATCCAGGCTCTGCTCGCGGGCGCGTAGGGCGAGGGTCAGCTCGTGAGCGCGCCGGGTACCGCGGCCGTCGAGCGCGATCGTCTCGGCCCGCTGCTCGCCCGTTCCGGCGTCGCGCGCGTCGAGGTCGATCAGGATCGTCCCGTTCTGCCGCAGGTCGACGTCCGCCACCGTCGTCAGCTCCGCGGCTCTATAAGTTTTCCAAACCAGCGAGGTGCCCTTGAGGTTCGCCCGGACGCGCGGGGTCTTCAGCGGCCCCGAGAAGTTCCCCGCGGCCGTGAGCGAGCCGCCGGCGTCCGGCAGCGCCTCGCCGAGGTTCGGCGCGTCGAGCTTCCAGTCGAGGTTGCTCCCGGCTTCCGCGAACACGCCGGAAGCGGTCACCCGGGCCGAGCCCGAGCGCAGGTCCAGGCGCTCGAAGCGGTAGCGGTCCCCCTGGAGATCGACGTGCGCGATCCCGGCTAGGGGATTGCCCCGGAGGTTGCCTTCGAGATCGGCCAGGTCCACCCGGCCGAACGGCCCGGCGTCCCGCAGAGTCCCCTGGCTCGCCGCGGCGAAGGCGAAGTTGCCCGGCCATTCGGCCCAGAAGGCGCCGGGGTTCAAGCCTTTGCCGGTGAGCTTCACGTTCCAGGTGACCTGCGGCTTCCAGGAGACGGTGCCGTCCGCCGCCAGTTGCCCGCGCAGCACGTCGCCGCGCAGCGAGCGGATGTCCATCTTCTCCTGGGTGCCCCGCCCGGCGAGGGTCCAGCGTCCGGGAGGGATGCCCTGGCCGGCGAGATCCGCCGTCATCTCCAGCCGGTAGTCTTCGAGCGTGCCGCGGATCGTCGCCTCGCCCTGGCGGCTGACGAACTGCGGCCGGCCGCGGAGCGGCCAGCCGAAGCGGCGCCAGTCGGCGACCAGATCGAGCCCGAGCACCTCGCCGCCGGTCGCGACCGTGCCCCGCGCCCCGATCTCGCCGCCGTTTTCCGTCTTCAGGTTCAGGTACTCGAAGAAGAAGTCCTCGCCGCGGCGGACCAGCCGGTAGTCGGCCCTACCGGTGCCGAAGTCCTCGTAGGAGCCGTTGACCGTCCCCTCCGAGGTGAACTCGTCGAGCTTGCCGCGGATCTTGACGTTGCCGGTTTCGAGGTGCGCCAGCGGCCACTCGGGGTTGATCTCCTGTGCCGCCAAGCCCTGCACCTGGGCCGCCAGGTCCATCTCCAGCTCGCGCATCGGCGCCAGGACATGGCCGGTGACCCGGGCGTCGAAGGGTGTCGAGAGCCGGGCGTCGACGCCGAGCTTCTCCAGGGTGCCGGTCAGGGCACCGGCGACGGTGAACGGCGGATAATCCGGAGGATCGTAGGTGCCGCGCAGGCGCAGGTCGACCGGATAGTCGCCCACCGGCGTCAGGCTCCCTTCGGCGCGGAGCGCCATGCCAGGCCCGTCCACCCGCAGGCTGCGCACGCGGACCAGGTCGCTGCCGCTCTCGCTCTGGGCGTCGAGGGCGATCTCGTTCAGCCGGAAGGGCTCCTCGCCCGGGCGGACGATCTCCAGGTTCCGGATGAGGGCGTCGCGCACGATGATGTTGACCGGCAGGTGGATGTCGACCAGCCGGCCGTCCTCCGGCGCCTCTTCCTTCTTTGCCGGCGGCAGGACGACCCGGATGCCCTCGGCGTGCAGGCGGTCGATG
>Ga0190265_10002446_pt1 | contig 12460 bp, 11 predicted proteins | sample Popmic124T_FD_133135 | JGI IMG/M metagenome (GOLD analysis project Ga0190265, IMG submission 133135) | Populus adjacent soil microbial communities from riparian zone of Indian Creek, Utah, USA - 124 T | ecosystem: Environmental > Terrestrial > Soil > Riparian zone | place: USA: Utah | collected... | reverse complement strand
TTCCGCATCGAGTACCCCTGCGGCACCTTGAGCGTCGTCCAGAGCTTGTAATTGGAGCCAGGCGTCGCCGCGTCGGTGCTGCGCGTCACGACATGGCCGCTGAACGGGTCGCGCTGAAACATCCAGTCGAACGCAGCGTCGAGTTTGTCTTGCGGAACTTGCCATGCGACCAGAGCGCCCTGGGCGAGGTTCGTCGCCAGCAACGTCTGGCGCACGCGGCGAATGGTCCCGGCGTCCACCATGGCGCGAATGCGTTCAATCACGGTCTCCACCGGCACCGCGGACACCCGCGCAATCTCTCCGAATGGATCGCGTTGAAATCCCTGCACGCGATCCTCGCTCAGAGCGAGAATCTGCGCGTTCGTCTCGTCCTTAAAATCAATCGGAACAGTCGCTGAACTCATGAGGGGAAAAGGCTAACACTGCTGGCGGGGAGGCGGAAGTAATCAGTGAAACAGTAATCAGTGATACAGTGGACGCCATCGCCGAACTGCTTCACTGATTACTGATTACTGACTCACTTTCACGAAAGAGCCGCCCCTACCGCTTTTGCGGCAAGGACGGCTGCAAAGTCAGAAGACGCTCTATTTCGTCGTCCGGTTGGTCACGCTGTTGCGATTGACATCCCGGTTGTTGTCATTCCGGTTGATCTCGTCCCGGCTGGTGGTGTCGCGCACGCGTTCCGCGTCACCCTTAAGCGTGATTTGATTCTGAATGTTGAATACACCCCGAACATTGCGCGCAATCTCCTCCGCTTTCGCCTTTTGCTCCTGCGTATCCACGAAGCCGGTCAATTGCACCGTCCCCTCATACGTGTTCACCTTCACGTCCGGAAATTTGTAAATCTCGCTGTCATCCAGCGCCCCCTTTACCTTTTGCACCAGGACTTTGTCGTCAAGGTACCGTCCCGCCGTGCGCTTATGCGATTCGCTGTCTGTGCGATCATCCGTCGCGCACCCCACGAAGCCCACTGCCGTTGCCGCCATGATCGAAAACAAAACTAAATTCCGTTTCATGACACCGCGTTAGCGGGCGGTGTGCCAGCAACGATTAGCGAGTGATTTGCCAAGGAATTCACGGACAAGTGAGGGAGAGGACGCAGGCATCGTGCAAACTCGTAAATCTCGCATGTCAATTCGCAACAAAAAGCGCCGGCGAACACCGCCGGCGCTTAAACGCGAACGAAACAAATGTCTAATGAAGCTCGATCGTCCCGCAGGCGATGCGTTTGCCAGCATTGCCAGGCGTTGGCGTTTGGGATTTCAAATCATCCTCGTTGGCATGGACGATGACACCCTTGCCGACAATCGAGTTCGGTCCATCGAAGCTGATGGAATGCATCGTGAAATCAGCGCTCGCATTGCCGGAAGCATCCGCTTCCAGATTGCCAAAGTCTCCGGCGTGCCGTTCGGCGTCATGCGGCCCGCCGTGTTTCGCTCCCGTGGGATTGAAATGCCCTTTGGCGGAACTGGCGTCCGGCGCCGAACAATCGCCGCTTTCGTGAATGTGAAAACCATGCTTGCCCGGTGTCAGTCCGCTGACCTTGGCCACGACTCGCATGCCGTGCGGTCCCTCGTAAAAATGAACGGTACCGCGAACCTCGCTGCCCGACGCCGGATTGAGTTCCGCCAAGGCGTGCCGCCCCTCGGGTGTCGATTTACAGCCCGCCGCAATCAACACGCCCGAGATTAAAGTCGCGGTAATTATTCCCTGAATGCCTTTTCTCATAATGCTCCTTTTGTTTTGGTGCCCGCGGTTATGGAACAAAGATTCGCCGGGCGCAATACCGATGTGACTGGGAGAATCCCCGGTGCGGACTTCCGCCCGCGGGCTGTTGAGTTGGGAGAGCATCCGCGCGACATTCCGCTCGGAGGTGTTTATGAAAGCGACAATTCTTTTCTGCGCAGCGCTGCTTCTGGCTGGTTGTGCGAGATATGACGGTGGACGCAGCGGCGCGCCGCCCAATCAGCGCGGCTTGCAAGGCGCTTCAGAGTATGACGATGCCTTTCCGTATCGCAGTGGCCCGGGGCTGCCGAGCACGGATCGTCAGGTTCCCACGCGCCGTGGGCCGAATGAACCCAGCGAAGCGAAGTAACAGATGCTCACACGCGGCGGAGCCGAAATGAATCTCCGTTAACGGCGACCGGAGTGTAGCCTGGCACCCGCATTTCAATACGCGGCGGCTGCGCTCGCCATGACCCCCGAACCACGACTTCGATTTCGTACTCCGCGGCCCGGCGAAAACTGACACTCACTTCACCGTGCGGAGAGAGCGTCCGCTCGATACCAAGCTCCCGCCCGCTCTGAATCCATTCCGGGCGAATGCCTCCCCCGATCACCAGCGCATCACCTTCTTCGCGCACAAACAAGTTGCGCATCATCACGATCCACTCCGCGGCGGCCCACACGTGCTGTCCATCGCCCATGCAACCACCCAGCGTGCGCGGATGAATCGCCTCGGGCCATTGGCCCGTCGGGCTGGCCAGCGCCGCCGTCGCGTCGATGAGTTGATGAAGGCGCTGATCGCCGGCGCGGAGCATCACCTGCGCGACGTGCAATGTCAGATACGCGTTGATGCCGCTGTGAATCATGTTCTGGAAAAATCCGCCGCGCACAAAACTGTTCGCGAGCAGCCATTCGATCGCGCCGAGCATTCGAGCATCGCCGGCCGGAAAAAGTTGCAGCGGAAAATCAGCCACGAGCGATCCCACCGCGCCTGAGTCCATTCGCCGATCGGGCGCGGCGGGAATGGCGCCGCCGGTGCGAGACAGGGCGCGTTCGACCGCAGCGACAATCGCGGCCAGAAACTCATCCGCCGTTTCGTTGAACCGGCACGCCTGCTGCGGCTTCGCTGCCGTCAGCATTCGTGCGGCGGCACGCAGTCCGGCGACGCCCCAGAAGTCGTCCCAGAAATAAAAATCGTTTGGCCCCAGATGTTCGGCGCTGAAGCCTGCCGGCAACAATCCGGGATGCGGCGAATGCTCGTCCATGCGCTTGTCAATGATCCATTGCGCACCGCGTTCGATTCGTTCCTGCCAGTCGCCCGAAACAGGTTCGCCGGAGACGGTGAAATAGCGGTCCAGAATCCAAAGCACCTGCCCGTTGGAATCCCATTCGCCTTCCTGCGAGCGGAAGTAGCCGTTGCTCAACTGTCCGCGCGGGAAACGTTCGAGAGCGCGCCGCGCCCGGTCGCGAGCACCCATCGTGATCACCGCGTTCAAAATCAGCGCGGCGTCGCGATACCAGAACCGCTTGTAAGTGTAGGGACCTGGATACACTTCGCCGGGGCAATGAAGTATGACGGTGCTGACCGCCGTATCGTAAAGCCGTTGCAGGCGATCGTCCGGCACTTGCAAACGCATGCACGTTTCCAATTCCTCGCGCCACGAATGTCCGGGTATGGAAAGACTTCCCGCGGCTTCTTCAATCGGAATGCGCAGTTCAATCGGTGTATCCGCAGCAAATATCGCTGCCGCGGTGGCCATCCCGATGCTGCATTCGATTTCCGTCTGTTCCGTTTCTGAGTCGATCGCGGAAAAGACATCTCCTGATTGGTAACAAGAGAATGCGACACGTTCGGGTACGCGGCTGAATTTCACCTCATCGACTCCATTGATAGACCACGACCGCCGGTCGCTCGCGAGTTCAATGGCGTCAACAAAACTCACGCCCTCGGGGTTGTATGGCCGCACCGCGATCACCAACCGGGCTTTGGCTGGTCCTCGCGCGCTCACGCGGATCACGCAGCACGCGCTTCGCTCGTCGCGTTCCATTGTGACACGCGACTCGATTGCGTGTGAGTCGGTGCTGACGCGAGTCTGCACGGAAATGTTCTCTGCGATGTCGAGCGACTGCTCGGCGTGTTCGCACTTGGATGGCAACAGCGGTGACTCCCCGCCGATCAGCCAAAAGTCCAGCGACCAGCCGTCGAACAGCGGCGTGACCAGTCCGCGCGGGTCCACGATCGGATAGTGCGGCACATCGGGCAGGCCGACCGCCGTCCAGTTGCGATGCGTGAGGTTGATGTGGCTGAAGGAGAACGCGCGCGGGATAAACGAGTCGCTGTTCGGATTGAATTGCTGCTCGACCCAGTAAGGCCAGATCCAGTCGAGGTTGAATTGAAAGGCGCGCGTGTTGACGAGTCCGCGCGCGTGAAACACCACGCCCGCCCGCAACAGTTCGATGGGTTCGCCCACTTCGGATGGTTTGGCAAAGGCACGCAAGCGCTTCAGGACCAGGCCGGGATCGATGAACCCGTGACCCCGCGCAATCCGGCCCACGATGGCCTGCCAGGGAATCCAGCTCAGCCCCTTGCGCGTGGCGAGTGTGATGCGGCGATCGGAAAGCACGCGTGAATTGTTGCGCAGGCCCATCCCCTTGCTGACCCTCTTTTGCATGGGTCACGGTAGAACGGATTGGCCAAGTCGCAAAATGGAGAGAGCAATTATTACCGCTTGAACAAGTGCGGGGCGTAACGGAGGACGATGACCGCGACGCCGCCGGCGAGCATGAGAAAAAACAGCGCCGCGATGGCCGCGCGTTTCATCCAGGTAACGGTCGAGGCCAGTTTCTCGCGCTCCCGCTGCTGCGCAATTTTGATCTGCGCAAATTCCTGTTCGAACGCAGCGTTGGCTTTGGCGGCGGGCAAGATCTTCACGTGCCACTGGCCGCCGTCGCCTTTGAATTGGGGCGGCATGGATGCGAGCTGTTCGGGCGAGGCCGGCGTGAACTCCTGCTCGCGCCAGAACGGGAAGTTGAGTTGGGTCCAGAGACGTTCGAGTGCGTGGTTATGGACGGTGACTTGCAGGCGCTTCCACAAAAGCGCGCGCAACTGATCGCCGATTTCCGGCTGCGCAATGGATTCACTGTGCAGCAAACCGTTCGTGCCGCTGAGTTGGATGCCAATGGCCGCAAGGACCTGGCCGGCGTCATCGCTCACGACTTGAAACTCCGTGAAGCGCTTTTCGAGCAGCGCGGCGGGCAGGCGTTCCAGTTGCCACAGCGAAACCAATTGCGGCAAGTCCTCGACCGTGGCGCGGCGCGTCACATACTCCGGGGCAGCGATCATCGTCATTAAAATAGAAATCGTGCGTTTTGGGTAAAGACTTGATTTCGAAGTGTAACTGATTTGCCACCGCGCCGGTCGTTACGGGTCGATCCGTAGCGCTCAGGACAGAATGCGGTTGCACAAAATGCTCTGACAACGATCATTCGAGCCAGATCCGAAACTGACTATGTATTTGAAATCCGCGCCCCGAGTATTCGCTCTCACGCTGTTTTTCCAGTGGGTTGCGGCTTCAGGTCACGCCGCTTTGCCGGCTGGGTTCGCGGACATCACCCTGGCGGCCGGGTTCACGAACGCAAGCTGCATGGCCGTGGCCCCCGACGGAAGAGTTTTTGTGGGCCAGCAGAATGGCGTGGTGCGCGTCGTGAAGAATGGCTCGCTGCTGCCGGCGCGATTCCTGTCCATTCCAGTGAACACACAAAACGAAAGGGGATTGGTCGGCATCACCTTGGACCCTGGATTCACGACCAACAACTTCGTTTACCTGCACTACACCACCAACGGCCCTACGACGAGCGTCATCCAACGGATCAGCCGTTTTACCGCCAGCAACGATGTGGCCGTGGCCGGCAGCGAAATCATTCTGATCGAAACTGACGCGTTCTTCGCGGATCGCGAGGTGGGCGGCGGCTTGAAGTTTGGTCCCGATGGAATGCTCTACGTCGGCATCGGCATGTGTGGCAACACGGGGAATTCCCAGACGACCAACAATTTGTTCGGCAAGATGCTCCGCATTGGCGCTGACGGAACCATTCCCGCCGACAATCCGTTTTTCACCAGGAACACCGGGAAGAACCGGGCGGTGTGGGCGGTCGGATTGCGCAACCCCTACGTGATTGCTTTCCAGAATGGCACGGGCCGTTTGTTCATCAACGACGTGGGCAGTTCAATGGCCGCGGCCCGCGAGGAAATCAACGACGGCATTGCGGGGGCCAACTACGGCTGGGCACTCTGCGAAGGGAATTGTGCGAACCCGGCATGGCGCAACCCGGTTTACTTCTACCTGCACACGAACAATTTCAACGCCATCACCGGCGGCGATTTCTACAATCCACCGTCGCCGTTGTTTCCCACGCAATATGTCGGGAAATATTTCTTCGGCGACCTGGCAACCTCGACCATTCAGTTGCTCGACCCTGCGACGACCAACGCGAGTCTGTTTGCCAGCGGGTTGTCGGGTGGCATGGTGAACATGCAAGTCGGGCCGGACGGCGCGCTCTATTATCTCGTGCAAAGCTCATCGACCGCGAGCGCCGGTATTCTCGGCAAGATCGTTTACGGCGCGCAGACGGTGCTGCCATTTGGATCGAGTTGGAAATATCTCGATACGGGCACAAATCTCCCTGCCGATTGGGTGCAGCCGGCATTCGATGACAACTCGTGGTCGAACGGCGTCGCGCAACTTGGTTTTGGCGGCCAGGGCGAGGTCACGACCATCCGCAATACTCGCCCGGACGCTTCGCGCATCACGACTCATTTCTTCCGCAAGGCCTTCGTCATCAGCAACACGGCGCCGTATAGCAACTACGTCGTCAGTCTGGTTCGCGACGATGGCGGCGTCGTTTACATCAATGGGACGGAAGTCTTTCGCAGCAATATGCCGACGGGTGCCATCGCCTCGACGACGCTTGCCATTTATCCAGCCAGCAGCACCGATGAGCGAGTGATGTACGGCGGCGTTATCGATCCGGCACTTCTGGTAAACGGTACGAATGTGATGGCCGTGGAGGTCCACCAAAACTCCATCGCCGCGGCAACGGATCTCAGTTTTAACGTTGGCTTGTTCAGCTTCAATGGCCATGCCGGGTTGCGCGCCTTGCTGTCCGGCGGCAATTTCGTGCTCGCGTATCCATCATGGGCCGCTGGATTCACTTTGGAATCGGCCACGAATGTGCCCAATGCAGTTTGGATCCCCGTGGACACGAACGCCACCACCGTTGCCGACGGCGAACGCCTCGTCCCGGTGAACACCAATAGCCCGCAACAATTCTTCCGGCTGCGCAGTCCTTGAGTCGCGCCGACGGCCTGACAGCCAGGAATTAGCAGCCGACGTGAGGGGTTCTGATTCTTAACCGTTCCCGCGAAGGAGCCGGCGCGATGAGGACATCGCTACCCTGCCTCTTCCATGCTGCATTGACCTGGTTTAGTCGCACGATTTTTTTGGCGGACATCGCCGCCCGCATGGCGCATGGTCATCGCGACTCCAACAGAACAACGACTATGAAACCACAATCTGTTTCTCGAAGGACCTTCATCAAGACAAGTGCGGCGACGGCGGCGCTGGCGGCGGTCGGCTCTTTTCAAGCCACGCAAAATCTGTTCGCGGCGGAAGATTACGGCGGCAAAAAAATTCCCATCGGCCTCCAGCTTTACACCATCGGGGGCGACATACGGAGAATGGGGAACGAGGCCGCGTTGGCGGCGGTGGCGAAGGCGGGTTACAAAGGCGTTGAGTTCGCCGGCACCCTGGGTCTGGACGCCAAGGCGCTGCGCAAGCTCCTCGACGATAACGGACTGAAAGCGTGCGGCGCTCACACTGGACTCAACACGCTGCAAGGTGACAGTTTCGAGAAGACCGTCGAGTTCCACAAAACCATCGGCAACACGCGCCTCATCGCCCCGAGCCTGGGCCGCCAATACACCGCCAGCAAAAAGAGCCTCGAAGATGTCGCCGATGCGTTCAACGAAATTGCCGACAAATTGAAACCGCACGGACTGCGCACCGGTTTTCATTGCCATCCGGGCGAGTTCCGCCTGATCGATGGCGAAACGGTCTGGGACATTTTCTTCAGCCGCGCGAAGAAGGAAGTCATCATGCAATGCGACCTCGGGCACATGGGCACGGCCGGAGCGGACCCGGTCAAGTACATGACCAAATATCCCGGACGCGCTTCGAGCGTGCATGTGAAACCGTCTGCGAAAATCAAACGCGGCGGACTGGTGGGCGATGCCGACGATGACTTGAAGTGGCCGGAGATTTTCAAAGCCTGCGAAACCGTGGGTGGCACGGAATGGTACGTGGTGGAATACGACGGCGGCTCGATGGAGAAAGCGGAGAAGACCATCGAAACCCTTCGCAAGTGGGGCAAGTGTTGAAAACTTGGCTAATGGCTTTGCCTCTGTTCTGCATCGCATCTGCACTCGCTGCTGAGATGACCGGGCAGGTGTACACCAACTGGCCCTTCGATGCCGCCGAGGCGGCGCGACGGCAGGCCGAGACTTCGCAGGCGACGAAGCAACCCATCACTCTGCGAATTCCGCTGAGTGCAAAAGAGGGCCCGGCGCTGACCTGGCGTCTCATCCCGGCGGGGAAATTCATGATGGGCAGCCCGGCCACGGAACCCGGCCATGAAGGCGATGAACGGCTGCGCCCGGAGACGATCTCTGAACCGTTCTACATGATGGAAACGCAATTGACGGTCGAGCAATACCGCGCGCTCATGCAGGCTGAACCATCAGAAGGCGGACAGGAGAGTGACCCGAAAGTGCCGGCGGGAATTCTCTATCGGGACACCGTGGACAAAGTGCTTCCTGCGCTGGCCAGGCTCGCGCCATCCGGATGGAAAGTCATTTTGCCGGATCACCCCCGCCTGGAATATGCCGCCCGCGCGGGTGTCGCGACGATGAATCCCGGCGGCGACAAACCGGAGGATGCCGCGCCTTTCGCCTGGTCGCGGGAGAATTCAGGGAAGAAAGTTCATCCCGTCGCGCAGAAGCGTCCCAACGCGTGGGGACTGCACGATGTCATCGGCAACCGCTGGCATTGGTTCTGGCGAGCGGGCGCAGGGTACGGGAACGACTCCACCAAAGACCATATCGTGTACGGCGGCCGGTATAATTCGGAATCGGGCGGAAATGGCGTGCGTTTGGCGAACATCATGATCAGCAGCCAGCCGGAAGGCGCGCGCTTTGCCCTCATTCGCGCGGATGCGCCGACGCCCAAAGGCCATCCAGAGACGCGGCACCAGCGGGCGGACAAGCCGTGAATTGAAACGCTGCGCAATTGAGATAAGTGCGGAGGACTGAAGAAAGTTTTCGTCACCGAAGATGAACGGAGCCGGCCTCGTGATGTCGAACCGTTGAATGAAACGCTCTCAAGTCCTCGTGCGCTGGAACGCCGGATTGCATCTTCGACCGGCGGCCAGATTGGTGCGCCTTGCTCAAACCTTTCACTCCACCATTCTTTTGAAGTGCGGCGGAAAGCTGGCTGACGCCCGCAGCATCATCAGCGTCATGCTTCTGGCTGCTTCCATGAACGCGGTCATCGAGATCGAAGCGACAGGCGTGGACGAAGCGAATGCCGCTCAAGCCATCGAACAAATTTTCTCCAACGATGATGACAATGGGGCCTCCGATTGTCAGAAGCCCGAGTAAGGAAGCGTTCCGCCGCGCACTTGGCGTCGCGTCGCACAACTGCTGAGTAACCGCCAGTTCATCGCGAAGCGATGACGGAATGTAGCCGGGGATAACATCCCCGGCACGCACGCAGAATTGGCTCGCGCCCTGAAGGGGCGCTGGAAAACATCCCTCATGTCTTCGACTCACCTGAGTCTCCATTTCCACATTGTCTTTGGGACCAACACCAACGGCCTCTCATGGCCGTGGAGTGGCGCGAACGCCTTCACGCCTATCTCGGAGGTTCCGCCCGTACACTCGACGTGGTTCCAAGAGCCGTCGGTGGGGTGGCCGACCATGTTCATCTCCTGATCGATTTGCGCGCGACACATCGGCTTGCGGATGTCATGCGCGACATCAAGCGAACCTCGTCCGCATGGGTGCATGAAACCGTCAACGACAAGGAGTTCGCATGGCAGGACGGCTACGGCGCGTTCACCGTCAGCGCGTCGATGTTGGAAACAGTGAAACAATACATCGCGCGGCAGGAGGAGCATCATCGGAAGAAGACGTTTCAAGAGGAATACGTCGAGATGCTGCGCAAGAGTGGCGTCGAATATGACGAGCGCTATTTGTGGTGAAGGCTGCAAACCTCGTATCGCGGAAGCGATGACGGATTGTAGCCGGAGATAGCATCCCCGGTTCAGAGCGGACCAACGGATACGCCCTGAAGGGGGCGCAGGAATGCGTGATGACTCCAGCAATCGATCCGTGAACGGGTGCTCCACCGCCCCTGCCGGGGCGGATTCATTCTCTGGACGTGTGACCGGGGGCGTTGCCCCCGGCTACATTTCGACAACCCTTCAGGTTGGCGCAAAGGAGAGGCGGACCGGTTGGGCGGCCGGAGGACGATTTGAAGTGACCCAAGATTTTCAAAGACTGCGAAATAGTGAGCCGAACGGAATGGTATTTGCGGATACGCGGCCTCCGATGGAGGCCAAGAACACGATCGAGACGCTCCGCAAATGGAGCAAGTGCTGAGTAACTGCAGATCATCGCGAAGCGATGACGGATTGTAGCCGGGGATAGCATCCCCGGTTCAGACCGCCCAACAAATGCGCCCTGAAGGGGCGCAGGAATGCGTGATGACTCCAAGCAATCGATCCGTGAACGGGTGCTCCACCGCCTCTGCCGGGGCGGATTCATTCTCTGGACGTGTGACCGGGGGCGTTGCTCCCGGCTACATTCCGGCAACCCTTCAGGTTGGCGCAAAGCCGCGGGCCGGCGTGAGTATTCTCAGCGTGGTTCCAGACGGCGTCGCTCGCACGGGGTTAGACCTCGTCCACTACCACTGACAGATGTCCTGGCCTTGGTACCGGTATGTTTGCAGCATGAATGCGGTAATCCACGCGGAAATTCGCCACTCCTTCAACGGTGGCTCGATGTGACTTTGCCCATGCCCGGACTATGCGCGGCGGCGGCAGTGGGTCTATCGGGCGTCATTGATACGCCACGATCTTCACTGAACTGGGATCAGAATAGGCGTTGCCGTCTTCGTCCAGGCCCCGATCCACCTGGAAGATGTCTCCCGCGACGGACTCGACGGTGTAGGTCGATGACGCGAGGCCGCCTTTGCTGCCGGAGGATTCCACCACCACCATTTCGTTGGATTCGGTGACGTGGTCCACAATGGCGATGTGGCGGCTGGCGTCGCCGTCACTGCGCTGCCAGATCAAAAGATCAAAGGGTTGAATTTGCGCGTAGGAGGTGCGCGCGGGGTTGCGAGCGTAAACGTCAATGTCGCGTTCGCGATCGGTGCGACCGGTGGAGACAAGGAAGCTGTTGATGAAGCCGGAGCAATCGAGGCCGAGTTTCGCGGTGGTGTCGCAGTAGGTCACGAGCGAAGCCAGCGTGGCGCGTCCATAGGTGAGGGCATAGGCGAGGTAGATGCGATACTCCCAGGGCGCGCCCTTCCCGTAATAGGCGTGGGCGATGGCGACGTTGTGCGCGCTGCGGTTGGCGGCAATGGCCGCGGCCCCGGCCCGGCGCGCGTTTTGGCGGACGATGCTTTGGAGCGCGTCTTTCTCGGCCCCATTGGAGCGGCGGGCGGTGATGCCGTCATTGACGTAAATGTGAACATCAGCCTGGACGCTGCAGGTGTGGCCGGTGTCCCTCGTCACATAGGGCACCTCGAGCTCCCGGTAAAGCTGCTTGAAGTCGTGCGGGCCAAGCTCCGCGCAGCCAGCCTCGGTCAATGGCAGGACGAGCGGGCCTGTGGCCAGGGCGCACGCCGAATCGCCCACGCCGAGGGTGCCGGGTGTGCTGCTCGGCAACCCCGTTCCCGCCCGGCTGGGGTCCGAGGCGTCGCCGATGCCCATCGGCCCCGGCGTGGGACCCCGGTGATCGAGAGGATCACCACTGCTCATGCTGCACCATTGTCGGCTCATGCGGTCAGTGCGTGTTGGGAGAATGGGATGGATTGCCTCGCCGCTTCCTCGTTCGATGCTTTGCTGGCGAGTGCGATCCAGAGCAAGGACGGACTGAGTGATGGAAATGGGATGCTCATCAGACTTTGCCGTCGATACTCAAAAGGGCGGAGGCGGGCAACAAGAATTTGCCATTCTCTCCCTGGAAAAGAGGATGCGTTGCACCGCTCTGATGCGGCGCTGACGATTCCTTGAACTGGACGCCACGCTGAGGACAGCGCGCCTACCGCGCCTGTTGAACGAGGCGCACGAACTCCTTGGCCAGTCGCGTCAGCTCGGTCCAGTTTTTGGTCTTCAAAATCTCGGCGCCGATCAGTGATGAGCCGACACCGAGCGCGACGGAACCAGCTTTCAAGAACTCCGGGGCCGTCTGCAAGTCCACGCCGCCGGTCGGCACGATGCGCAAGTGGGGCAGGGGAGCGCGGATGTTTTTGATGTAGCCAGGGCCAAGCTTGTCCGCCGGAAAAATCTTGATGAAGTCAGCGCCGGCTTCGTGAGCAAGCTGCGCTTCAGTCGGTGTGTAAGCGCCCAGCATCACTGGCTTGTTCCGCGAGTGCGCGGCTTCGATGATTTC
>Ga0190265_10002445_pt1 | contig 12460 bp, 10 predicted proteins | sample Popmic124T_FD_133135 | JGI IMG/M metagenome (GOLD analysis project Ga0190265, IMG submission 133135) | Populus adjacent soil microbial communities from riparian zone of Indian Creek, Utah, USA - 124 T | ecosystem: Environmental > Terrestrial > Soil > Riparian zone | place: USA: Utah | collected... | reverse complement strand
GACCGCGGCACGGTGCCCAAGGTGATGAACCTCGCCCAGGCGCTGAAGGCCTGGCTCGAGCACCGCAAGGACGTGCTGGTCCGCCGCACCGAGCACCGGCTCGAGCAGATCGCCAACCGGCTCGAGGTGCTGGGCGGCTACCTCATCGCCTATCTGAACCTCGACCGGGTGATCCAGATCATCCGCGCCGAGGACGAACCCAAGCCGGTGATGATCGCCGAATTCGGTCTTTCCGACCGCCAGGCCGAGGCGATCCTCAACATGCGCCTCAGGTCCCTGCGCAAGCTCGAGGAAATGCAGATCCGCAAGGAGCGCGAGGCGCTCGAGGAGGAGAAGGCCGCGCTCGAAAAGCTGGTCGCCGACCCGAAACGGCAGCGCACGCGGCTCAAGAAGGACCTGACGGCGCTCAAATCGCGCTACGGCGAATGGACCGAGCTCGGCCGCCGCCGCACCCTGATCGAGGAAGCGGCGCCGGCGCGCGACATTCCTTTGGAAGCGATGATCGAGCGCGAGCCGATCACATTGATCCTCTCCGCGCGCGGCTGGATCCGGGCGATGAAGGGCCATGTCGAGCAGGCCGAAGCCGACACGCTGAAGTTCAAGGAAGGCGACGCGCTCGCTTTCCCTTTGCTCCATGCCCACACCACCGACAAGATCCTGATCGCCACGTCCGACGGGCGCTTCTACACGCTCGCCGCCGACCGGCTGCCGGGCGGACGCGGCTTCGGCGAGCCGGTCAAATCGATGGTCGACATCGAAGGGGAGGGCAAATTCGTGGCTTTGCTCAAGGCGGGGGCGGCGGAGCGGTTCCTCGTCGCCGCTTCCGACGGGCGCGGCTTCGTCACGCTGGCGCAGGGCGCGATCGCCGAGACCCGCAAGGGCAAGCAGATCGTCAACCTGCGTCCGGGCGAGACGCTGAAGGTCGTGCGGCCGCTGAAGCCCGATGACGACTGGATCGCCGTGGTCGGCGAGAACCGGAAGATGGTCGCCTATCCGCTCAAGGATCTGCAGGTGATGGCACGCGGGCAGGGCGTCCAGCTTCAGCGCTATCGCGACGGCCGCCTGTCGGACGCCAAAGGCTTCAACCTCGCCCAGGGCCTCAGCTGGCCGATGGGCGGCGAGGGCGGCCGCACGCGAACCGAGCCCGACATGAAGCTGTGGCGGACCGCGCGCGGCGCGGCCGGACGGGCGGCGCCCAACGGCTTCCCGCGCGACAACAGGTTCGGCTGAATGGCAATGCGGACGATCCGGTTGGGGGGGCAAGGCCTTGGGATGTGGCCGTTCGCCTTGCTTGCCGCCCCCGGCCTTGCCCAGGAGCCGCCGCCGCCTCCTCCTGCCTCCGGGGACCCCGCGCCGGCCGGGCCGTCCGCCCGCCCGGGCGAGGAGGGCGAGATCGTCGTCACCGGCGAGCGCCTGCGCGGCGAGGCGATCGGCAACATCCGGCCCGAGGAACGACTCAACGAAGACCAGATCCGCGCTTATGGCGCGACCAGCGTCGGCGATCTGGTCAGCGCGCTGGCGCCGCAGACGCGCTCGGGGCGCGGGCGCGGCGGCAACGAGGCGCCGGTGGTGCTGCTGAACGGCAGGCGCATCGCCGGCTTCGCCGAGATCCGCAACCTGCCCTCCGAAGCGATCGAACGGGTCGACATCCTGCCCGAGGAGGCGGCGCTCGCCTACGGCTATCGCGCCGATCAGCGGGTGGTGAACATCGTGCTCAAGGAGAATTTCAAGGCGATCACGCTTGCCGGCAACGTGAACCTCCCGACCGCGGGCGGCCAATATTCCACCGACGCCAACGCCGGCATCGTCAGGATCGATCGCGCCGGCCGCTGGAGCGTCGACGTCCAATATCAGCATGCGAGCGCGCTGCTCGAAAGCGAGCGCGATCTGGTCCAGTCGCCGCCCGCTTTTCCGTTCGATCTCGCCGGCAATGTCGGCGCCGCCCCCTATTTGCCCGGCGCGGAGGTCGATCCGGCGCTCAGCGCCGCCGCCGGCACCCTCGTCACGCTCGCCGCCGTCCCGCCGAGCGCCGCCACCGGCGCGCCGGGCCTCGCCGATTTCGTGCCGGGCGCAAATCGCGCCAATGCCGCCGATCTCGGCCGCTACCGGACCCTGCTGCCCGCGACCGACTCGCTGACGCTGAACGGGACGTTGAGCCGGACAATGTTCGGCAACGTCTCGGCGACGCTCAACGCCCGCTTCGTCGCGACGTCGAGCGCCGGCCGGTTCGGCCTGCCGTCGCTGACCCTGGCGCTGCCGCAAACCAATCCGTTCTCGCCATTTTCGAGGGACGTCACTCTGTTCCGCTACGCCGATGCCGCCGGCCCGCTTCGCCGCGACAGCGACGGGACGAATGCCCATGGCGGGCTGACGCTCGACGGCGCCGTTTCGCAGGCCTGGCGCTTCACGTTCACCGCCAATTACGATCTCGCCCGGAACGTCACCTACACCGACACCAATGCCGATCCGGGCGCGATCCAGGCGCGGCTCGCGGCCGGCGATCCGGCGCTCAATCCGTTCGGGCCGATCGGCGCCGGGCTGCTGGCGATGGCGCCCCGGGACCGGGCCGAATCGACCAGCCGGTCCGCCGGCGCGCAAATCGTGTTCAATGGCCCCCTGCTCCGGCTTCCGGCCGGCCCGGCGACGGCGAGCCTCACTGCCTCGGCCAACAGTCTCGACCTCGAATCCGAAACCCGGCGCGCGGGCGCGATCCAGGCGCGCGAGCTCGGCCGCGATCGCGCCGCGATCCAGGGCAGTGTCGAATTGCCGCTCCTCAGCCGCCGCGTCGGCTTCCTGAGCGCGCTCGGCGAGGTTTCGGCGAACCTCAATCTCAACGTCGAGCATCTGTCGGATTTCGGCACGCTGAGGACGCTTGGCTATGGCGTGCGCTGGTCGCCGATCGAGCTCATCGATCTCGCGGTCAGCGTCTCCGACGAGGATGGCGAGCCCAGCATGCAGCAATTGGGCGATCCCGCGATCGTCACCCCCAATGCGCGCACCTTCGATTTCACGCGCGGCGAAACGGTCGATGTCCTGCGCATCGACGGCGGCAATCCGGCGCTGATCGCCGACAATCGCCATATATTCAGCGGCCGCGCGACGATCCGGCCGCTCGGCGGCGGCGGGCCGGGCCGGCCGAACCTCGCGATCATCGCCAATTATACCCGCACCCGAATCGACAATCCGATCGCATCCTTTCCGGTCGCGACCGCGGAGATCGAGGCGGCCTTTCCCACCCGTTTCGTGCGCGGTCCCGACGGGCGGCTGCTTCAGATCGACGCAAGGCCGGTCAATTTCGCGCGCTCGGAGCGGGAGGAGCTGCGCTGGGGCGCGACCTTCAACCGGCCGTTCCCGCCGCCGGGCGCCGCCCCCGCGCCGGGCGGCGCCCCCGCGGCGGGCGGCCCCGGAGGCGCCCGGCCCGGCGGTCCCGGCGCCGGCCCGCGTGGCCGGGGAGGCGGCGGCCCCGGCGGCCGGCGAGGCGGGGGCGCCGCTCCCTTCGGCGGCGGCCAGGGCGGCGGCATGAACGTCTCGGTCTTCCACACCTGGCGCCTCACCGACGAGGTGCTGATCCGCCAAGGCGTGCCGGAGCTCGATTATCTCGACGGCTCGGCCTTCAGTGGCCGCGGCGGCCGGCCGCGCCACGAGCTCGAATTGGTGGCGGGGTATTTCCGGGGCGGCATGGGCGGATTTCTGCGCGCGACCTGGCAGAGCGCGACCCTGGTGCGCGGCGGTGCCGGCGGCCCGGGCGATCTGCGCTTTTCGGACCATGCGACGGCGAACCTCAACCTGTTCGCCGATCTTGGCCAGCGGCCGGGGCTCATCCGCCGCTTCGGCTGGCTGCGGGGCACGCACGTGCAGGTCGGAATCTCGAACATCTTCGACAATCGCCAGCGGGTGCGCGACGAAGCCGGCGCCACGCCGCTCAGCTATCAGCGGGATTATCTCGATCCGCTCGGCCGTTCGGTCCGGCTCGGCGTCCGCAAATTGTTTTTCTGATTTTCCAAACCGGGCAAATGGTTATCGGTTTCGCGCGGGGCATTTCTCAACGATGCGTTAACCCTGTTTCTCTATCGCCGCCGCCATGCAGGCTGCCAAGACGCGCAAGGGGGCGAAATCGGTTGGGGGACAGCGTGCGCCGCACGAAGGCGTACCGCCCGAACTCGCGCCGCATTTCCATGCCGTCCTCGAAACCGTCCGCCAGCGCTATCTCGACGCGCTTCCGATCGCGGCGGCGATCGTCACGGTCGGCGAAGACGCCTTCATCGACTGTGCCAACGACCAGTTCCGCTTCCTCGCCGAATGGGACGAGCGGCTCGGCGAGCGCCGCATCGCCGAGGTCCCGATGCTCCGCGCGGGGCCGATCGGGACCAAGCTCACCGCTTTCCTCAAGAAGGGCGATCCGGCCTTCCAGTTCGACACCGCCGACGGGCGCAGCATCGGCGGGCGCCACTTCACGGTGCGCTTCGCGCGCCTCTCCGTTCTGCCGGGCCAGCCGGTCCGCTGCCTGATTTCGCTGATCGACAAGACCTCGCAGGTCGAGACCGAGCGCTCGCTGCGCTCGGAGATGCTGCGCGACACGCTGACCGGCCTGCCAAACCGCTTCGCCTTCAACGAAAAGGTCGAGGCGGTGCTCGCCGACCCGGCCTTCGCCGACAATGGCTATGCCGTGCTCGCCGTCGACATGACTCGCTTTTCGCGGGTCAACGAATGCATGGGCGCGATCGCCGGCGACGAATTGCTGATCACCTTCGCCCGCCGCCTGGTCTCCGCGCTGCGCCCGACCGACATGCTGGCGCGCATCTCGGGCGACGAATACGGCGTCCTGCTCCGCCTCGACCGCGGCCTCGCCGACGCGATGCGCGCCGCCGAGCGCATCAAGGCGGTGCTGACTTTGCCGTTCCGGCTCTCGGAGCTCGAGATCAGGGTCGATTGCGCGATCGGCTGCGCGATCCTCAGCAAGAGCGTCAACAGCGCCGACGAAGTGCTGAGGAACGCCCAGTTCGCCTTGAAGGGCGCCAAGCGGACCGGCACCACCCAGATTTACGAGCCGACCCAGGCGCAGGCGGTCCGCCGCCGCTTCAGCATCGAGACCGAACTGAGGTGCGCGATCGAGTCCGGCGACCTCACCCTCGCCTACCAGCCGCTGATCCATCTCGCCTCCGGCCGGGTCTCGGGCTTCGAGGCGCTGGCCAGGTGGCAGCTCGAGGGCGTCGCCATAACGCCCGGCGAGTTCATTCCGGTCGCCGAGGAATCGGGGCTGATCGTCCAGCTCGGGCGCTGGGCGCTCGACACCGCGACCCAGACTCTGGCCGATTGGGATCGCAAGACCGGGACGCGGCTGCCGATCAGCGTCAACGTCAACCTTTCGCCGGTGCAGATCAGCCGCGACGATGTCGCCGCCGCGGTCTCGGGCGCGCTTTCGGCGAGCGGCATCGAGGGCGGCCGGCTGACGCTCGAGCTGACCGAAGGCGCGATCATCCAGGACCCCGAGCGTGTCGCCGCCGCGCTCAAGGCGCTGCAGCGCTTCGACGTCAAGATCGCGATGGACGATTTCGGCTCGGGCTACACCTCGCTGGCGTCGCTGCAGCTGCTGCCGATCGACATATTGAAGATCGACCAGCGCTTCGTCTCGGCGATGCTCGCCGACGGCGATTCGGCCGCGATCGTCGACGCCATTTTGAGCCTCGCGCGCGCGCTCGGCATGGAGACGACCGCGGAAGGGATCGAATGCGAGGCGCTGGCGAAGAAGCTGACCGAACTCGGCTGCACGTCCGGCCAAGGCTACCTTTATTCCGAAGCGCTGCCGGCCGACGACGCGCTCGCTTACTGGCTCGACCAGGATCGTTTCAGCTGATTTCAGCTGAAGCGTGAATCCTGGTCGCTTTATGGTCTCCGCAGCGCCTGATCGACATGCCGGCGGGCGATCGCCCGCACCTGTGCCTTGTCGGCGGGAAATCCCGAACGCGCCCATTCCCGTTCGATCGCCTTCATGGTCCCGGCGACGACCGGTCCCGGCTCCAGGCCCATGCCGATAATGTCCCCGCCCGTGATCGGCAGGCGCGGGCGGCGCCAGGATATCAGCGCCTTCAAGCCGGTCCCGGTCTTGCCGGCGAGGAGGAATCGATCGACGGCTTCCTCAGGCCCGATTTCATAGGCGAGGAGTTCGGGCGCATCGAGATGGTGGACCGCGGCCGACGCGAGGCGGGTCGCGGCGCGCTTCGACAGGCGCAGCCGCGCCGCGATGTCCAAAGCGGCGGACGAATTGCCCGGCAACAATGAAGCGAGCCGGCGGATCGGATGACCCGCGATCCCCACCCCGCGCTCGCACGCGATCAGGCCGGCCAGCCGGTCGGCGCTGACGATCTCGGGAAGGACCGGGCGAAAGATGCCGCGCGCGATCATCAGCGCGGCGGTCGGCGCCGGATCGGGCAATCCGAGCAGCTTCAGCAATTCGTCGGCGATTCGCTCCCGGGAAAGCGCCATGAGGTCGTTGGCGCGCGCGGCGCAGGCGGCGAGCGCCGCTTCGTCGGCCGCGCCCTTGCCGAAGCGCGCGTGGAAGCGGAAGAAGCGCAGGATGCGCAGATGATCCTCGGCGATGCGCTGGAGCGGATCGCCGATGAAACGGACGCGGCCGGCCGCAAGGTCGTCGAGCCCGCCGAAATAGTCGAAAACCTCGCCGCCCGCCGGATCGGCCGACAAGGCGTTGATCGTGAAATCGCGCCGGGCGGCGTCCTCGCGCCAGTCTTCGGTATAGGCGATGGTGGCGCGGCGGCCGTCGGTCGCGACGTCGCGGCGCAGCGTCGTGACCTCGATCGGCGCGCCGCCGATCACCGCGGTGATCGTGCCGTGGGCGAGGCCGGTGGGGACCGCCTTGATGCGGGCGGCTTCGAGGCGGGCCAGCACCTCGTCGGGCGCGAGCCTGGTGGCGAGATCGACGTCGCTGGCCTCGTGGCCGAGCAAGGTGTCGCGCACGCTGCCGCCGACGAAGCGGGTGTCGCCCTCGCCGGCGCCGAGCGTCTCGAGCAGCCTTTCCATGCCGGGGCGATGCCGCCAGGGGGCGTCGGGGAGCTTCACGCCGTCACCGCCCGAAAATAGTGACAGTCACGCTTTTCGGAGCCGGCGGCTGGCGACGGGACGGCATCAGCCGCGAAAAGCGTGACTGTCACTATTTTCATGAGACCAGCGCGAGGCGCCGGCTGAGGTTCACGATCATCGCCGCCGTCGCCCCCCAGATTTTCCGGCCCTCCCATTCGATCTCATAATAGGTTCGCTCCTTCCCGCGCCAGAGCGCATGGCGCACATGCTGGTGGCGCGGATCGAGGATATGGCGCAGCGGCGCCTCGAAAACCGCCGCGACTTCGCCGGGGTGCGGAGTGAGGCGCAGGTCCGGGGGCACGATGCCAAGCACCGGCGTGACTTCGAAGCCGGTGACGGTGCGGTAGCGGTCGGCGATGCCGATCACCTCGACCCGGGAGGGGGGAAGCCCGATCTCCTCTTCCGCCTCGCGCAGGGCGGCGGCAATGGGCCCGTCGTCGCCGGGATCGATCCGCCCGCCGGGGAAGCTCACCTGGCCCGGATGCTTGCGCATCGTCTCCGGGCGCAGGGTCAGGATCACCGTGGGACCGGGGCGGTCGACCACCGCGACCAGGACGGCGGCCGGGGTGATGCCATGCCCATCCGCCTCCTCGTCGAGCACGTCGCCGCCGATCAGCTCGGGGCTCGCGCGGTGGCCGAGCTCGAGCGCCTCGCGGAGCGTGTCGGCGAGGCTCATGCGCCTCCCTCCAGCGCGAAGAAGGCGCCGCCGCTCCACACGCCCGGCGGCGAGGCGCCCTCGGCAAGGGCGATTTCGGCCAGCTCGTAATAGACCGGGCGGGCGACCAGGGCGTCGAGGCCGGCGCGGACTTCGAGATAGGGGTGCGGGCCCGCCTCGAACCGCAGCGCGTGGCCGGACCCGGCGACCACGACGTCGCCGGTATTGAGGCGGAAGGCAAGCATTCGGTCCGCGCCTTCGCCCTCGCTCTTCAGCTCGACCGCGACGAACGGGGCATCCTCGACCTCGATGTCGAGCTTCTCCACCGGCGTCACCAGGCCGAAGCTCCCGTCGTCCTCGCGCCGCAGGATGGTCGAGAACAGCCGGACCATGGCAGGGCGGCCGATCGGGCTTCCTTCGTGGTACCAGGTGCCGTCGCGCGCGATCCGCATCGCGCTCGCGCCGCAATGGGTCGGATTCCATTTCTCGACCGGCGGCAGCCGCCGCTCCTGCGCCATGCGGGCGATGTCCGCGAGGCTCAAGGAGGCAAGGTCGTCCATGGACCGCGCTGTAGCGCCCGGCTATGCGCTCCGTCCATGGAAACGGCGATCGTCACCGGCGGCGCGAAAAGGATCGGGGCCGAGATCGCGCGCGCGCTGGCGGCCGATGGCTGGCACCTGCTCATCCACTACAATCGCTCGGCGGGCGAGGCGGAGGCGCTGGCGGACGAGCTCGGCCATGCCTCCACCGTCCAGGCGGATCTGGCCGATGCGGGCGCAAGCGACACGATTCTGGCGGCGCTGGACGGCCTGCCGCCGCCGCGCCTGCTGGTCAACAACGCCTCGCGCTTCGTCCATGACGATTTGCGCGATTTCACGCCCGAGAGCTGGGCGGCGCATCTCGACGTCAATTTACGCGCTCCGGCCCTGCTGTCGCGGGCGTTCGCGGCGCGGGCGGGGCAGGGGCTGATCGTCAACCTCCTCGACGCCAAGCTCGCCGCGCTTAATCCCGATTTCTTCAGCTACACCATTTCCAAGATCGCCCTGGCGGGATTGACCGAGCTTTGCGCCCGCGCCTTTGCGCCGGGCATCAGGGTCAACGGCATCGCGCCGTCGGTGACGATGGTCTCGGGCCCGCAGGGCCGCGCCGATTTCGAACGGGTCCACGGCCTCAACGCGCTCGGCCGCGGGGTCGAGGTGAGCGACATCGTCGGCGCGCTCCGCTTCATCATCGCCGCGCCGAGCCTCACCGGCCAGGTCATCCTGCTTGACGGCGGCCAGCGTTTCCTCTCCCTGCCGCGCGATGTGCAGTTTTTGGAGCCGCAATGACGCAGAACATCGCCCAGTTGGCCAAATCTGAACTGGACGGCCTCGTCCCCGATCGCCTCGCGCCCAAGACGCGCAAGATCGTGCTCGAGGGCTACGATCTGCCGGTCGACATCGGCTTTCATGATTTCGAGATCGGCACGCCGCAGCGGCTGCTGGTCACGGTCGAAGTCTGGGTCGACGAACGAAGCTTCGCGGCGACCGACGAACGGGCCGGCGCCTGGGATTATGATTTCCTGCGCACCGAGATCGGCGCGCTTGCCGCCGGCCGCCGCTTCAACCTTCAGGAAACGTTCGTGCGCGAGGTCTACGATTTGATCGCCGCGCGCCGCGGCGTCACCGCGCTGCGCGTCTCGACCCGCAAGCCCGACATCTACCCCGATTGCATCGGCGTCGGGGTCGAGCTGGCCAGCTTTTAATTCGTGACAGTCACTCTTTTTCCGCCTCCGTCTTTCGGTCGCGAACCGCCTGCCCGGGAAAAGAGTGACTGTCACTAATTATCGAAAAAAGTGACTGTCCCTATTTAACGCCGCGGGCGGGTGCGCAGGCACGGGCCGAGGCCTTCCATGACCACGCGGTAATCGGCCTGGATCGCGCGCGCTTCGTCCTCGCCCGCCTCGCGCAGCGCTGCGGCCGGCAGCCGCGGCGGCAGCGTGCAGGCGAGCCGGTACCAGAGGAAGGAGCCCGGCGCGGGCGGGGCGGCGGCGTCGTCGACGATCTCGGCGAGCGCGGCCGACCAGCGCGGCGTCTCGCCCGGGCGGCGCAGCACGTTCAATGAGATCGGCCTATTGTCCGCGGTCTGCAGAAAAATCTGCGTCTCGCTCTCGCCCTGGAGCGAGCCGGGAACGTGGAAGGCGCGTCCGATCCCGGTGATTCGCGGCGCCGCGTCCGCCGCGCTCGAATCGCGCAGGATCGCGCGCAGCGTCTCGGCGGCCTGGGGGCTGAACGGGATTTGCGCGTCGGGCGCGACCAGCTGGAGCTCGGCCGGCCGATTCGGAACCCGGCGCGCGAGCACCAGCATTTCGGCGCGGCGACCGATTCGCGGGCGACGCCCGCGCGAATCGGTCGCGACGTCGGCGAGGTAGCTCACCCGTGCCTCGATCCCGCCCGCGCCGCGAATCAGCGCGATCACCTCGGCCTCGATCAGGAACCGCGTGAAGCCCAGCGCGACATTGGGCGCCGCGCGCGCGTCGAGCGCATCCGCGTCGCGTATCCGCACGTGCGCCGCGACCGGGGCGGCGGCCGCGAGATCGGCCAGATCGGCATAGCTAAGTGCTGAAGATTGCGGGAGAGTCTGCGCCAGGGCCGGCGGCGGCGAAGCAGTGAGAATGGCGGCGGCCGCGGCCAGGATGATGGGTTTCATATCGATTCCAATCGCACTTCAAAGCGTCGCTAGGGGCGCGCGCATTAACCCTGGATTGCGGCGGAAATCCGCCGTCAGGTTACGGCCAGGTTACAGAGTCACGCGAAGGATTGCTTCGCGCAAACCGTCGCGATAGACAGCACGGCCTTGGGATCGTCCGTTCCGCGGATGAACCGAATCCGGCCCGCCGCGTTTGTCGAGAGGCCGCACAAGGTCGAAGAGAGGGAGCTCGGCTGATTAATGTCATACGTTGACCAGGGAATGAGCCAGAACCGGGTGTGGGCGATCGTCCTCGTCGCCATCCTCCACGCGCTCCTCGCTTATGCGTTCGTGACCGGCCTTGCCTACAAGTTCGTCAAGACCGTGTCCGAAGACCTCAAGACGTTCGATGTTGAGGAAGAGCCGCCGCCGCCCGAGGAAGAGCCGCCGCCCCCGCCGAAGCAGGAGGCGCCGCCGCCGCCGGTGACAGCGCCCCCGGCGATCGTCCGGATGCCGACGACGCAAACCATCGTCGCGCCGCCGCCGCCGCCGCCGCCGCCGACCTTCATTCCGACTCCGCCGGCCCCGCCGGCGCCGGTGGCGCCGCGGACGGTCGAACCGGCCCGGGCGCGGGCCAATCTGCAATCCTATTTCTCCACGGACGATTATCCGTCGGCGGCGCAGCGCAACAACGAGGAAGGCACGGCCTCCTTCTCGCTGACCGTCGGTCCGGACGGCCGCGTCCAGGCCTGCTCGATCACGTCGTCGAGCGGTTCGTCGTCGCTCGATGCGGCCACGTGCCGGATTCTGCGCAGCCGCGCGCGGTTCACCCCGGCGCGTAACAATACCGGCCAGCCGACCACGGACACGGTCAGGAACCGTATCCGCTGGGTGTTGCCGGAAGACTGATTTTTCGTTCGTTTCGCCATATTCTAGACTGAAGAGGAATTTGATCAAATGGCAGCACCAGCAGCAGCCCCGGCCGCCGAGAATCCTTATGGTATCGTCGCCGCGCTCCAACAGGGCGGCATCATCGCCCAGATCACGTTCGGCATCATGGTCATCATGTCGGTCGGCTCGTGGTACATTTTCTTCGTGAAGCTCATCGAGCAGCAGAAGATCATCAAGGAAGGCCGGCGCGCGCGCACCACCTTCTGGCAGGCGAACAGCCTCGAGGCGGGCCGCGACAAGCTCGACAAGAACGGCGCCTATCGCCAGATCGTCGACGACGGCCTCGAAGCCCGTTCGCAGCACACCAAGCTGACCGATCCGATCGACCAGCACGACTGGATGCTGAACTCGCTGGCCCGCAGCCAGGGCGCGATCACCGCCAAGCTGTCGTCGGGTCTCGCCTTCCTCGCCACCGTCGGATCGACCGCGCCGTTCGTTGGCCTGTTCGGCACCGTGGTCGGGATCTACCGCGCGCTGATCCGAATCGGCGCGTCGGGCCAGGCCTCGATCGACGCGGTCGCGGGGCCGGTCGGCGAGGCGCTGATCATGACCGCGCTCGGCCTCGCGGTCGCGGTTCCGGCGGTCATGCAGTACAATTGGCTGATGCGGCGCAACAAGGCGATCGGCGAGGAACTCGCGCGCTTCGCCAATTATGTGCACGGCTACATGATCTCGGGCGGCACCGTCCGTCCGTCCGTGGCCGCGGCGCGGACGCCCGCCGCCAAGCCGGCCGGCACTGGCGGCGCCGCGACCACCGGCGGCGCGGCCAGCACCGCCAGGCCGTAAGGAAGAATGGGCGGGGCCGGGAGGCCCCGCCGCCTTGCCGGACGCCGCCCCCCGCGGCGCACCGGTAGAGAATAGGAACCGAAACCATGTCAATGCAGGTCGGCGAATCTGGCGGCGAAAACGACGAACCGATGTCGGACATCAACACGACGCCGCTGGTGGACGTGATGCTGGTGCTGCTGATCATCTTCCTCATCGCCGTGCCGATCGTGCTGCAATCGGTGCCGGTGACGCTGCCCAAGGTCCGCTACGAAGTGACGACCACCAAGCCCGAAAACGTGAACCTGTCGGTGCGCGCGGTGAACG
>Ga0190265_10002444_pt1 | contig 12470 bp, 13 predicted proteins | sample Popmic124T_FD_133135 | JGI IMG/M metagenome (GOLD analysis project Ga0190265, IMG submission 133135) | Populus adjacent soil microbial communities from riparian zone of Indian Creek, Utah, USA - 124 T | ecosystem: Environmental > Terrestrial > Soil > Riparian zone | place: USA: Utah | collected... | reverse complement strand
CACGCAACACTGCGCTGCCTCCTGGATCTCCTCGGGCCGCGCACCCTTGCGTAGATCGAGGGGCTCGGACAGAGCGGTGACGGTGAAGACGTATCCGTGTGGGTCGTCACCCTCGGGAGGGCAGGGCCCGCCGTACCCGATGCTGCCGAACGAGCTCGTCGCTTCGAACGCCCCCGGTGGCAGACGTCCGGACAGTTCCGTCTCGCCGGGCGGGATCCTGTAAACGACCCAATGAACGAACGTTCCGCCGGGAGCATCGGGGTCGGTGACGCTCACGATCCATTCGGAGGCGTCGACCGGACCTTCCCATTCGATGTCCGGTGGGGTGTCGTTCCCTTCGCAGGTGTATTCGACGGGGATCTCGTCACCTTTGATCCCAGGAAGCCGCACCTCGACCTCAACCTCGTCGGCTGCGTCCGGGCTTTCGGCACTCGTCGACGGAGGATCCTCGGGCGTTCGGTCCGCCGCCGGTTCTTCGTTTCCGGCGCATGCTGTGAGCAGCATCAGCAAACCGAGCGCCAGCGACCGAAGTTTCGAAGGTTGCATGCTCCTTTCGAGACTATCCAGGGCGCTCGGACCTTTCATCCTTCGGAATCTGCGCGATCGGAAATAGCGGGCCGCGGCCTCTAGTTGGCTCTAGGTATGAGAGCCGAAATCCCCCAGAGGAACGCCCCCAGCTGGATGGTCTGGACGGCACTGTGGATCGTCTACATCGTGTGGGGGTCGACCTATCTCGCGATCCGCATAAGCGTCGAGACCCTGCCGCCACTCCTTGCGGGGGGGATCCGGTTCCTGTTCGCCGGGGCGCTCGTCTATCTGTTCCTCCTCTGGCGGAAGGGAAGAGACGCCGTTCGGGTGACGAAGGACGAGCTCATCGGTGCCGGCTTTGTAGGAACTGCGCTGTTGCTCGGCGGCAACGGGATCGTGATGGTCGCGGAGCAGTACGTGGCTTCCGGGCTCGCGTCGCTTCTGATTGCAACGGTTCCCCTGTGGGTGATCCTGCTGCGAACACTCGCGCGGGACAACGTTCCACGCGGAACCTTGGGCGGAGTGTTCGCGGGTTTCGCCGGTGTGGCCCTTCTCGTATTGCCAGGGGACCGACCCGATGGGGCGCCGCTTGGCGGCATGCTCCTCCTGATCCTTGCGGCCGCGTTCTGGGCACCGGGCACTTTCTACTCGCGCCGGGTGGCTCTCCCGAAAGATCCGTTCCTGTCCACGTCGATCCAGATGCTGCTCGGTGGTTTGGCGTTGGTGGTGAGCGGTCTCGTTCGAGGCGAACTTTCTGGACTACGGATCGAGGAGTTCTCGGCGCGGTCGTTGATCGCGATCACTTATCTCGTCGTCTTCGGTTCCCTTCTCGCTTTCACTGCTTACGTCTGGGTTCTTCAGCACGCGCCGGTATCGAAAGTCGCGACCTACGCGTACGTCAACCCGGTGATCGCAGTGTTCCTCGGCTGGGCCGTCCTTTCAGAGGAGCTGACTGCATACGTACTCGGGGGGGCCGCGATCATCGTTTCCTCGGTCGCATTCATCGTGCGCAAGGAGTCACAGCCGGATGCGGTCGATGCACCCGAGATGGGCGCACCGGCCGTGGCTTCTGCCGACGCTTAGCCCCTTCACCTAACGCGTGGCTCGTTGGATACTTGGTTGATGGGGGGTACCCGCGTCCGGGCTCTGGTCCATGTCTCTGCGTTAGTGGCTGCGTCCATCGCGTGGACGCAGCCGGTCCTATCCCAAGAGGAAGGCGGCGATCGCTGCGGACGTCGTGCATCGATCGTCGGTACCGAAGGTGATGACGTGCTCGAGGGGACACCGGGGCACGACAACATCGCCGGCCTCGGCGGCAACGACGTGATCCGAGGTCTCGACGGATCCGACTCGCTTTGCGGTGGGGACGGTGACGACCAGGTCTTCGGCGGCAAGGGCGGGGACCACGTCGAAGGATCGGACGGGAACGATTCGGTGGACGGCGGGCCCGGCAACGACTACATCCAGGGAAACCTCGGCAACGACGCGTTGATCGGCGATGCCGGGTTCGACACGACGGTCTTCTCTCGCTCGGACTCCGCCCAAACGATCGATCTGGCCGCGGGGACCGCCAGCGGTGGAATGGGGGACGACACGATCGCGGAGATTGAAGAGGTGTGGGGGTCGACGTGGGGCGACACGATCATCGGGAGCGACGGTCCGGATCGCATCTGGCTCGGTGAAGCAACCGACGAGGTCGACGGCGGCGGAGGTGACGACTACATCATCGACCAGGGGGGCATCGGGATCGACGTGATCGACGGCGGCGAGGGTGACGATCGGATCGAGGTTTCGCCGACGCGGGACGATGCATCGATGACGATCATGGGAGGGCCGGGGAACGATCGCATCGATTCGAGTTACTTCGGACTCTTCTCGATCGACGGTGGCGAAGGCGACGATCGGATAGAGGCCTCGGACGGTAGCGGTGATATCGAAGGTGGCGAGGGGGTAGACACCCTCGCGTTCGGTTACGCGTACGGGTCGCGGGTCGACCTGGAAAGTGGCGAGTGGGAATCGCAAGGTTCGGGTTCCCTCTCGGGGATCGAGAACGTCCGAGGTACCGACGGGCGCGACCTGATCTTCGGCGACGCCGCGGACAACGTTTTCGTCGGGCGCAGGAGGAGCGACGTGCTCGATGGTCGCGACGGAAACGACACTTTGCTGGGGGGCCGCGGCGACGACAAGTGTGTAAACGGCGAGGACCGGAAGAGTTGCGAGCGCTGATCAGCGCAGCTTCAGGTTGAACCCCAACTGGCCCCCACCGTTGCCGGAGGACGGGGGCCCATCCCATTCGACGCCCAGAGAAAGGATGAACGGTCCCGCCCTCGTAGGTAGCTTCATGTAGGCGACCCAGAAAGCACGCTCTTCGCCCTGCACCTTTCGTAGCTCGAATCGCAGTCTCTTGGCCTTACCTTTGGGTCCCCCCTCCCATGGATCCTTGCTTTTCTCTTCCTTGCGCCAGTAGTGCATCGATACTTGCGGACGATTCGAACGTTCGAAGGTGATGGTTGCGCGAGCACCTGCTCGCGCCGGCTTCGGCTTGCTCGGATACGCGGTCCTGAATGCGTCGGCGATGTAGCAGGTGCCCCATTTCGATCCCTGGGAGTGACACCAGCTATGGGTGCCCCACGCCGCATCCTGCTTAGTCCGGCCGCTCTCGAGATAGACGGGCGGGGGCCGGCGGGGGTTTTCTTGCAGGGAAGGCGCTAGGACGACCGGCGTCTCGTCCTCGATGCAGATGACACTCGTGCCGTCTGAAGCGACGAATGATTTGGCGTCCACGGTCGCGTAGAAACGCCCGTCGGCGGTGGTTCTCACTTCGAAGGTTCCATCCTCGCCGGTTGTGGTTTCGGCGACGACAACATCGTCTCCCGAGGTCTTCTCGTAGATCACCACACGTCTGCCGGAACTACATCCGTCGACGTGCGTCGACCGGTTCCGACCGAAGTGACCGCCGTCCGGGTCGACTGCGCCCATGAATGCTCCGTCGTCGTACTGGATCGAGGTCTGGGGGCACCATTGCTCGAAGCCCCCGGCTTCTCCTCCTTCCCACGACGGATCGGTACCGGCCGCAAGCTCCCGGGTGCACTGTCCGTCGCGAGTCGTTATCGAGATCTGAGGAAGCTCATCCTTCTTGAAAGTGGTTAGAGCGAACATGTCACCATCCGGTTGCCAGTTCGCGTCGGCCTGTCCCGCGAACCCCATGAAGAGATCACCGCTCTGGGTCCCGTTCGAGTTCATGGTGTAGACGGACGGAAAACCGCGTCCCTCGGGTTCGGGTTCCTTGTGGAAGGCGATCCGGCTCGAGTCGTTATTCCACGCCGGCGCCAGGTCACTGGCCTGGCAACAAGATCTATCGAATGTCAAGCGCTGGACATCCGAGCCGTTGGTTGCCATCGAGAAGATCTCGGGCCCGATCGGACACTGCACGTCGGGCTCGCCGTCTTCGCAACCCGACCTCACCCCCTCGGTGCTTGCGTAAGCGATCCTCGTCCCGTCGGGCGACCAACTGGGGTCGAGATCGTCGCCTGAGTTATCCGTCAGCTGCACCTCGTCGCTTCCACCGGCGTTCATCGAGTAGATCTCGGCGTCCTCGGCCCCCCGTCGCGAAAAAACGATCCGGCTCGAGTCCGGCGACCAGCCGGGGTGCGCTTCCGATTCGGGGGTGGCCGTTACCTGGAGAACATCGGACCCATCGGGCGCGACCGTGTAGATATCCGTGGCCCCCGCGTCGTCCGCCCGCACGAACGCGATCCGCATGCCATCGGGCGACCACGCCGGAGCGGCATCATCCGTCACTGTGGTTATCCGGGTGGGCTCGCCGCCACCGACCGAGATCACGTAGATCCCATCGTCGCCTGTGTACGTAAGTCGACGGGTCGATGCGGCGGTCGCCGCGGGAACCGGTATCGCCAGCGATGCGACCAGAGCAAGGATCAACAACAACACGCCGCGTCTACGCAAGAAACATCCCCCTTTTGCTTGCTCATCCTACTTATCAACGGAGGCTAATCACCTAGTCTGAAGCGATGCGGCATGCCCTCCTCGCGTCACTGTTGCTTCTGAGTTCATGCTCGGGCGCGGCCCTGCGGGCGAACGAGGCCACGACGTCTCCCTCGCCCACCGCGATGCCAAGAGAGACGGAAGAAAAGGCACCGCACGTCTTTCCGGCCCCCGGAACCGACATCCCCCGCAGCGCGGACAGGGTGGCCCGCGCAATCACGCTGGTTCAGAAGGCGCTCCCCCCACTGATCGAGGAGTGGCTGCGTCGAGACGGGCGCCGTCGCTCGCCTTTGGGCCGTGAGGTTCAGCGCGGGGCTCTCTACCAGCAGAAGCTGTACCGGGGAGTGGTGGCCGAGGAACGCCGTGAGCGCCGAGTGATGGCAAGGCTCTCGTCGCGACACGCCCACATACTCAGACGACACGTCCGTATCCAAGAACGTTTGAGCGCGCTAGTGACGCCGGTGAAACCGGGCTCGATCAAGTGGAAGACATACCGGCCTGCGTCACCGCATCGCCTCCTCGACTTCTACCGGAAGGGCGAGCGGCGTTTCGACGTTCCGTGGGAGGTGCTCGCGGCCGTCAACGCGGTCGAGACGCGTTTCGGCCGCATCCTGGGACCGAGTTCTGCCGGAGCCTTGGGACCGATGCAATTCATGCCCGCGACATGGGAGCAGTACGGAGCCGGTGGAGACATCATGGATCCGCACGACTCGATCATCGCCGCCGCCAGGTATCTGTCGGCATCCGGTGCCCCCGAGCGCATGGACGACGCGCTGTTCGCTTACAACCGCAGCAACCACTACGTGGATGCGATCCTGGGCTACGCCAACCAGATCATGAGGGATCCGCGCTACTACTACACCTATTACTTCTGGGAGGTTTTCCTGCGGACGACCAAGGGCGACGTGCAGTACACCGGCCCGGGCCGGGATCGTTAAACGCCGGGACGCCCGGCCCCCACGTAATCCGACCGGTTCATCGATACGACGCGCACCCGCTGGCCGGAGTAAGGGGCCTCGACCATCTGTCCGTTCCCGATGTACATCCCGACGTGATGGATCGGGTTTCCGAAGAACACGAGGTCACCGGAAGCGAGATCCTCTCTTGCGACGCGGACCGTGGCCGAATATTGGGCGCCGGAGTTGTGGGGTAGGCCGACACCGGCCTGTGCCCATGCCCACATCGTCAGCCCCGAGCAGTCGTAGCTATCGGGTCCGGCCGCGCCCCACTGGTAAGGCTTCCCGATCTGAGACAGGGCCGCGTCTACGGCAACCTGCGCGCGCTCGTTCGGTGCGGGCGCGGGCTTGATGTTGATCGGCTCGAGGGGGATGCCCGGCTCTGTCACCGCTGCAGCAGCCGCGGCCGCCGCCGCTCGACGGCGCGCACGTTCGATCGCAGCATTGAGGTCGGCTACCTCGTCTTTCTGGTTTTCGACCTTGCCTTCGATCTCTTCGCGCAGGTCGCTCAGACGCGCTTCGGCCGCTATGGCCTTCACGCGGTCGACGTCGAGCAGGTCGAGGTTGTGCTCGAGCAAGGTCTGGTCTACGGCGAGCCGTTCGAAGACCTTGGCCTGGGCCGTCTGCGTCGATTTGAGGTACATGAGGCGCGCTTCGATCTCCGTCAGCGACTCGGCGGACAGCACCGACTCGAGGGCCATCTCTGCGTAACCGGCTTTGTAGAGCTCGGTCGCGACTGATACGGCCGACGCCTGCTTGACCGCCATCCGGCCCTCGATCGCCCTGACCACGAGGCGCGTCTCGGCCATCTCGGCCTGGATCGCGACGAGGTCCTCGCGCACGAGGTTGTACTCCTCGGACACGAGCTGGAAATCCTTCTCGAGCTCGAACAAGCGGTCCCTCGCGGTCTCCAGATCGGCTTGATCGGGGGCCGCGCGCGTCATGGCCACCGGGGTGACCACGGCAATGCTCAATAGAACGGCGAGTGCCCGCCGCAGGCCTAGGGGAAGACGCACGGCCTCGACCTTAGCCTTTTCGCGCCCCCGCTCTTCGACTTATCCACCATGCGGCCGCTGCGACCCCCGCTACCCCGGCCAGCGCTTTGGCCCCCCCGACCAGGGTCATCTCGGGGGCCCTCAGCTGGGGTAGCCGGTCACGGAGCGTCACCGGGTTCTTGAACGTTTCGACCTTCCAGCCCCGTTCCGCCGCCAACCGGCGCAGGCCCTTGTCGGGGTTGACGACGACGGGATGACCGACGCTTTCGAGCATCGGTAGGTCGGTTTCGGAGTCCGAGTAGGCGTAGGAACCCTCCAGGTCGATACCTAGCTCCTCGGCTAGTTCCTTGATGGCGGTCACCTTGTGGGGGCCGTACGCGTAGAAGTCGAGCTCGCCCGTGTACTTGCCCTCGTCGTCGATGGCGGGCTTCGTAGCGATCCAGCGATCGACATCGAGCATGCCGGCCATCGGCTCGACTATCTCTTCAGGTGAGGACGACACGATGCAGATCAGGCGACCCGCCATCCGGTGGTCGTGGATCAGCTCGAGTGCTTCCGCATAGATCAACGGTGAGATGACTTCCTCGAGCACCTCGTTCACGACTCGACGCACGTTGTCGGCCTCCCACCCCGCGGTGAGCTTTGCGGCCTCCTCGCGCATCCGCTCCATCTTTTCTTCGTCAGCACCCATCAATTGAAAGATCAATTGCGCGTAGATGCTCTTGAGAAGGAAAGAGCGACCGATGAGGCCTTCGCGCATGAACGAGCGGCCGAGCGCGAGTGGACTCGAGCGGGCGACGATGGTCTTGTCGAGGTCGAAGAAGGCCGCTTCCATATCTCGATTGTGCCTCCTCAGTGCAACGCGCCGGTTTGTGCGCGATGTCACGGCTCACCAACAGGTTCCTGCGTCAATGTTGGGTGGTGCGAGTCCGAGTAGCCATCGTTGGCCGTGATCCCGATCTCAGGATGGCAGCAGCCCGGGCCTTTGACGCGGCGCCCGCCGATTGGCAGGTGCGTCTGTTCGAGGACGTACCCGAGGGAGCACATGCCGTCGTCGTGTGTCCCGATGTCGATTCGCACGGGATCTTGTTCGACCCTTCACAGCCGGCCGCGGCCTTCGAAGAGGTAGAGGCACGGTTGGCATGTGGCCATGAAGGCAGGTCGATCCATGTCGCCGGCACCGGTGGCGGCGTGGGAACGACGAGCGTTGCGATCCATCTCGCTGCGGCTCTAGGCCGCACCTCTTCGACCTGCCTGATCGAGCTCGATCCGAACCGGGCGATGGCCGATCGGCTTGGGCTCGATCCGTCCGACGCCCGATGGGAGGAGATCGACGATGGATCCGATGGTCTTGGACGTGCGGCGGTGCCCATTGGTGGGTTCCGCGTGCTGACGCGACCTGAGGTTGTGGCCGACGGTACATGCAAGTGTGTCCTTGAGGCGGCCATCAACACTTTCGCGCTGACGATCATCGATGCAGGCGCCTTTTCACCCTCCTGTGTCCACCAACCTTCTTTGCTGGTCATGCCTCCCTCGCTTCCCGGTGCCCGTCGCGCACGGGCGTTCCTCGATGAACGACCCGACGAAGTCTGGGGTGTCGTCTCCAACAGGTTGGGTCCGGGCAGCGAAACGACGCGCGCGATGATCGAGCGAAACCTGGGACGCCGTCTCTTGTCTGAGCTTCCCTGCACACCGGGATTGCGTGATGCGGAAGATGAGGGCCGGATCCTGTCTACGCCGTGGTCGCGGTGGCTCCAGAAGATCACGCGATTGGCGGCGCTCGTCTCGGGATGATGATGGATCTAACCGAAGCCCTGTACGAGAATCCAGCGATCGGCACGCTCGATCCCGGCGCCCGCAGGCTGGCCCTGCGAGAGCTCGCGATCTCTCGCGGTGTCTCGGATCTCGATGTCGCCACGCGTCTCGCCGATCGAATCGACGGGTACGGCCCTCTTGCACCACTCGTCGACGACCGATCGATCACGGACATCCTTATCAACGGTCCGGATGGGGTTTGGATCGAACGGGATGGCAGCCTCGAACAAACCCCGATCAGGTTCGACGATGTCGACCACCTGACGGGATTCGTTCAACGGATGCTCGGGGACCAAGGTGTGGCGGTTGATGCGTTGCATCCGATCGCGGACGCTCGCATGCGAGACGGTTCCCGGGTTCACGCCGTTCTCCCACCGGCGGCTCCCGACGGTCCGCTCGTTTCGATCCGGCGGTTCCCGCGTGCGGTGTGGACGCTCGAAGACCTGGCCAAAAGAGGCGCCCTCATGGCAGTCGAAGTGCAGCAGCTTGCCGATCTGGTCCGGCGCCGCACGACCGTTGCCATCAGCGGTGGGACGGGATCCGGTAAGACGACGCTTCTCAATGCGTTGTTGTCCCGGGTGGACGGCGGCGAGCGGGTCGTCGGGATCGAAGAGACCCGCGAGCTTCGTCCTCGGTGCGAACACTTCGTCTCGCTCCTGTCGAGACCCGACAACATGGAAGGACGGGGTGGGATCTCGCCCGCCGAATTGATGCGGGCTGCTTTGCGCATGCGTCCGGATCGGATCGTCGTCGGCGAGGTTAGGGGGGCCGAGGCCCTAGTCGCGCTGCAGGCGATGTCCACAGGACATCCGGGATCGATGGTGACCCTGCACGCGAACTCGCCAGGCGACGCGCGTCGCAGGATGACATCGATGGCGCTTCAAGCTTCGTCGGGCCTCTCCGAAGGGGCGCTCCAGGATCTCGTCGAGAGGTCGTTCGGGGCTGTGATCCAACTGGCTCGTGTTGGAGGAACGAGACGTGTGGTTTCGATCGAAGAGACCTGAGCCCTCGATCGCGGACGCGCTCGATGTGCTCGCGGGGCTACTACGGGCCGGAACATCGATAAGGGCAGCGTTGACCGGGTGGCATGTCGAGGCGCCATCTTCCTTTACCGGGTCCCTGCGCGAGTTGGATCGTCTACTGACGCTCGGGATGTCCCCAGTGGACTCATTGTCCGGGCTGGCCAAGGACGAGCGCTTTCGAGCCGTAGCTCACGAGTTGGCCGGCTCGTTGAGTGTGGCGGAGCGAGTTGGTGCAGACGCGTCGGCCGCGGTGGCCCGTATCGCTGCGGAGGTGCGTGATAGGGCTGCAGATACGGCGGCAGCGGTCGCCGCTGCGTCGGGAGCGCGCGTTTCCGGCCGATTGGTCGCCGGCCTTCCGATCGCATTCCTCGTATTGATGCCGTTCCGGCGGGTCGAGATGTTGGACCGCGCGGATCTCTATCTCGTCCTCGCGGGGGTCGGCCTGGCGGTTGCGGGCATGAGATGGATTGACAAGCTCGTCCCGGACCCCCAAGGGTTCGACGACCCTCTTCTGAGTTTCGTATCCAACATCGAGCGTTCGATCGGAGCCGGGTTGGGGATACGCACAGCTCTAAGTACGTCGACAGAGAGATCGACCGATGAGCGCCTTCGCGTGGTTGCGGCTCTGGTGTCGGCGGGAGCAACGTGGCATGTTGCTCTGCAACGAAGCCCGGATCCGTTCCTCAGGGCTCTCGCTCCGATCGTGTCCCGGGCCGAGAGGCTCGGCACTCCGGTCGCCTTCGAGATCGACCGGCTGCTTGTCGCCCGGCGCGACGAGCTCGCGCGCCTGTTCGACATACAACTTCGGCGGGCGCCGGTTCTCATGATGGTGCCCCTGACGCTTTGCGTTCTTCCCGCATACGCCCTGCTCGCCTTTGGACCGTTCCTACGTGGGCTCGGTATCCCGATGGGGTGATCTGTCCCTCCGTCATGGCAACCTGTTCTCATGATTCATCGGTTGGCGATTCTCTTGACCGTTGTTGGTCTTCTGTCTTCGTGTGGGGGGGCGGGGCGCGAAGCCGAAGAGGCGAAGGGCACACTCTGCGATCCGAGCGAGCCGCTCCCTTCTCCGTCGCCGAGCTTCGGTCCGGCGCGTGCTCTGATCGATACCGAGGAAGGGTCGGTGCTCGTCGATCTCGTGATCGCAGAGACCGATGAACAACAGCAGTACGGCCTGATGCATCGAGATTCGTTCCCCGAGGACTGTGGCATGGCTTTCCTGTACTTCGAAGAACACAGCGGCGGGTTCTGGATGAAGAACACCCGCATCCCTCTGTCGATCGCTTTCTTCGATGACGAGGGCGAGATCCTCGCGATCCTCGACATGGAGCCCTGTGAGAAGGACCCATGCGAGGTCTACGACCCGGGAGTCGCTTACATAGGGGCTTTGGAAGTCAACCAAGGTCGCTTCGAGGATTGGGGCGTTCGCGTGGGAGACCAGTTCTCTATCACTCGCTAAGTGATCTCAGTCACAGCGCTTTAACCCGAATCACGTTCACATTCGGTTACACGCCGGCGACCGACCGGCCTTCCCTCGGGAGGAACCGTGGACAGACTTCTCGCTCTTCTTCGTTCGCAATCGGGTCAGACGACTGCCGAGTACGCACTCGTTCTCCTCGTTGCCGCTCTCGTCGTCGGGGTGTTCGCAACTTTCGTCAAGTCCGGCTCGCTGAACGAGGTATTCGAGCATGTGGTTCGAGGACTCGTCGATCGAGCGATCTAGATACAGACGGTGAAGAACCCTCAGGGCGGGCAAGCCACGGTCGAGCTCGCTTTCTGCCTTCCCTTCGTCGCGCTGTTGATCGCAGTCGTGTTGGAGATCTGTCTTCTCGGCACGGATCAGATCCGTCTGTGGAACGCAGCTCGCGAAGCGGCCCGCTTGGCCACCGTCCAGTCTGACGAGGCCGCGATCCGCGAGGCGGCCACAGCCGGCGGGCCCGAGCGGGTTGCCATCACCATGCATCCCCCAGCGGGGAACCGAACCCAGGGCGGAACCGTCACGGTTCGCCTGATCCACCGTCCGAAGGGACACGTTCCTCTCGTGCGCGCTCTCGTGTCGCGCCTCACTCTTCGTGCTGACGCCACTATGCGGATCGAACAACCGTGACGGTTCTCGTTGGTGGGATGTCGCTTCTCCTGGCCGTTGCATTGGCCTGGTTCGGGGCCGACCTGTCGGGCGCGGCAGCGCGGAAGGCTCGCGCTCAGATCGCGGCCGACGCTGCCGCCCTCGCTGCGGTCGCCGAGTCCACTCCATTCGGCGGAGGCCGACCGAAGGCAATCGCATCCAGGTATGCGCGTCTGAACGGCGCCACTCTCGTTGGATGTCTGTGTCCTGTGGGCGCGACCGCTGTGCAGGTGACCGTCGAGGTGGAGGAGGTCACGGCTCAAGCGCGCGCAGTCTTCGATCCCAACGCAGTGATGGCGGCCGGAGGGGAGGGCGCACTCGATCCCGCCCTTGCCTCCGCGGTCGGACAGCTGCTCGACGCTTCAGCAGGCCGGGTGACCCTCGTGTCGGGTTATCGCACGCATGCCGAGCAAGAGAATCTGTGGGCCGAGGCGCTCGCGCGTCACGGCGACGCCGAGACGGCCGACGATTGGGTAGCTCCACCGGGCAGTTCCATGCACGAGCGTGGGCTGGCGGTGGATCTGGGTGGGGACCTTGAGCTTGCTGCGAGGTTGATCGAGCGGTTGGATCTTCCTCTCGTTCGGCCGTTGGCGAACGAGCCCTGGCATTTCGAGCTGGCAGTTCGGGTGTAGTCGTTTATCGCTGGGTAGGTGTAGGTCGTGGCGAATAGATCTGCGAACCAGATAGTGGAGGACCTCGCGGCCCGTTTCGAGGGGGCCGAGGCCGAATTCCATCGCGCCTACTGGGACTCGCAGATCCACGCATCGGATGAGAACGATCGTCGCCGGGCGCAGGCCGAGATCGAGGTCCGGGCTCTGAAAGGGGACCCGGTCGCCTACCGGAGCGTGCTGGATGCCCTCGAGGAAGAGGTTCATGATCCGCTGATCAAACGCCAGCTCGAACTGTTGCGGGCTTCTCTGGCAGCCAACCAGATGGACGAGCGCGAGCGAGCCGAGCTCGTTGCTCTGGGCACCTCGATAGAGAGTGAGTTCGCCTCCTTCCGCCCCGAGGTGGGCGGCGACCT
>Ga0190265_10002443_pt1 | contig 12473 bp, 1 predicted proteins | sample Popmic124T_FD_133135 | JGI IMG/M metagenome (GOLD analysis project Ga0190265, IMG submission 133135) | Populus adjacent soil microbial communities from riparian zone of Indian Creek, Utah, USA - 124 T | ecosystem: Environmental > Terrestrial > Soil > Riparian zone | place: USA: Utah | collected... | reverse complement strand
CCTGCCGGAATGTAGAGCGCGTCGCCGGGCGAGAGCTCGAATGTTTGCTCCGCGCCGCGTGCGCGAACGAAGCGCGGATGCCGCCCCACGTCCGGTGAGAATCCGTCGACCTCGGACAGCCTCGCGTAGAAGTCGAACTTGGCGGCGGGGTACATGTCCGGCGTGAAGCTCGGCGCGATGCAGACGACACGCTTCCGACCTCGTATCTGCGCCAGCACGTTGTCGAGCAAATCGTAGTGGTAGCCCGTCCTGGCTCCTCGGTCGGAGATCCAGGCACGGTGCGAGCTGAGATGCCAGGGGCGGCCCAGCCGCTTGAGGTCGAGGTCGGATGCCAGCGAGGGGATCTCGCCAAGCAAGTTGAACTCCTTCAGGTAGACCGCCTCTTCACATGGCGCCTCGGCGAGCTGTCGACGGAACACAGTCGCCAGCGGCAACTTCACGTACTTCGCCTGGTTGGCCTCGCGCTCACCGATGATCACCTCCACCTCCCGCTCGCCGGCCAGCCCCGCGAGGTAATCGGGGGTCCAGCGCTCGAGCAGCGGCTCGCCGGCCAGGATCTCGGCCAGGAGCTGCGGAGTGCGCTGGCGACGCCCGGGAACGGCGACGTTCATGGGGTGCTCTCCGCTTCGGTGCGCGCAGGTGGGCTGGACGAGCGCGTGACCTCGAGATCGAGAGCCAGCGCGTGGTCAGCAATCTGCTGCGTGACTTCCTCGATGTCCGCGTCGAAGTCCGTGAACCGCCACACCGTGCCCACGCCGTGCCCACCCGAATCGCGGTCGGGCGGGTACCCGTCGCGGAGCAAGCGAAACGTCGTCTCGCCGGGGAGGAACGAAGCGGCGAGGGTGATGAACCAATCGCGTGGAACACCATTGTCGTCGGTGCGTTGAACATACTCCTCGGGCGATAGCCCGCTTTCTACGTACCCCGGCATCGCGAGACACGCGAAGTAGGTGTCCTTGCCGCTCTCGCGCATCCACCGGAGTTGCTGCAAGGTCAGCAGCTGCTCCGCAATCTTCCCGGCGCGCGCGCTCACTCCGCGGCTCACGCCGTAGACGAACGGCCCGTCGGGATCGAACGTTCCCCGCAGCGCGCCGCCGTCCGTGGCCTGCGCCCAGCTGCCGTACATGTACGGGTCGACGCGGGTCGGCAACGTGACGTTCATGCCGAGCACTTCGCCATTGCGTTCCAGCACCCAGAACCAGGGGCATTCCCCCCCATTCAGCAGCTCGATACGGCTGCGAACCAGCTCGGACGGCGCCACGGCGTCTTGCCCGATCCATCCGTACAGCTCTGCCTCGAGCTGGCCGATGGCGTCCACGTCGCGCAGCGTGGCAGCCCGGACCGTCCACGGCGGAAGTCGCAGGACCGGCTTCGCTCGGCCGGTACGGAGCGCCGCAAGGCGAGTGTCGGCGGCCGATCCCGTCTGCGTGACGTCCGCTTTCCCCTCGACGTCAGTCGCTCTCGTCAGGTACTGGGCCAGCTTGGAGATGGTCGGATAGTCGAAGATCACGGTCGCCGGCAACCGGCGGTCGAGCTTTCGCTGCAGGCGATTCCGAAGCTCGACGGCCATGAGGGAGTCGAGGCCGATCTCCATCAGCAGGGCGGTGTTCGCGATGGTCTCGTCCCGGCTCACACCGAGGAGCGCGCTCAGCTCCTCTCGGATCGCGTCCTCCGCGATCCCGGCCCTCTCCTCCGGCGCAGCCTCCGCGAGCCGGAGGGCGAGCGGAGCGCCACCTTCCTCCACGTGTCTGGTCAGGCCGCCATCGCGCGTCCGCGTCACCAGCCGATCGAGCAGCCGGGCAGAGCGGCCGGAGGCGCCTGCAAATCGACGCCAGTCGACTGGAAAGACCATCACCTTCGTCGCGTCGTCGTCGAGGATTTGCTCGAGCGCACGATCGCCGCCATCGCGCGAGATGACGCGCACGCCCCTCCCTTGCAGGTTCCGCTCGTTCGCGGCGGAGAGGTCGCCAGCGAGCCCCACACCCCAGTTGCCCCACTGGATGCTCTGGCCGGCCAGCCCCCGCTTTCGGCGGTAGGTCATCAACCCGTCGACGAACGCGTTCGCCATGGCGTAGCTGCCCTGGCCGGCAGTGCCCAGCACCGCGCTCACCGACGAGTAACAGACGAACAGATCGAGTGGCTCAGCGGCGCTCAATCGATGCAGATGCCACGCCCCGCGCAGCTTCGGCGCGAGAACGCGCTCGAACCGCTCCCAGGTCTGGTTGAGAATGATGCCGTCGTCGAGGACACCGGCTGCGTGCACGATGCCCTTGATCGGCCTCTTCGTTCGCTTCACGGTCTCGAAGAGACCTCGGCACGACGCCTCGTCGGAGACGTCGCACGCGTACACGTCTACCTCGGCGCCGGCACCGCGCAGCCGCTCCATCCACTCGAGCGTGTGTGGCCGTGGCTGGCCGCGGCCGACCAGGACGATGTGGCGGGCGCCGCGACGGACGAGATGGTCGGCAGCGTAGCCCCCGAGCGCGCCGAGACCGCCGGTGACGAGGTAGATGCCGTCCGCGTCGATTGCGCGCGACCTCGCCGCCGTCGCGCGTCGCTTGCGAACCAGACGCGCGGCGAGCACGGCGCCATTGCGCAGGGCGACCTCGTCCTCGTCGTCGTCGCGCCCGAGCACCTCGACCACGCCGCCGCACCCGTCGCGACCGACGTCCACCCGCTGGCATCGCAGCTCGGGATGTTCGCTGGAGAGCACCCGGCCAAGACCCCACAGACCGGTGTCCAGCGCCGCGTCTGGATCGTGCGGTCCCACGTCGAAGTGTCCGCGCGTCAGGAGGTGGAGCCTGGGCGGCGTCGAAGTCTGCACCGAGCTTCGCAGGAACCTCAGGGCGAAGTGCACGTCCTGTCCGGCTCGCTGCCAGAGGCTCTCCAGATTCTCCTCCACACCTCGCGGCCAGTACACGACGTGGCCGACCGGCTCGGCCAGCCCATCTCGCACGAACGCCTCCGGCCGCGTGAGGGCGCATGTAGCGCCGCGCGCGGCGAGCTCATGCATGAGCTCGGACGCCTCCTCCACATCGGAGACGAGAAGCCAGTTGCCGCGAACGGAGGGTGCGGCCCGCGCGCATGGTTGCCAGTCGAGCTCGTACAGATCGCGCACGGCGCTGCCGGTCGTCGTCCTTCCCTGCGCGGGGACCTCGCGCGTTCGCAGACCCACCAGCTCGATGCACGCCGTGCCGTCCGCATTGAACACGTCGACGTTGTTCGCACCTCCGGCGATGGTCGCTCGGCAGTGCACGCGTGTGCCGAGGCGTCGAAAGAAGCGAAGACGCTCCATTCCGATCGGGACCTGCGCGTCGCCGGTCGCCATCGCGGCACCGAGAGTCTGGAAGCAGGCATCGAGCAGGGCGGGGTGGCATCTGTAACCGGTGACGTCCGCGTCTTGCAGCTGGACCTCGCTCACCACCCGAGCCGCGTCGCTGATCGCGCAGCGGATGCGACGGATGTTCCTGAAAGATGGACCGTAGTGAAGGCCGGCGGCCTCGAGCGCCTCGTAGAGTGCTGCGGGGGGCTGCGCTTCTCCGGCGTGGTCCGTGTCCCAGATGGGCGCGCGTTCCGCCCTCTTCGCAGGCGCAACACCGCGCCGGGCGTATCCGGTGGCATGCTCCGTCCAGTTCTCGTCCTGCCGAGAATGCACACGAAAGCGAACCTCGCTGTCGCTCGTCGGCTCGAGCTCCAGCTGCACCTTCGTGAGCACCTCGTCGTTCAGCACGAGCGCAGCCACGAAGGCGACGTCCGAGAGCTCGACGACCTCCACCTCGAGGTATTCCTGGGCTGCCGCGATCGCCATCTCCAGATATGCGGCCGCCGGCAGAATGGGAGTCCCGTGGACCTGGTGGTCCGCGAGGTAGCTCGGGCTGTCCGCGCTCAGCTCTTTCGTGAAGAGGACGTGACCCGAAAAGGCGTCGACGCGCCTCCCCAGCAGCGGATGCTCGTCGGCGGAGGCATGGCGCGGCGCGGCGTCGAACCAGTAGCGTCTTCGCTGCCAGGGGTAGGTCGGCAGCTCGACCCGTCGCCCCCCATCGGCGAACACACCGCTCCAATCGGGCTCGCCGCCAGCGACGTACCACTCACCGAGGGCCGCCAGCATGCTCTCGGTCTCGGGGCGCTCTGCTGCGAGCGACGCTATCAGCCGAGGTTCGCGCTGCTCCCAGCACTCGGGTACCAGACCGAGTAACGTGGCCTTCGGCCCGAGCTCCATCAACGTATCCACGCCGGTCGCCTCGAGCTGCCGTACGGCGTCGCCGAACCGGACGGTCTCTCGCACCTGGCGCACCCAGTAGTCCGCGTCGCTCATCTCCACATCGACCGGGCAGCCGGTCATGCTGGAAACCAGCGGAACCGTCGGCTCCTGGTACGCGATCGACCCGGCGACGCGGCGAAAGTCCTCCAGCATGGGCTCCACCATCGCCGAGTGAAAGGCGTGGGAAGTCCGGAGGCGCTTCGTTCGCGTGCCTCGCGTCCCGAGCTCGTCCACCACCCAGTCGACTGCATGTTGGGGGCCGGAGACGACGACGGAGCGCGGACCGTTGACGGCGGCGATGCAGACGGGCTCGCGCCGGAGCGCGATGACCGCGGCGACCTCCGCTCCCGTGGCTGCGACGGAGGCCATGCTACCGCGTTCGGGCAGAGCCTGCATCATCTTGCCGCGCGCGGTCACGAGGCGAGCTGCGTCGTCGAGCGAGAACACGCCCGCCACGCAGGCGGCGGCGATCTCGCCGATCGAGTGTCCGACGAGACAACCCGGCGCGCACCCCCACGATCGCCACAGCGCGGCGAGCGCCCACTGGAACACGAAGATCGCCGGCTGCGTGTAGATCGTCTCATCCAGGAGGTCGCCGGACCACATCACGTCACGAATCGATCGGTCGAGGTACCGGTCCACCTCGGCACAGGCCGCGTCGAGCGCGCGCCGAAAGCTGGGCCATTCGGCGTGGAGCCCCTGGCTCATCCCCGCGCGCTGCGATCCCTGCCCCGTGAAGAGCCAGGCCAGCTTGCCGGGGCGTGGCGCCTGCCCTCGCCCGCCGGCAGGCAGCGCGTCCCGCGAGGCCACCACCAGCGCCTCCAGCAGGGAAGCTCGCGTGGTCGCCGTCAGCGCGACCCGGCGATCGTGGTGCGTGCGCGTCGTGGCCAGGCTGTACGCGACGTCTCCGAGCGCCAGCTGCGGGCGCGCCTCGAGATGCGCCAGCAGTCGGCGGGCCTGCGCGGCGAGCGCGGAGCCGTCGGTCGCCGACAGGACGACCAGCTCGGCGCTGCGCTCAGGTGCGCCTGGTCGAGGGGGCGGGGCCGGCGCTTCCTCGAGTACGGCGTGGGCGTTCGTGCCGCCCATCCCGAAGCTCGAAACGCCCACGCGCCTCGGCGTCTCGCTTCGAGGGAACTCCATCCTCTCCGTGGCCACCGCCACCGGCAGGCTGTCCCAGGCGATTTCCGGGTTCGGCGCGGAGAAATGGAGGTTCCTGGGAATCTCCCCTCGTTCCATGATCAGCGCGGCCTTGATCACGCCCGCCGCGCCGGCGGCGGCCTCGGCGTGGCCGATGTTGGTCTTCACCGAGCCCAGCAGCAGTGGGTGGTCTGGCTCTCGCGCCTCGCCATACACGGCTGCTGCAGCTTGCACCTCGATGGGGTCGCCCAGCGGCGTTCCCGTCCCGTGGCACTCGAGGTACCCGACCGTCGAAGGCGCGACCTTTGCACGCGCCAGCGCCTCCCGGATGACCCATTGCTGTGCGGGGCCGTTGGGCGAAGTGGGGCCGTTGCTGCGGCCGTCGTGGTTCACGGCCGTGCCGCGAACCAGCGCGAGAACGGGGTGGCCCTGGCGCCGTGCATCGGACAGGCGCTCGAGCAGCATGAGCCCTGCTCCCTCCGCGCGCACGTAGCCATCGGCGTCCGCCGAGAACGAACGACACCGCCCCGTGGGCGACATCGCGCGAATGCGACTGAAGTAGATGAACGCCGCCGGATCCAGCAGCACGTTCACGCCGCCGGCAAGCGCGAGGCTGCACTCCCGCGCGCTCAGCGCCTGACATGCCAGGTGCAGCGCGACGAGCGACGATGAGCAGGCCGTGTCGACGGGCATGCTCGGACCGTGCAGGCCGAGCCAGTACGACAAGCGGCCGACCATCGTGCTGTGCATGGCCCCGAGCAGCGAGAACGAATCGATGCCCTCGAGGTTCCAGGTCGCACGTTGTTCATATTCGTGCGACGACATTCCCACGTAGAGCCCGGTCGTGGAGCCCCGGAGCGAGGCCGGCACGACGCCGGCCCGCTCGATTGCCTCCCAGGCGGTCTCGAGCAGCAGCCGCAGCTGAGGATCGGTCGCCGGCGCCTCGCGCTCCGAGATGCCGAAGAACGTCGGGTCGAAGCGATCCAGGCCCTCGAGAAAGGCGCCCCAGCGGGTCGTCGTCCCCCCAGGTGTGTCCGGATCCGGGTCGTAGAACGTGTTCACGTCCCAGCGCTCGCGCGGGATCTCCGTGACCGCGTCAGTCCCTGCCTCCAGCAGCCGCCACAACGACTCGGGATCGTCGGCCCCACCGGGAAACCGGCAGCCGATGCCGATGATGGCGATCGGGTCATCAGCCAGTCCGACGGCGTCTGGCGAGCTCGCCCCCGAGCTGGCGATCTCGATCACGTGCCCGAGGAGATAGGACGCAATGGCGCGCGGCGTGGGATGGTCGAACACGAGCGTCGCGGGCAAGACCTTGCCCGTGCCCTCGCCGAGCGCGTTGCGGAGCTCTACCGCCATGAGCGAATCGAGGCCGAGCTCCTGAAGCGGTCGATCGAGCGGCACGCTGGCACCGCCGGGCATCGTCAAGACGCGTGCCACGGCGGTCCGGACCATCTCGGTCACCTCGCGCTCGCGCTCCGGGCGCGCCGAGGGTCCGGGCGACGAAGCCTCGCGGCCGCCACGCGCGGCCGGAGCGGGTGGCGGGAGCAACGAGCGCCAGACGGCCGGAATGCTCCGGCCGAAGGACTCCACCAGCCTCGGGCGTTCCAGGCGAGCGAGCAAGATGGCGGCTTCGCTTCGCCGCAGCGCCATCTCCATCAAATCGATCGCCTCGGAGGGCGATAGAAAGCCGTACCCCTCTCGCTCCTGCCGAGCGCGCACGCTGGGAGCGAGCCCGGCCGCCATCCCGCCGCCCGACCAGCCGCCCCACGCCAGGCTGATCGCGGGAAGGCCGTGGGCGCGGCGGAAGCGGGCCAGGCCATCGAGGTACGCGTTGGCCGCCGCGTAGGTGGCTTGCCCCGGCGACCCGGTCGTTCCCGCCATCGACGAGAACAGAACGAAGAGATCGAGATCGAGCGTTCTCGTGAGCTGGTGCAGGTTCCACGCGCCGCGCATCTTTGGCCGCATGACGCGCGAGACCCGCTCCGGCCGCTGATTGGCCGCGACTCCGTCGTCGAGTACGCCCGCCGCGTGCACGACGCCGCGAAGAGGGGTCTCGAGCCTCGCGAGCAGACGCGCTACCTGGTCCTCCTCGGCCACGTCGAGCGCGGCGACCGTGACGCGCAGGCCGCCCTGCTCGAGGTCGAGGACGGCCTCGCGCGCACCCGGTGCATCGAGGCCCCGTCGGCCAACCAGGATGACCTCGAGAACGCCGCAGCGGTGGAGCCACCGGGCGACGTGAAGGCCCAGGGCGCCCAGTCCGCCGGTGATGAGCACCGCGCCGTCCCGTCGAAGCCGGAAGTCGGCAGGGTCGCCCACCCGCGCGTCGCAGCGCTCCAGGCGAGCGATCCGCCGGCGCCCCCCCGCCCAGATGACGTCGACCTCGTCGTCATCCGTGGCGAACTCGCGGCCGAGCGCCGGCGCGAGCGGCTCTCCGGCTTCGACATCGACCACGCGAGGACGGAGCTCAGGATGCTCCAGCGCCACCGTGCGCACGAAGCCGCGAAGCGCCGCGGCGGCGAGCGAGCTCTCGTCCTCGGCGGCAGCCGCACCTTGCGTGATGAACCAGAGGCGCCCCGCATGTCCACGCAGGCGCTGAGTGACTTCCAGCGCCTGCGTCACCGTGCGCTCGGCGTCGTCCGTCCGCGACCGAAACACGACGTGCTCGACGGGGAGCGCGTCCTCCAGTTGGTCCAGGGTGACACGTCGCGCTCGTGCGCCCGCCTGCGCGAGGCACGCGTGGATCTCTTCATCCTCGACGACAGCCCAACGACCCTCCACCGAGCTCGCTCGCGAAGTGGCATCGCGCCAGACGAGGCGGTAGAGGTCGTCCCCCGCGGGCTGGCCTCCGCCCCGCGCCTCCACCGCACGGTCACGCAGACCCTCGACCTCCGCCAGCACGCTACCCGCGTCATCCATGAGCGTGAGCGAACAGCCATCGGCAAGGAGGCGCACATGCGCCCATGCGGCGCGAAAGCCCGGCTGACGGACGACCAGCCGCCCGATCGAGAAGAGGAGACGAGCACGGGACGTATCGTCGGCGAGCGCAATCGAGGCCTGGAAGGCGGCATCCAGGAGCCCGGGGTGCGCGCCGTATGCGTCCGTGGGCACGTCATCATCCAGCTCGACGTGCGCGAGGACCTCGGAGTCCCCGCGATGGATGCTCCGGATGGCGCGGAAGGGGCCGGCGTACACGAGCCCCATCTGCTCGAGCTTGCCGTACATCTCCTCCACCGAGACTGCCTGCAGACAGCGTCGGCGTATGGCCTGCAGGTCAGCGTGCATCAAGTCGTCTCCGCGATCTTCACGTGTGCCGTGGCGTGCAAGACCCACGGGTCATTCGGGCGATCCGCCGCCGACTGGCTGAAGAGCGCCGCCTGGTCGCCCTGCTGCGAGAGCGTCACTTGCAGGCGGCGTCCCTCGTCGTCTTCCAGGACCAGCGGGGCGAGAAAGGCCAGCCCCTCCACCGCCACGGTGGCGCTCCGGTAGTCCGAGCCCGCGGCGCGAAGGATCTCCGCGATGGCGGCTCCCGGGACCACGACACGACCGGAGACACGATGACCGGTCAGCCAGGGCACCGCGCCCGTGGAGAGCACGGATTCATACACCGCATCCGCACCCGCGACGGCGATCCGATCGCCCAGGAGCGGGTGTCCCGTCGACGCTGCGCTCTTCCCGTTCGTCACCGACCGCTGCAGCCAGTACCGCTCCCGCTGCCACGGGTAGGTCGGAAGCGCGACCTTCCTGGCGCGCGAGGGGAAGACGCCTCGCCAGTCGATGTCGAGTCCGATCGCGTGGAGGCGACCGATAGCGAGCCACACGCTCTCGAGGTCACGATGCCCGGGTCGCAGCGACGGCACGAGCTCGAGGTGTGCCGCTTCGGAGAGCTGAGACACCGCGCCCAGGAGCGTCGGCGCCGGCCCGAGCTCCACGAAGGTACGCACGCCCGCGGCGTCAAGCGCTGTCACCCCCTGCGAGAAGCGAACCGTCTCGCGCGCGTGACGGACCCAGTAATCCGCGACCATCAGCTCGTCCCCCTGCACCGTGCCGGTGACGTTCGAGACGATCGGGATCTGAGGCTTGCGGTAGGTCACTCCGACGAGCACGCGGCGAAACGCATCCAGCATCCCGTCCATGCTCGGAGAGTGGAAGGCGTGCGATACGGCCAGTCGCCTGGTCTTCACGCCGCGATCGGCAAAGCCAGCGGCCACGCGTAGGACGGCCTCCTCGGTTCCGGCGACGACGACGGCTCGGGGGCCGTTGACCGCGGCGATCGAGACGTCGCGCTCCTGTTCGAGGAGCGCCTCGGCCACTTCGCTCTCTGCCGCCGCGATCGACACCATGACGCCTCCCTCGAGCGCCTGCATCAAGCGCGCGCGTGCGGTGACCACGCGGGCGGCGTCGTCGAGTGAGAACACGCCGGCCACGCAGGCTGCGACGATCTCGCCGAGCGAGTGGCCAAGCAGGTAATCGGGCTGCATACCGCAGGCGAGCCACAGCCGGGCCAGGGCGAGCTCGATCGCGAACAGCGCGGGCTGCGTGTAGGCCGTCTGATCGAGGAGGCCTGCTTCCTGCGTGCCCGGTTCGGCCCACATCACTTCACGCAGCGGCCGGTCGAGGTGGCAGTCGATTGCGCCGAGGATCCGGTCCAGCTCGTCGCGAAACCCATCGAGCTGCGCATGGAGGCCGCTACCCATGCCCACCCACTGGCTTCCCTGGCCGGTGAAGAGCCACGCCACCGGCCGAGCGCGGGAGCTCGCTTGCCCGCGGGCCGCTGTGGGCGGCGTCTCTCCGCGCAGCACGGCTTTCAGCGCGTCCACCAGCCCCTCGCGTGAAGGCACCGAGAGGGCGAGTCGATGCTCGTGGTGAGCGCGCGCGGTCGCGAGGCTGAAGGCCAGATCGCCCAGCGCGAGGTCCGGCTCGAGCTGCACATGGGACAGCAGGCGCCCCGCGACCCCCTGGAGCGCGGCTTCCGACCTGGCCGACAGCACGAGCAGCTCGGCGCTGCGAATCGGCGCGTCTGCCCGCGGCGAGTCCGGCGGGGCCTCCTCGAGGATGACGTGCGCGTTGGTGCCGCTGATCCCGAAGGAGCTGACGCCGGCACGCCGCACGCGCTCGGTGCGGGGCCACGGCGCCGGCTGTTGCAGGAGGAGCAGCCCGCTCGTTGCCCAGTCCACGTGCCGTGATGGAACGTCGGCGTGCAGCGTCTTCGGCAGCTGCTCGTGCTGCAGGGAAAGCACCACCTTGATGACCCCCGCCACCCCCGCGGCCGCTTGCGCGTGCCCCAGGTTGGACTTGAGCGAGCCGAGGTAGAGCGGGCGATCCGCCACGCGGGCCTTGCCGAAGACCTCGGCCAGAGCGCCCGCCTCGATCGGATCCCCCAGCTTGGTGCCCGTGCCGTGCGCTTCGACGTAGTCGATGTCGTCCGGCGACAGCCCGCCCTGGGTCAGCGCCTGGCGGATGACCCGCTCCTGCGATGGGCCGTTGGGTGCGGTGAGCCCCTGGCTGCGACCGTCCTGGTTGACCGCGCTGCCCCGGATGACCGCCAGCACGCGGTCGCCGTCTCGCTCGGCGTCGCTCAGCCGTTTGAGGAGCAGCATGCCGCATCCTTCCGCCCACCCGGCGCCGTCGGCCTCGTCCGAGAAGCTCTTGCACCGGCCGGAAGGCGACAACCCGCGCAGGCGACTGAACTCGACGAACATCGACGGCGTCGCCATCACCGTCACGCCGCCGGCCAGCGCCAGCTCGCACTCCCCGGCGCGCAGCGCCTGGCAGGCCAGGTGCACCGCCACCAGCGACGAGGAGCACGCCGTGTCCACCGTCATCGACGGGCCCTCCAGGCCGAGCACATACGATAGACGGCCGGACGCCACGCTGGCGGCGCTACCCGTGATGACATATCCGTCGAGCTGCTCCAGACCAGGCGCGGCCAGGTAGCCGCTGTCCATCATGCCCGCGTACACACCGGTGCTGCTGCGCGCCAGCGACTGCGGCACCACGCCCGCCCGCTCCAGCGTCTCCCACGTCGTCTCCAGGAGCAGCCGCTGCTGCGGATCCATCGACTGCGCCTCGCGCGGCGCGATCCCGAAGAAGTCGGCGTCGAACCGGTCGACCCCGCTCAGGAAACCTCCTTCTCGCGCGTAGCTCTTGCCCAGCGCGTCCGGGTCGGCGTCGTACAGCGCCTCGATGTCCCAGCGCTCGAGCGGCACCGGCTCGATGCCGTCGCGCCCCTCCGACAACATGCGCCACAGCTCTTCGGGCGAAGACGTGCCACCGGCGAAACGGCAAGCCATCGATACGATCGCGATGGGCTCGTCCCTGGCACGCTCGTGCGGCCGCACCGCCCGCGCCGCGCGGACGCCCAGGACGCTGTCGAGCAGGTAGCGGGTCACCGCGGCCACCGTCGGGTGATCGAAGAGCAGGGTCGCGGGCAGGCGCTTGCCCAGGCGGCTGCCGAGTCGATTGCGCAGCTGGACCGCCGTCAACGAATCGAGCCCTGCCTCCCGCAACGGCCGGTCCGGCGCGAGCTTCACCGACGAGGCGGCGCCGAGCACCTGCTGCGCTGCCGCGCTCACCAGCTCCATCACATGCGCGTACCGCTGCTCCTCCGGCAACGACGCCATCGTCTGCTCGAGCGTCGCGCTCGTCGCCGTCGCCCCAGCACGCGCTCCACGCGATGGCAGCAGCACGCGCCACAGCGCCGGCGCCCTGCCGGTCTGGTCGTATTCGACGGCGCGAGCGACCTTGCGCAGGCGAAGCGCCCACGGCACCTGGTGCGTCACCGGGCGCGCGAGTGCGGCGTCGAGCAGCGCCATTCCACGCTCCGGCGTCAAGGCGTCATGGCCCTGGCCCGCCATGCGGTCCAGGTCGGCGCGCAGGGCCGCCAGACCTTCTCCACTCCACGCTCCCCACGACAGCGATGTGCCCGCCAGCCCCTGGGCACGACGCGCATGCGCCAGCTGGTCGAGGAAGACGTTGGCGGCCGCGTAATTGCTCTGCCCGGCGCCCCCGATGAGGCCCGACGCCGAGGAGTAGAGGACGAACAGCTCCAGCTCGTCCTCGCGGGTGAGCTGGT
>Ga0190265_10002442_pt1 | contig 12475 bp, 6 predicted proteins | sample Popmic124T_FD_133135 | JGI IMG/M metagenome (GOLD analysis project Ga0190265, IMG submission 133135) | Populus adjacent soil microbial communities from riparian zone of Indian Creek, Utah, USA - 124 T | ecosystem: Environmental > Terrestrial > Soil > Riparian zone | place: USA: Utah | collected... | reverse complement strand
TACTGCTACGAGGACAAGGCGCCGGTCTATCTGAGCCGCGAGCGTTGCGACCAGATCTTGGACTTCGTGGCGGGGCAGATCGAGGCCAAGGGGCACCCCAAGCTGTTCACGGACTGGTACGGCGGCGAGCCGATGCTCAACCAGGACGCGATCGAGTATTTCTCGGCCCGTGCCATCGAGCTCTGCGAGCGCAAGGGCATCGGCTACAGCTCGGGGATGATCTCCAACGGCACCCACTGGCCGGACGACGCCAGCGGCTTCGCGCGGCGCAACCGGATCAACCACGTCCAGATCACTCTCGACGGCCCGGCGCGCCATCACAATACGCGCCGCGGCTATAAAGAGGGTCACGAGCAGGAGGAGAGCTCTTTCGACGTCGTGGTGGGAACGATCGACCGGTTGCTGGGGAACACCCGGATCTATCTACGGATCAACGTCGATCCGGGGGTCGGCCGCTCGGCCCTGGAGCTGGTGGACGTGTTCCTCGAGCGCGGCTGGCTGGTGCCCGGGGCGAGGTTCTATCCCTACCTCGCGCCGATCGGCCCGATGACGGAGCATTGCGGCTTCATCGGCTCCTCCTCGAAGTTCCAGAGCTTCCAGGACGACTTCGAAGAGATCAAGCGGGAATTCCAGCAGGAGATCGCCCGCCACATGGATCCCAAGGGGATCGAGCACCTGCAGATCTATCCCTCGACGCGGCGGATGAACTGTGCGGCAGTGGGCGACAACAGCGTCGTCTTCGGCCCGGACGGTCTGATGTACAAGTGCGGCCTGGACGTCGGGGTTGCCGAGCGGGCCTTCGACGCCTTGCCGCCGACGGCCCCCCTGGCCTCAGGGACCCCGGTGGCCCCACAGCGGGAACGGCGGAGCTCGGCGCTCGTCGTCCTCAAGGAAGGGCCGGCGGTGGGCAGCAAGGCGCACCCCTACCACGCCTACGATCCCTACACCCACGAGCGGTGCAGCCAGTGCCAGTACCTGCCGGTGTGCATGGGGGGATGCCCGAAGACCTGGTTCGAGGGGAACGAGTTCTACCTGACCCGGCAGAGCGCCTACTGGGAGCAGAACTTCGAAGAGCTGATCCGCGTCTACGCGCAAACGGCGATGACCCGGGCGTAGCTCATTCGCTGCGCAGGGCCGCGGCCGGTTCGACCCGGCTGGCCCGCCGGGCGGGGAGGTAGCCGGCGGCCAGGCAGGTGACGATGAGCAGGAGGGCGGCGGCGGCGAGGCTTCGGGCATCCGCCGCCGCCACTCCGTAGAGCATGCCGGCGAGGAGGCGCCCGGCCCCGAGGGCGCCCAGCAGGCCCAGGACGACGCCGGCGGACGCCAGGCTGAAGGCGCGCCGCAGAACCCACAGCCGGATCGAACGGCGGTCCGCTCCGGCCGCCATGCGGACGGCGATCTCGCGGCGGCGGCGGCTGATGCCGTAGGCCATCACTCCATAGGTTCCGATGAGCGCGAGGAGCAGGGCGACACCGGCCGAGAGCCCGAGGAGCAGGGCGCGGGAGCGCGGGCCGAGAGTGGAGCGCGCCACCAGGTCTTCCAGGCGGGCCACCGGCGGAAGCGGCAGTGCGGGGTCCAGCTTGCGCAGGGTGGGGTGCACCCCGGCCGCGGCCGAGTCCAGGGGCAGAGCTTCGACCCGGAGGAGCGCGGCGAACGCGGTGGGGGAGCCCTGTCCCCAGGGCTGGATCATCAGCTCCCCGACCTCCTCGGCCAGCCCTTGATGGCGGATGTCGCCGAACACCCCCTCCACCCGATAGACGGTATCGCCCAGGATCACCTCGGCGCCCACCGGGCTGGCGCCCGGCCAGTGCCGCTCCGCCAGGGTGCGGTTGACCATCACCACCCCGCCCGATCCGGGGCCGGGCCGGAGGTCGAAGGGCCGGCCGGCGATCAGGGGGATGCGCAGCAGTCGGAAGTAGCCGGGGGTGACGAACTGCAGGACGGCGCTCCTCCCCTGCGTCCAGTCGGCGCCGGGGGCGTCCCGGCCGGCGATCCGGAAACCCCCGACGAGGGCGGGGCCGGGGATGGGTAGGCGGCTGGTCAACGCCGCTCCGCTCACTCCGGGCAGCGCTTCCAGGCTGGCCAGAAGCCGCGCCGCGAGCTCGCCGCGGCGGACCTCGTCGGGATACTGCCAGGCGGGCAGGCGGATCTCCTGGACCAGGACGTTCCTGGCGTCGAAGCCCGGATCGACCGCGGCGAGGCGCATCCAGCTCATCGCGAGCGACAGGGCGCCGGAGGTCAGCATCAAGGTCAGGGCGATCTGCGCCACGACCAGAGCGTCCTGGGCGAGGCGGATGAGGCGGCTCTCGGAGATCGCGGCCCGCGTTCCGGCACCGGGCGCCAGGAGGGCGGGCAACAGGCCGCTCACCAGGGTGGCCGCGAGCCCCGCCCCCACGGCGAAGAGGATGACGCTGCCGTCGACGGCGATCTTCTCCATGCGGGGCAGCTCGGCAGCCAGGAACAGAGGGAGAGAGCGCCGCGCCAGCGCCGCCAGGAAGAGCCCGGCCGCGATGCCGCCGGCGGCGAGGGCGAGGGCCTCGACCGCGCTCTGCCGGAGCAGGTGGCCGCGCCGGGCGCCGAGCGAGAGCCGCAGGGCCATCTCGCCCCGCCGCTGAGCCCCCTGGGCCAGCAGCAGGAGGGCGACGTTGATGCAGGCGACGAGGAGCACCGCCACGGCGGCGGCGGCCAGCAGGTTGAGGACGCGCCGGCTGTCGCCGGCCACGGTCTCGAGCAGGGGGACGAGGCGCGCGCCGGTGCCGGAATTGGTCTCCGGATACTCCGCGGCGAGGCGGGAGGCGAGCCGGTCCATCTCGGCCTGGGCCGTCTCCAGGGTCTCTCCCGGCGCCAGGCGGGCGATGGCGGTGTAGGTGTGAGCGTCCCGCAGGGTGAGGTCCTCGTCGGTCGGCCCCGCCAGGGTCCAGAGGCCGTCCTTGCGTCCGGGGAGATCGAAGCCGGGAGGCATGACGCCGACGACGGTGTACTGCCGGCCGTCCAGCCGCAGCGGCCGGCCGAGGATCGCTTCGTCCGCCCCGAAAGCGCTCGACCAGAGCTCGTGGCCGAGGATCGCCAGGGGCTCCCGCCGCTCGGCCTCGGCAACGGTGAAGGCGCGGCCGAGAGAGGGGGCGACGCCGAGGACCCCGAACAGCTCCTGGCTGACCTTCGGCGCCGGCACCTCTCTCGGCTCGCCGCCGGCCTCCAGGACCGCGGTCGAATCCTGATAGATCCCGATCCCCTCGAGAGTCCGGCTGGCCCGCTGCCAGTCCGCCACGTTCTGGTAGGACACCGGCACCCGGTTCCACAGCGCCGCCATGCGCGGGTTGGGCGAGTCCTTGAGGGCGACGAGGGTCTCGTGGAGGCGGACGAGGCGTTCGGAGTGCGGATAGTCGAGAGGAGAGAGGATCCCGCTGACGATGGCGAAGGCGGTCGCGACCGCCCCGACGCCCACCGCCAGCGTGAGGACCACCGTCGCCGAGACGAGAGGATTTCGCCGGAGCCGCCGCAGGCCATGGCGCAGTTCCTGTCGCATGTCCGGTCCGAGCCCTCAGCCCCTCACCAGCGGAACGCGGTCAGGGCGGCCTGCCGGGCGAGGAGGTCGTAGAGGCCGCGCGCGGTTTCGCGGGGGAGGTAGGGGATGTCCACGCGGTGCGAGGAGTCCCCGGCCCCGGCGGTGTCGACGCGGACGCGGGCCATCTCGGCGCGGCGGTCGAAGGGGGATTCATGGATGGCGACCGCCTGGATCTTGTTGAAGCGCGCGACGGTGAGCTTCCTCCACAGCCAGCCGGTGCGCAAGAGGACGGCGCCTTCGGTGACCGCCCAGCCGAGGTTCCTGACGTACTGGCGGGAGCCGACGAAGGCCCAGGCCAGGAGGAGGGCGAGCGGGACGGGGTACCACCACTTGAGGAACACGGCGAAGGGGATCGAAGCCAGGAGGGCGATGAGCACCCAGGACTTGAGCTCTCGCCGATAGGCGCGCGGCGGGGCGGCTTGCCACTGGACGGCGGCGAAGTCCAGCTCCGGGAGGATCTCGGGGAGGAATCCGGGCAGCTCGCCGCGGTGGAGGATCGGGGCGAGCCACTCGCGCTGCTTCTTGCTCCCTCCCTCGTCCTCGCCGCCGCCCTGGCCGCCGGCCGTCTCCACCCGCACCGAGGCGCGCCCGAAGAGGCGGTGGAGCGGCCCCTCGTGGATCGTGAGGGTCTGGATGCGGCGCAGCGGGACCGTGGTCGTGACCCGCGTGAAGAGGCCGAAGTCGGTCCGCAGATCCTCTCCGGCCCGGCCGGCACGGGAAAGCCTGAAGTCGTGCAGGCGGACGGCGGTCCAGACCATGGAGATCAGCCGGCTGAGCACCAGGAGGCCGGCGATCGCCGAGAGGGCGAAGGTGATCCGGCCGAAGGGCAGCTCGGCTCCGTCGAACAGCGAGCGGAAGACGGCGCGCACTATGCCGCGGCTCTCCTTGCTGCGGGTTCCCCAATCCCCGGCCCAATCCCCGGGAAGCCAGTCCCCGAAGCCCCAATCCCCGAAGCGGTCCACCATGCCGATTTCCCAGAACAGGCCGAAGGCGGCGGCGATGACCACGGCGCCGCGGTTCTGGATGAGGCCGGCGAGGATGAGCTCGCGGGGAGGCAGGTGGAGGAGGGTGCGGCCGGCAACGGGGGATCCCGCGGTCTCCAAGGCCTCTGAGGCCTCGGATGCTGCTGCCGTTGATGCCGCTGATATCGCGGATACCGCTCCACCCGTCTCCCGTTCCTTGAAGACGCGGCGCCGCATCTCCTCGTAGGCGGCGACGGGCAGCACGCTCATCGTGGCCTCGGGCTCCTGGCCGCCGCCGGTCTCGACGCGCACCTCGACCACGTTCCAGAGGCGGTGGAAGACGTTCTGCACGGCGTCCAGGTTCTGGATGCGCGCGTAGGGGACGTGCCGCTCGTTCTTGAAGAGGAGCCCGGTGCGGATCACCATCTCGTTCTCTTCGTAGCGGTAGCGGAAGGAGACGTAGCGGGCGACGGAGACGAGCACGTAGGGGATGAGCAACGGCAGCGCCCAGAGCTGCCAGCCGAGGCCCACGGTGCCGGCGGTCACCAGGACGACGACGATCGGCAGGCCGAGCGAGCGGAGCTGTTTGCCGAAGCCGAAGAGGACCGAGAGCGGGTGGAGCCGCTGGTCAGACGGCATCGTCGCCTTCCCGCGGCAGCAGGTGATCGCGGATGGCGAGCGCCGTGGCGTGGCCGAGACCATGCAGGGCGACCTTCGCGTGGCTGGTGCCCGCCGTGTAGATCACCAGGGTGCCGAGCCCGTGGGTGCGCTCGAGAGGCCCCTGGGCGACGTCGGTGTGCTGCACTCGGGAGCGCGGCACGTTCACCACCTGCCGCCAGACGACGCCACGGCGGATCTCGATGCCCTGGAGGTCGACCTTGTAGGAGGCGTGGCGGTGCTCGACCTCGGGCCAGCGGTAGGCGAGCCACGCGAGCACGAGCGAGACGATCACCCAGAGCAGGCCGAGCGCCGCCTTGGCCCAGCCCAGCAGGGGGGCCGCGGCGATGACGATCGAAAGGGGGATGGCGGTGCCGAGCGCGATGACGCCGGCGGTGATCCAGCCGGAGATGCGGGCCAGCCGGACCGCGCGGGGGTCGAGCGAACGTTCGACGCCGTCGGCGATCGAAGGCGCTGTTGCAGACGCTGCAGGCGCGACGGCTTCTACCACCTCGCCGGCCTCGGTCACGGCCGCGCCGGCCGGCTGCTGAGTCTCTTCACCACCGCTCGATTCGGACATTTCAACCCTCGCCTGGATCTCCAGGGATACTACATGGAGCCTCCAGGCGAGGATAGACCGGCAGGGCCGCCCACTTTACAGGACGTCAGGCCGTGAGGCCCGTCCGCCGCAGCAGGGCGGCGAAGCCGGGCTCTTCGCGCAGCGAGTCGAAGCCGGGTTCGACGCCCAGGAAGGCGATCCAGGGGGAGCGTTGGGCGCGGGCCTCTTCGAGCTGCGCGAGCGCCTCCTCGCGGTCCCCCAGGGCGGCATGGACGAGGGCGAGGAAGACCGGGCTGACCGATCCCCGCCAGGCTCCCTGCCCGAGCTGCCCCAGGATGCGGCGCGCACCTTCCGGCTCGCCGGCCAGCGCCAGGGCCCGGGCCAGCCAGACGCGTACCCAGGGGGCGTCGTCGAGCTGCTGCGCGCGCTCGATCTCGGCGAGGGCTTCGCGGGGCCGCCCGGCGAGCTCCAGAGTGCGCGCCAAATCGACGCGGATCAGGCCGCAGAACGGGTCGAGGTCGAGCGCCCGCCGGTAGTGGCCGAGCGAGCCTTCGGCCGTGCCGGTGAAGTGGTGGTAGAGCCCCAGGTGGCCGTTGACCGCGAGCCGCACCGGGTTGAGCTCGACGGCGCGTTCCAGGGTCGGCAGCGCCTCGCGGAAACGGCCCATGAGGCAGAGGAAGGTGCCGTAGTAGTTGTGGCTCCAGGCCTGCGCCGGGTCGAAGGCCAAGGCCTGGTGGAAGGAGGACTCGGCCCCCTGCCAGTTCCAATCGAGGAAGAGGCGCACCAGGGCCGTCGCGAGGTGCGCTTCGGCGAGGCCGGAATCGATGGCGAGCGCCTGGCGGGCCGCTTCGCGTGCCCGCTGCGCCACGGTTTCGGAGCTGGTGTAGTAGACGCAGGCGAGCACCGAGGAGATGGCGAGGTCGGCGTGCGCCAGCGCGTAGGCGGGGTCCTGCGCGATTGCAGCTTCGTAGCGGATCGCGCTCTTGCGCCAGGCGGCGGAGGTGTAGCGCAGCACGTGGCAGCGCGCCTCGCGGTAGAGCCGGTAGGCGTCGACGTCGCGGGTGGATCGCCGGCGGAGGTCTCGGGCCGAGCCCGACGGTTCACCTCCCCTGTCCTGCGGCCGCACCTGGGCTATGAAGCGGTAGCCCCGCTTGGCGACGGTCTCGATGTAGCAGGGCCCGGCCCTCTGGTCGCCGAGCGCGGCGCGGAGAGCTGAAACGCACTTGGTCAGGCTGTTCTCCTCGACGAAACGGCCCGGCCAGACGCGGTCCATGAGCTCGCGCTTGGTCACCAGGCAGCCGCCCTTCTCGACGAGCGCCTGCAGCGTCTCGATCCCCTGGGGCGGCAGGGGTACCGGCGTGCCTTCGCGCAGCAGGCGGCTCTCTCGCGGCTCGAAGCGGAAGGGTCCGAACTCGTAGGCGGCCGCGGCGACCGGCAAGCTTCTGATCCCCATGGAGAATCTCCTTGGGAGATCGCCAAGCAATGTGAATGCCGGGCCCTTCCCTGGGAGGCTTGCGGCCTGGCCGTCCCCGCCGGATGACGGGCGTGTCCACTTTGCGGACGGCGAGCCTGGCAGGCGTTCATCCGAAAAACTTCACATCTTCGGAAGGACCACGCCGGCGGCGCTCTCCATACTGGGCCTGTGTTCAGAGCAATCAACCTCAAGGAGGAACACAGTATGAAGAGTGTGCGTCGTCTTCTGGGTGTGGCGGTCGTGTTCACAATGATCCTGACTCCTGCGACCTCAGCCGTCGCCCAACCCGCGGACAGCGACGATGGAGCGCTGGTCGAGGACGCCAAGCGGTATGCAGCCACCTACGAGGTCGAGCTCGACGAAGCCCTCCATCGCCTGCGGCTGCAGTCCGCCATCGGCAAGCTGGGAGCCGAGCTCGCCAGCAAGGAACGCGCGACCTTCGGCGGCCTGTGGATTCAGCACAGCCCGACCTACCTGGTGATCGCTCACTTTACGGACCGCGGAGGGCGGGACCTCAAGCGCTATCTCGACGCCCCAGGGCTGGAGGATCTGGCACCGGTGATCGAACGGCGCACCGTGCGGCTGTCGTTCAAGCGGTTGGAAACCCTTCAGGTTACGGCCAACCGTGTCGCCAGGAAGCATGGCCTGCAGGCGGATTCACGGATCAACGTGAGCGAGAACCGGGTCGAGCTGCTGACCGCGGCACCGACCGAGCTCGCCCAGGCGATCAACGCGGAGGCGAAGGGCTCGAAGGCGGCGGCGGAGCTGGTGTTGCCGGGCGGCGTCGAGATCATCGGCGTCGAGCGGCTGAGCGCCCCGCAGGCCTACGTCTACGGCGGTCTTCAGGTCAACCTCTGCAGCAGCGGCTTCGCCGTGCAGAACGGCAGCGGCACCCTGGGGATCTCGACGGCCGGCCACTGCCTCGACAGCCAGTCGTACAACAACCGTTCACTGCCGTACCAGGGGGGACAGTTCTCCGGTTCGATCGACGCGCAGTGGCACACCGCCCCGGACTTCTATCCGACCAACCGGGTCTGGGACGGCCTGAGCGACGCGACGAGCCCCAACTACCGGCAGATCACGGCTACGAAAACCCGTGCCAATCAGGTGCCGGGCGAGTTCGTCTGCAAGTTCGGAACGAAGAGCTTCTACACCTGCGGCACGATCACCACGACCAGCTACACACCCGGTTATCTGCCCTCCGCCACAGCGACCTACGTCTACGTGGACAACGCCACCCAGGACCAGTCCGAGCCCGGAGACAGCGGCGGGCCGTGGTTCTCGGGCAATACGGCCTATGGGTTGATGAGCGGCGGCTACGACGGCGGCGGCGGACCCGGGGGAATCTACAACGCCGCCATCTACATGGCGGTCGACGGTCTGACCTCGCTCGGAGTGAGCGTTCTGACGACGGCTCCGGACCCCGCGGTCGGCCGCTTCACCTACCGCGACATGGGAAACAATTTCTTCTTCTACACCGGGATCAGCGCCCTCGACTACGAGTGCTCCGTCGGCGGCTTCGCCGCGCGGGACGGCGACATCAACGAGAACGACTCGGGCGACATCATCCAGTCCTACCTCTACAAGGAGAACAATCACTGGCAGATCCGCGCCGATTTCCGCGCCCACAACAACCAGGAGAGCTGGGACTTCGACCTGCTCTGCCTGAAGAAGAGCTCCTTCCCGGTCTCGCGGTTCGAGTATCGCAACCTGGGCGGCAACATCAACTACAACACCGGCCTGAGCACGACGACCTACGACTGCGGGGTCGGCGGTTTCGCGGCGCGCGACGGCGACATCAACGAGAGCGGCGACGCCGACATCATCCAGACCTACATGCACCGGAGCGGCGGCACCTGGTGGATCCGCGCCGACTTCCACTCCCACAACAACGGCGAGAGCTGGGACGTGGACGCACTGTGCGTCCAGAAGTGGGCCCCGGTCGTCAAATATGAGTTCCGCAACCTGGGCAACAACGTCACCTACAACACGTTCATCGACAGCAACACCTACGAGTGCGGGGTCGCCGGCTTCGCGGCGCGCGACGGCGACATCGAGGAGCACAACTCGGGCGACATCATCCAGGCCTACCTCACCAAGAGCGGCGGCTACTGGATCTTCCGGGGCGACTTCCGCACCCACAACGATCAGGAAAGCTGGGATCTGGACGTGCTCTGCGTGCAGCGCTGACCGCTGTCTTGATGATCTGATTTTCTTGACCCGGCCGGGGCTTTCCTCCCGGCCGGGCTTTTCGTTGAGGTCAGGCGCCTTCGAGGGCCCGCACCCGGATGGCATGATGGCTCGCGTGCCAGACGACCTTGGCATCGCGAAGCAGGAGGGCCTGGGGGGACTGGTGGGTGATCCCCGTGCGCTCGGCCACGGCGTTCGAGGCCGGACGCGCCGTCTGCACCTCGATCAGCGAGTAGACGGCGTCGTCCTCCGGGCGGCCGGCGACGAAGCTTCGGTACTCCTCCCAGGCGAAAGACGAGATGGGGCAGGTCAGGCTGTGCTTGAAGACCCAGACCGGGCCCTGCTTCGACCGTTCGATGAGCTCGTCGAGCTCCTGGGGGTTCGCGATCCTCCGGATTCTTTCCATCAACTTCTCCTTGAACAGGGTGTAGAGTCTAGCAGTTGCCCGCCGGAGAGTGAGAGCCTCAAGCCACCGTTGCGAGTTGGCACTCTTCCTGCTGCCTACCGGCTGCCAGGAAGTGTGTATCGAGGAGGAATTGCATGTCGTCCAAGTACGTCTATGCGTTTGGCGGCGGTTCCGCGGAAGGCAACGGGGCCCAGAAGGACCTGCTCGGCGGCAAGGGGGCGGGCCTCGCTGAGATGAGCCGGCTGGGGATTCCGGTGCCTCCGGGCTTCACCATCAGCACCGGAGTGTGCACGTTTTACCAGGAGCACGAGGGCTCCTATCCCGAAGAGCTGGAGCGTGAGGTCGAGGAGCACCTGCGGCAGGTCGAGGAGCTCACCGGCCAGCGGTTCGGCGATCCGGCCAACCCGCTGCTCCTCTCGGTGCGCTCCGGGGCGCCGCGCTCGATGCCGGGGATGATGGACACCGTCCTGAACCTGGGGTTGAACGAGGAGACCGCGGCGGCCTGGATCGCGGCCGGGATGGACGCCCGCTTCGTCTTCGACGCCTACCGCCGGCTGCTCACGATGTACGGCGACGTGGTGCTCGGGGTACCGCATGAGGAGTTCGAAACGATCCTGGGCGACGCCCGCGCCGCAACCGGCGCAGCGAGCGACGCCGAGCTTCCTCCCGAGGCCCTCCGCGGGGTGGCCGACGCCTTCCTGAAGTTGATCGACAGCCACGGTCGGCCGTTCCCGAAGGAGCCGCGCGAGCAGCTCTGGGGGGCGATCGGCGCCGTGTTCTCGAGCTGGAACAACCAGCGGGCGCGCGACTACCGCCGTATCGAGGGGATCTCGGACAAGATCGGCACCGCGGTCAACGTGCAGAGCATGGTGTTCGGCAACCGCGGCACGGACTGCGCCACCGGCGTCGCCTTCACCCGCAACCCGGCGAGCGGCGAGCGGCGGGTCTACGGTGAGTACCTGGTGAACGCCCAGGGCGAGGACGTGGTGGCGGGCACCCGCACGCCGAAGCCGATCGTCGGCATCGGCGAGGACGGCCTGGCCGAGGACTTCCCGCACGCTGCCCAGGAGCTGGCCGAGGTCTGCGCCACCCTGGAGCACCACTTCGGAGACATGCAGGACCTGGAGTTCACCATCCAGCACGACCACCTCTTCATGCTGCAGACCCGCGCCGGCAAGCGGACCGGCCCGGCGGCCGTGCGAATCGCGGTCGAGATGGTGGAGGAGGGGTTGATCGACGAGCGCGAGGCGCTCACCCGCGTGCAGCCCGAGCAACTCGCCCAGCTCCTGGCGCCAGAGTTCGACGCCGAGCAGAAGAAGAAGGCCGTGGCGGGCGGCGACCTGCTCGCCCGCGGCCTGCCCGCCGGGCCGGGCGCCGGCTCCGGGCGGATGGCGCTGACCGCCGAGCGGGCGGCCGAGATGGCCGCCGCCGGGCCGGTGCTCCTGGTGAGGGCAGAGACCTCGCCCGAGGACATCGTCGGCATGCACGCGGCGGCGGGCATCCTCACCTCGCGCGGCGGCATGACCTCGCACGCCGCTGTCGTCGCCCGCGGCCTCGGCAAGCCATGCGTCGTCGGCGCCGGAGACCTGGACGTCGACGAGAAGGCCGGTACCCTGCGGGTGCGCGACCGTGTCTTCCGCGAGGGGGACGAGCTGTCGATCGACGGCACCACCGGCGAGGTGATCGCCGGGGCGCTCGCCACCCGCTCCTCCGAGGTGCTGCGCGTGATGCTCGACGGCGCCGAGTCGACACCGATGGCCGAGGCCTTCAAGAAGGTGCTCTCCTGGGCGGACGGCGAGCGCCGGCTGCGGGTGCGCGCCAACGCCGACACCCCGCGCGACGCCTACGTGGCCCGTGCCCTGGGCGCCCAGGGGATCGGCCTCTGCCGTACCGAGCACATGTTCTTCCAGGACGAACGCATCCCCTGGGTGCGGCGGATGATCCTCGCCGACGACCCGGCCGAGCGCGCCGCGGCGCTCGCCCGTCTCCTCCCCATGCAGCAGAAGGACTTCGAGGGCATCTTCGGCGCGCTCGCCGGCCTGCCGGTGACCATCCGGCTGCTCGACCCGCCGCTCCACGAGTTCCTGCCGCACGGCGACAAGGCCCTGGGGCTGCTCGCCGCCCAGATGGGGATCGACCCCGCGGAATTGGCGGCGCGGGCGGCGGCGCTCGCCGAGTCGAACCCGATGCTCGGCCTGCGCGGCTGCCGGCTGGGCTTGACCGTGCCCGAGATTTACGACATGCAGGTTGCGGCCATCGTCCGCGCCGCCGCGGTGCGCAAGCGGGCCGGCGACGAGGTGCGGCCGGAGATCATGGTGCCCCTGGTGGGGACCGAGGAGGAGATGATCCGCCTGCGCGAGCGCATCAGCGCCAACGTCGCGCGGCTGCTCGCGGCCGAGGAGACGAAGCTCGAGGTCTTGATCGGCACGATGATCGAGGTGCCGCGGGCCGCCCTGGTGGCCGACCGCATCGCCCGCTACGCCGACTTCTTCTCCTTCGGCACCAACGACCTGACGCAGATGACCTACGGCTACTCGCGAGACGACACCGGCCGCTTCCTGCCGCAGTACATCGAAGGCAACATCCTGCCCAACGACCCCTTCCAGTCGATCGACGAGGAGGGCGTGGGTCAGCTCGTGCGCCTCGCCTGCGAGCGGGGGCG
>Ga0190265_10002441_pt1 | contig 12476 bp, 8 predicted proteins | sample Popmic124T_FD_133135 | JGI IMG/M metagenome (GOLD analysis project Ga0190265, IMG submission 133135) | Populus adjacent soil microbial communities from riparian zone of Indian Creek, Utah, USA - 124 T | ecosystem: Environmental > Terrestrial > Soil > Riparian zone | place: USA: Utah | collected... | reverse complement strand
GTCGAGCCCGCCCTTGTAGCGGAAGAACCCCTCGGCGGTGCGCTCGCGGCCGAGGAACTCGCGGTCGCGCGGGTCGACGTCGCTGGTGATGAGCTTGGCGCTGTTGGCGTCGGTGCGGGCGATGACCAGGGCCGGCACACCCTCGACGTCGGCCGCCAGGCGCGCTGCGGCGAGCTTCTGCTCGAACTCGGCAGTGGGCACCAGCACCTTGCCGCCCATGTGGCCGCACTTCTTGGCGGAGGAGAGCTGGTCCTCGAAGTGCACGCCGGCGGCGCCGGCGTCGATCATGTCCTTCATCAGCTCGTAGGCGTTCAGGTTGCCGCCGAAGCCGGCCTCGGCGTCGGCCACCAGGGGGGCGAACCAGTAGGGCCCGTCGCCGCCTTCGGCGTGCTGGATCTGGTCGGCCCGGCGCAGGGCGTTGTTGATGCGGCGCACCAGTGAGGGCACGCTGCTCGCCGGGTAGAGGCTCTGGTCGGGGTAGACCTGGCCGGCCTCGTTGGCGTCGCCGGCCACCTGCCAGCCGCTGACGTAGATGGCCTGGAGCCCGGCCTGCACCTGCTGGATCGCCTGGTTGCCGGTCATGGCGCCCAGGGCCGCCACGTAGTCCGCGCTGTGGAGGAGCTCCCACAACCGCTCGGCCCCCATTCGGGACAGGGTGTGGTCGATCCGGACGCTGCCGGCGAGGCGGGCGACATCCTCCCCGGTGTAGGGCCTCTCGATCCCCCGCCATCGCGGGTCGCTCGTCCAGTTGTCGGTGAGTTTGGCAGCCTGAGCGTCTGAGGGCATATACACTTCTCCTTTCAGACAGACCCTAATGCTACTTTCATGCCGTCCTGACCTCGGAGGGGGACGGGGCGTCCTCCGGGAGTGACGGCAGAGGCCGTTTTCCGGCCGCTGACAGACGGCACGGGGATTGCTGGTTTCGATCTGCCTCGACTAAGGAGGATTTGATGTCAGAGCCCTGGATCCGCTGGTTTTCCGGCGCCGCGCTGGCCTTTCTGCTCTGCCCGGCCCCTCCCCTCGCCGCGCAGCAGGCGCCCGCCGCCGAGGAGGAGACGTTCAGCGAGGCGATCGAGGTCAGCATCGTGAACCTCGAGGTCTTCGTCACCGACGGCAAGGGCAGGCCGATCCATGGCTTGAAGCGGGAGGACTTCGAGGTGCTGGAGGACGGCCGGCCGGTCGAGATCTCCAACTTCTACGCCGAGAGCGGCGCGGTGCCGGTGGCGCCCGGCACGGCCGCGGCCGGTGCGGCGGCGCGGCCCGAGGACCAGCGGCTGAACCTGGTGTTGTTCATCGATGACGTCAACACGGAGCACCAGAGCCGTACGCCGATCCTCATGGGCCTGAAGCAGTTCCTCCGCAACACCTTGCAGCCCGGCGACCGGGCGATGCTGGTGCGCTACACGAGCTCTCTCGATATCCGGCGGCCGTTGACGGGAGACGTGGCTCAGCTCGAAGCCGACATCGACGCCTTGAAGGAGATCTCCGCCGACATACGCAACCGGGAGGGCTCGCGCAGCCACGCGCTCGAAGACATCATCGACGCGATCTACACCGGCGATGGTTGGGGGCCGCTCGCCGAGGGGCGCATCCGCGCCTATGCCGAGCAGGAGTCGGCCGTGGTGCGCGGCGCGCTCGACGGGCTGGAGGCCGTGGTGAGCTGGCTCGCCGGGGTGTCGGGCCGCAAGGCGATCCTCTACGTGAGCGACGGCCTGGCGCTGACCCCGGGCGACGACCTCTACTACTGGGCGTCGGCGCGCTCGAACTTCCGCGCCGGCCGCAGGATCTCCGGCATGGGCAGCCAGACCTTCGATCTCTCGAAGAAGTTCCGCGAGGTGACCTCGCATGCCAGCCGCAACCGGGTGACGATCTATCCGATCGAGGCCGCGGGCATCCGGACGGTCCGCGGCACGGCGGTCCAGGAGGTGCTGTTCCAGAACCTCCAGAACGGCCTCCGCTTCCTGGCCGACGAGACCGGCGCCCGGCCGATGCTCAACGCCGCGAAGCCCGCGGAGTCGTTGAAGCTGATGACCGACGACCTCGGCAGCTTCTACTCCCTCGGCTACCAGCCGGCGCGGACGGGCGACGACCGCGAACACAAGATCGAGGTGAAGGTGAAGGCGAGGGGCGCCAACGTCCGCCACCGCCAGTGGTACAAGGACAAGCCGGTCTCCGAGCAGGTCGCCGAGCGCACCCTGGCGGTGATGCGCTTCGGCCCCGAGGACAATCCCCTGGGGGCGACCTTGGAGATCGGCGAGCAGAAGGCGGAAGGCGAGGGCGTGCTCGTGCCGGTGCGGGTGAAGATCCCGGTCGGCAAGCTCTACCTGGCCGCCAAGGAAGGTGCCCGCACCGCCAGCCTGCGCCTGTTCGTGGTCGCGAGCGGCGGCGGGTCGACGACGCCGGTCCGGGAGACGCGGACGGTGAGCCTCACCATCCCCCAAACCGAGCTCGCCGCCGGCAAGGTCCGCGACTACGTGCAGGACGTTGGGATGACCCTGAAGCCGGGGACCTACTCCGTGGGCGTCGGCGTGCGCGACGAGGGCGGCTCGATCACGTCCTACCTGCGGAAGGACTTCGAGGTGGCGCTGCCCAACCCCTAGTCCAGCCGGAACAGCCGTTCCTGGGCGTCGCCCGGCTCGTCGAGGCCGGGCGGCAGGTCCATCTCGCTCATCTCCTCGGCGTGCGGCTCGGTCGGATCGATGCGGTCGCTGGGCTGATCCTGGGGCGGCACGTAGATGAAGCGGCCGAAACCGCGGTGGTATTGCATGCCCGGGGCGGAGACTCGCGCGGCGCGGAGCTGGTTGATCTTGGAGTCGAGGTCGTCGATGAAGTGGAGGGCGAGGGCCTCGGGGGTCATCGGCTCGACGGGCGAGGCGAACTCCTTCTTGCCCTGGTGGGAGAGCACCATGTGCTCCAGCAGCAGGCGCAGGTCGGCCGGGAACCCTTCGATGGCGGCGCAGCGCTCGATCAGCAGGTCGCGGCCGATGACGACGTGGCCCACCAGCCGGCCTTCGAGCGTGTAGTCGTTGGCTGGCATGGCACCCAGCTCGCGCAGCTTGCCGAGGTCGTGGAAGAGCACCCCGAGGAGCACCAGGTCGCGGTCCAGGTCGCGGTAGTGGCTGCAGACCAGGCGGCCCAGCTCGGCCATCGAGACCACGTGCTCCAGCAGGCCGCCGCGGTAGGCGTGGTGCATCGACTTGGCCGCCGGGTGGTCGCGCAAGGCCTTGCCGTGGAGGGCCAGGGTTTCGGCGGCGAGGCGGCAGAGCACCGGGCGCTCGACGTCCTCCGTGTAGATCCGCTCCAGTCGCATCCAGAGATCGGCGATGTCCTCCCGGGTGGACGGAACGAGCAGCGCTTCGTCGAATCCGTAGTGGCGGTCGCCGTCGTTGACCTCGCGGCACTCGTCGATCGAGAGCTGGAGCTGGTCGCGGTAGTTCTTGACCGATCCCCGGAAGGCGATGAACTGGTGAGGCTCGAACTGCGAACTGAGCGCCGGGCTGTCGGACCAGATCTTGGCGACCATCGAGCCTGTGGCGTCAACCACTTCCAGGTCGAGGAAGCTCTTGCCGTTGCGGTCCTGGCGCAGCTCCTTCTTGGTGAGGAGAGCGAAGCCCTGGACGTTGTCCCCGGCCTCCCAGGTTTGGATCGGTGCGTTGCGGAGGGTCTTCGGCATGGCGGAACGATCCCATAGTAGGCTCTCCAAAGGAAGGTGCCAACGGGTGGCACCCGCCATGCATCGAGGGGTCCCCGTGAATCGAATCCATAAGATACTTCTCCTTCCGGCCCTGCTTTTGCCTTTGGCGGCTCCGCCGGCGCGGGCGCAGGTGCCGCAGTCAGAGCTCGCGCGCTGGCCCGAGCCGCAGCGCTCCTTCATACAGGACGGCCCGGCCCTGCTCTTGAGCCCCGAGCAACGCACCGAGCTGCGCACCCTCGACGAGGAGGCGCGGGGCCGCTTCATCGAGGAGGTCCTGAGCCGCGACCCGATCCCCGAGACGCCGGACAACGAGCTGCGCCTGGGGATCGAACGCCGTCGCCAGCTCGCCGCCGAAGAGTTCCTGTCGCCGCTCGACGTGCGCTCGCAGCTCCTCTTCCTGAACGGCCGGCCGGACGACCGCCTGGTCGTCGACTGCGGCGCGGTCTTCAAGCCGGCGGAGCTGTGGAGCTACCGCCGGGGGTCCACCCCGGACGGCAAGCCGAATTTTCGCCGCCTGGTCGTCTTCCGCCCGGCGGTCGGCGAGCCCTATCGGCTCTGGCTTCCCAGCGACGCCAAGCGGGCGCTCTACACGCCGCTCATGGAGTACTGGCTGGAGCAGTGGGAGGAGCTGCGGGGCCGCATCCGGGCCGTGCGTTTCGATCTCCAGAACTGCAAGGAGGCGACGAAGGTCGACGAGGCGACCGGGGTGCCCGGGCTGACCGGCGCGCTGTCGGGAGGCGGCTCCAGGATCAAGCCGGTCGACGCCAGCGCCTTTCTGGCGGCGCCGCCCGACCTCGCCGCCTGGGCGCGCGCCGCCGTGGCGACCGAGCTCCCGGAGCGTGCGGCGGGCGTGAAGATCGACTCGGTCGACGTCCGTTTCCCCGAGCGCGAAGGGCAGCGCGTGGTGGCCCGCTTCCTCCTCGCAGTGGGGCCGGACTCCGGCTTCCAGTTGAGCGGGGACAAGGGCGAGCTGAACGTGGTCGTCGAGGGGATCCTCGAGCAGGAGGGCAAAGCCTTCGAAGACTTCCGCATGCGCTTCAAGCTGCCCGCGCCCAAGCCCGGGGAGCCGTCGGTGCTGGTGGTGGACCGCCCGCTGCGGCCGAAGACCCAGTTCGTGATGCGGCTCAGGGTGAAGGACGAGCTGGGCGGCGGCGAGGCGCGGGTCGCGAAAGGCTTCACGGTGCCGGCGGAGCACACGCCCGAGCCGCGGGTGGCGAGCGGCCAGGTGGGCGGCGAGCTGCTGCCCGAGACCGCCATGCGGGGGAGAGACAGCCTGCTGCTCATCCCGCCGCCGGCCGACGTGGTGGTGGGGCTCTGGCGCGCCGACGCGCTGGTGACCGGCGAGCGCATCCAGAAGGTGGTCTTCCTGGTGGACGGCAAGATTCAGCTCACCCGGGCCAACCCGCCGTACTCGGCCGAGATGCGGCTGGAGAAGTTCCCGGTCGAGCAGATCGTCCGCGCCGAGGGGTACGACGCCGCGGGTGCGCTGGTGGCGGCCGACGAGGTGATCCTGAACGTCGAGCGCGGCGGGCTCGCCGTGCGCGTCATCGCTCCCGGCAAGGGAGCCAAGGTCGAGAGCGGCAAGACCCTGGCCCGGGCTGAGGTGGTGGTGCCGGACGGTCGCCGCCTGGAGACGGTGGAGTTCAAGATCAACGACCAGACGGTCGCCAGCCTTACCAAGCCCCCCTGGCAGGCCGAGGTCAACGTGCCTGCCAACGTCGACCTGGTCTACATGACGGTGGTCGCGGCCCTCGACGACGGCAGCCGGGCCGAGGCGGTGCGCTATCTGAAGTCGCCGCAGTTCATCGAGGAGGTGGAGGTCAACCTCGTCGAGCAGTACGTGGCGGTGACCGACCGCGCCGGCAACCTGGTGCGCGACCTGAAACAGGAAGACTTCGAGGTGCTGGAAACCGGCAAGCCGCAGGAGATCGCCAAGTTCGAGCTGGTCGAGTCGCTGCCGCTCAGCATCGGCGTCCTGCTCGACACCTCGGGCTCGATGGCCTCTTCGCTGGTCGAGGCCCAGCGCGCCATCTCCGGATTTTTGGAGAGCGTGATGACGCCCAAGGACCGCGCCTTCGCCGTCAGCTTCGCGCGCCGGCCGCGGCTCGACATGCCGCCGACGGACGACGTTGGGGCGGTGATCAACGCCATCACGAGCCTGCAGTCGGTAGGCGACACGGCGCTCCACGACGCCCTGGTCCAGGCCCTCTACTACTTCCGCGGCATGCAGGGGCAGCGGGCCATGGTGCTGCTCTCGGACGGCGACGACAACGCGAGCTTCACCTCCTTCAAGGACGCCATGGAGTACGCCAGCCGCAGCGGTGTGGCGATCTACGTGATCGGCTACAACCTGTCGAGCATGGAGGTCATCCTCCGCCAGAAGCTCACCAACCTCGCGGAGTCGACCGGCGGCCGGGTCTTCTTCGCCAAGCCCGAGGAGCTGCCGGCGATCTACAAGCAGATCGAGACCGAGCTGCGCAGCCGCTATCTCGTGGCCTACAACTCGAACGAGCCCTCCGGCCAGAAGGGCTTCCGGGAGGTGCAAGTGAAGGTCAGGAAAGGGAACCTCAAGGCGCGATCCGCGCGCGGCTACTACCAGTGAGGTGGGCCGCCCTGCTCCTGCTGGCTGCCGGCGCGGCCAGCGCGTCTGGCGCGGCTGCAGCGGCTACCGCTGACGACCGCGACCCCCTGCTCTGGCCCGAGGCGCAGCGCGCCTTTCTCCAGGACGGCCCGGCGCTGCTGCTCCCGGTCGAGGAGCGGGAGGCCTTCCCCGAGCTCGACGCGGCGGAGCGCGAGCGGCGGATGCGCGAGATGCTGGACCGCGATCCGATCCCCGAGACCCCGGCCAACGAGATGCGGGAGGGGATCGAGCGGCGACTCCGGCTCGCCATGCTCGACTTCACGTCGCCGCAGGACGCGCGGGCCCAGCTCGTCTTCCTCAAGGGCCGGCCGGCCGAGCGGCTGATCATCGACTGCGCCGCCGCCTTCAAGCCGCTCGAGGTGTGGACCTACCGGGAGGGCGCCGCGGCGCGCGAGCTGGTGCTCTACCGGCAGTCTCCGGACGAGCCCTTCCGCCTCTGGCTGCCGATCGACTCCAAGCGCGCGCTCTACAGCTCCGACATGGAGTATTGGATGGAGCAATGGGAGGCCATGGGGCGCGACGGCAAGCGCATCGACCGCTTCTTCTGCCCCAACTCCGATCGGGTGGACAGCGCGACCGGCATCGACGGCCTGCTCGGCAAGCCGGTGGGGCGGATCACCCGCAGCCGCACGCAACCCGACGGTACGGCGGAGCTCAAGGTCGTCCGCGACTACCGCTGGGTACGCCCCAACGACCGGGCGGCGCTGCTGGCGGCGCCTCGGAACCTCGCCGCCTGGGCGCGGGAGGCGGCGGCCACCGAGCTGCCGCCCGAGCCGCCGCGGCTGGAGCTGGGCGACCTGGAGGTGGACTTCCCGCGCCGCCAAGGCCAGCGGCTCACCTTTCGCGGACTGCTGCCCCTGCCCTCCGCGGCCTTCATGAACGTCCAGGTCGGCGACAACGGCCAGCCGCGGGTGCGCCTCACCGTCGAGGGAGTCCTGGAGCTCGGCGGCCGTTCCTTCGAGCACTTCCGGATGCGCTACCAGGTGGCCCCGCCCGCGGTGGGCGCGCCCGCCGCCCTGCTCTTCGAGCGGCAGCTCCGGCCGGCTCAGAGCTTCCTGCTGCGGCTGGTGATCAAGGACGACGTGACCGGCGCCGAGACGCGCCTCACGCGCGGCTTCCAGGTGCCCAGCCAGCCGGTGACCCGCATCGCCGCCGCGGCGACCGCCGCCGCCATGGCGGGCGAGCTGCTGCGGCCGGAGCGGGCGACCGGGCCGGACACCCTGCTGCTCATGCCGCCGCCCGGCGAGGTGGTGCTCGGGCTCTGGCGCGCCGACACCGTGGTCACCGGCGAGCGCATCGCCAAGGTGGTCTTCCTGGTGGACGGCGAGGCGCAGATCACGCGCACCCGCCCGCCCTACTCCTCCGAGGTGCGCCTCGCCCGCTTCCCCAAGGAGCAGGTGGTGCGGGTGGAGGGCTACGACGCGGCGGGCGAGCTGGTGGCTGCGGACCAGGTGTTGCTGAACCAGCCCAGGGGCGGCTTCAAGGTGTTGATCACGAGCCCGGCGCGGGGCGCCAAGCCCTCCGGCCGGGTGCAGGCGCGGGCCGAGGTCATGGTGCCGGAAGAGCAGAAGCTCGAAGGGGTCGAGTTCCGCGTCAACGACCAGGTCGTCGCCACCCTGAAGGCGCCGCCCTGGCAGCACGAGATCGAGGTGCCTCCGAGCGGCGACACGGCCTATCTCTCGGTGGTGGCAATCCTCGAAGACGGCACCCGGACCGAAGGGGTGCGCTTCCTGCGCGCGCCCGCCAACCTCGACGAGCTCGAGGTCGACCTGGTCGAGCTGTTCGTCACCGCCGCCGACTCCTCCGGGCGCCCCGTGCGCGGCCTCGCGGCCGAGGACTTCGAGGTGAGCGACGCCGGCAAGCCGCAGAAGATCGCCCAGTTCGAGCGGGTGGAGAACCTGCCCTTGCAACTCGGCATCGCCATCGACACCTCCTTCTCCATGGCCTCCGACCTGACCGAGGCCCAGCGCGCCGCCGCCGGGTTCCTCCACAACCTGGTCACCCCGAAGGACCGCTGCTTCGCGCTCAGCTTCGGCGGCCGTCCGGCGCTGCTCATGCCGCTGGTGGACGACGTCGAGGCCGTGTCGCTGTCGCTCGAAGGCCTGCGCGCCTACGGCCGCACGGCGCTCTACGACGCGGTCATCTCCTCGCTCTATTACTTCCGCGGTCAGCGCGGTCAGCGCGCCCTGGTCGTGCTCACCGACGGGGAAGACACCGGCAGCAGCACCTCCTGGGAAGACGCCCTGGAGTACGCCCGGCGCAGCGGAGTCACCCTCTACGCCATCGGCCTCAACGTTTCGGGGATGAACCTGGATATCCGCGGCAAGCTGTCCACCCTGGCCGAATCGACCGGAGGCCGCGTGTTCTTCATCGGCAAGGCCGACGAGCTGTCGGGAGCCTACGACCAGATCGAGGAGGAGCTGCGGAACCGCTACTTCCTCGCCTACAACGCCGACCAGCCGGCGGACGAGAACGGCCTGCGCCAGATCGACGTCCGCGCCAAGCGGGGCCTCAAGGCCAGGGTGAGCCGGGGGTACCACCCGTAGGATCCCCGGTCCGGAATCGCGATAGCATGCCCACCATGCTTCTCGGCCGGCGCACACCCGTCACCTCCCTGCTGCTCGTCGCCATCGCGATCGGATTCGTTGCCCAGCTTGCCATGGGCAGGGGCCTGATCGAGCTTTACGCCAACTATGGGCCGGCGGTGCGGCAGGGGGAGTATTGGCGGCTGGTCACCAGCATGTTCCTGCATGGCGGGATCATCCACCTGGCGCTGAACGCTTGGGCGCTCTACCAGCTTGGCTCGCTGTTCGAGATCCTGCTGGGATCGAGCCGGCTGGCCGGGGTGTACCTGGTGACGGGCATCGCCGGCTCCCTCGCCAGCGCTTTCTGGTCGGACGTCCCGAGCGTCGGCGCCTCGGGCGCCATCTTCGGGCTCCTGGGTGCGCTGATCTCCTTTTTGCTGCGCCGCCGCGAGAACCTCACCCCCCAGGCCAAGGCCCTGCTGGGGCAGCTCGTGATGTGGGCGGCGATCAACGTCGTCTTCGGCTTCTCCGGGGCGGCCAACATCGACAACGCCGCCCACATGGGCGGGCTGGTGGCGGGTCTCGCGGCCGGTCTCCTGCTGCGCGAGCCGGAACGGCATCGGCTCGCCGGGGTGTGACCGCGGCGTAACTGTCTGATACAATAGGTTACGGGGCGTCGAACAAGGTCTCTGCCCGCCGCCCATCCCACCCGTCCAGCCTCGAATCGGGTTCATTGGGTTCGCCCCGCGGGCGGCCGTGCGACAGCGCGGCGAGACAAAGTCCGGAGGTTCAGCCGCATGGCACCAAGACGTTTGATGAACCGTCTCTACTACTTCACGATCGAGGACGAGACGATGCTCGCCGAGTCCTTCGCTCAACTGGAGAAGGAGGTCTACGCGATCTCCTACAAGGTCAGCGGGACGGAGGACGTCTTCGTCACCACCAGCGAGACCAAGGACGCGATGGACCGGCACGACATCGCCTACAACCTGCTCGCCGAGGAGGATGGCGCCAAGATCGCGGTCCACCACTCGCCGCTCTCGCGCGAGGAGCTGGGCGATTTCGAGGACGCCATCAAGGCGCTCGCCCTGGCCTACCGCGCCATCGCCCTCGCCTGCGTGGGGGTCAACGGCGAGAGCAACCTCGGCTTCGACCTCTCGAACGGCGCCAAGAACTACACCTACTTCACGGCTCCCGCCGGGCACACCTTCATCTGGAGGCTGTTCCGGGACCGCGAGGACGCGGTCGCCTTCCTCTCCAAGCTCACCGGCAACGAGAAGAAGGCGATGGAGTGGGCGGAGTCGATTCCTCTCGCCTCGTCCAAAGACCTGAAGTCGTACCACTGAGCCCGCCCGGAGGCCCGCGCCTGAACCTCCCGTTTCTCGAGCCCACCTACAGTGTCTCCCAACTCTGCGGAGAGGTGAGGGACTTCCTGGCGGAGGCCTTCCCCGCGGTCTGGGTGGTGGGGGAGGCGCAGCGCGTGCGCCCCAGCCAGCGCGGGCACGTCTACTTCGAGCTGGTCGAAAAGGGCGAGCACGACGAGATCATCGGCAAGCTCGACGCCGTGCTCTGGAAGATGGACGCCCTGAAGGTCCAGCGGCTCCTCGCGGCCTCGCAGCAGAAGCTCACCGAAGGCGTGCAGATCCGCTGCCGCGGCAGCCTCGACTTCTACGGCCCGGGCGGCCGCCTGCAGCTCTGCGTGCGCGAGGTCGACCCGGCCTTCACCCTGGGGCTGCTGGAGCGCCGCCGCCGCGAGACGCTGGCGGCTCTCGCCGCGGCCGGCCTGCTGGAGCGCAACCAGGCCCTGGAGCTCGCCGAGCTGCCGCTCACCGTCGCCCTCATCACCTCGCACGGCAGCGCCGCCTATCACGACTTCCTCTCCGGCCTGTCGGAGAGCGGCTACGGCTTCCGGGTGATCTTCCTGCACGCCGCCATGCAGGGGCGCGACGCGGAGCGCGAGGTGGTCTCGGCGCTGCGCGCCCTGGGAGGCCTGCAGGTCGACTGCGCGGTGCTGATCCGCGGCGGCGGCTCGCGCACCGACCTCGCGGCGTTCGACAGCCGGGCCATCGCCGAGGCGGTCGCCCTCGCCCCGTTCCCCGTGCTCACCGGCCTGGGCCACGAGATCGACCGCGCCATCGCGGACATGACGGCGCACACCGCTTTCAAGACGCCCACCAAGGTGGCGGAGTTCCTGGTGGAGCGGCTGGCGCACCGCGAGACCGAGCTGGCCGAACTGCGGCGCGCCCTGCTGCGCGAGGCGCTGGAGCCTTTGCGCGCCGGCCGCGAGGCGCTGGGGCGGGCCGAGCGGGGGGTGAGCCTGGCGCGGATGCGCCTGACCGCCGCCGGAGCCAAGATCGAAGAGCATGCCCGCGCCCTCGCCCGACTCGGCAAGAGCGGCCTGCGCCAGGCCGAGCGGCGTCAGGGCGAGCTGCGCGGCCGGCTGGCCGAGCTGGCGCCGCGGCTCGCCGCCGCCGCCGAGCGCGACCGCCGCCGCGTCGGAGAGCGCATCGCAGGCTCGGCCCGCGGGCGGCTGCGCGAGCAGGCCGCCACCCTCCAGGGGATGGAGCGGCTCTGCGGCCAGCTCGCCCCGGAGCGCACCCTGGAACGCGGCTTCAGCCTCACCCTCGACCCCGCCGGCAAGTCCCTGCGGCACCCGGACCAGGTCGGGGCCGGCGATCTCATCACCACCCGGGTGGCCGGGGGCAGTCTCACGAGCCGAGTGGAGGAACCATGACCGAAGCGACCCCAGAAACTCCCCCGACCTTCCGCGCGGCCATGGAAGAGCTGGAAGGCATCCTCGAAAGGATCGAAGGCGAGGAGATCGACATCGACCGCCTCGCCGAGGAGCTGCGCCGAGCCGCCCAGCTCCTCGACCTCTGCCGCGGCAAGATCCGCAAAGCCGAGGTCGAGGTCACCCAGATCGTCCAGAGCCTGGAGCAGGGGGAAGAGTAAAATCGGGGCATGAAAGCCCTGGCCCTCGCCCTGCTGCTCCTCCAAGCCCCTTCTTCTATAGATCCCGCTGCCGAGCTTGCACCGGGGGTCGAGCTGCTCAACACCCGCCGCATGGGCGAGGGCCGGTTGGAGAAGGCCAAGGCATTCTTCGAGTCCTATCTCGCCATCCACCCCGGGTCCGCTCCGGCCACGTTCTACCTGGGGCGCGTCTACCTCGAAATGGGCCAGGCCGAGACGGCCGCGGACTGGCTGGAAAAAGCGATCGATCTCGACCGCGACAATTCCGACCTGCACCTCTGGCTCGCCCGTGCCTATGGAGCAGCCGCGAGCAAGGCCAATCCCGTGGCGCGGAACACCTACGCCCGGGAAGCCAAGGTGGCCCTCGAAAAGGCGGTCCGGCTCGATCCGAAGAACGTGCGCGCCCGCGAGGATCTGATCAAGTTCTACCTGAGTGCGCCCGAGTTCCTGGGCGGCAGCGTCGCAAGTGCCCGCCGGGAGGCGGAGGCCGCGCGCAAGATCGATCCCGTCTCCGGCCGCATGCTGCTCGCCACCATCCACCTGCACGAGAAGCTCCCCGACGCGGCGGAGCTCGAATACCAGGCCGCGATCCGGGAAGCGCCGACGGACCTCCGGCCGCGCATGGCGCTCGGCTACCTCTATCAAT
>Ga0190265_10002440_pt1 | contig 12476 bp, 14 predicted proteins | sample Popmic124T_FD_133135 | JGI IMG/M metagenome (GOLD analysis project Ga0190265, IMG submission 133135) | Populus adjacent soil microbial communities from riparian zone of Indian Creek, Utah, USA - 124 T | ecosystem: Environmental > Terrestrial > Soil > Riparian zone | place: USA: Utah | collected... | reverse complement strand
GACCCATGAGCGCAGACGCAGCGTTGGCGGCGACTCCAATTCCGGCGACGAGCAAACCAAGCCCCGCAGCTGGCCCGACGTCGAGCGGTCCGAAGTACACCGCGGCGCCGAGTACCAGCGCGACAGCGCCACAGACCTGGCCCACCGACGGCCGCTCACCACGCAGGCTCAGCAAGGCCACGAAGACCGGCGTGGTCGAAAGCGCCAGCGCAACGGCCACTGCCGGGAGGTTGACCAGTGCCGCGAACTGCGCGCCCTGCGTGACGGCGTAAAGCACGACGCCGAGCAGCGCCACTCGTCCGAGCAGTCTGCCGCCGTCTCGTGCATGCGAGAAGGCGCGAATCGCCGGCAGGGCGAATGGCAGAAGCACGAGCGCGGCCAGGGAGTAACGCAGGCCGGCGAACGACAGAGGCGCAAGCGTCAGTTCGTCGAGGCCGATCTTGATCAGCACCCACGAGGTTGACCACAGGAACGTAACCAGCAGGGCCTGGCCGAGCGCGACCGGCCGGGAGCCAGCCTGCCCGATGGTCACGATCCGGGGGCCACTCCACGCCGTGCCGGAAGGTTGCTGGTGGTCCAGTCATCCACCGCCACCTTGAATTCGACCCAGCTCGAGACATCGCGCGCGCCGGTCACTGGTGAGTTCCAGGGTCGCACCATTCGGCACACAAGCCGGTCCGGATGGGCGCGCACGAGCGCCTCGATGTTCGCCGGCGCGTCCTCCAGATAGACGTCACAGGGAACCGTCGTCTTGTCCCACACGAAGTGGATCTCGCGCGCCGGGAGGCGGTGCTCGGCCATCCACGCGAGGGTGTCCGGAATGGCCCAATCAAACTTCGAGCTGATGATCACGATCCGGTGATCACGAGCCAGCTCCTTCATCGTCTCCAGGGCGTCATCGAAGACGGGCAGCGCTCGGAAGATGGTCGCCCCACCTGCCTGGGCCCATTTCCAGAATGCGTCCATGGTCTCGAAGTGGGTGAGCTGGTGGAGGCCATCCCATGCCACGACCTGAGAGTGATGCAGCTCCGTGCCGAATTGCGAGTTGTAGCGCTCCATCCAACCGACGTTGAAGTCGGCCACCACACCGTCCAGGTCGATGCCCAGCCGGAACCCGTCCGGGCCGTCCATCAGCTCATGCCCTGCGCGGCAATCGGCGCGGGACCCACCAGCCGCTCAAAGGTCGAGATCGCATATCGGTCGGTCATCCCGGCCACGTAATCGACTGCATTGACGACCAGCGCGGCGTCGTTGTCGCGAAACGACGCCGGTAGCTCATCCGGATGGGCCAGCATGTAGTCGACCAGACTCCGGATAAGCACAACGGCGCCGCGCTGGTGCTCGACCTGCTGCTCCGACATGTACACCCGCGCGAACATGAAATCGCGCAACTCGTTCATCAAACCGAGTGTCTCAGCGTCCATCTCCACGCGGTCGCTGTCCATGCTCGCGTCGATGACGGCCTGGATCATCTCGCCAATCCAACGGCGACCCGGCTCACCGAAGCGCCGACGGACGGATGCGGGGAACGAGTCCTCGGCCAGCACCCCGGCCCTCAGCGCATCGAGCGCATCATGGGTCAGGTACGCGATCCGATCGGCGTAGCGCACGCAGAAAGCCTCCGGCGTCGTCGGTGCCGGTTCGATCTTCCAGGTGTGGGCACGTATGCCGTCGCGCACCTCCCAGGTCAGGTTCTGGTCCTCGAGCACCTCATACACCCGCACGCTTTGAGCCGCGTGATGCCAACCCGTTTCGGGGAAGTACAGCGACAGTGCCTCCTCGCCGGTGTGGCCGAAGGGCGAGTGACCCACGTCGTGGCCCAGCGCGATCGCCTCGGCGAGCGACTCGTTCAAGCTCAGCGCTGCAGCAAGGGCGCGCGCGATCTGCGTCACTTGGATGGTATGTGTCAGCCGGGTGACGAAGTGATCGCCTTCCGGGTTGATGAACACCTGCGTCTTGTGCTTGAGCCGCCGGAAGGCTTTCGAGTGCATGATCCGGTCCCGGTCCCGCTCGAAGGCGGTGCGATAGGCGTCGGGCGGCTCGTCGCGCCGGCGGCCCCGGCTGTCGGCGGAGCGCATTGCCACCGGCGCCAACCGCTCGCGCTCCTCGCGCTCACGTATCTCGCGCGTGCGCCGGACGAACCCGGCCCGGTCGGCATCGTCGTCGAACGTGCTCATCGACCAGCGCGATCGGGGCCGGGCTCGCCAAAGACTTCGGCCTGGATGGCCTTGCGATCGGATCCCTCGATGATCCGGCGTCGAACATAGCCCGAGATCTGATCGATGAGGATTGTGGCGATAACGACCACGATGATCGCCAGACCGGCCTTGTCGAAGCGGCGGTAGCTGAGAGTGTTGGACAGCACCGCGCCGATGCCGCCGGCACCGACGATGCCGAGCACGGCCGCGGCGCGCAGGTTGATCTCGAAGCGATAGAGCCAGAACGCGACGATCTCGGGCAGGACCTGCGGCAGCACCCCCCAGCGTTGGACGGCCAGCGTCGGCGCGCCGGTGGCGCGCGCGGCCTCGACCGGTCCAGAGTCAATGCTCTCAATCGCCTCGGCCGTGAGCTTGCCCAGCGTGCCGATCGAATGGATCCCGATGGCAAGCGCGCCGGCCACAGGGCCGAGGCCGGCGATCGGCACGAACACGACGACGGCCAGGACGACTTCGGGGAAGGCACGGATCGCATTCAGAAACACACGAACGGCGTTGGAAACGGGCCCGCTCGAGATGTTCTTGGCGCCGAAGAAGCCGAGTGGTAACGACAACACCGCGCCGATCAACGTGCCGATCCAGGCCATCTGGATCGATGCCACCATCGCCGGCAAGGCGACCTCGATGTACGACCAGTCGGGCGGCAGGAACATGCGCTGGAAGAGCGACCACAGCCGCTCCGGCAAATCGATCAGCCGGTCGAGCCTGACGTCGATGGTCAGGAATGCCCAGGCGATGATCGCCAGCGTTGCCAGGATGGCGATATCACGCTTGACGTGCGAGGGCGGCGTTGGACGTGCGGCTACCTGCGCGGCAGTGGTCGCGGTCACGTCAGGCGTCGCCGCAGCTGGATCGAGATCAGCTCGATCACGAAAACCAGGATGAACAGCTCGAGGATGATCAGGCCAACGTTGTTGAAGTTGAAGAAGCCCATCTGGGCGTTGAGCGTGTTGCCGATGCCGCCCGCGCCGACGATGCCGATGACGGTCGAGGCCCGAATGTTGAGCTCGAACACGTACAGCGAGAAGGCCACGTAGTTGGGCAGCACCTGCGGAAAGACACCGGTTCGGACCATCTGCACGTGGGTCGAACCGGCGGCATCGGCCGCTTCGATGGGTCCGCGATCGACCGCGTCAACAGTCTCTGACAGCAGCTTCGCGCCGACGCCGATGTTGAAGAAGATCAGCGCCAGGATGCCCGCCAGCGGGCCGATGCTCAGAGCGGTCACGAAGACCATCGCGTAGAGCAAGTCGGGCAGGGCGCGGATGACGTTCAGAATGCTCCGCGTGACCGCGAGCGAGATGCGCCCGGGTGCGGTCACGCGCGAGGCCAGGAAGCCGGCGGGCAGGGCAATCGCGCAGCCGATCGTGGCGGCGATGATCGCCATCTGGATGGTCTCGATCATCGGCTCTATCGTCCGCGGAAAGAACGCGAAGTTGGGCTGCAGGACCTCGGTCAGGATCAGGCTGCCCTTGCTCAGATCCTCGAGGATCGCCGCGATGTCGAAGCCGATGCCGAATTGCTCGCTGGCCGCCCAGAGCGTGATCAGGATCGCTCCCAGCAGACCAGCCGGCACGGCCAGCGAGCGCTTCGGCCTGGGCGGTCGCTGAACGGCCGGGGTGGCGGCGGTCATACCGCGGGCACGGGCTCGAGCACGTCGTCCGCCGTCAATGAACGGCCGTAAATGTCGCGAAACACGTTCTCGTCCGCGTGTGCGGCGGTTCCGTCGTAGACCAGCTCGCCGCCGCGCAGGCCGATGATCCGCTCGCCGTAGACCTTGGCCAGGTCGAGGAAGTGCAGGTTCACGATCGTGGTGATGCCCAGCTCGCGGTTGATGCGCTGAAGGTCGCGCATCACGACGTGGGACGTCGGCGGATCGAGTGACGCGACGGGCTCATCAGCGAGCAGAATCTTGGGCTGCTGAGCCAGGGCGCGGGCGATGCCCACGCGCTGCTGCTGTCCGCCGGAAAGGTTGGACGCGCGGACATAGGCCTTGTCGACGATGCCGACGCGCTCGAGCGCCTGCATGGCTATCTCCACATCGTCGGCGCGGTAGCGGCCGATCACGGAGCGCCAGCTGGGAGTCGCATGCAACCGGCCCATGAGCACGTTGTTCAGGACCGTCGTGCGCTTAACGAGATTGAAGGTCTGGAAGATCATGCCGATACGGCCGCGGATCTCGCGCAGCTCGCGGCCGCGGGCATGACGGATGCTCCGGCCATCGATCGTGACGTCGCCGCTCGTCGGCTGAACCAGGCCGTTGATGGTCCGGATAAGAGTGGATTTGCCGGCCCCGGACAGGCCGACGATGACCATCATCTGGCCGTCCGGGATCTGGAGCGTGATGTCACGCAATGCGTGCACGCCCCCCGGGTATGTGACCGACGCTTTTTCGAAGCGAATCATGGCCTGTATGTGGCGAACGGGCGGCCGGCCAAGGCCTGCCGCCCGTTCATTGGATCCGGGTCAGTCGGACGTGACGCCGAGCTCGTCGGCAGCCTGTCGGACGACATCGAACGCGTCCAGATCGGCTGGAGCAAACTCGTCGATCTCGTACACGCTGTCGAGGACGGCTGCGCCTTCCTCGGTGTCGGCATACGCGATCAGGGCGTCGGCGATCTGCTGCTTCAGGGCGTCAGGCAGGTTGCTCGCGACCGACACGCCGTCGTTCGGGATCTCCTGCGAATAGGCGAACACCACGACCTGGCTTAGGTCGTCGCAGTCACCCTCGGCGAGGATCGTCCGCGCGTCATCGAACGCCACGCCCACCGGCGCGTCGCCGTTGCACACGGCGATGACCGACGCGTCATGGCCGCCCGCGAACAGCGGATCTATGTCCGTCTCGCGATCCAGGCCGGCCAGCTGCAGTAGCTGGAGTGCCGGGAAGATGTAGCCCGAGGCCGAAGTCTCGGTCACGAACGAGACGGTCGTGCCTTCGGCAATGGCGGCAATGCCGTCCTCGCCGGCCGGGCCTTCCGTCGCATCCATCGTTCCGTTGCAGTAGGCGAGGCCGTCCTCGTCGGTGACGACCTCATCCAGGCAGTAGGTGTCGGGATCGTTGGTCATCCACTGCGTGTGGTACGTGACGGCGCCGTCGCGGGCGGACTGGAGGATGATCTCCGCGCCTGCCTGGTCGACGCTCTGGATCAGGCCGAAAGGCCCAAAAGCGCCGATATGCGCCTGGCCGGTCGCCATTGCGGCGACGAGACCCGGATAGTCCTGGGGTACGAAGCTCTCGACAGTGATTCCCAGCTCAGTGGTCAGATAATCAGCCAGCGGCTGGGCGTTCTCAACCAGAACATCCGCCTCGCGCGAGGGCACGAGTCCGAGCACGAGCGTGTCAGGCACTGCACCCTCGGTCGGCGCAGCCGATGTTGGGGCCTCACTTGCCGGGGTGCTGGTTGCCGGGGCACCGGTTGCCGGTGCGCCGGTCGGCGCTGTGGTGGCGGCTGGGCCGGTGCACGCGGCGAGCAAGACGAGCCCGCCAAGCAAGCCCGCCAGGTTTCTACGGGGCATTGTTCCTCCTCTGAGAGCGACGCGTCGATGGAGCGCCTGGCCCGAATTCCTCAGTTCATGGCCGGAGGGCGGAACTTCTGGGTCCGTCGCCGCCGGCACCAGGGCCGCGGGAATTCTATCCGGTTGTCACAGCCGCCCATGCAACCAAGACGTTCAGGCACGATCGGCGTGTCGTGGGCCGCGTGTCGGGCTCACCCGCGGCCGGTCAGCCTCCACTCCCAACTGGACCGGTGGGTCGTTTGTAACCCTCGGGCATCCGCGGCTCGAAGCGGAAGCCGCCGGCAACGCCCGGCTCGGTCAGCTCGTGCGGGTCGAGGATCTGCTCGACCTCCTCGGCGGTAAAGACGCCACGCTCCACGACCAGCTGCCGGATGGTCTTGCCCGTCGCGACCGCCTCCTTGGCTATGTCCGCCGCGAGCGCGTAGCCGATATACGGCGCGAGCGGCGTTGCCATGGCGCTCGACTGCTCGAGCAGCCACGCCGAGCGCTCCTCGTCCGCCTCAATGCCACTGATGCATTCGCGCGCGAACTGGCGCGAGCCGTTGGTCAGCACCACGAGCGACTCGAGCACTTCGTGGGCGATGATCGGCATCATCACGTTGAGCTCCAGCTGACCGCGCGACGTCGCCCAGGCCACGGTCGTGTCGGCGCCGATGACGTGGTAGCAGATCATCGACATGTTCTCGACCATCACCGGGTTGACCTTGCCGGGCATGATCGATGACCCCGGTTGGCGCGCGGGCAGGCGGATCTCCGCAAACCCGGTGCGCGGCCCGGACGACATCAGCAGCAGGTCTTCGCAGATCTTGGCCAGGTCCACCGCCAGCCCGCGCAGCGCGGCGGAAACCGCCAGCATCGGCGCCATCGACTGGGTCGCCTGAACCAGGTGTTCGGCTGTGCGCAGCTGGTGACCGGTCTGCTCGGACAGGTTGGCCACGACGCGCTCGATGTACTCGGGCTCGGCGTTGAGGCCGGTGCCAACCGCGGTCGCGCCGATGTTCTGCTCGAGCAGCCCCTCCGCCGCGGCGGCAATCGCGGCTCGGGCACGGCTGGTCGTCAGCGCGTATGCGGCAAACTCCTGGCCAAGCCTGATGGGCACTGCGTCCTGCATGTGCGTGCGACCGCTCTTGAGGACATGGTCGAATGCGCGCCCGCGCTCTCCGAACGCTTCGGCCAGCTCGTCCAGCACCGGCAGCAGCTCGGCCAGGCGGTCGAGCGTGGCGACGCGCATGGCGGTAGGGAAGGTGTCATTGGTCGACTGGGCCATGTTGACGTGGTCGTTGGGGCTGACGACCGAGTAGTCGCCCCGCTGCCCGCCGCCCACGCCCTGCTCACCGAGGATCTCGATCGCCCGGTTGGCAAGCACCTCGTTGGTGTTCATGTTGTGGCTGACCCCGGCGCCGGCCTGGAAGGGATCTACCCGGAAGTTGTCGATCAGCGTGCCCTGGAGCTGCGACTGGACGTCGGGAGCGAGGCCCAGAATCTCGTCCGCGGCACGGATGATGGCACCCGCGAGCTCATCTGACAGCCGGCCTGTCTGCTGGTTCGCCCGCGCGGCCGCCTTCTTGACCTGAACCGCACCACGCACCAGGGCGATATCCGGTCGGCGCCCGCTGATCGGGAAGTTGCGAATGGCGCGCTGTGTCTGGACGCCGAAGTAGGCGTCGGCGGGAACGTCGAGCTCGCCGAGCGGATCCTTCTCGGTACGAGATGAAGCTGTGTCTGCCATCGGGCCCAAGTGTACGGGCGAGCCCGTCTACAATCGCCAGCCGATGCACGACGCGCCGCCGACCCCGCAGCTTCCATCCGTCCGACCAGCCGAGCAGGCGGTTCTGCCGACGACACAGCCCGAGCTGAACGAGCTGTTTGGCTTCATGGCTGAGGCCGAGCTGCGCTTCGATAGTCTGCGTATGCGCATCGTGGACAAGCGCATCACCAGCCACGGCCCGGAGACCGAGTCGCACGACATCTGGCTGCGGCATCCGCGTCACGCCAAAGTGGTCAGCACGCGCGGCGACGCGCGAGAGCGTGACTTCGATGTCTGGGTCGCGGACGGCGAGCAGGTGCGCACCTACGACGCCAAGGGCAAGTCGGCCACCATCCGACGCATGCCAACAGCCCCAGTCGGGGTAGACGATCCCGAGCTGCCGGCGTTCGCGCGCATCTATCAGCCGGTTACGGCACTCCCCGCCGAGTCGGTCGCGGACACGTTCATCCATCCCAACGGGTTCTGCCGCAACGTGCTTGGCACCGGCCTCGTCTCGCGGCGCGGCACGGCCGAGATCGCTGGGCGCGAGGTGATCCTGCTGCGCTGCGACCACCCGCGCACGAGCCACGTGCTGACAGATCGGCCCGACCACTGGCTGGAGGTGGGCATCGACATGCAGACCGGCATGCTGATGCTGCTTGCAGAGCATGTGGCCGAGCAGATGACGCGCCACGCCCAGGTGGCCAGCATCAGCCTCGACGAGACGATCAACGACGAGGCGTTCGCGCTCCACATCTCCGCCGACACGCGGACGCTGTACTGATGCAGGCGGCACCAACCAAGGCGGGAACTGAGCCGCGCAACGTCAAGATGCTCATCGGCGGCGAACAGGTCGAGGCACTCGACGGCCAGACTTTCGAGGTGCACAACCCGGCCACGGGTGAGGTGATCGCCAACGTGCCGCTGGCCGGCAAGGCCGACGTGGATCGCGCGGTCGAGGTCGCCCAGAAGGCGTTCGAGGGGCCCTATTCGAAATGGTCCGCGGCGAAGCGCGGCCGGACCCTGATGAAGTTCGCCGAGCTGGCCAAGAAGAATGTCGAGGAGCTGGCCCAGATCGACCGCGAGAACGTGGGCAAGCCGATCACGTCGTCGCGCGGCGAGGCGTTCGCCGTAAGCCTGGTGCTCGAGTACTACGCGGGCGCGGCCAACAAGCACTTCGGCGAGACGATCCCGACCTCGGTGCCCGGGCTGGACTTCACGTTGCGCGAGCCGATCGGGGTGGTGGGCATGATCGTGCCCTGGAACTTCCCGCTGAACATGGCCATCTGGAAGCTCGGCCCAGCCCTCGCGACAGGCAACACGTGCATCCTCAAGCCGGCGTCGCTGACGCCGCTGTCGGCGATTCGCCTCGCTGAATTGGCTCTCGAGGCGGGCTTCCCGCCCGGCGTGGTCAACGTGGTGACCGGACCAGGTGGGACCGTCGGTTCAGCGATCGCGGCGCATCCGGGGATCGGCAAGGTGGCCTTTACCGGCGAGACCACCACCGGCCAGGAGATCATGCGGCTGGCCGCGAACAACGTGAAGAAGATCTCGCTCGAGCTGGGCGGCAAAAGCCCCAACGTCGTCTTCGCCGACGCAGACCTCGAGCGCTTCGCCGCCGACTCGCCGCTGGCCGTATTCGGCAATGCCGGACAGGACTGCTGTGCCCGGAGCCGCATCCTGGTCGAGCGCTCGGTCCACGAGCGCGTCGTGGAGCTGTTCGCGTCGGCAACGCAGAAGCTCGTCGTGGGCGATCCCGTGAACGAGGCGACCCAGATCGGGAGCCTGGTCAGCATGCGCCAGCGAGAGCGCGTCGAGGGTTACATCGAGTCGGGCAAGTCCGAAGGGGCGGAGCTCGTCATGGGCGGTGGCTCCCCGGATGACGCGGCGCTCGCCAATGGCGCCTACCTGATGCCGACCATCTTCGACGCCTGCCGTCCGGACATGAAGCTCATCCGTGAGGAGATCTTCGGGCCGGTAGTGGGGATCATCCCGTTCGACACCGAGGACGAGGCCGTGGCGCTCGCCAACGCCACTCCCTACGGTCTGGCCGGGTCCGTCTGGACGCGCGACATAGGCCGAGCGATGCGTGTCGCACGCGGCATTCGCGCGGGCACGATCTCAATCAACTCCAACCAGGAGGTCCACACCGAGGCGCCATTCGGCGGCTACAAGATGTCCGGCGTGGGCCGCGAGCTGGGAATGCACGCACTGGACCTGTACACCGAGACCAAGAACGTCTTCGTCGATCTCGGCTGACCTTCTGCCGACCGAGCGTAACGGTGCCAAAGGTCAACAACTACGCGTTCGCGCTATGTACAGAAAAGGCGCCGGCTTAGACAATGCACCGTAGTTCGGGAAGCAGGGATGCGTGACCTATACAACGGTCGCCTGTGGTCACGCGGAGCAATGGCGAGCCCGGTCCCGGAGCCGCTGTGGATTCGGGGGAGGCCGTGCCACAAGCCGTCGCTCTAGGCGTACTTGCCCTCGCGCACCTTTTTGACTATGCCTCGTTCCTGGTGATGGTCAATCGGCACGGCCTGGCTGCCGAGGCGAATCCGATCGTGGTTATCCTGGCCGAGGCGGCCGGGCTGCCCGGACTGACGATTGCCAAGGTGGTCACAGTCACCTTCGCGGCTGGGCTGATGATCCTCATTGCACCCCACCGACGACGCGTGGCCCTGGGCCTGCTCGTATTCGGGATCTCCGCCGGGCTCGTTGGTGGAGTCTCCAACGTCCTGACCCTTTAGGCGACCGGCCCCGAGTTCGCGCCGGGCGTCAGGCCGAACCCTCAGGCCATGCAGCGCTCTCCGCCGGCCCTCCGGCAAGGTGCGGATTGCGCAGCCTCAACCAGTCGTGCAGCGCCCAGGCGGTTGTCTGGAAAGCGATCCTGGGCCACGGAATCTGCGCCGGCCTGAAGGCCCGAACCTCGAGACTCTCATCCGTCGCGTGCGCCTCGCCGCCGATGATCCGCGCCTCCCAGGCGACTACGACAACGGCCGCCTGCGGTCGCGTATAGACGCCCACGATGTCGGTCGGCTCGACGATCAGCCCCGTTTCCTCGAGCGTCTCGCGAACCGCACCCTCGTGTGCCGTCTCGTCGATCTCCAGGAAGCCGCCCGGCTGTGCCCACGAACCGTAGCCGGGCTCGATCGCTCGGCGGAGCAGGATCAGCTCGCCCGATTCGGTCACCGGGATTGTGCTCACCACGACGCGCGGATTGACGTAGGCGATGAAGCCACACGTGGCGCACGCCAGCCGGTCGCGCTGTTCCATCGGCAGTGGCCCATAAGCGAGTGGCTGGCCGCAGCGCGAACAGAACTTGAGGTTCGCGGCCAGCCACGGTGGCACGCCTGTCATTGGCTGACCAGGAACCAGATGAACCCGACGCTCGCCAGCAGCACTGCAAGCAGAACAGCTGCCCAGACGAAGCGAGCCAATCCCCGGGGCCGGTTGACCGGCAGCCACGCCCACGCCGAGCGCCAGACGCGCACCGCCGCATCCGCCGAGAGGACGATGAGCAGCCCAGCGGCGATCAGGGCCGGGAAGCGCACGAGGGCCGAATCGAGTGGATTTCCGAACTCATACGCGGTGATCGCGAACACGCCGCACGCCAGCACGACCACGGAGAGGTAGATGAACCAGTCGCCAAGAAGCGGTGGAGCGGTCTCAGGAACCCGTTGCGGCGGCTCCTTGGCCGAGGGCGGCCGTTGCTGTCGGCCCAGCTCCTTCACTGGTTGGTCGGGTCTTCCTCGATCTGTCGCCGAGCCTCGCGGCGGTGATCTGCGACGGCACTTGCCACCGCCGCGTCCGATATTCCGAGCATCTGCGCGGCGAGCAAAGCGGCGTTCTCGGCCTGGCCGATGCCAACGGTTGCCACCGGCACGCCCTTCGGCATCTGGACGATTGCCAGCAGCGCATCGAGGCCACCGGCCAGATTGCCCGGCATCGGCACGCCGATCACGGGCAGCGTCGTCCTTGACGCGACCACGCCGGGCAGGTGCGCCGCCAGGCCGGCGGCACAGATGAACACCTTCACGCCGCGTTCGAGCGCGCCGGAGACGTACGTTGCGAGGAGGTCCGGCGCGCGGTGCGCGGAGATGACGCGCAGCTCGTTCGGCACTCCAAGCTTGTCCAGCGTATCGACAGCCTTCTGGACGATTTCGAGATCGGAGCGACTGCCGACGATGACCGCGACGAAGCCGACGCTTGCCATCACAGCTGCCAGAAGTGGCCGGTCAGCCCGAGCGAGGCGAAGTGAGCACTCAGCTCCGGTCCGGTCGGGCGCGCGTAGTCGATCTCGAGACGCCTGGCGTAGAGCGGAATGCTCATGAGGTGCACCTGATCTGGGGTGAGTGATGCGGCCTGCTCACCGGACGCGCCAAGATCGGACGTGTCACGGTGCTCGGGCGAGCAGAAGAAGACCATCGTGTTGGAACAGGAAATGATGATGTCCTCCCACCATTGGCTCGGCTTCAGCGCAAGGTAGACGAGCGACTGCGCTGGCTGGATGCTCTTTGTCCGTCCGCCGGACATGTCAATCGCGATCGGCCCGGCGCAGTGATGGCACAGCGCTTCGACTCGAATGTCCTCACCGAGCATGGCGTGGAACGCCACCGAATCCCACGAGCAGTTGGCGAAGTAGCGCCGACCGCGAGCACGGACCACGAACGGCGTGGCGATCGCCGAGAACGGCCACGCCATCAGAATTCGAGCCGTGCCCTTGACCAGCGCAACATTGCGCTCGTCGGCCAGCTTGCGCAGCTCGGCGACCGCTTCGGTGCGCGGCAGCTCGAACTTGGTCATCAGCTGCTCGACTACCGGCGGCACCGAATGCTCAACCAGATGCTGGTAGATGAACAGCCGCACGTGCTGGGTCGGTGAGGATGTGGTCGACACCCGGTTAGTCTGCGGGACGCGCGATGAGGAATCCAGATGCTCCGGGCATGAAGCTGTTGATCGACGCCGACACGGGCATCGACGACGCGCTGGCGCTG